>Ga0208245_1000192_pt1 | contig 60598 bp, 87 predicted proteins | sample RifOxyC1_FD_184035 | JGI IMG/M metagenome (GOLD analysis project Ga0208245, IMG submission 184035) | Soil microbial communities from Rifle, Colorado - Rifle Oxygen_injection C1 (SPAdes) | ecosystem: Environmental > Terrestrial > Deep subsurface > Rock core/Sediment | place: Rifle, Colorado... | reverse complement strand
TTATTATTTTTGAAATTTCTTTTATTTGTTTTAAATTTAATTCTCTTGCTAAAACAATTCTTTCGGCCCCTAAGTTTTTGTAGAAATTTGCTGATTCGGAATTTGAAACCGACGCTTGAGTTGAAATATGGAATGGGATTTTATGTTTTTTGCAAAGTTGGATTATGGATAAATCCCAACAAATTATTGCGTCGACGAAAGGTTTGACTTGCTCGATTATTTTTTCAATTTTGGAAATTTCTTTGTCATAAATTATTGTGTTTAGAGTTAAATATTTTTTTACTTTTTTTGGTTTGCATATTTCGTTTATTTTTTTTAAGTCTGAGATTTTGAAGTTTCTTGCTCCCGCTCGCATCGAAAATTCTTGAAGCCCGAAATAAACTGCGTCTGCTCCAGCATTAATTGCTGTTACCAGCATTGGAAAATTTCCTGCGGGAGCGAGAAGTTCGTATTTCATTAAATATATAGAATAGTTAAGTTTAAAAAAGTAGAGAATTAGGGGTTTCGATGGCTAAAGGGATTATAAATAAAAATGAGATGGAATGCGTTTTCTTTTTAGAGAGGCATATTGAAAATCCGTGCGGGGTTTTTGTTGATGGAAAATTTGAAGATATAAGAAAATTTTATATTAGAGAAGCTGAGAGGGAAATTCCAAATTTGACTAATCCTTTTGCGAGAGATTATTTAGAGGGTGTGATAAGAAAATATAGTGTTTAGAAAATTATAAAAACCCCCATTTCTATTGAAAATTATGGTAATTAAAATTCGTGGCTGTCGGCATTGTCGATAAGAAAGATTTTAATAGCTGTGCTTTTAAATTAAATTATTGCGGTTGTGGTCAAGATAGGAAGATTTTTAATTCAATTTTCTCTTTAATTAAATGTTATGGCGAATGTGGTATAACGGTTATTACTTGCGGTTGTGGTCCGTACAAAGAGGGTTCGACTCCCTCCTTTCGCCCTTTGTCGGGAGTCTTCGACTCCGCAATTCGCACTCCGTGGAATGTTGCTTTAAATAAAACAGGAAATTTTAGTTTATTCGCAAATTCCAGAAGATGCTCACCTTCCGCTGGGGAGAATTTAAAAAAGAGGAATGAAAAATGAAAGTTAAATTAGTTAAATCAAAAAAAAGTGAATTGAAAGTTATTTCTAAGATTTATGTGAAGGAGTTTTCTAAAGTGCCTTATGAAGAAAATTGGACTTTGCCCAAGGCATTAAAGAAAATGAAATTTTACTATGAATTTTATGATTTGTATTCGATTAAATTAGACGAGGAATTGGTTGGTTTTGCCGTCGTTAATCCTAATTTTATGTGCCCTGGAGAAATTGCATTTGGAGAAGAATTTGCTATTGACGAAAAGTTTCAAGGGAAGGGAATTGGAACAAAAATTCTTAAGGAGATAATTGAAATTTACAGAAAAAAAGGTTATGAATCTTTTATGTTGATTGCTAGTAAGAAATCTAATGCCTTTAAGTTGTACAAAAAAATTGGAATTAAAGAATCAAAAGAGGGAGTTTTGATGGAGAAAATGTTAAAATGAAAAAAATAATTTTTATTTGTAAGTATAATGCGTTTAGGAGTCGTGTTGCTGAAAGATATTTTAATAAATTGAATAAGAATAAGGATTACGTTGGGATTAGTCGAGGTTTTATTATGGGCGGGGCGCCGGATGAGAAACAGTTTAGGGTTTCGCGGAACATGCTAGGGGTTAATATTAATTTTAAATCTAAGTCTGTGGATTTGAAAGAATTGATTGATGCGGATAAAATTATTATTGTGGCGAAAGATATTCCGAATGTGATGTTTGATTATTGGTTGGTTCCGTTGAAGAAAAAAATTATTCGGTGGGATATTAAAGACGAGCAGAGGCAAAATGAAAAGAATATAAAGAAAATAATCTTTAAAATACAAAAGAGGGTTGAAAAACTCGTGGAGGATTTGAAATGAAAATAATGTTCGTTTGTAAATATAATCGATTTCGGAGCAAGATTGCTGAGGCGTATTTTAATCAGAAAAATAAAGATAAAGATATTAAAGTGATAAGTGCTGGTTTTGTCGTCGGTAGTTATGCTTTGAATGAGCGGGAAGTTAATTTGGCGAAAGAAATGGGTGTGCAAATTAAGGGGCTTCCGAAACCTATTCGATACGAGGATTTGATTGAGCAGGATTTAATTGTGATTGTGGGAGACAATATTCCGGTTAGTGTTTTTAAGAGTAAGAGATTTAAGAAAGAAGTTTTAGTTTGGAAAATTCCGGATGTTTATCCTGGCGATTCTATTAAAGTTTTGAAAGGGAGAATTGAAATGGTTAAAAATAAAGTTGATAATTTAATTAAAAAATTGGAGAAGAAGAAATAATGGAAACTGTGAAAGGGTTTAGAGATTACGTCGGTGCTGAGGCTGAGAAGAAAGCAGTTATTAGAGAAATGATTAGGAATGTTTTTGAAAGGTACGGTTTTAATCCTGCGGAGACTCCGATAATTGAGTATGAAGATTTTGTTCGAGGGGACAATGCGAATGACGAGGCTGTTTCGGATATTTTTAAGTTGCAAGATAAAGGAAAGCGAAAACTTGCTTTGAGATATGAGTTTACTTTTCAGTTGAAGCGGTTGATGAAAAATCAGAAGTTGCCGTTTAAGAGATATCAGATTGGGGAAGTTTTTAGGGACGAGCCAGTTAGTGGAAATCGGTTGAGGCAGTTTGTTCAATGTGACGCGGATATTATTGGCTCGACGATGAAAGAGGAGGCGGAGAATTTTGTCATGTTGAACGAGATTCTGAATGCTTTGAAAATTAAAGGAATTATTCTTTTTAATAATCGAAAGTTATTAGATGAAATTTTGGAGAAGGAAGGAATAAAGAAAAAAGATAAGGAATTTGTTTTGAGAGAGTTAGACAAATTTGATAAACTTCCCGAGAAAGAAATTGTTGTTAATTTGAAAAAATACGGGGCGGAGAAGTTAATTAATAATTTTAAAAAAGGGGAGATTTATTTTAAACAATTTGAGGCTTACAAAGAAATTTTGGAATTAATGAAATATTGTAAAGATTACGGGGTTAAAGTTTTGTTTGCTCCGACGGTGATTCGGGGGTTGAGTTATTATAACGGAACTGTTTTTGAGGTTAAAACTAAGGATATTCGGGAGACAATTATTGCTGGCGGAAGTTATGAGTTTGAGGGCGTGCAGAGTACGGGGATTAGTTTTGGTTTGGAGAGAATTTGTATGGTGACAAAAATGATTGTGGCTTTGGAAAAGTTTTTGATTGTTTCTTTGGGAGAAGATAAAAAGGCAATGGTTTTGGCTCAGAAGTTGAGAAAGCAAGGGCGGATTGTTTCAATTTATTATGGTAAACCATCAAAAGCATTGGAATATGCGAATTCCTATGGATTTAAAAAAGTGGTTTTCGTTGGTACTAAAGAGGTTAAAATTATGAAATTTAGAATTAAGGATTTAGATAGCGGAAAGGAGAGTTTGTTGAAAATTTAAAATGTATTGGGACTTTATCTTTTTGTTTATTTTTGGATTTATATTTGGGTATCTTATTAATACTTTTTTGAGTTGGTTGACTGGGAAAATTCCCGTTGGAAAGAATAAACAATCTAAAGAAATTATTAGAAAAGTAAGAATTCACGTCGATGTCACAGGTTATATTTTAATTATGTTGGGTTTTTTTATTTATATGGCACTTCTTTTTGGAATTGGATTGGGAATTGTGATTGGGCATAAATTTAGAGATGGTTTGTTAAATTTTGTTGAAGAAGAAGAGTTGTTGGTTCGGAAAAAAGTTAAGAGAGACAAAGAAAATACTGAGAGAAAAATTGAGAAAGAAAGAAAAAGGAAAAGAGAAAAGGTTGATAAGATTGTTGAGCCTAAGATGAAAAAATAATTATTTTTGAACCATTTCTGGGGTTATTTTAATTTTCTGAGATTCTATTTGGTCGAGTTTGAGTTCGAATTGGGTGATGAATCTTTCGAGTTCTGCGGGGTATCCAATTCTACTGCTTAAATCTTTTAATTTTTCTAAATCATTTCTTAATGCAGGGATATTGTTATTTAATGCATGTTGTTGAGCGTCATCTTTTAATTGTTCGAGTTCTTGCGCGAGTGCTTGTGCTTTTTGTTTTTCTTCTTCTTGTTTTTGTTGGTTGTTAGAAATCGCACCGAGGACAAATAAAATTAAGAAAATAATTCCAATCCATTTGAGAATTTTTTTCCAGTTGAATTTTTTTCTGGAGCTGTGGTGTCGGATAATTTGTTTGTCTTTTTTTGCGAATAGACCTTTCTTTTTCATTCCTTCTCTTAGAACTTTGTAGACTTTGATTTCTTCGGGGATTCCTTTGAAATGTCTGTAACCTACTGAAGCTGTTGGGATTTCGGCTTTGTTCATTGAGAGGTAAACTGATTCTGTGAAATAAATGTCACCGGCGTCGGCGATTCCTTCTAATCGTGCGGCTATATTCACGGCTTCTCCGAAAACGTCGTTGTCTTTTATGGTTACTTCTCCAGTATTTATTGCAACTCTTATTTCTAATTTTTCATCATTTGGTAAATCCTCGTTGTGTTTGTCTAATTCGTTTTGAATTTTTATTCCGCATAAAACTGCGTCGGTTGGAGAATGAAAGGTTACCATAAATGCGTCGCCGATTGTTTTGACAATTTCGCCTCCGAATTCGTTGAAGAAAGGGCAGATTAATTCGTCGTGGAGGTCGAGCATTTTTTTGAGTTGGTCTCTTGACGATTTGGATGTTCTGTCGGTGAAACCTTTTATGTCAGTGAACATGATTGTTAGAGTTTTTGTTGTTCTGGGCATTTTGAAAAGAAGGAAGGGAGATATTTAAAGTTTAGCAAAATTCAAAATTAGTTCTTTGTTCCGGACTTCGGGGTGGAAAAGTGTTCCGTAGATTGGTTTATTCTTTAATTTTATTGCCTGAGGTATTTTTGAATTTGTGAATTTTATGAAATCTTCTCCTTGGGTTGTTGGGCACATTTGATGCAGTTCGTAAACTTCGTGTTTTCCTGTTAGTCCGAGGAATTCTTTTTTGAAGATTGCTTTGTTCATTCCGATGTGCTCGGATTTGATTAGTTTCTGACCATGAATTAATGCAATGATTTGCATTCCGGCACAGATTCCGAGAAGTGGTTTGTCGTATTCTTTTATCCACTGGAATTTTTTTATGTCTTTAATATAATCAAAATCTTTTAGGGATGTCCCACAGATAATTATTTTGGTTGAGTTGCTGATGTTTTTTGAGTTGACTTCTTCATAATGCTTTGTCTTGAACATCCTGTTACCGTTTGCGAGGAGGTTCTCGATTGGTTTTACAAATTCTAAATCGTGGAGGGGTTCTTTATTTGTTTTTATTATTAGTATCATTGTGAGAAAAAGGAAAAGGGATTTTTAAGATTTTAGGAGAATTAGAAATTTCGTTTAACATCGGGATTTAAAGAAGTTTTTTGTCCTCGAAAAATCTGACCCATATGGCTGGAGGATTTTTCGGAGCTGACAAAAAAATTTGGGTGATTTTCTGTAAGAAAATCCCTTTAAATCGCTGTTGCTTGCCCGAGTGTTAGCGAGAGTGCAACGTGCCGACAAACGAAGTGAGGAGAGTTGAGAAAACGCCCGTTAAACTAATTTGATTTTTATTCCAAAAACACCATATTTTTGTTCATCTTCTTTAGAATAAATATTGTAAATTGATTCAACGAAAGCCCGTTTATCTTGATCATCGGGATAACCAAAATAACTCATCGGAAAATCATCAACTAAATCTTGAAAAGATTTATATCGTAAAAGACCGATGACCTCAACAGACAAATCTTCATTTAAGTCGGGCAATTTTGAAAAAGTAATGATATCACCAAGATTAAGTCTTTGTCTTTTTTCATCAAAAAGTCTAATTTCAATTCTCTTTTTGCCCGACTTAATTCTATCGAACGGGCTTTCGTACAATTTCATTTGGTGTTCCATAAAGTTAAGAATCAAACTAATATTATTAAAGGTTACTATTCGTATGTATTGTTAAGTAAGCGGGACTTTTAAATAGTGTGTTTTCTTTTCTTCTTTATGGACAGGAAACTAAAAAAGATAGCAACAAGAGATAATCTTCTTGAAATTATGAGAGAAGTATCTCGGAGAATGTTAGAAGTTAAACAACACCTTATTACTCCTTATGAGATTACATTTTCTAATAAGAATTTATCTGAAATTATAGGTAAGATAATGGAAAAGGTATCTGCCGAAGTTTTTACTAAAAACCTTGGATATGTAGTAAAAGAAGCAAAAGCAGATAGAGAGCCAGATTTACTATTTACTAAAATAAATTTACCTCTCGAGATTAAAATGACTTCTACAAAAAATGCTTGGACAGGCGGAGAATTTAGCCAAAGACCATTTGATTATTTTCTTGTTTCGTGGGGCGGAGATATCGACGAGTTTTTTGTTTGCTGTGTTAAATTAGAAAAAACAGATTGGAAATCGAATATGAGTAAAAACTTTTATGGACCGAGTTTAAGTATAAAGAAATTGAGAGAAATAAAAGATAAGGTTATACTTATTGGGAATATCGACGAGAAAGGTAGAATGGTTAGAGAGAAGATTTAATCACATTCAAATTTACTTCTATCAAATATTTTAAGAAATGCTTGATCAGAAGATAAAATATTATATTTAAATCCTAATTCTTTTTGAATCTTATCCGCATGACCATTATTACATACAATAATATTATCATAACTATCTTTTATTTGTTCACATAAATCAAATATTGGAGTATATTCATCTTTATATTCTTCATAATTTATCCCTTCTTCTTCTAATGAACTTAAAATAATATTTAGGGTATATAGTTCTTCTTCTCCTATTTTTTCATCATTAAGCATTTCTAATGCTATATCTATCATTTTAGATTTATGATAATCACTTACAAATCCAGTGAATCTTTTAGATGAAGGCGAATATTTTTGTTTTTCATCCCATAATAAAGATATTAATGCAATAGTAAATAAATGATTTTTACTATTTTTATCAAAGGCATCAGTTATAACATCTGGACAGAAAATATATGCCTCTGCCATTTAAAACCTCAATTAAATTCCTCTCTAAATCTTTTAACAACTGGAACCATATTACAATTCTCTAATTTAGAATTTAAAAATTTCATAAAAGTTCCATCTATTTTCTCATAACTAATAACTAACGGAGAATTCTTAACAATTTTTTTAACAACAAATCCTTTGGCTGGCAAATTATGTTCGCCTCTAACAGAGGGTTTTAAATTTTCACATCTTACAATCTCAACTTTTAAATTAAATTTGTCTGCCATAATAATATTACTATAAGTTTTCTTTTAAACTTTTCTATAAAAAATAATAATTATTTATACCCCCTTTCAATACTTTTCATAATAAACTCAAGTATAACATCTATTTATACTTTTCTATTTTTACGACGAGGTTTATTCCAATATGGACTTTTACATTTTGGACATATAGTCGGCTTTTCCTTTTGTCTTGGTATCCATTCATGAGAACATCTGTCACACTTATACTTTTTCATTTTAACTTCAATTTCTGCCATGAATTATACAAGAAAACAAAGTTTATAAAACTTTACTTTTAAGGTTATACTTAACTACCGAAATGTTTATAAAGGTTAAATTACTTAATAGGTTATACTTTATAAGTAAAACAACAAAAGAATATGAAGGGTGCTTCAACACCCCTCTTTTGTTACACACCGATCAAGATGAATAACAAAAATAATAAGAAATCAGAATATAAAAAACTTTCCTGTCCTAAATGTAATTCTGAAGAATTAATTAAGAGAGGATTTAGAAAAACAGAAAATAGAGGAAAAATACAAAGATATTCATGCAAAGAATGTTCTCATAGATTTGTAATTGACGACGGATTTTTTAGAATGAGAAATGCACCGCAAAAAATTACTTTATGTTTAGATTTATTTTATCGTGGTGTAAGCACAAGAAAAGGTCAGGAACATCTAAATGCTTTCTATCCTCATAATAGTTCTTGGGTTTCAATATATTCGTGGGTTTTAAAATACTCAAAAGTGATAGGAAATTTTACAGATAAATTAAAGATAAAAGCAAGTGAAGAATTACAAATTGATGAAGTAGAATATAGAGTTAATAAAAGAAAAGCATTTTTTATTGATAGCATAGATACAGAAACTCGTTTTATGGTTGCTTCTAAATTTGTAAGACATAGAACAAGTGAAGAAATAAAATCTGTTTTGAAACAAGTTAAATATAAAACCGAAAATCAAATTAAGATAATAACAAGCGACGGATTTAATGATTATATTTCTGCAGTTAAAGTTATGGGTGTTGATTATAGAAAAACAAAAAATCCGTCAGTTATTCGCCATCCTGTAACTCAATTAAAGAATGAGGGATTTAATCATAAGATTGAAAGAATGCACTCAAACATAAGAGAGAGAACAAAAGTATTTCGTGGATTTGGTTCTATTAATGGGGCTTTTGCTATAATGAATGGCTATGAGATATTTCACAACTTCATAAGAAAACATCAAGCGATAAATTGCTGTCCTTATGAATTGGCTTGTCCAGAATTGAAAGAAAAATTAAATGCTCCTAATAAGTGGCTTTCACTTATTGAATTAGCAAACCAAAATAATATAAAATGAAAAAACATAGAATTTATTATAAAGAAAAGATGGCGACAGAACATAAAATTATTTGTGGGGATTGTATAGAAGAATTAAAGAAACTTCAAGATGAGAGTATAGATTTGATAGTTACAGATCCACCTTTCAATATAGGAAAAAAATATAATTCTTATGCAGACAATCGAAGCAAAGAAGGATATATTCAATGGTGCGAGAAATGGTTAAGTGAATGTATAAGAGTTTTGAAAGAGGGCGGGGCTTTGTATCTTTTTAACTATCCTGAAAATAATGCTTATCTTATGCCTTTTCTCGACGAGAAATTAACATTTAAGCGTTGGATGACTTGGCATTATCCAGTTAATACAGGAATGTCCCCAACGAATTTTACAAGAAGCCAACATTCAATTTTATTTTATATCAAAGGAAAGAAAAATAAAGTTTTCAATAAAGACGATATTGCAGAGCCGTATAGAAATCCAACAGATAAAAGAATAATTGAGAGAATAAAAAATGGTAGTAAAGGAAAAACTCCTTATGACGTATTTCAGTTTAATCTTGTAAAGAATGTCAGTAAAGATAAAACTCCTCATCCTTGTCAAATTCCTGTTCAATTATTAGAAATTTTTATTAAAGCAAGTTCAAGCAAAGACGATTTAGTTTTAGATCCTTTTGGAGGGAGTTTTTCAACTGCTCATGCATGTAAAAAATTAGATAGAAATTCCATAAGTATAGAAATGGATGAGCATTATTGTGAAATTGGAAAAAAGCGACTAATGAAAACAGCACCGCTTAAAGATTACATTTAAATTTTTTAATATGATTAAGTCCCTTTAACTTAACAATACACAATTTTCTAAACATCTTGTATCGATATTTAGTGCACCATTCAAGGTGCAACATCATAACTCCGACGCTGTGGTCTGTTCTTTTGTATTGATTTATTTGTATTTGGGTTTCCATTTTTCCTCCAGAGCTCTCGCTAAGCAAAAGCAAACATTTATTAATTTTGAGAAAGTTATCACTAAGTAAAACTTTCAAAGAGCCGAGTATCTCGGCTCCTATAATCAATACTTTCTAGAATAAATATTTGTCGGGAGAAACTTACTCCACTCTAAAGAGATGGAGATTTCTTTTTAGTTAAAAATTGTTCCTCAAAAGTTTTATTGAATCAAGCGAATAAAATTCATCTGATTAATAAGAAAATTACAAATAAGTTTTTTTGGAGAGACAAGAATATTAAGAAATAAAATTCTATTCAACATCAATCTCCATTTTCCAACTATTTCCTTCCCCAGAAATTTTTTTGTCTTTTACTTTCAAACATTTTTTGAACATTGGGCAATTTAAAACGAAAGTTTCGAATTCACCTCCTTCTCCTGCTGGGTGAATTTGGTATTTCTTTTTTAATTCAATTACATCTTTTATGAATTTTTTATCAATTTTTTTTCCGAGCCAAGATTTGTCTAAAGGGTATGCGAAAACTCCGACGATGATTATTTCAAATTTGTTTTCTATTAATTCGTTTAGATATTCGATTTCGTCTTTTTGCCAGAGCGGGTTGAAGCATTCTATGTTTAATTTGTCGCAGATTTTCTGAATTCGTGAGGATTGGTAAACTGATTGTATTGCTCCTGTGACGACGCCTTCGATTTTGTATTTTTCTTTTGCTTTCTTTATTGCGTCTTCTAAATCTTTTAATTCTTCTTCTTTCTTTCCTTTTGTTTTTTGAATGATTAAAGGAATTTGCATTGCTTCGGCTTGGGCTTTTGTTTTTGAAATGCTTGGGGTGTGGAACATGTAAGATTCTGGGTTTTCGGAGTGGATTGTTATGAGACAAGATATTTCGTGTCCTGCTTTTTTTGCGAGGAACGCTGAGTAGCAAGAGTCTTTTCCGCCTGAGAATAGTGATGCGAGTTTCATGATGATTTGTAATAATAAAATTTTATAAACCCTTTGTTAATTAAAAGATAATGGAAAAAGAAAAATTCAAATTAAAAAAACTTGAGGAACTGCTTATTGAAGTGAGTTTGAAAATTGCGAAGAGAGGCGAGGGTGCGGTGTTTGTTGTAGGCGAAGTTGAGAATAGTCCGCTTGTTGAGCAAGGCGTTCCGGAATTTAATGTTTTTGATAATCCTAAACTTTTGGAATCGCTTGCTTTGATGGACGGGGCGGTAATAATTAGTAAAGATGGTTACATGAAATCTTATGGTGTTATGATTAAGTCGAGTAAAGTTTTGAAAAATTTCGGGACGCGTCATAGTGCTGCGATTTCTGCCTCGATGATAAAGGGAAATCTTGTTGTTGCTGTTTCTGAAGAAGATAAAAAAATTAGAATCATGTCAGAGGGGAATGTTGTTATGCAGATTGATGCTTTGCAAAAAGATGTGGAGAAATCTGTTCCTGAAGCGATAATTTTATTGGAATCTGTTGGGGCTGGAACTGTTGGAGCAATTGGAACGGGAATTGTAGTGCCGAGCCTTGGAATTACTTTGCTTCCAGGAATTATTTTATTTGGGTCGGCTTATTATTTAATGAGATTCTTGAATAACAGGAAAAAATAACTTCATCACAGATAAGTTTTTAAGAGTTTATTTTTTGGATATATTGTTTCTAATAAAAAGATGGAGCATAAAATACAAATTAATGAGAGTTTTTCGGATGACGAGATGCCGATGTTTGACAAACTTGAGAGTCGGGATTTTGAGTCGTTGGAATTGTTGGACTTGAAGCTTGATGCGGAGGAGATTTCGCAGGAGAACGAGATTCGGGAGTTGGTTTCGTATAATTCTATTAAGAAAAATTTGAGTTACGATTTACCGTATCAGAGTCAGGGGGCGTTGCAGATTCTTCGGGATTTTAACGGGTCGGCTTTGTTAGCGGATGAAGTTGGTTTGGGAAAGACAATTACGACTGGGATGGTTTTGAAAGAATGTATTGTTCGGGGTTTTGTTAAGAAAGCTTTGATACTTACTCCGCCGTCTTTGGTTGATCAATGGGTTGCCGAGTTGAAGGAAAAGTTTGAACTGGATTTTCGGATTATTGAAAACGAGGATGATTGGGATAAGTCTGATTTTGTTATTGCTTCGATTGATAGAGTTAAGATTTTTGATAAAAGCTTGAAAAGATTTCGGCACGATAAGGCGCATAAAATTCCGTGGGATCTTTTGATTGTTGATGAGGCGCATAAATTAAAATCTCGCGTCACGGTTCGGTGGAAGTTTGTTGACCAGATTCAGAAAAAGCGTTTTTTGATTTTGACAGCGACGCCGTTTCAGAATGATTTGATTGAGTTGTATAATCTTTTGCATCTTTTGAAGAAAGGGCATCTTGGGACGATAAAAGAATTTAGGAAAAAGTTTTTGCATAAAGGAAACAAAAGATATCCGTTGAATCCGAAAGACCTTCGGCGAAAGTTGGAGGAAGTTATGGTGCGGAGGAAGCGTTCGCAGACGGGAATTGAATATAAGAAAAGAATTCCGAAGATTATTGCGGTTGATTTGACGGTTAAGGAGAAAAGGATTTACGACGGGATGTGCGAGTTGTTGAAGTCGCAATATTTTCACAGCGACGGGAGAAGCATAAACGGAAGATTGGTTGTGTTTGCGATTTTACCAAAGATGACGAGTTCATCTCGGTCGGCGATGGAATCTTTGGATAGAATTATTGAAGATCCGAAATACCATTCTGAAACTCGGCGAATTGCGAGTGCATTGTATGAAGAATATAGAAGTTTGAAAGTTGATTCGAAGATTATGAAATTGGTTGAAATAATTGAGAATATTTTTAAGGATAATCGTGACGATAAAATTTTGATTTACACTCGGCATCCGACGACTTTGAGATATATTATTGAAAATCTGAGTCATTTGAATTTGAATATTGTTGAGTTTGTCGGCGGGTTGGATCGTGAGGAAAAGACGAAAAGGATTACGGAGTTTAAGACGAACGCGAATATTATGATTAGCACGGAAACTGGGTCGGAGGGTTTGAATTTTCAGTTTTGTAATAATTTGATAAATTATGATTTGCCTTGGAATCCGATGTCGGTTGAGCAAAGAATTGGTCGACTTGATAGAATTGGGCAGTTGAAAGATATGAATATTTATTCTTTGGCGACGAAGGGAACGATGGAAGAGTACGTTGTTGATTTGATAATAAATAAAATGTGTTGTGTGGGTTTGGTGATTGGAGAGTTGCCGATAATTCTTTTTAATCTTGGGCTTGATGGAAATGGCGAAAGTGGAACGAATAAAATTGAGGAAAGACTTATGAATTCGTTTATTGATTCTAAGAATAATCTTGAGACTTTTTCAAGGGAAGTGGAGAAAATAAGTAAGATGATTGAACAAGGAATTGAGAGTTACAGCGAGGATAAAAAATATAATATGGAGTTGTTAGATGAGTGAGCAAATTCGAGATTTTACTGAAAGGTTTTTCAAAAACATCAAATGTGATTTGAAATGGGAAGGTGAAGTTTTGGTTGTGGAAAATGTTCCGCAGAATTTTCAAAAGTTTTTTGGGAAGAACGCACCGTATAGATTAAATTTTATTTCAGAAACTGATGACGCGGATTTTATTACGAAGGGAAGTTATTTGTTGAAAGCGATGAATGAATTTCTTACGGACAAGGGTCAGACGGCTTTGTTGAAGATTGATTTTGATATTGATTTGGAAAGAAAAATAATGAACGATTTTCCGTTGATGAATTGCGAGATTTCTAAAGTTAGTAAGTCTGCCGTGAACGAGGTTTTTGTGAGGTTTACTTTTTTGACGACTTTTCAATATCTTAATGAGAAGGAGCAAGTGATGAGTCCTATTTATGTTCGGAATGGAAAGATTGTTGATTTGGATGTTTCGAAATTTAAGACGACAGGGGGAAATAAACGAGATATAAAAATTGAGCGAGTGGAGGAGGAATATGCTTTGGCGAAGGCACATTTGAAAGTTGTTTTGGAGTCGAAGATGGCGGAAGTTGGGGATTCTTTGAATAAAGTTTTGGATAAAGAAATTGAACGAGTTAAGAATCATTATAAAAATCAGACGAGCGAGGCGGTTGCGATTATTGAGAGAATTGAGGAGAGAATTGCCGAGGCTGAGAAGCAGAGAGGGCAAGTTGGGAATGTGGGGTTAGAAGAGATTGAGTTGAAGATTCGGCGACTTCAGGATGAGGTTGTGAGTGTTAAGGAGAGGACTGGGTTTGATAAGTTGAAGGCGGAAGAAGAGTTTTTTATTCAGGACGAGATTAGTAAGCACGGGTTGAATGTGAATAATAAATTGTTGAACACGACGCTGGTTTATTATCCGATTTACAATATTAATTTGTTTTTGAAAAGTAATCAGGCGAAGCGGATGGTCGAGATGGTTTACAATCCTTTTGATGAAAAGATGTCAAAGGTTTTTTGCGATTCTTGTAATAAGGAAGTTAATGAATTTATTGTTTGTTCGTCGGGACATTTGACTTGTCGGGATTGTGGTTTGAAGTGCGAGTGTTGTGAAGATGTTTTTTGTGAAAAATGTTCGGGAAAAGTTTGTGAAGAGTGCGGAAAAAAGATTTGTCCGAAGTGTGCGTTGAAATGTTCGGTTTGTAATAAGATTAAATGTAAGACGCATTTGGGGAAGGACCCGATTAGTCAGAGGATTATTTGTAAGAGTTGTTTGAAGCGATGTTCGAGTTGCGGGAAGTTGATTAGCCCAGAGTATATTCGGTCTGATAGTAATTCTGGGATGGATGTTTGTCAGAAATGTATGAGTAAGCAAGTTGGGAAGGAAACTTTGGATGAGATTTTTCAAAGGGATTGAAATAGATAGTTTTGTTTGATTAATTTTATAAAAGGGAATTTTTTATATAAAGTATGTATAACCCTTTGAGCCCTAGACAGAAAGCGTTAAAAGATGCTTTGGATTTTGCTCGAACAACTCATCCATATTTAGATAAATCTTTGTTGGAAGGTGCTTTACTTTCTGCACAATTAGACGCTGAAATTCCTATTCCTCATTCGGTGATTGACAAAATTAGACAAAGGTCTCAAAAATTAGAACATAAAAGAAAGTATGCCTCTTTAGCAAAAGCTTTGGAATCAGCTAGAGATTCTGATCCATTTTTTAATCGTAGAGGAACTCCCTATTCCCTGGATTATTGGATATCCAAAGCACAGGAATTTTCTGAGATTCCCCTTACACAATCCGTGGTTGATAAAATTGAAAAAGAGTATCAAAATCATGAACCTCTAAGAAGAGTAATATCATTAAAATTGGCTTCGCAATGCGTCGGATCTCCGAAATATCGAAATAGCGAGGAAATTATGAACCTCCGATTAAATTGGGCAAAAGAGCACAGCCACGGAATGATAGATAAACTTAGAACTTATGTTTCAAGTTGGATAATAAGAAGAAATTTTAAAAAAGATTCTTCTGAAATTTTATATCTTGGACGTCCTTCAAAATCCTTGTAGAAAATTATATAAATCCCAGAATTATCTTAAATCTATGGAAACAATAACTCTCCCAAAAATTCAATTTGAAAGAATGCGAATGGAATTAGAAAAATTGAAGAGAATAGATTTTGATTTAATAGGGCAGTTCAAAGATAGTTTAGAAGATGTTAAAGCTGGACGAATAAGGCGGGTTGCTTAACTTTTCAGTAATTTTTCAAGGTAGATTTTATATTCATCAAAATTTTTAATTATTTTATTAATCGTTTCTTGTTGATTCTTCTTTTCGCTGGTTGCAACAATTAAAACTGCTTCTAAATCATCGTAAACTAAATAATAAATTCTTTTTTCTTTTATTCTCTTCTCTCTTAAAAATCTATATTGCAAAGGATCTCCTACATAAGGATTTTCCTTTAATTGTCGAAATATTTTTTTAATTTTTCTCTGTTCGAAGAAAGATAATTTAGAAAATTTTCTATCAAAACTCTCAGTTGTATAAACATTATAATTTTTCATTTTTATTCTTCAAACAAATCATCAATAGGATTTTCGAAATCTTCGTTGATTTCTTGGATTCTTTTTTTCTTTTCGTCGTCTAGTTCTTTCATCTCTTCTTCCAATTCGTTCCTTAAATCATCAAAATAATCTGGGTTGTGTTTGAAGAAAGTTTTGTTCATCCAAATGTGGATTTCTTCAAAGTGTTCGGGTTGCTCGAGCCAGACTTTTCTTTGGTTTTCTAAATGAAGTAATGGGCTGAAGGAAATTATTCTTTCGTCTCGATCTTTTCCGACGAAGTCCGTGAATGATATTTTTTTCTGGGTTTTGTTTTGTTCGAAGTGGCCGTAAAGTCTTTCGTGGATTTCTTTTATTTTGTCTTTTATTGAGAATGTTCTTTTTGGTAGCGAGATTGATGATTCTCTTAGCGCGTTTTTGTTTAGAATTGTTTTGTGGATTCGTCGGTTTTCGGTTTTGATTGCTTTGCTTAGAGATTCCATTAGTTCTTGGAGAGTTACTTTTTTGAAACGCGGGATTGGGCTTCGCGGGACAAGTTCGGGAATTTCTTCGTCGAGTTCGATTCTTTCTTGAATGTATTTTTTGGTTTCAGTTTTTCCGAAGAGAATGTCGTCGATGCTTTTGATATATTTGTTTAGAAGTATTTCCGATTTAATTCTTAAAAGGAGTGCGGCGGCGAGGAGAACTTTGCTCGATACAAAAAAGTCGGCTTCTTCGAGTTCTCGGATTTTTTCCAGATATTTATCAGTTATTATTGTTATGTTTATGTCCCACGGGTCTAATTGTTCAGTGTTTATTAAATCGTAAATTATGTCCTGCCAACCGATTTCTCTGCTGAATAATAGGTCGTGAATTTGTTCTTGGTTTACAGAAGTTTTTGTCGGGACTTCGTTCTCTTTTTCCATTGTTAGAAAATGAGAGTTTAGTATATAAATTTTTATTAAGGGAGGAAAATGAATTTCTTGATGAGTTGGAAAAATAATTTGGGTGCACTTGCTGTTGCTCTTAGTTTGTCGTTTGTGGGGCATGCTGGAATGAATTTTTATGATAGAAAAACTAAATATGATTTTCTTGAATATGAGGGGGATTTTTTTGAGGGCTACAAAGCAAAATTTGAAGTTGAGCATAATTTTTTTAAAGATAATGTTTACACTTTGACTGTCTCGGGGGATGACGATTCTTACATGCGATTTGTCGATACTGATAAAGAAGATTTGATAATGGAAGAGATGTATATTAAACCTCCAAATGCTCCGATAAAATCTTTGGTTCGTTCCGAACTTATTAAAAATGCAAATAAAGACGATTTAATTTTATTCTTTGAAGTGCAATCTTTAGTTAGGAACTATATTGAACAACTTTGGAATAAGAAAAAAGGTGTTTTGTCTCCAGAACCATCGAAAAAATCGAAGCAAAAGAAGACAAAATCTTAATGTAGTGTGTAAAAGTTACATTGTAGTTTGCAAAAAGGGGTAATGTAGTGTGTAAAGAAGGAAATGACTTATAAAGTTTGTTGGCAACTTTAGAAAGACACAACAGAGAATAATCACTACTTTAGGTTAATTAACCCCCGTCATTTTTAAGAAGTAACACAACCGAAACATTTAAATAGGGGGGTAACCTTCATTTACTATCACCTCTTTTTCCCCAGGAGAGGCTTCAAGTCATACTATTTGTTAGATTTGAATACTCTCCCAGGGTTTCTATTTATTTAAATGGGCTTACTAATGTTTTATTATTATTTCATTGCCCAATAATATTATAACAATTCTTAAATAATCTCTTCGCGTTTGTTTTTTATGATTGTATATAGAGATAGAGAAGGAAAACGAATCGAAGAGGGATTTTATACTCACAAAATGTTTGTTTATTATGTGTCTGAAGAGGACGAAAGATTGTATGTTGACGCTGGAAATGGGGAGAAACCAAAACTTTTGTCAAAAGTAGAAGCGAAATCTTTGAAAAGAATAGACGATCCGCATGAATCTTTGAGATTGTTAAAACAGAATGTTTCTTTTCTCGAGAGAAAACTTGGAGAAAGTTATAAAAAATAATTATTCTTTTTTCTTTGCTGGAACTTTTTCTTTCTTAACTTCTTCGACGGTTTTCTTGCCTTCAAATTCTGCGTAATGGCATTTTCCACAATAAAGTCTTCCTTGAGAATTCATTAAGAAAACTCCTGGTCCGCATCTTGGGCAAGATCTTGCAAGTCTTTTGACTTTGTCGCCTTCGATTTTATACTTAGTATATTTTTTACTTGTAGGTTTATTCTTGTGCGGTTTTTTTCCTTTCTTCTTTGCTTTTGCTTTTTTAGCCATTATTCACTTGCCTCCACTGGTTTTTCTGATTCTTCTTTTGCTTTTTTCTTTGCTTCAGCCTTGGCTTTTCTTTTTTCTTCTTCAACTTTTTTCTCAGCTTCTCTTTGCTTTTTTGTTTTAACTTCAGTGTTATCTAATTCTTTTTTAGAAGTGTAAATATTAGCGTTGATTTCGAAATCTTGTGAACCGAATTTTCCTAAAATGTTTTTTATTTTTACAGCGTCTTCAGAAACTGAGAATTTTTTTGAAAGTGCTGTGATTACTTCTTTATTGCTTGGAACAACTTTTGTATTTACGACAGCTTTTATTTCCTTTCTTTTGAATAAAGGATTTTGATTCTCCTGAGTTATTTTTATTTCCATATTATCTTGTTTTTATCGCGAAGTTTCCTTTTTCGGTTATATTTATTTCTTTTGCAATTTCTGATTTTTCAGGATTAATTACAACAATTCTTCCTTTGAAAGATTCTGTGTGTTCTCGACTTTCGCATCTTGGACATTTTTCTCCGTCGTAGATTGTCTTACATAATTTGCATGCTCTTATTTTTGCCATTTTATTTTTTCTTTACTACCTTTGTTTTAACTTTAGTTACTTCTTTATCTTGAGCTTTTGCTACTTTTTCTTCATCCTTTCTTTTTTTAATTTTTTCTTCATCAATCCATTCCAATTTTCCTAATCCTGGTTGTCTCATTGTTAATCCGATTTTGGGGTCGTCGCCTTTGTGACTTATTGCTACAACTCTTGCCAAACAAATGTCGCCGGATTTTAATGCCCTTTTGGAGGTTTTTCCCAAAAGAGAGTTTGTTTTGCTGAAGCTCACGTAGTCGTCCATTGTTTGTGAGATGTGTATCATTCCTTGCATTACCCCCATGTTTATGAACGCACCGAAAGTTGTTATTTCAGATATTGTTCCGAAAACTAATTCTTGTAAAACTGGTTTCCAAGTTAATAGCTTGAATTTTGATTTGTAGTAAGTTGCGCCGTCGCCGGGGATAATTATTCCTTCGCCGACTTCGATTGTTTCTACGACTGCTACGACTTTCCCTAACTCTTTGTCATAATGTATTTTGTACGTCTCTCGGAGCTGGTTGTCGACGGCTTCAGCAGTAGGTAACCCGAAAAGTTTTGGGTCAACTCTTACATAATCTTGAACTTCTGTTAAGTAGAACATTTTATCTGTAAAAGAGAGTAAATTTCGGTTTAAAAAGGTTATTATTGAATGCCGATTCTTTTTTTCTCTTTGATTATGAGAATTTTGTTGGGAATCTTCTTTTTTAGCTCGTTGTCAAGGGTGGCGATTAGCATTTCTGGGTTTTCTTTGGCGTGTTTTATTATTAAATTGTCAACGTGTTTTTTACTTTCGAAGTCGATTATTTTTATTTTTGATTTATTTATTTCTAATATTTTTATTGAAATTTTTGCGTCGTCCCGGAATTTTAATTTTTTTTTCGATTCTGAAACTCGTTTGATTTCGTCTAGCACTTGCTGGGGGACGATTATTTGAATTCCTTTTTGGGTTAGGTCTTCGATGAAATCGATTTTTTGTTTCACGCAGGTGAGGATGAAATTTGAATCGAGTAATACTTGTTTCATGAAATGGGGAGGAAAGAAACATTAATAAAAGTATTTGAATTTATGTTTGAATGAAAGAGCGTGAGAATGTTTTGAGTATTTTGGTTGAGACGGTGAAGGCGATTGAACGGGGCGATTGGTCAGTAATTAAGGAATTGAGTAATCAGACAATTAACACGGCGTCGTTGACACAGGATGCTGATAATGTTGCGGTTGCGGTTATTATTTATTCGATTGGGAAAATTTTGGAGCGGGGGAATTATAAAAATTTGCCGGGTTGGAAACCATTTTATCAAACTGTTGTTAGTTCTTTGAGACGTTCGATTGATGATATTAAAAAAAATAACGACGAGGGTTTTAGAAAAGATTTTGAACAAATTCGTAAGGCGTTGGGGAAAATGTCTGGAAAGTTGAAGGGTTATATTCAGGAAGTTTTTGAGCAGGCGAAAGTGAATAAGGCGTCGAGGATTTATGAGCATGGGGTTTCGATGGAGCAAACAGCGAAGCTGTTAGGAATTTCAATGTATGAACTTGCAGAATATTCTGGGTCCACGGGAATTGCGAATGTTAAAGGTTCGAGGACGATGACTACTAAAATGAGAATTAAATTGGCGGAGGATATTTTTGGTTAGGATGAAAATCGAAACAAAAAGATTAGTTTTGAGGGAAGTTTCAGAAAAAGATATTGAAGATATAATTGAAGGTGTTGAGAAACTTGCCGTGTCTAAGTGGTTATTAGTTGTTCCTCATCCTTATACGAAAAAAGATGCTTTGTGGTGGATAAATGATTGTAAAAAGAAGGCAAAGAAAAAAGAAAGGACAAGTTATGATTTTGTTATCGAGCTGAAATCTGAGAAAAAGATGATTGGGGGAATTGGTTTGACAAAAATAGATAAATTCTCTGGAATATGCTCTACTGGATATTGGATTAATCCAAAATATCATAGAAAAGGTTATGCTAGCGAGGCCTTTGACGCTCTTTTGAAATTTGCTTTTAATAAATTGAAGTTAAGGAGAATTAATTCTTCGGTATTTAAAGGTAATCCTTCTTCTTTAATTTTACAAAAGAAGTTTGGATTCAAAGAAGAAGGATTTAAAGAAAAATCTAAGAGAGCCAAAGCAGATGGTAAGTTAAAAGATGAGATAATTACTGGATTGTTAAAAAAAGATTGGAGGAGTTGGGATGAAGGCAAATCAAAAAACTTATAAACTCAATCATATTAGTATAAGTGAAATGCTCCCTAGTGATCTTTCGAGGTCACTAGATGAGTTTTATTCTTTATATTTGGGGGTTTTGTTATGGTAGATTCTTTAATTTTTATTGATGCAGGGTTTTTGTCTAAGTTGAGCAAACATCTTGGTTCAGGAGAATATATTAAATTTAAAATTAAAGATTTTATTAAAAATCTTGAAAAGAAGGAGAATATAAATTTTGTCGAAAAATTCTTTTATACTGCTCCACCTTTTCAACCAACTAATCCATCTCCAGATGAAATAAAGAGAAAAGAAAATCATGATAGATTTAAAGATGCTTTAGAAAAGGAAGGGATTATTGTTAGGGAAGGAAGGTGTCAAAAATTAGGGGTTGCTGAAGAGGTTCAATATAAACAAAAAGAAGTTGATGTTTATTTAGCAATGGATTTAACAAATGTTCTTGTTAAATATCCAAATGTAAAAAAGATTATTCTTATCTCTTCTGATTCTGATTTTGTTCCAGTTATTAAAAATTTAAAAGAGCAAGGAGTTGATACAGTTCTTTATACCTATTATGAAAAGAAAAGAAATATAGATTTTTCTCGAAGTAATTATCTAATAAAATCTGTTCATAAATATGTTATAATTAAAAAAGAGGATTTAGAGAAATGACAAAAGCAATAATTTTTGACGCGAGTAGTTTGATAAGTTTAGCTATGAATGGACTTTTGCCTGAGCTTGAGAATTTGAAGAAAGTTTTTGGAGGGAAATTTATTATTACGAAAGATGTCGAGCGGGAGGCAATTGAGCGACCGATAAAGATTCCGCGTTTTGCTTTAGAAGGTTTGCGGTTGAGGGAACTTTTTAGGAAAGGTGTTTTAGAATTGCCGTCGGCGGTTGGAGTTAATGATGAAGAAATAAATCTTGAGACGAGTCGGTTTGAAAATCTTGCGAATAATATTTTTTCTTCGAATCGGGAGAAGATTGAATTAATTCATCGGGGTGAGACTTCGTCTTTGGCGTTGAGTAGGATTTTGAGTGAGATAAAAATTGAGAATGTTATTTGTATTGACGAGCGGACGACGAGGATGTTGGTTGAGAAGCCGGAGAATTTGAAGGATTTGTTGGAGAGAAAAATGCATGTTAAAGTTAAGTTGGGAAAGGAAGAGTTTCGGGCGTTTAAGGGGTTTAAGATTATTCGTTCTACGGAGTTGATGTATGTTGCTTGGAAGAAAAATTTAGTTCGGTTGAAAGATGGGAGAAAAGTGCTTGAGGCCTTGATGTGGGCTTTGAAATTTAAGGGGTGTGCGATTAGCGATGACGAAATAAAAGAAATTGCGAGGTTGGGATGAAAATATTTTTTGTTCCAAAGGTTTATTGAAATAAAATATGGGCGCGGAGGGAATCGAACCCCCTTCTTCGGCTCTGGAGGCCGCCATACTACCACTGTACTACGCACCCATATAAACTAAAGAATTAAGTGATTTTTAATTGTTTTTGTTTAGAATTAAACATATTTTTTTAAAAGGAATTCTTTTTGATTACTTATGACTGAGTTGATTCCTGAATTTAAGAGAGATGATAAGTTGGATTATCTGTATGTGCTGAAGTCGCTGAACGAGATTCCGTTTCCGATTGGGCGGTTGTTGCTTGCGGATTTTCTTGTTGGGGACCGGTCGAATAAGTCTATTCTTAAGAATTCTCTTGACGAGAAGCATAATTTCGGGGCGTTGAAGTTTTTGACGAAGGAGGAGGTTTTGGCGATGATTGATAATTTGATTTCGAATAAATTGGTTGACACTTCTTCGGCGATGTTCAATAAATTTATCAAGGTTTTGGAAATTAGCGAAAAGGGTCAGGAAGATTTGATGAATCCTCGTTTTGCGGAGAAAAAGTTTTCTAATAATGATATTGAGGAGGAGACCGAGATTACTGCGGACGACGAGATTTTGTTTAGGGAGTTTGATTTTTTTCTGAATAAATATAATCCATTGCAGAAGAAGGCGATTATTTCTCGACGGAAGAGCGTGCTTTGTGTTGCGGGGGCGGGTTCGGGAAAGACGACGGTTTTGACAAAGCGGGTTGAGTTTCTTACAAAATTTTATGGGGTTGACCCGAGGAAAATTCTTGCGGTTACGTTTACTCGGAAGGCGAGGGCGGAAATGAAAAATCGTTTGAATGAATTGGGAATTGACGCGAGGGTTGAGACTTTTAATTCTTTTTGCGAGAAGATTTTGTTGCGGAATAGCGGTTTGATTTATAATCGGCCGGTGCGGATTGCGAGTTATCATGATAAAATACTTGCGATTATTGCTGCGTTGGAAAATTATGGAATAAAAATGGATGTTGCGATTGGCAAATATTTTAGCGAACATCAGAAAAAAGTTCGCACGCCGTCGCAGTTGCAGACAATTTTTATGAATGATTGTTTTTCTGTTTTGGATTATTTTAAATTGAAAGGTTCGAAGGATTTTACGAATGATTTTTCGGGGGAAGAATATTCAACAGCGAAGATGATTCGCGGGATTGTTGAGTTTCTTGGGAAATATATGGAGATGCAAGGACTTCGGACTTATGCGGATCAGTTGAATGATGCGATGAATTTTTTTGAAAATCATCCTGAGAAGATTCCTGTTTTCGAGCATGTTTTAGTTGACGAGTTTCAGGATGTGAATTTTCCTCAAGTTAGATTAATTGATTTGTTGAAGCCTGCGAATTTGTTTTGCGTCGGGGATCCTCGGCAGTCGATTTTTGGTTGGAGGGGTTCGGACATAAATTATATTTTGAATTTTAAAAATAAATATAAAGATGTTGAAATAATTAATTTGAAAAAGAATTATCGGAGTAGCAAGCACATTGTGGATTTGATGAATCACGCGATTAGTTCGATGAAGTTGGCGAAGTTGGAGTCGAATTTTGAGGGGGATAAGAAATTGAATCTTTACAAGTTTGATTCGGATGACGCGGAGTTTGAATTTGTGACTCGGAAAATTTTGTCTCTGGGTTCTTATGAGAATATTTTTGTTTTGGCGAGGACGAATAAGCAGTTGGATAATTTGTCGAAGATTTTTGTTAAGAATCGGATTCCGCATATTTTGAAGTCGGATGATAAACCAGATGTTGAACTTAAGAGAGGATTTGTGACTTTGTCGACGATTCACGCGATAAAGGGGCTCGAGTCGGAGATTGTTTTTGTTGTGGGGTGCAACCTTTCGAATTTTCCTTGCAAGGCGTCGGAGCATCCAATTATGGAGTTGGTGAAAATGTATGAGTATGATAAAGACGAAGAAGAGCGGAGACTTTTTTATGTTGCGATTAGTCGGGCGAAGAATGTGCTTTATTTGACTTACAACAAGAAGCAAACTTATTTTATTAATCCAGAAATGAGAGAGTTGATGGATGAAAGGAATTTTTAATTCAAAAACGTTATAGAGATGAAAATTTATAGATTCTGAAGTGAAAATGAAAAAATTATATTCAAAAACTTGAATGAAAAATATGTTCAAATAATTATTTGAGATAGTGTCAAGGGTGATTAACCTCGAAGAGGGTTTAATTGTGAGCGATAGAAAGGTTAAGAAAGATTAGTAAAAAATAAAAAAATAAAAAAATTAATCCTCTGTTAGAGTAAGATTATTTCTTTTTTTTAGCAACTTTTTTCTTTGCAACTTTTTTCTTTGCCATGTCAAATCACCTCCCTGATTTGGTTTTAATTTTAAGGAATCAAAAGTATTTAAATCCTACGTACCATTGATTAGTAATATTTTTACTCCAAAACAGGTTTTTCTTTTAGAAAAACAGGTTTCTTTTGAAAAAGAAACTATGGTGGTAGAAAACTTTAATTGTGTAAAAGAAAACTACAAATACGCTTTGCGTCATAGGGAAAGTTTATAAAGTTGTATGAAATAGGTTTCATATGAATAAATCTACATACCATGTGTTTTTTGGGAACCTCGCGAATTCGTTGAAGATAGATATAATTCTTTGTTTGAGGGAGAAGAAAAGAAGCGTGAGTGATATTTCTAAAGATTTGAAAATTGAGCAGAGCAAGGTTTCGCACGCGTTGGCGTCGCTGAAGAATTGTAATATTGTTGAGGTTGAGCAGAAGGGGAAGTTGAGAATTTATTCTTTGAATAAGAGCACGATAATTCCGATGTTGAAATTGATTGACCAGCACGCGAGAACTCATTGTAAAGGAAAATGTAAGGAGTGTGGGATGCGAGGATGAAACAAATATATTTAGATAATGCAGCGACGACGAAAGTTGATGACAAGGTTGTGAAAGTTATGGTTGAGTATTTGAGTGATAAGTGGGGGAATCCGTCGTCTTTGCATTACAAGGGGGAGGAAGCGAAGCGTGGGCTTGATGAGGCGCGTGAGATTATTGCGAAGTCGATTGGTGCGAAGTTTAGGGAAATTGTTTTTACTGGGTCTGGGACTGAGGCGAATAATTTTGTTTTGAAGGGTTTGTTTTGGAAGATGAAGGACAGCGGGAAGAATCATATTATTACGACGAGGATTGAGCACGATTGTGTTTTGAATTCTTGTAAATGGTTGGAGCGTCAGGGTGCGAAGGTGACTTATCTCGATGTTGATTCTGAGGGGTTTGTTGATGCTGATGATTTGAAAAATACGATTACGGATAAGACAATTGTTGTTTCGATAATTCACGGGAATAATGAGATTGGGACGATTCAGAATTTGGAAAAGTTGGGGGCGATTTGTCGAGAGAAAAATGTTTTGTTTCACACGGACGCGTGTCAGAGTTTTACGAAGGTTCCGATTAATGTTAAGAAAATGAATGTTGATTTGATGACGATTAACGCGCATAAAATTCACGGACCGAAGGGAGTTGGGGCGTTGTATATTCGTGAAGGAATTAAGTTGGACGCTTTGCTTCATGGCGGAGGACAAGAATTTAAATTGAGAAGTTCGACGGAGAATGTTGCGGGAATTGTTGGTTTTGCTCTGGCGGTGAAAATTTCTTCTTCGGGAGATGTCAAGGATATGAAAAAATTGAGAGATTATTTTATTGGAGAGATTTTGAAAATTCCTAATACCAAACTTAATGGAAGTGTTGGGGACGAACGACTTTGTAATAATATTAATGTTTCATTTAGTAATATTGAGGGCGAGGCGATTGGTTCGTTTTTGAATTCGAAGGGGATTTTTACGTCGACAGGTTCTGCTTGTTCTTCGAAGAATTTGGATCCAAGTCATGTTTTGTTGGCTTTGGGTTTGGATGCGTTGAAGGCGAATAGTTCGGTTAGGTTTTCAATTAGTAAATACACGACGAGGAAAGAAATTGATTTTGCAATTCAAGAAATAAATAAAACTGTGGAGAAGTTGCGGAAGATAAGTCCGTTGGTTTGAGAATGAAAATAACAATTGATAAAGCGAGAGAAATTTTGAAAAGGGAAAGTAATAAAATAAAAAATGTGGGAGATAGAGATTTTAATATAATGCATTCGGAGCATGTAGTGAAGATCGCGAAAATCCTCGCGAGTAAGAAAAATTTAGATAATGAAATTTTAGAACTTGCTGGATTGCTTCATGATATTGGTAAAGCTATTGGAGGCAAGAATCACGCACAATGTTCTGTTGAGATATTAGAGAAAGAAGGTTTTGAATTAGATAATAAATTAAGGGATTGCATTTTACAACACGGGGGCGATAAGACTCCGACGACAGATGAAGGAAAGATTATTCGTTGGGCAGATAAAATTTCTGTATTAAATCCGGAGATTATGGACTTAGTAATAAAAACTAACGAAGATAAAATAAGTGAAGAAGATATAAAATTTATTAAAAAGATGACTTCCAAGGCGGTGAATTTCTTGGGGGAGATTGAGTTAAAATGAAAGCAAAAAAAATAACAAAAAAAATGAAATTTAGTGAGATTTTGGAGTTGAAACCAGAGGCGGGGGAAATTTTATTCGAGGCGGGGATGATGTGTTTTGGATGTCCGATGGCGTCGCAGGAAACTTTGGAAGAAGGTTGTAAGGCTCATGGATTAAGTGATAAAGATATTAATAAAATTGTTGAGAAGGTGAATAAAAAATGACGCACTTAAAATATTCTAAAAAAGTTATGGATAATTTTCTTCATCCTAAAAATATGGGAGAGATTAAAGATGCCGACGGGATTGGGAAGGTTGGGAATCCGACGTGCTTACTTCCAGAGGAGAAGGTACTCTTAAATGGAAAATTTGTTGAAATAAAAAAATCTAAAAAAGAAGAACTTGTATTTTCCCATGATTGCACTGAAAACAAAATTTTGAGTGTATTTTCCAGAAAATACGTGGGCGAAATAATTAAATTAAAAAATTCGCTTGGAGATATTTCTCTTACCCCCGAACATTTGATATATTCAATAAAGATTCCTCCTGGGGATAAATATAAAAGAACAAACGGAAAACAAAAATTAATTCCTTCATGGTATCATGCCGAAGATTTAAGAAAAGGGGATATTATTTTATATCCTTTCTCCAAAATAGAAAAAGAAAAAAAACATTTAACAATAGATATCCCTAAACTTAAATATGATTTTAAAAGTAAAAATATTCCAAAAAAAATACCTTTAAATTATTCGTTATTAAGACTTTTTGGATATTTTCTCTCAGAAGGAAATGTTCAAGATAAACCTTCGAAAACATATATTTCATTTGCATTAAATATAAAAGAAAAAGAAATTATTGAAGATATAAAAAAAATTACAAAAAACTTATTTGGGTTGGAAATAAAATTAAAGGAAATCCCTGCTAAAAATGGTGCTATTGTTTATATTTATAATGCACAATTAGCAAGATGGTTTAAAAAATTATTTGGAAATGGTGCTCAGAATAAATTTCTTCCCGAATTCATAATGACTTTGCCTTTGAAAAAACAGGCATCTTTAATTGACGGATTATGGAAAGGAGATGGTTGTGTGAATGTGAATAGAAATGGCCCAAGAGCAAATTATGTTACAATCTCCCCCCTACTCTCTCAACAATTAAAAATTTTATTACTAAGACAAAATATTATCCCCTCAATTTATATTGATAAAGAAAGAATTTCCAAATGGGCGAATCACAAACAATCTTATAGAATTCATGTTGGACAGAGGGAATCTTTAAAAAAATTATGTAAAATACTAAATTTAAAATATGTTTCAAAATCTTATGAATCAAAAACTTCTTGGATTAACAAAAATAATTTATATATCCCCATAACTAAAATAGAAAAAGATAACTACAATGGTGAAGTTTATAATTTGGAAGTTGAAAACACTCACTCTTTTGTTTCAGAATCTTTTTGTCTTCATAATTGCGGGGATGTTATGTGGGTTTACATTAAGGTTGGAAAGGACAAGAAAGGCGAGGAGTTTTTGAAGGATGTTAAGTTTAAGACTTTTGGTTGTGCGGCGGCGATTGCGTCGAGTTCGATGTTGACTCAGATTGCGAAGGGGAAGACGATTAAAGATGCTGAGAAAATTCAGAATAAAGATGTTGCTAAAGAATTGAAAGGGCTTCCGCCGGTGAAAGTTCATTGTTCGAATCTCGCGGCTGATGCTTTGCAGAAAGCGATTGAGGATTATCGGAGTAAAGGAAAATGATTAACATAAAAAAACTTGGAATTGAAATTTCGGAGAAAAAAGAATATCGGGAGTTGCTTAAAGAGTGTTACGAGTATTCTAAAAAAAGTAATCATCCGTCGACGCACACGGGTGCTTTGTTAGTTGATAAAAAGGGCGAGGTTGTTTTGGGTGGGACGAATAATTTTCCGAAGGGTGTGAAAGAAACTAAAGAAAGAATTACTGGAGATAATAAACATCTTTATCCTAATCATGCCGAGAGAGATTTGGTTTACAAGGCGGCGAAGAAAGGAATTAAGACAGATGGTTTGACGATGGTTATGCCTTGGTTGCCGTGCATTAATTGTGCGAATGCAGTTATTAGTTCGGGAATTAAAAAATTAATTGTGCATAAAGAAATGATTGAGAGAACTCGTGAAGGTTGGCAACAGGAATTGAAAGATGCTACGAAAATTTTGCAAGAGGCGGGCGTTAAAATAATTGCTTATGATGGGATTGTTGGGGCGAAGGCATACATGCATAGTAAGGAGTGGGATGCTTGATGGAAAATAAAATTGTTACTTCTATAAATTCGAAGATAAAACAAGTGATTAATCAAATAAGTAAATTAGTGCTAATTTGGGTTACTATAGGAGTGTTATTTGGAGTATTGTATTACTTTTTGCCGGGGGAATTGATAAATTCTTCAACAGGAGTTTCGGCAAGTTTTCTTGAAGCAATATATTTCAGTTTTATATCCCTTCTTACAACGGGCTATGGAGATATAGTTGCCCTCGGATTTATAAGAGTTTTTACAATCATTGAAGGATTATTTGGGTGGATAATTTTTGGAGTAATTGTATATAGGATTGTTTCTGTAAAACAAGATTTGATATTAAATGAAATTCATAATATGGCAAATCAAGAACAGATAAGCAGAATACGAAATGCGATATTTATCTCAAATGCTAATCTTGACAGATTTATTAAAAAAATGAAAATCAAAAAAACTGCAGAAGAACAGGATGTATTTGAATTGGTTTTGATTTCGACCACACTTGAAGCAAATATTTCTGATGCAGAAAAATTTTTAACCAAGAAAAAAATTGAACTTGGAAAAATGGTAAAGTCAGAAGAAAATGATTTGATAATTAAGGGAATTGAAATTTCTATTACTAATCTTGATAAAGCTCTAAATTTTATTGAGAATTTAAAAGCCGAAAAAGATATTCTGACAAATGTTAATAAAATTATTTCCCACAATAAAAAAGTAATATCTTTGAGCAATATTTCATCAGAACTTAAAAATAATTTAACGCAATTAAATGAAAAACTTATAGAGAAAAATGGAAAATAGAAAAGTTGGAATGTTGATTATTGGAATTGCTGTGGTTATGGGTTTGATAGTTTTGCTTTTTAATTCTGCTTTGAAAAATATCGTGGGTGAGACTTGCACGCATGGTGCGGAGTGCGGGATGTATGATACAATTTCTACGCAAACTTGGTTAAGTTTGGGAATTGTTTTGTTGATTTTGATTATTGGTTTGTTTATTCTTTTTTCGAAGCCGAAAGAGAAAATTGTTGAGAAGACGATAATTAAGAAAGTTCATGAGAAGAAAAAGAAATTGGATTTGAGCGGGTTGGATAAGATTGAGAAGAATGCTGTTGATTTGTTGCAGGGTGAGAACGGGACGATGTTTCAGGCGGATTTGATGGAGAAGTTGGGCGTTGGAAAAGTTGGAATGACTCGGCTGTTGGATAAGTTGGAAGCAAAGCAGATTATTGAGAGGAAGAGACGGGGAATGAATAACGTTGTTGTGATAAAGGGTTAATTCTTTAAAGTAGGAAATAAAATTACATAATTTTCTCTTCAATTATTCTGGAAATTGGTTTTCCGGTTTTTTCTTTTATCGCTTTTAATTTGTTTATAGTTTCTACTGACAAGGTGATGTCGATTCTTTTTCTCTGAAATGGGAGTTCATGGGTTCTGTCATAATTCTCCAGAATTTCAAAGGATTCTTTGTTCTCTTTCAAAATTTTTTTTATTTCATTTAATTGCATTTTTTAATCTCCATTCAATATTTCTTATTTCGGAAATATTTTTCTTTGCTATCGAGGTTAGGTGATGGATTAGTAAATCTCTTTCTACTTCTTTGTTTTTTGCTTTTGCAAAAGCAAAAACTATGAACATCGCTGTTCGCTTGTTTCCGTCTGAAAATGGGTGGTCAACTAAAATTGCTCTCAATAAATAAGCAAGTTGTTTGTAATCTCCAATCTTGCTATCTTCAATCCTATTAAAAGCGAAATCTAAACTTGAATCGCTTCGAAGGTTTCCTCCAAATCCATGATTGATTCTTAACAAATCTTCCTTACTAATATCCATACACATTAATAATGGTAAGTAGTATATAAATCTTTCTGTTAAACAAGCGGGAGGAATAGGAAATTCTTTAAACCTCTATTTTCTAATTAATTTATGGTATGTTACTCTCATTCGCGTGTTTCGACTTTTGAGAATTGTCCTTACAAGTATAAACTCCAATATATTGAAAGAAAAAAGCCAGATATTCCGACGACAATAGAGCCATTTATGGGAGATATGGTTCATCAAACTTTGGAGCATTTGTATAACTTAAAGAAGTTTAAAAAAAGAATTGCTTTGAATAGTTTGATTAAATTTTACAGGGATTTATGGAAGAAAAATTATTCTGAAGATATTTTAATCGCAAAGGCTGAAACTGAAAATGTGACTTCTGAGAATTACCGAAAAATGGGAGAGGAGATGATTAAGAATTATTATGAAAGAATGAAGCCGTTTGAAGATATGATTATTTTGGGTTTGGAGACACAGGATAGGATGACTTTGCCCGATGGGAATCAATGGCATGTTAGAATTGATAAGTTGGGTTGTGATTCCGAAGGAAATTATTTTGTGTGTGATTACAAAACAAATGCTCGAATGAAAGACCAAGAGGAAGCAGACTCAGATAGACAACTGGCTCTTTATTCTGTTTGGGTTAAAGATAAATTCAAAGACGCTAAGTCTGTTAAATTAATTTGGCATATGTTGGCTTTTAATAAAGATGCTGTTTCAGAAAGAACAGAGGAGCAATTAAAGAAATTACAAGATGATGCAGTTGATTTAATTAATCAAATTAAAAAGGCTGAAGAGGAAAAGAATTTCCCAACTAATGTAACTGGGCTTTGTAGTTATTGTGGGTTTAAGTCTGAGTGTCCTTCGTTCAAACATCAGGCAGAGTTGGAATTGATTGAGGATGTTAAGGAATTTAAGGAAGACGACGGGGTGAAGTTGGTTGATGAATTTTCTGAGATTAAATTGAAGAAGAAAGAGCTTGAAGATAGGGAGGATGTTTTGAAGAAAGAGTTGATTGAATTTGCGAAGCAGAAAAATTTGAATGTTGTTTATGGAAGTAATATGAAATGCGGTGTTAAGGAATTTGATAAAATTGTTTTGCCCGAGGATAAAGCGGAGTTGATTAAGTTGATGAAGGAGAAAGGTGTTTGGGATGAAGTTTCAATGATTAATTTTATGGGTTTTCAATCTAAGGTTTTGAAAGGACAATTAGATGAGATTAAGAATATGGTTGATGTTATTAAGGATTATAGATTGAGTTTGAGTAGGCGGAAGGATGTTGGGGAAGAGTAGGTAAAATGGAAAAAAAGAGTAAGCCCGATAATAACAATATAGGGAATGCAGGAGAGTATTATATAGCTTCGATACTTTCTTCTAAAGGTTATGTGGCAACAATTACTCTTGGTAGGGCTGAAGCCTATGATATAATTGCAATCAGACCAGATGGTAAAACAATTAAGATTCAAGTTAAAACTGCGTGGTATGATAATAAGGTTTTTAGGTTGTCAGAAAAAGATGAAATAGAAAAGAATACCGAATATTTTTATGCTTTTGTAACTTTAAAAGAAAATAAATCAAATTGGGATTACTATGTAATTCCTGCGAAGATTGTTGCAAGAAGTGTAAGAGAGGCTCATGAAAAATGGGAAAATACTCCTGGAAAAAAAGGGCAAAAACATAATAAAACTTCTATGAGATTATTTTGTTCTAGACCAAGTAAATGGTGTCCGTCATGGTTTACTCAGGAGCTAATTGATAAATATAAGAATAATGTGTGTGCTTTGGAGAAAGACTGATGAAATAGAAAAAATAAAAAGAGGGGATAATTTGTTTGGAAAATTGAATGAGCGTAGAATAAGTTTAATTCAAATCAACCAAAATTTCTCTAATATCTTCTAAAGCAGATTCTAATTCTTCGGTTAATTCGTTTGCAAGTATATTCGGGTCTGGCAAATTATCTAAATCATCTAAGCTTTCATCTTTAAGCCAGAAAATATCTAAGTTTGTTTTATCTCTTTTCAAGATTTCTTCATAATTAAAACATTTAAATCGTTCGGATTCTTTTCTTTTGTGCCTATTTTCTACATTATAACAATCTATAAATTCAGTTAAATCGCTTTCCTTCAAGGGATTTTCTTTTAATGTGAAATGCTTATTTGTTCTTAAATCATAAATCCAAATTTTTGAAGTCTGTGCTTGTTGAGATGCTTCTCTTTTGTCAAAGAATAAAACATTAGCCTTAACTCCTGGAGCATAAAAAATCCCCGTGGGCAATCTAAGAATTGTGTGTAGGTCGCAGGTTTCCATTAATTTTTTTCGTATTATTTCTCCTGCTCCACCTTCAAATAAAACATTATCTGGAAGAACAATTCCTGCTTTTCCAGTTGTCTTCAATATGCTCTTTACATGTTGTAAAAAATTTAATTGCTTGTTGCTTGTTTCTGTCCAGAAATCATCTCGTATAATCGTTAATGATTGTTTTGAAGTTTCTCCTTCATCGGTTACAATTGTCTCTGAAGATTTTTTTCCAAAAGGAGGATTCGTTAAAACCATGTCATAAATTGCTCCAGGATTTTTCTTTAGAGAATCTTCTAAGTTTATTGGAGAATCTTCGCCATTAATTCCATGCAAATATAAATTCATCACGCAAAGTCTTGCAACCATCGGGACGATATCATTTCCAGAAAAAGTATCATGTTTTAATTCTAAATTTTGGTCTCTATCTAATTTATAATTGTCTCGAATATAATTATAAGTTGAAAGTAAAAATCCGCCTGTTCCCGACGCTGGATCGTGAATTTTCATTCCTGGTTCGGGTTTCATAACTTTTACAATTGCATTAATTAAAGGTCTTGGTGTGAAATATTGTCCTGCTCCGCCTTTAACATCCGCCGCGTTTTTTTCTAAAAGTCCTTCGTAAGCATCACCTTTAACATCCGCTTCTAAATTTAACCAGTTTTCTTTATTAATTAAATCGACAATTAATCTTCTTAATTTTGAGGGGTCCTGAATTTTATTTTGAGCTTTCCTAAATATAACTCCAATTATTCCAGATTCCTTTCCAAGTTCATTTAATAATTCAATATAATGTCCTTCTAATTCTGAACCTTCTTTACTTAACAAAGATTCCCAATTATATTTTTTTGGAATGTCTGATTTTTTATTGTAAGGGGCTTTTGTTCTTTCATCATCCATTTTTAGAAATAATAGATAAGTCAATTGTTCAACATAATCTCCATATGATAGGCCATCGTCTCTAAGGATGTTACAATAATTCCATAGTTTGTTTACAAGTTGTTGTGATTCTGTCATTTTTTAATTATTTCTTCACATTTATTTACAAAAGAATATGCATCTTTTTTTATTTTCTCTGCTATTTCTTTAGTTGTCTGTTTTGTAATACTATATTGAGCGATTTCTCTTTTTTGTCTTGCTTCAGATAATTCCTGCACTTCTTCTTTTTTTAGAGAAGCATTTTTTAATAATAAATAAGTTTCTTCGTCAAGGATTTTCCTTTTAACAAAATACTCTTCGAGAATGGCGATTGTTGCCGAGTGGTTTTTACTTCTGAAACCAATTTTTGCAATTAAACTCAATGCAGCAGAATACATTGCATAATACCCTGTTATAACTATCCATTCCTGGGCTTCATAATTTTGAGAGATTTTCAGTAATTCTTTAATTTTCTGGTTATTGATTTTATTTAAAATATCTAATGTTTCTAAATTATATCTCGCCTTCTCGAGATAACTTTCTGCTTTTTGAGGCATTGTTTTATCTTTTACTGCCTGCCCGATTTTTATATAAAATCCTATTTTTTTCATTTAATATACTCTCCCGTAAAAAAAATCTTCCCCATTAAAAACTAATGCATACTTCTTTAGATCTTCCCAAAGTTCAGGGTTTTCTTCTTTTATTTTTGGGAATTCTGTTTTTTTAACAAATACGGGGGAAATATTTAAACCATACCTTGATTTTATTTGGTTTATGGAATTTATTGAATCTTTTTCTGAATCCGAAACGATCATTAAATCAATATCCGAGTTTTTTGTTTCATTCTTTTTGGAGTAGCTTCCAAACAAAATAACCATTCCTAAAATTTCCTGCGAAGCAAGTCTTATTGCATTGTAAATTATTTTATGTTTATTTGCAAAATCAACTAACCTTTCTGCCATATAATGATGAAATGCACGTTTAAGATACAAGTTATTAAAATCTGGTTTGTATACAAGGGTCTTGCCTATTTTTTTAAGGGAAACAACCTTCTTTTTTTCTAAATCTTTCAAAGCTGTATAAACTCTTTCGTAGGAATATCCGCTTCTTTCAATAATTTTGCTTATTACTTTTTCTTCACCTTCGGGGAAAAAACATTTTAGAATAGAATCCTCGAGCTGACTTATCTGATTATTCCCGTAAAGTATTTTATTTTCTTTTGCTTTCGTCATTTTTTGATATTTTTAATTTATTGATTTTTCAATAATATTATTGATTATTCAGGTTTAAATATTTTTCTCTTTAATTAATCTCCCTTCAAACGCACTTTTCAAAATGCTTTTTTTTAATTTCTCTGCTTTCTCGAGGGAATTATTGACCGCTTCTTCGACTTTATCGATGACGGAGAATTTTGATTCTATTTGAGAGACTATGGCTTGTTGGAGGGGTAGGAAAGGGGGGAAGGCAATTTTAATTTTTTTAACAAGATTTAAATAAATCCCTTTTTGAGCTACTCCTCTTGATTGATTTTCAAGTTTTTGCTGTACTTCTGGACTTAATAAAAAATAATGCAATAAATAGGAATTAATAATTTCCTTGGGTTTTAAAACTGAAACACTTCTCTGTAAAGCAAATGGGATATATTCTTTTTTAACTACCAAAGATCGTCCGATAGTCCCAACAGTAGTCAATAAAACATCATTTTCTTGGACATTAGTTCTTTTATTTTCTAAGTCAAAATCTTCTTTAGAAATATATCTGAAGCTATCTAAAATTAATTTTCCATTAAAAATATTTCTTGCACTTAACATCTTTATTCCTTCTTCTTTTTTCGAAGGGGGATTGTGTGATCCATCAGTTATCTTTTCACAAACATCATTCAAAGTTTTTTCCTCCCAATCTTCCCCTTTTTCAAACGCCTTTTTCAAAACAGCTTTTCTGTAAAGTTGGATTTTGTTTTTTGCGGATTTTAGGTTTTTTATTGCGTTGTCTATTTTTGAGAAGTTTGATTCTATAGCGGAGACTATGAGAGATTGTGTTTCTTGAGAGGGTTTTCTTATTCCAAGTTCTAACATTTTTTGAGCTTTCAAGTGTGGAATTCCTGTTCCTTTCATATCTTTATTAAATTCCTGAAATTTTGATTTTAAAAAATAGCTCAAATAATCTTTATTCAAATCATCAACATTGATTCTTATTCTCAATATTGTTGAACCGACTGCTCCTTTAACTCCTGTTCCAACAAGTCCGGAGTTTGCCCCGTCAGCGACGATTAGAATATCTTCGGGAATTGCCTCTGTATAATTTTTATCTTCTGTAAAAAATTCTGGTTCTGCTCCTCGCAGAGTGTCTATTAATAAATATGGAACAGAATTTTTTGTTTTGATTTTTGAAGAATTTACTTTTTTACCTTTACGTAAATCGCAAAGTTCTGAGATTTTTTTGAATTCTATTTGGTTAGTTTGAGTTTGTTTCATATTAACAAAGAATCTTATTATTTTGGTTCTTCCAACGAATATCAAATGTAGAAGAAAGAGACTGAATTAAATCTCCCGCAATTTTTTTAGGTAGGATGATGACGAAACTTTCTTTTTTTCTAATTGAAAAACCATGACCTAAAATATACAAAGTATCATCAGTTATAATATATCTGTCATGTAAACAATCAGAATTAATTGCTTTTATTTCAATATTCGGATTTTCGGTTTTGAAGTCTTGTAAATCTTTAGACGAAACGCTGACATTCTGTTTAAGCCCTGAAGTTAAAAATTTTATATTTGATTTATCAACTTTTTCTAAAGCATCAAGGGAATCTTCATTAAGATAAGGATCACAAATTTTTATTTTTCCTTTTAGACTCTTTAATAAATCCACAAATCTTTTTCTAGAATTTCTTGGTTTTCCTGATTCAAAATAAACTACATCTAATTCTTCTTTATCTTTTTTAGGAGGCTCCCTTTGAAAATATTTATATTTCCCTCTTTTCCCTTTTCTTTTCAAATCTTTAGATTTATTTAATGCTATACTTATCGCCGCTTTATCAGGGTGGTATCCTTTGGAATTCAACTTCCCTTCCACATCTTGTAAACTTTTTTCTGAGCTAAAAAATTTATCTTCATAAAGGTTCTTGATTAATTCGGGTATTTGAGCTACCATTTACTTTAAAACCTCCTTAACTTTCTTTAAATCATAATTTTTAATATAATACTTATTTCCTTCTTTTGAAACAAACTTTTGTAAAGTTTTATCTCGAGAGATATCTTTAGCAGAACCTTCTTTAATGTTAGTGTCTTCTGCTATTTCCTTTGGTCCAACCTTTTCATCTTCTATAATCCCTTGGTCAATCATTATTTTCCTTACACATAAATATATTGCTATCTTTTTCCAAACAGGAGATTTTTCAAATTCCTCTGTGTATCTTATAATCTTATTTTTTCCTATACTCTCAATAAAAGGATTAACTATTTCAGCAACTAAACTTTTATCCAAAGGTTCATTTTCGTCTACAATAAATTTTTCAAAAGGGTTTTCAGTTTCCATTTTTACTTTTTTCCCCTAATTTTTCTTTGCATTTATATAAATTATAATTTGGAACAAAATATTTTTTATTTTCTGATTTAACAATATTTTTCAAATCTACAGAAATATATTTTCTAACACTAGAACCCTTTATGCCTAAAATATTTTCTATTTCTTTTTGATTTATTTTCTCGTCAAAGTCTTTTTGAAGGTTTTTTATTATAATTATTTTTCTTCCAAGAAGATAAACCAAAATCTTTTGTAATCCCATTAATTTATAGAATTCTTCATTAAAAATTATTTCTCCTGTTTTTTTATCAAATCTCAAATATTTTAAAACGAGTTCTGCCAGTAATTCTATATTTGGATTTTCTTCTTCATCCACAATTAACTTGTCTAATGCGTCTTTAGTTTCCATTTTCAATCCAAAAATATCTTAAGATTCCTCCTTCTTTAACTGCTTCAATCTTCTTTCTATTTTTCCAAACTGCCAATAAATCCCTTAACTTTTTTGGGACGACAGGACGTCCATTAGTTTTAAAGATATCTAAAATTTCTTCAAAAGAAATACCGTTCTTTGAATGGCAAAAATTTGACTTTAAAAGTTCTTCAAGCAATTCATTATGTTTTTTACTCTTGTCAGAAAAAATAAAATTATCTCCTGAAATTAAATCTGGTTTTTCAATTAATTGATTTAATTTATCTTCTAATATTTTTATTCTTCTTTCATGGTTTTCTAAAATTTCTTTATTTTCCATTTTAAGCTTCTTTGTAAATCCAAGCCTCCTTATCATCTCGCTCTTCTCTTTTTCTGATTAAAATGCTTTCTTTTATCAAACGAGCAAGATATGGTTGAAGAGTAGTCGTTTTGCAATTAATTGCTAATTCTGCTAATTTATTTTTTACATCCCCAATTGTTCTTCCTTCCGCAAAAAAACCATTTTCTTTAAGAGAGATTATGTGATCATAAAATCCTTTTTTAATCGGCTTTTTCGGAGGCGATTTTTCAATTTGGATTTTTATTTCTGAATTTTCTCGTCGTATTTTTTCATATTCTTCTTGTGCTTCTTTGAAACTATCTGCCTCTATAGCTACTTGAATTTCTGAAAGTGGAAATATGAATGTTTTTTTATTGTTAATCATTGCAAAACAAGAAATTTAAACTTTTTAAATCTTTCTGTATTATAGAGACTATAAAGTGTAATATTAATTACACCTTAAATAGTTTCTGATTATTTGATGAAGCGTGTGCGAAGAAAAGTAAAATAAAATATGACTATAAAATTTTTCAGAGTAATTTTATTAAAAAAAGAGAATTTCAATTTTAAAATTTATTATTGAATTGCCAATATAATTAACCATAAAATTATGGTTTGTAATTATACTAACCACCCATTATAAGTTATAAAATAATAATAAGATAATAATATGATATTTACCTGTAAATCTTTATAATAATGATTTATATAATATCTAATAAAAAGTGTTTATGTATTACACCTTAAATAGTTTCTGATTATTTGATGAAGCGTGTGCGAAGAAAAGTAAAATAAAATATGCTCATTTTAATCATCCCCCAATCCTCTCATTTACTTCTAACAATAACTTTCCAAAATTATTTCCACCGCCAAAAACTTTAACCGCCTTTCCTAATCCTCCCATTCTCTGTAAGTTTGCAACATTTTCAAAATCGTCGGCTTCAATTTCTGCGGTTGTTGCTATGTGTTCTTTTATACACTCAAGCCATTGCATTTGTTCTTTGGTATAATTAGCTCCATTTTCTTTTTGTGTTGCAAGCCATTCTTTGAATCTTTTCTCGACGGTGTTATTGTATGGCTCGAGTTCTTTTGTTTTTTCTATTTCGTATTTCAAAAGAGAAATAAAGTCAGCAATCTTTTCTGCTTTTGTTTGACCTTTTACTTTTCCGTCTTCAATGCTTTTGTAAGCGTTCCATAGCTTTGAAGTTGTCAATCCATAAGGAGGAGTTCTTATTTTTTCAGATAAATTTTTCAAATCTTTCCATTTTATCCTTCCTTTATGCTCATATAAAACTTCAATTGCATCAAGTTCGTTTTTATTTTTCTCTATGAATTTTCTAAAAGAGCCAACAACTTCTTTTGCCTTTTCTTTTGCAAATTCTGAAAGCCCGGCATATTCTACTTTGTCAATAGAAACATCGTCGATAATTACATCAATTTCTTTTTTAATTTCAAGAAGCCTTTCTAAAAACTTTGGCTTTTCTATAAAACTTATTGTTGCCTTTTTCATTCTTTCAATAGAAACTTTATTAATTTGCTCTTTAGTTGGTTTTTCTCCATGTTTTTGCTTTGCTTCTTCTAAAGTAAAATCTTCATTGATTGCTAGAACAAAATCTTTTGAAAACTCGCTCAAACTCTTTCCCGAAATTTCTTCTAGTTCTTTATTCTGTTTTGGAATTAGTTTTTTCTCTAACCTAGATAAACGAGAAGCCATTGAGGACAGATTTTCTTTTTTTGGTTTTCCATATTGAATTAATTTTACTAATTTCTCAAAAGAAACTTTTCTACCTAATTGTTCTAAAGGGGTTGTCTCATTCAAATCTTTATTATCTAAAACCCCAACAGCATCGACAATTACAAATCTTTCTTTAACTGCATTTGGAGTAACCTGATTAAAATCCTCTTTTTTCATCACCCTAACCCCCCGCCCTTTCATCTGTTCAAATAATAAACGAGATTTAACAGCCCTCATAAACACAACTATTTCAAGAGGTTTAATGTCTGTTCCTGTCGCAATCATGTCAACACTAACTGCAATTCGCGGATTGAACGAATTTCTAAATTCTTTAATTAATTGTTTTGGAGTTTTTCCCTCGGTCTTATAGGTAATTTTAACAACAAAATCATTTCCTTCATTAAACTCTTCTCTTATAATTTTTGTAATGTCTTCTGCGTGTGAATCATCTTTAGCAAAAAATAAAGTTTTAGGAGTAACGCTTCTATTGGGAAAAACACTTGGAAGCATTTTTTCTTTGAACGCTCTAATAACAGTTCTAATTTGATCTTCAGAAACAACCCTTCTATCTAACTCCTCAGCATTATATCCAATCTCATCTTCTAATTTTTCCCAACGCAATTCCCTTGTTCTTTTATCTCTTTTAACAATTGTCTCTCCTTTTGGAATATTGCTTCCGGATTTTGTTATATTTGTTTTAATATCATAAACATCAAAGTCTACATTAACATTATCTGCAACTGCTTCGTCATGGCTGTATTCCATAACTAAATTTTTCTTAAAAAATCCGATGGTGCTTTTTGAAGGTGTTGCCGTTAACCCAATTAAGAAAGCATCAAAATATTCTAAAACTTGTCTCCATAGTCTATAAATTGACCTGTGACATTCATCGACGATAATCACGTCAAATTCTTCTATTGATAGTTTAGGATTATAATCTAATTTTTCAAAATCAGAAGAAAGAGCATCAATTAATTTTTCATCTTCTTCCTCTTCTTCTGTCATTTTCTTTCCTTTAACCATAGAATACATTCTTTGGATTGTAGAAATACAGACTTGTGTTGATTCACTTATTTTATTTCCTTTTAGGTGTTGAACATTGTGCAAATCTGTGAATTTTCTTCCGTCGCCAGGGACTTCAAAATTTTCAAATTCTTGTAAAGTTTGGTCTCCCAAATTTGACCTATCGACTAAAAATAATATTCTTTCCGCTTTTCCATTTTTTATTAAGTCTTCGCAAATATTCACTGCTGTAAAAGTTTTTCCAGAGCCAGTTGCCATTTGAATTAAAGCTCGGGGTTTGCCTTGAGACATTGATTCTTTTAAATTTTCTATTGCTCTTTTTTGAACTTCCCAAAGAGAAGGATTCTTATATTTTTTATTTAATGCGAGATTATACCTTAAGTTTTCTTTTTTCCCTTTTTTTATCCATCTCTCAAGAGTTTCTGGTTTATGAAATGCAAAAATTTCTCTACTTCTAAATTTAGGTTCCCATTTATTAGTAAACCTTGTAATTGTTCCTGTTGACTCATAAAGAAAGGGTAAGTCATCATCGATTTTATCATAATCATCAGATAATCCTCCAGAATATTTTGAAGTTTGGGGTTCTTTCCCAATTAAAGTGCTTCCTTCTTTTTTTGCCTCAATAATTCCTACAGGTTGACCCTCCACGAACAAAGTATAATCTGCTTGGCCAACTTTTCCCATTTCAAAAAATTCTACAGCAACGCCTTTTGAAGAATGAACATTCGCGGATTTGTAATGTTGAATATTCCACCCTGCTTTTCTCAAAAGAGGATTTATTTTTTCATGTCTTGCCTTGTTTTCAGGAGTTTCAGAGTATCTATCCATAATCTTTTTAAGAAAACCTATTTTAAAGTCTTTTCCTTCTGGTTCCAATAATTATCTTCCACAATCACAACACTATCAACAACTTTTATCCCCAATTCTTCACCAACTTCTTTTAATTTTTTATTTATTTCCAAATCTTCCACACTCGGCTTTGGATTCCCACTCGGATGATTATGCACAAGAACAATTTTAGATGCCGAGTTTTTTATTGCGGGTTTGAAAACTTCTCGAGGGTGAATGATTGAAGCGTCAAGAATTCCTTTACTTATTAATTGTTCTCCGATAATGTTGTTTTGGGTATTGAGCATTAAAATGTAAAAGTGTTCTTCTTTTTTGTCTTTCAATCTCTCATGAAAATAATTAAAAACATCCCCGGCACAAGAAATTTTGGTTATTGGATTTTTTGATTGATTGTATCTCTTCCCCAACTCGGCCATTGCTAATATTTGCATCGCTTTACTCGGTCCAATCCCTTTTATCTTCTGGAGTTCTTTTAATGAACACCCAAATAATTTATCCAAACCATATTCCGCGATTAATCGATTACTCATGTCTACAACGTTCTCCCCGATTGTTCCCGTTCTTAGAAGAATTGCGAAAAGCTCGGATTCACTCAATGCTTCGGGCCCTAATTTTTTAAATCGTTCTCTCGGCCTATTTTGTTTAGGCATGTCGTGAATTTTCATAAAATAAAAATGGTTTGGAGGATTATATAATTTGGGTTTTGGTATTGGCTCGCAAGCTCGCATATTGGGAAGTAATTAATATAAAATCATATCTCACAAATAATCACCAATAGTTGCTCAAACGACGTCGGAGAATTTATTTGATAATAACTTTTTCTTTGAAGCATTCAGGCGAAGCGGAATGCGAGGGATTGGGGAGAAAAGTTTAAAAGTAGGAAAATCTTACTTTCTTACATGGAAATGATAAAGATGAGTTCAAAGGGACAGATTGTAATTCCATTAAAGATTAGAAATGAATTAAAGCTAGACGAAGGTTCGATGATGGTCATCGATAAAGTGAAAGGTGGAATTGCAATAAAAAAGGTGGATGAAAAATTTGTTGCAAAAATAGAAAGAAGTATGAAAGATATTGTTGCAGGAAGAATTACTGAATGGAAAGGTTAAGTTTCTTTCTTAGTTATTTTCAAAAACTATAAATATCCTCTTTTCTTTAGTGTTTTATGCAAGAGGTGATAAAGGCGTCGGGCGAGAAAGAAAGATTTAGTTCTAAAAAAATTTATCGAGGGATTGTGCTTGCTGGAGGGTCGAAGAAGTTGGCTTCTGATACACTGGATTATGTTCGAAAAAATTTTAAACAGGATATTACGACGGAGGAGATTCTTTCTTTGGTTTTGAAAAGTTTGAAGAGCGAGCGGGGCGTTGCGGCGCGGTATGATTTGAAACGGGCGATAATGTCTTTGGGTCCGAGCGGGTTTCCGTTTGAGACTTATTTTTCTGCAATCCTTAGTGAGCATGGTTACAAGACTTCACTTAGACAAGTTTTGAAAGGAAAAAATGTGAATCAGGAAATTGATATTATTGCGAAAAATAAACATTCGTATATGGTCGAGTGCAAGTATCATAATAATTCTGGGAACTATGCGGGGTTGAAAGAGGCGATGTATACTTATGCGAGGTTTCTCGACGTGAAAAAATATCATTTGGATTTTCCGTGGTTGGCGACGAATACGAAATGTTCAGATAGCGCGAAGAATTATGCAAAGGGCGTGGATTTGAAAATTACAAGTTGGAATTTCCCGAAGGATGAAAGTTTGCAAAAAATGATTGAGGACAAAAAACTTTATCCTGTGACTTTGGTGCGAGACATAAGTTCTGAAAATAAAAATAAATTATATTCGGCGCATGTTATGTTTATTCGGGATTTGGTTAATTTGTCTTTTAATGATTTGAAAAGAAAGACTAAAATTTCCGACGATGTTTTGAAAAAGATTATTTCTGAAGCGAAGGAAATTTTGGGTTGAAACTAGTTTCTCCAAACTGAATATAATAAACTCTTTCTTAAAGATTATAATTAAATACTATGGAGGTTAAAAAATGAATACTTGGGCAATTGTAGGAATTTTCGTTGGGATATTGGTTATTGCAAGTGTTGCGTTAGTGACAGCGAATACTGGTGAAGATACTGATGTTCCTGTTAGTTCGCAATCCTGTTCTACTTGTGGTAACTCGTGCACTGCTGAATCAAATTGTGGTTTAGCGAAGTGTGGTGCTGTTAGCGGTGGGACTTGTGGTTGTGGTAAATAACTAACAAAGTATATAAATTATTTTTTCTTTTTTTTAATTAGATAAATTTTAAAGGATTGTTTCTATATAATAATATGAAAAAAGAGGGAAGAGATAGATTACGAGGGTTTATTGAAATTTTTGCTGTAATTGCGTTGTTTATTTTTTTTGCGTATTTAGTTCAGGCGAATTATGATTATTTTCAGGGGCTTCTTGGGGATAAGCAAGGAGGGATGTTTTATTATTTTATTATTAGTGTGGTTTCGATTTTGATTGCACCGATTAGTGCTACGCCTCTTTTGCCCGTCGCTGCGAATCTTTGGGGTTGGTTGAACGCGGCAATAATTAGCGTGGTTGGTTGGACGATTGGTGCTTGGCTTGCTTTTATTATTGGAAGAAAATATGGAATTGCAATTGTGAAGAGATTTGTTTCAATGGAAAAAATTCATAAAGCTGAGGCGAAAATTCCTCGAGATCATTTGTTTTGGAGTGTTGTTATTTTTAGAATTATTTTGCCGACGGATATTTTAAGTTATGCTTTGGGAATTTTTACAAAGATGAAAACTTCTCGTTATATTTTGGCGACGATACTTGGTTTGATTCCTTTTACTTTTGCTTTAGCGTATCTTGGAACGATTCCAATTTTGTATCAAGTGATTGTTTTCGTCGTGGGAATAATTATTATTGGAATTTTATTTCTTGCGAGATATTTTATTTTTTCAAAAAATCAAAACGCTTAAAAAGTATTGTTTCTATATTCTATCATGGGTAAGTTATTAATTATTTCCGTTGTGGTTCTTTTGGTTTTGGTCGTTGGTTTTGTTTTGTTTAATAATTCTAGTGAAGAAAATATTAGTGGGAAAACAATTTTAAATGTGGATGAAAATTTAGTGAACGAAGAAAATAATTTTGCGGATTTCACTTCGGAGTTTACTTGTTCTATGATGAAAGGTTTTGATGCTTCAGAAACTTTGGATGATAATCTTGGTGTGCTTGCTCAAACTGAAAGTATTGCTGAAAAATATGATTTGACTTTGGAAGATATTGAAACTTTAGAAAAGAAGTATGAAAATAATATTGAGTTCCAGCAAAAAGTTTTTGAGGGTATGAAAAAATTGTGTCCTGAAAGTTTAGAGGGTGCTTCGTTGCAATAAAAATGGGAAAAAAATTAAGAAGAAAATTAGCGTCGGTAGGTGTGTGGTTTGGATTAGCCATTGTTATTTTTACACATGTTTATGTTTTGGCCGTTGGGCTTCCGCAGGAAATGGTTAGAACTCACGCAATACTCAATTTAATCGCGGGTGGTTTGATGCTTATTAGCGGTTTGAATATGGGAAAATAATCATTAAATTGAAAGGAGGTAAAAATGGTGAAAAAAAGAAAAAATATTAAGAGTGCGTCTTCTGGGGAAAAAGAGTATTCATGTAAAGGTGTGCACGGAATCGGAATGTTAATTTTCGGTTTGGTGATTGCATTAAACGCATGGTATGGTTGGACAGATGCTTGGTTGCTATTAGGTGGACTTTTAGCTCTTGGCGGATTGAAGAAAATATTTATGATGCCTATGTGTTGTAAATAAAGTTTTTTATTTTTGTTTTTATTTTTTATAATGACAAGCTTTTTATAGTCAAGTGTTTCTAACTTAAAATGCAAAATAAAAACTCTTTAAAACTGGAAGATATTTTTCCTGATGGATGTAAAATTAAGTTGGACAGCGACGGAAGATTATCTCTCACAGCAGGAATGACATTTAATTTTATTCAGACGAATGAAGAAAATAATATCGGTCTTGAATATCCTTGTTATAATTGTGTTCGAACATGTGAAGTTAGAAAAGTTGAATATAGAGATAAAAAAAATAGATATTTTATCCAGCCTTCAAATACTCCTTGTAGAAAAGTTTCGGTTGAAATTACCGAATATTAAAAAATAAAAATAAAAATAAAAATTTATTTACTCAGATGTTTCTTCTGGTTCTGAAGCCAAAAAAGCCCACCAGGGTTTTTGTGTTCTTATGATTTCCCCAGTTTCTGCGTCAACTTGTGCTTGAACTTGCATTTTTGCTCCGAACAAACCTAAAACTTTTGATTGTCTTTGAGTTTTTAATTCGTAAGCCATTTTTGTTTGGTCTCCATTTCCAACTTCTCTAAGTTCTATGTTACATTCTCCGTCACAATTTTTTAATCTTAATTTGTTTAATGCAGTTTGAGAAGCGGTGTTCGGCATTACTTTAACTTCTGCGTCTTGTCCGTTTGAAAGTCTCGCGTAAAGTCTTGTTTGTTCTTCGTTCTGATACATTTCGCACGGGCAGTCAGCGTTAACTTCGCCTGATTGAAGTCTGAACATGTTTCCTACTCGAGACATACTCATTTTTCCTCCAGCGAAATTTAATTCTCCTTCTTGCGCCATTATCTTTGCTCCGATTCCTTCACCAGTTCCCTCGCCTTCTCCGTCTTGTCCGCCAGCAGCGATTACTGAATCATGATAAGGGCCAGTTCCGTCCTGAGCTCCAACTTCTGCACTTACACATACCAAACTCATTAAAGCGATTGTGGCAAAAACCATTACACTTAAAATTGTTTTATTCATTTTGATACCTCCTTTCATTTCTGTTTGAAGGTAATTTATTTTTCATATCACACCTAATCTTTTTTATTATTTAATTTCTTCGTGAAACTCCCTGTTAACAAGTTGAAACATCACCGAATTTTGTAAACAGCGCTAACTCTTGCGGATATTTCTTTATCGCCTGGTTGAATATTTGTTGTTGCTTCTTTTGCCATCATCGCATCTTCAGAAACACCAGAGGCAGAATAAACTCTCCAAGGATAATAATTGAAATCGTCTAAAGAAACTGAAACTAATTTTCCTACTTTTTTGTCTAGCCCGTCTGCTAAAGCTTGTGCTTGAACTTTCGCGTCTTGAGCTGCGAGTTTGATTGCTTCGGCTTTTGCTTCGCTTTGTTTTTCTGGACTTAATTCAAAATTGATGTAAGAAATTCCTGCACCTGCATTCACTCCAGCGTCGATGACTTGCCCTATTTTTTGTGTCTCGGAAGTTGACATTTCTATTTTTATTGAGTGAGTTGCGACATAACCTTTTGGAATCATTTTTCCATTAATCCATTCGTTGTTCGGGTAGACGTTGAAATTTTCTGTGATTATGTTTTTTTCTTCAAATCCTAATGCTAAAATGTTTGTTGTTAATTTTTCTACTATTTCGGAATTCAATTGGTTTGCTTCGGAGCTTGTGGTTGCTTTTGATTCGACGTTAAAATAAACCGTGACTAAGTCTGGCATTGAGTTGAAAGTTGCTTGTCCGTTGACGGAAATTGTGTCTGATGCGGGACTTAATTTGTAAATTCCAATTAAAGATAATAAGATAATTCCTACCACAATTATTGTTGTTATTTGAACTGACTTGTGCATGAAATATTAAAGAAACGTGGATTTATAAGTTTTGGGGGAAGTTTTATAATTCTCTTAAACATTCTTAATTCATGAAACTCGAAACACAGGTTAAGAAAACTCTTGAGAAAATCAAATTGAGTAAGAAAGATAAAATTATTGTTGCGTTGTCTGGAGGGAAGGATTCTACGACGACGGCGTATCTTTTGAAAAAGTTCGGGTATAATCTTGAGGGTTTGCATATTGATTTGAAAATTGGAAAATATAGTGATGACTGTCGGGGCGCGGTTGTGGAGTTGTGCGAGATGTTGGGAATTGGTTTGCATCTTTATGATATGAAAAAGGAAATGGGCGGTTCGATGTGTTATATTCGGACGGGGATTCAGAGTTCGCAGAAAGGAAAGGGTTTGAAAAATTGTGCGATTTGTGGGGTTATGAAAAAATGGATTTTGAATCGTGAGGTGCGGAAGTTGAAGGCAAATTTTATTGCGACGGGGCATAATCTCGACGACGAGGTGCAGACTTTTTTGATGAATATATTTAAGGGTTCGCCGAAGTTGAGTGCGAATACTGGGGCGGTTACACAAAATATTTCGAATAAAAAATTTGTTCCGCGAATTAAACCTTTATTTTATGTTTTGGAAAACGATATTCGAGATTATACAAAAAAGAAAAAGTTGCCGGTGGTTTATGAAAAGTGCCCGTGTGCAATTGATTCTTATCGGATAACTTTGAGGAAGTTTTTGAATAGTTTGGAAGAGAAAGATAAAGTTAATATTATGAAAAATTTTGACAAGTTGAAAAAGAGAATTGAAAAACTGAAGGACAAGGATAAGAGTTTGGAGTTTTGTGAGGTTTGTGGGGAGCCTTCTCGAGGGAAAATTTGTAAAATGTGTGCTTTGATAAAAGGTTAGGAAGATTTATAATCTGGGTTTCTGAATGTTTCGTATGAAAAGTTTAATTCAAAAAACTGGGAAAATATGGGGAATAATTAACTTGATTTCAATTTTGAGTGGGGGATTTGCTACAGACACTTATAATACCACTATGGATAAAATTAGAGAAAGAAAAAGTCTTGAGTTGGGATTAGTAAAGTTAAATGAAGGCTTGATAAAATACAGAGAAAATGCTGTTGAATGTCTGCTTGAGAGAAAAGGTTATGAAGTTGTTTTGGAAGGAATTAGAAAAAATAAAAAATATTCTGATAAAAATAAAATACATCTCTTTGAACATTTGAAACCTCACGACACGGAAAGTTGTAGGACTGCAAAAGAATTGCAGGATAAAATTGATGTTTATTTTCGATTAAGACCAGATGTTGGAAACATGGAAAGTTATACTGGAGTGATAAGTGTATTGGATTCTTGGGAAATTATTAAAGGGCAATACAAAAATTATTTGAGGTGATAGTACATTGTTAAGTTAAAGGTTGGCGAGGCTTTTTCTCACCACTAAAAAATTAAAATGAAAAACAGATAAATATAAATAAGAGTTATACTTTAAATTAATATGAAAAATAAAACTTCTTTATTAACTTGCAATAGATTTTTAAACTACTTTATCTATAATAATTTTATGAAAAGAGGTAACCGAAAGGTTTAAAATTATGGATTCTGAAAATATTATTATGGAAAAGGAAAATTCATATAAAGTTGGAGAAGATTTAGTGGAAGTAGATTTTGCTCAAGAATTTCAAGATGCAATAATTTCAAGTAAAGTTCTAACTTTTACAAATGAAGATTTAAAAAATAAAATTTTAAATGCAAAAAAGGAACAATTAATAGTTGTAACTTCTACAATTAATTCTCCAAAAATAGTAAAGGAAGTTAATTATTACGACGAAGAATTTGTTTTTGAATCCTTATAGGAATTTATTATGGGATGTGAAATAACTTTTCCTGCAAAAATATGTTCTTGATGAATTTTTTATAAAAGATATTTTAAAAGACAAAGTTAATGCTTCAAAAATATTAATGAAATTAAGTTATATTCATTCTAATTCAAAACAATATAGTATGATACATAATAGAATGTTTGATGAATGTTTTAAAAATTCTATAAAGGATAAAAACATAAGAGGATATGCCTTATTAGGAGTAATGAGTCCAGAACCATTTCCTTCTTTTGTCCAGAATGAAACTGATATTGAGTCTAAAATTGTAAGATATGCGATAAATCTTGCTACTAAAAAACCATATACAACAATTATTTTAACCTCTGAAGAACAAAGTAAAAAATATTTTAATAACAAACATTATGTGAATGGAAATGTTAAAAGTAGTGTTCTTGTTGTATTCGGGGAAATTGCTTCAAAGGTCATAGATATCGTTGCAAATCATAAAAATTAATTCTTGCTTAAATTAATCAATTCCAACCATTTATTTTCAGAATTAAGTTTTAATTCAGGAATAGCCAACTCATAAGGACAGCACTTAATCGCTTGATGAACTCTTATAAAATTATAGAAAATAACTAAACCTTTCTATTGTTAATATACTAAATATAATACATCAAAAGGTTTATAAATAAAAGAATACAATGTTTTAGTATGGTACAAGAAAAAGAGGAATACGGACACGAAATAAACATTAAAGGAAATAGATGTTATCGTTGTGGGCATATTTGGATTCAAAGAGAAAAAGATAAACCTTCTGTATGTCCTAAATGTAAAAGCCCTTATTGGGATAGACCTAAAACTAAATTTAATAAGGATGAGAAAAAATGAAGGAAAAGAAAACATTTCATAAAAGTTTAACTAAAGCAAAAACAAGTAAAAAAGACGAATTTTATACTCAACTATCTGATATTGAAAAAGAGTTAGGACATTATAAAGAACACTTTAAAAATAAAGTTATTTTTCTTAATTGTGACGACCCAGAAGAAAGTAATTTTTGGAAATATTTTGAATTGAATTTTAAATATTTGGGATTAAAAAAATTAGTAGCAACACATTTTGGAAATGGCAGACCTGCATATAAACTTGAAATTGTCCGAGATATAAACAATGATGGAAAAATAGATAATCTTGATATTGTGAGAACTCCATTAAAACAAAATGGAGATTTTAGAAGTCCTGAATGTATAGAGATTTTAAAAAAGGCAGACATTATTGTAACAAATCCCCCTTTTTCTTTGTTTAGAGAGTTTGTTATTCAATTAATGGAATATAATAAAAAATTTATAATAATAGGGCACATTAATGCGGTATCGTATAAAGAAATTTTTAAATTAATTCAAGAAAATAAAATTTGGTTAGGGTATAGCATTCATAGTGGAGATAGGGAGTTTAAAGTTCCTGATGATTATCCATTAAATGCCTCGGGTTATAGGGTTGATGAAAAAGGAATTAAGTATATTAGGATTAAAGGGGTTAGATGGTTTACTAATTTAGATTACAAAGAAAGACACGAAGATTTAATCCTCTATAAAACATATAAGGGGAATGAAGACGACTATCCAAAATATGATAATTATAATGCTATAAATGTAGATGTGACAAAAGAAATTCCAATGGACTATAAAGGGAGTATGGGTGTTCCTATTACCTTTATGGATAAATATAATCCTGACCAATTTGAAATTGAGACTCTTGGTATTGGCGAAGCTAATTTTACGCCAACAAAAAAATATGGAAAATTTAGAGATGCCATTACTGGAAAACCCTCTCCTGATAAACGTGATTTCTTGTTATATCTAAAGGATAAAAATGGAAAATATCTAACGACAGAAGGATACAGAGTTAGAAAAGTATATGCTCGTATAATTATAAAGAATAAGAAGATTTAAATAATTCTTTTTTAGTTATTTTCTTATGAAGATTGAACTCAAAGAAATATCTGTTAAGGATGTTATTAAAGAATATAAGAATGATGATGAAGAAGGTGTTGTGGGATATGCGGGGAAATTAAATATCCGTCCAAAATATCAAAGAGAATTTGTGTATAAAGATAAACAGAGAGATGCTGTAATTGAAACAATAAGGAAGAGTTTTCCTCTTAATGTTATGTATTGGGTTAAAAATAAAGATGGGACTTTTGAAGTAATGGATGGGCAACAAAGGACAATAAGTTTTTGTGAATATATTGATGGAAAATTCTCTTTAAATTTCCAATATTTTCATAATCTTGAAGAAGATGAAAAAGAACAAATTCTAAACTATAAACTGATGGTTTATTTTTGTGAGGGAACAGATAAAGAAAAGTTAGATTGGTTTAAGATTATTAATATTGCTGGAGAAAAACTAACCGACCAAGAATTAAGAAATGCGATTTATACAGGAACTTGGCTAACAGATGCAAAAAGGCATTTTAGTAAAACTGGATGTCCCGCTTATAATCTTGCAAGTGATTATATGAAAGGTTCTCCAATTAGACAGGATTATTTAGAAACTGCAATTAGTTGGATTGGTGATGGAAACATAGAAGAATACATGGCTAAAAATCAAACCAAACCCAACGCAAATGAATTATGGCTATACTTTCAAGCAGTTATTAATTGGGTTAAGGCAGTTTTTCCAAAATATCGTAAAGAAATGAGAGGTGTTGATTATGGAATTTTATATAATGAATTTAAGAGTAAGCAGTTTGATTCTAAAAGAATAGAAAAAGAAATTGTTGAATTAATGCAAGATGAAGATGTAACCAAAAAATCAGGCATTTATCCTTATGTTATAACGAGAAATGAAAAATATTTGAGTATTCGTTCTTTTACAGACAAAATGAAAAGAGAAGCATACGAAAGGCAAGAAGGAATATGTCCTAAATGTAAAGAACATTTTGAAATAGAAGAAATGGAAGCAGACCATATAACCCCGTGGCACGAGGGTGGAAAAACAACCGCTGAAAATTGTCAAATGTTATGTAAACACGATAATCGTATTAAGTCAGGAAAATAATTTTTTTATTTATCTACCAACCTTTAAGGTAACAATGTAAGGGGATAGGTAGTTTTATAAACTCAGATTGAGGAAATTTAATATATTATGTGTTGAGTCTTGCACGACAAGGCTCGTGTTCAAGAATATTTCTTGATTAATAATAGATTACAAAATGAAAGAATTTAAGTTACTTGGGTTAAGCGAAAGTTTGATGAACACTTTGAAGACCATCGGTTTTGAAGTGCCTTCTGAAATTCAGAAACAAACGATTCCATTAGCTTTGGCTGGGGAAGATATTATTGGCGGTTCGGCTACTGGAAGTGGAAAGACTTTGGCGTTCGCTTCTTCAATTATTGAAAATTTGGTTCCGAACAAAAAAGTTCAGGCTTTGATTTTAACTCCGACTCGAGAATTGGCGGAGCAGGTTTCAGAATCAATTACGAGTTTTTCAAGAAATAAAAAATTGAAAGTGCTTCCAGTTTATGGTGGTGTTGATATTGAAAGACAGATTAGAAAACTTGGTTCTACTGATGTTGTTGTTGGAACCCCTGGTAGAATTTTGGATCATATGAAAAGAGCGACTTTGGATTTGAGGCATGTTAAGTTTTTGGTTTTGGACGAAGTTGACAGAATGTTTGACATGGGTTTTCATAAAGATGTTGAATGTATAATTGATAAATGCCCTAAAGACCGACAGACAATGTTGTTTTCAGCGACGATATCTCCGGATGTTGACCACTTGGCGAAGAAATATACTCGGAACGCGAAGGAGATTTCGGTTGAGTCTTATATTGATGCTTCGAAATTGAAACAGGTTTATTATGATGTTGATAATCGAATGAAGTTTTCTTTGCTTGTGCATTTTTTAATGAATGATAAGAAAGATTTGTCAATGGTTTTTTGTTCGACTCGAAGTAATGTTGATTTTGTTACGGGAAATTTAATTAGTAATGGAATTCCGGCGAAAGCAATTCACGGTGGAATGGATCAGAAAAAAAGAATTCGAGCGTTGGAAGAATTTAATAATCGAGAAGTTCAGGTTTTGGTTTGCACAGATGTTGCAGCGCGAGGTTTGGATATTAAAGGTGTGAGTCATGTTTATAATTACGATTTGCCGAAGACGAGCGATGATTATATTCATAGAATTGGTCGGACTGCACGTGCTGGTGAAAAGGGTATGGCAATAAATCTTTTGTCGAGCAGAGATTATGAAAACTTTGGAGTTATTACTCATAATAAAAATTTGAATATTGAACAGAAAGAATTGCCTTTTATCAAAAAAGTTTGGGTTGATTTGGATGCTGGGCGAAGATCGAATTCTTCTGAAAGAGGTTTTGGAGGAAGAGATAGAGGTCGAAGTGGTGGAAGTTCGAGACCGCCGAGTAGAAGCGGAAATTTTAGTGCGAGAGATTCTGGAAAAGCTGAAAGAAGTTTTGGGGGACGAGGAGAAAATACTAATCGTGGAAGACAAGGTGCTAGAGATAGTGTGACTCGAGGAAGGCCGAGTGATTCTGGTGCTCGTAGAGGTTCGAGACCGCAAAGTCGTGATGGAAGAGATAGTTCTCCGAGCAGATTTAGTGGAAGTCGGGATAGAAATAGTTCTGGTGCCAGTCGAGGAAGACCTGCAAGTTCTGGAAGAAGTGATTCTCGTGGAGGTTCTCGACCGTCGAGTAGAGGTGGAAATAGACCCGGAGGACGAAGTTCTGGAAGAGATAGTAGGAGTAAGAAACCAACAAGGCGTTGATTATTTTTTTCCCATAATTTCTCTCTGATTCAAAAACATTAAAATTACTGCGCCGATTATAAAAATCCAATCGACCAAAAAAGTCAGCGCTAAAAAAACTAGCGCGATTAAAGAATACGCGACGACTTTTGGATTTTTTAATTTCATAAAAAATAAAAATAAAAATTTATTTAATTACTTTTTGAATAAAGCAATTAATTCCCATATACCTGAAAGTGCAACCAACGCGTAAACGATGCTCACTAAAATAGGTATAGAGCCGAGTGCAAGTGTTACAAGATTTATGTCCCAAATCGCTAGTCCCCAATTAAGAGCACCTACGATTACAAGAATTCTTGCAATCCAATCTATAGTCTTCATATTTATCTCCTCCTTTTATTTATTTTACGAGTAATTTAGGATATTTAAAGTTTAGGTTATCTGAGAAGTTCTGGAAAAATTCCCACATATATTCCGACATAGATAATTAGTCTTGAAATCTCCCCAACGCCCATCATCGCATAAAAAAATGGTTCGCCTTTTTTGTTTTCTGAAGACCAATCATTATTTTTTTCTTGATATTTTATATACGCCCTTCCTTGTCTAAAAAAAGAAGTTGGAATCAAGATTAAATCTGTTACTTTCAAAATCTTTTTCACTAATTCCGATTTTTCCATTAATGAATTGGAATTAAATTGTTTAAAAGAATTATTGTAATAAAAAGTTAAAAAATAAAATAAAATTAGAAGATAATTTAATATCTTCGTGGTGGTCCTCGATCATTACCGAAACTTCTTCGTGGTGGTCCTCGATCATTACCGAAACTCTTTCGAGGTGGTCTGTCTGGGTCCATTGGTTTAGCTTCAGACACTTTAAGGTTTCTGCCTTCAAAGTCTTTTTCACTTAACGCTGCAATTGCTTTTTTAGCTTCTGCGTCGTTTCCCATTGTTACGAATCCGAATCCTTTTGATCTTCCAGAAAACTTGTCCTTGATTATGGATGCTTCTTCAACTGCTCCGTGAGCAGAGAATAACTTCTTCAAAGCTTCATCGTCTATACTGAAAGGTAAATTTCCTACGTAAATTTTCATGTTCTTGTCCTCCTTACATCTAACTAAACTTCTAGGACAAGTGTCCTTTTTAATACTTTCTTTTTACTCAATGGTAAGAAATAAGGGTTATTAGTGTCGTCCTTTCGAGTGGTTATGAAAGTTTAAATAGTATTTGCCATATGGTTTATTAAATTCCACAACTTGTAGGAATAAAAAGGAGAGCGATACACAACATATTGTGTATTAAAGAAATAATGGATTGTTTATATTGTTCAGGCACAAAATCTAGGGTAATGGATAAACGGAGTTCTCCGAACGGGATAAGGCGAAGGAGAGAATGCCTGAAATGTGGAAAAAGATACACGACTTACGAGAAAACCGCGAGAGATGACCTTTGGATTATCAAAAAGGACGGAAGTCGTGAAAGGTTTGACATCGAAAAATTAAAAAAAGGAGTCGAGAAGGCTTTTGAAAAGAGGCCGGTTTCGCACGAAAAAATAAATAAAATGATGAATGAAGTTGAAGAAATGTTGAGGAGAAAAGGAAAAAAAGAGATTCGGAGCACAGTGCTTGGAGAATTAGTGATTAAGAAAATTCGGAAGTTGGACGACATTGCTTACATTCGGTTCGCTTCGGTTTACAAAAATTTTCAGAATATTAATGATTTTAAGGAGGCGATTAAAGAATTATAATGGTTTCAAAAATTCGTAAAAGAGATGGGAGTATTGTTTCATTTAGGCCGGATAAGATAACTAATGTTATTTGGAATGCGGTTAAGGCCGTCGGTGGGACAAATAAAACTCGAACCGAAGAAATTTCAAATGCGATTGTTAAAAAATTGGAAGAGAAACATGGTGATTTTGGAATTCCGGATGTTGAAGAAGTGCAGGATACAATTGAAAAATTTTTGATTGAGGAAAGGCACGCGAAAGTTGCGAAGGCGTTTATACTTTATCGTAAGAGCCACGACGAGTTGAGAAATGTTAAGGGGCTTTTTGACACGATTGAAGTTATCGACGATTATATTGGTTTGAATGATTGGATGGTTAAGGAAAATTCAAACATGGGTTATTCTTTGCAGGGTTTGAATAATTATATTTCTACGAAGATAATTAGTAATTATTGGAATAGGCGGATTTATCCTGAGGCGATTCGGAACGCGCACGAGAATGTTGATTTGCATGTTCATGATTTGGGGACGCTAGGGGCTTATTGTGTTGGTTGGGATATGAGAGATTTATTGATGATGGGATTTAAGGGCGTTCCAGGAAAAGTTGCATGTGCTCCACCGAAACATTTTAGGGTTGCACTTGGACAGGCGGTTAATTTTTTCTATACTTTGCAGGGCGAGACTGCGGGTGCTCAGGCTTTTTCAAATTTTGATACTTTACTCGCGCCGTTTATTCGATACGATAATTTATCTTACAGAGAAGTTAAACAATGCATGCAGGAATTTTTATTTAATCTTGCGGTTCCGACGAGGGTGGGCTTTCAGACGCCGTTTACAAATATTACTATGGATTTAGATGTTCCGAGTTATATGAAGGACGAGCCGGTTGTGATTGGTGGGAAACTTCAGAAAGAAACTTACAAAGAGTTTAAGGATGAGATGGATATGTTGAATCGGGCTTTTGCGGAGTGCATGATTGAGGGCGACGCTGAAGGAAGGATTTTTACTTTTCCGATTCCGACTTATAATATTACGAAAGATTTTGATTGGGATAATCCGAAATATCTTCCTCTTTGGGAAATGACTGCGAAATATGGAATTCCTTATTTTTCTAATTTTATTAATTCGGACATGAAACCTGAGGATGCGAGAAGTATGTGTTGCCGTTTGAGACTTGACCAAAAGGAATTGCGAAAACGTGGCGGTGGTTTGTTCGGTGCGAATCCGCAGACAGGGTCGATTGGAGTTGTTACAATTAACATGCCGAGAATTGGATTTACTTCTAATGACGAAGCTGATTATTTTAGAAAATTAGAAAAGCTGATGGAGTTGGCGAAAGAAAGTTTGGAAATTAAGAGGAAAAATATTGAGCGATTTACTGAAAAAGGTTTGTATCCGTATTCGAAATTTTATTTGAGACAGGTTTATCAAAGGTTTGGGCAATATTGGAAAAATCATTTTGGGACTATTGGTTTGGTTGGAATGAATGAATCGATAATGAATTTTATGCCTGGGGAAAATATTGCGACTCCGATGGGGAAAGATTTTGCGGTTAAGGTTTTGAAATTTATGAGAGAAAAACTTGAGGAATTTCAGCAGGAGACTGGGAACATTTACAATCTTGAGGCGACGCCGGGGGAAGGTGCGACTTACAAATTTGCTCGAGCGGATAAAAAAAGATTTGGTCGGATAATTGTTGCAAACGAGCAAGCGGTTAGGGATGACGGGGCGGAGCCTTATTACACGAATTCGACTCAGCTTCCAGTTACTTATACTTCTGATTTATTCGAAGCGTTGGACCTGCAGGACGATTTACAGACTATGTATACAGGGGGAACTGTTTTGCACGGATTCATTGGAGAGAAGTTGAACGCCGACGGAGTTAAACGAATGGTTCGGAAAATTGCTGAGAATTATCACTTGCCTTACTTTACAATCACTCCGACTTTTTCGATTTGTCCGAAGCATGGTTATCTTGCGGGTGATCATAAATATTGCCCGAAGTGCGACGAGGAAAATGGTTATTTTGAATATAAAACTGAGGCGGAAGTTAATCTTATGAATCAGGATGATTTTTTGAAAAAGGAATCGATGAATGCTCAGGACCCGAGAATGATGGTGCGTCCGAAGGAGATGGAGCTTCCGGTTCCGCGGATGAGTTCATTGGAAAATGAAAACGAAGATTCAAATAAACTAAATTATGTAAAATAGGAGGTGAAAAATGGCTGAAATAAAAAGAACAAAATGTGAAAGGTATTCGAGGGTGGTTGGTTATTATCGACCCGTCGGACAATGGAATGTAGGAAAGCAACAAGAGTTCAGCGATAGAAAAACATTCAAAGTTACTTGTTGATTTTTTTATTTTTATTATTTTTTATTTATTCATATTTTGGTCCAATTGATTTTAATCTTTCTTTGTGATTAATATATCTTGATGTAATTTCTTCGAGACCTTTTTTAGAATGAATATCCTTTATCCCCCCAAATAATAATCTTGCCCCGTCTAAAACTTTTTCAAATTCTGGATTATTTTTTGCATAATCCGGAATATTTTCCGGGTGTATAATTCCTGCGTCTTGTATTGATTGATGAACTTTTTTGACAAGTGAACTCATTTCATTTTCTCTTTTTTCAGGTGTTTCAGAAAGCATGTGATGTGAAATAAATTTATGACATTGATACGGTGGAAAAAAATGCATCCCTCCAAATTTATCTCTTGGTGTGCCGTAAGGACTTCGAACATCTGTTCTGAATCCTATCACAAATTTTCCCATTAATTTTGCATAAGAAATCTCAACAACAACACCTTCATCAAGAGGTTCATCGAGATTTGCTAACACCACATCGCTTTTTGGAATAAAGATTCCCATATCTAGAAAATAAATTATATCTTGAACCGCAGAATCAACTTGATCTTGTTGAAGTTTTCTGGAAAGGACTTCATTTAAATTTCCAAATTCAAATCCGTCTCTTTGGGGGAAATTTGTTTTGTAACCCCTTTTTTCTAAAGCCTCGACTAAAAGGGAATTAAAAGTTGTTTCTCGTGCGTTGAATAATGCTGCCGCAGGATATATTACTATTTTGTCTTCCATGTTATTTAAAAAATATATTTTTTGGTGATTGACCAGAAAACGGACCAAAAAAGCTTAATAATTAGCTAAACTACGACGATAGTAATGATAAGAGGGTATGCACGCAAGTATTTTGAAGGTAAAACCTGTATATATTGTGGTAAATATGGGCTTTACAAATTAAAAGATAAACGAGTTAAATGCAAAAATTGTAATAAAAAATATTCTATTAAAAAACTAAAAAGAGATTTAGAAATTCTTTATTATTTCTATTTAGAAATATCAGCCCGAAGGGCTGCAAATGAATTAAAACTAAATTACAAAACTATTCAATCAAGATTCATGGATTTTAGAAAATCAATTAATGAATATTCTAATCAGGAAATTAAAAAATTAAATGGAGAATTAGAATTAGATGAGACTTACTTTGGAGGTAGAAGAAAAGGCAACAGAGGAAGAGGAGCATTTAACAAAGCAATTGCGTTTGGTATCCTCGAGAGAAACGGAAAAGTACACACAATAATTGTTGAGAATGTTAAGGCAAATACTCTAATGGAAGCTATAAAAAATAAGACCAAAAAAGGTTCAGTTTTTTATACAGACGGCTTCAAAAGTTATGCGAGTTTACATCAATATGGAAAACATAATATCATAAAACATCATAAAGATGAATTTGCAAAAGGTAGAAATCACATTAATGGAATTGAGGGATTCTGGAGTTATGCAAAAGAAAGATTTCATAAATATCACGGAATTAATAGAAAAAATTATCCATTGTATTTGAAAGAAATGGAATTTAGATTTAATCACAGAAACAAAAATGTATTTAAATTGCTAATTGATATTTGTATTAAACGGAGGTGTGATTAGTCCGGAATCTACCTAATCACCATTTTTTTATTAAGTTATCTGTGATTAAGTGCAATAATATTTGGCGAGTGTTTATTATTTTTTATAACTATTTATTTAAAGATAGAGAGGTTTGAAAGTTTATGAAAATTAAAGGAATTCAAAAATTGACTCTGATTGATTATCCTGGTTTGTTGGCGTGCACGGTTTTTTGTTTTGGGTGTGATTTTCGGTGCGGTTTTTGTCATAATCCGGGGTTGGTTTTGAAAGATGTTGGGAATGATATTTCTAATGAAGAGCTTTTGGAATTTTTGAAGATACGAAAAAAAGATTTAGACGGAGTGTGTTTTACTGGAGGCGAGCCGTTGATGAATATTGATGTTGATTTGTTGGTTAAGATAAAAGGGTTGGGATACAAAATTAAGATTGACACCAACGGAAGTTATCCGGAAATTTTGGAAAGGCTGATTGATTTAAATCTTGTAGATTTTGTTGCGATGGATATTAAGTCTGCGCCGGAGAATTATGAAAAACTTACGAATGTAAATGTTGATTTGGAAAAGATTGAGCGGAGTGTTAAGTTGATTGCTCGGCAAGTAGATAATTATGAATTTCGGACTACGGTGTTAGAAAAATTTCATGATGTGATTGAGATTAAAAAAATTGCGGAGTGGTTGAATTCTATTGTTGGAAAAAAGTTGAAGAAGTTTGCGATTCAGGGTTTTAAAAATAATGAGAAATTTGTGGATGATTTTTTTAAGAGTTATCCTGACACGACGGAGAGGCATTTGAGGGAATTGAGATATGAAATTAAAGATTATTTTGATGAAATAGAGATTCGAGTGTAGAAATAGTTTTAAAAGAAATATGATTAAAAAATATATGAAAATTGAGGTCGTTGGTGTTCCAGTTGTTAATTACAAAGCGATTAATGAAATTCTTGAGGAGGATTTTAGTGAGGGGGAAAGACATGAAACAATTCTTGAATTAATGAAATTTTCTCAGGCTTGTGCTCGACAATGTTA
>Ga0208245_1000190_pt1 | contig 60794 bp, 55 predicted proteins | sample RifOxyC1_FD_184035 | JGI IMG/M metagenome (GOLD analysis project Ga0208245, IMG submission 184035) | Soil microbial communities from Rifle, Colorado - Rifle Oxygen_injection C1 (SPAdes) | ecosystem: Environmental > Terrestrial > Deep subsurface > Rock core/Sediment | place: Rifle, Colorado... | reverse complement strand
CGGTGACCAGCAGGGTTCTGGACTGCGAAGAATGCATGAAAAATGATTACTCTAGGAGGGGGGATGACTCAAGGGAAATGGGGGGGGGGTAAGGACCTAAAAACTGGTCTTTAGCAGGTTTTCTGGCTATTCGGTCGGCCTATGGCCGGGGGTTTGGAGGATTTTGGCAGGCCAAACCCCGTAGACTTGTCCGCCATGGCCAGTCCGTTTTGAAGACCGCGCTAAAAGAAGTTCTCCAAGCAGTTGCCGGGCCGACAATCCCACACGTTGATCTGAACTGGGAGTTGGTCCATACTCTCGGCGGAGAAATTTCATGGCTTTAGCTTTCGGAACCAGCGGAATTCGTGGATTGGCAAAGGAGTTCATCTCATCAGAGTGCTTCTGGCTGGTGAACGCGTTTCTAGATCACCTGAAGCTGATCGGCGCCCAGTCCGACCACATCCTCATTGCGGGAGATTTTCGCGCGAGCACTCCGGAGATCCTGGCGTAAATCGATGGTTCGCTCCGCGCCCGCGGCGTCAAAAGCACCTTCTGCGGAATCCTCCCCACGCCTGCTCTGGCCTACGCCTGCATCAGCCTGATCTCCGCCCGGTTTCTGGGCGCAACACAGATTGTCGTTCCCGTCAGCTGCAATACAGCACTTGAAGCCAGCGGCTTTTTCAAAGGCGTGCATCGCACCCGAATCGGCTCGCCTTTTGTGCTCGAAAAAATGATCCAGATCGCCGGACAATCACCAAGGGAGAAAATCGCTGGATTTGAAGCCAACGGCGGATTCTTTTACTCGTCGCTCCTGACCCGCGATTCCATTCTTCCCATCCTGCTGGTTATGGCTGAAATGCGGAAATCCGGAAAATCGCTCTCGCAGATCGTCGCGGACCTTCCACCTCGTTACACTCAAAGCAGACTGCAGAGAAACACCCGGGTGGAAAAGGGCCAGGCCTTGCTCGCCCGGCTCCAGGGCCTACCCCCTGGACAGCCGATTTCGAGCGAACTGGCGCGTTTTGGTGTGATTCAGTCGCTAAACCAGACGGATGGAATGCGCTTCAAGCTGTCCTCTGACACAATCATTCACTTCCGCCCGTCCGGAAATGCTCCGGAGTTCCGGGTTTACGCTGAAGCCGCAACTCACGCTCAAGCACGGGAACTTTGCCAAGCCGGGCTGGCCTGGGTCAAATCGAGCGTCTGATCGCGCGAGGACTGGCCCCAAGCATTTCTTCGCTGAAAGGGGGAGTGAACCTCGGGTTTCAAAACCAATGCATAGCTTCGAATTCTGCCCTTCTCCTCAGGGAATCTAGAGCAGCTTACGAGGCATCGGATTTCCACCTTTGGAAGAGTTTTTGGGTAACTTTCTGCAGAATCGCGTTCTCCTCCTTGAAACCAAGACAGCGAACCGAAATCAGCACCGCAAGCGATCCCGCACCGATGACCAGCAGCAGGAAACTCGATGAATTCGTATTCATCACAAAACGGAGTGAGGAAAACAACGCGCCCAGCCCGAGAGCCAGGACAACGGCTTCCACCAGCCCCAGTCCGGTCTGTTTGGATTCAGAAGCAATCCCCAAGAGCAGAACACCCCCGACCAGAAGGTGCATTGCGCTCCAGGATAGCGGAAACGCGTAAACGCGCAGATAGGGACTGAGAAAAATGTTTCCGGCGATGATTCCGCCTTGAATGATGATCGTTGCCAGAACCAATCGAGAAAGCCTTCCGGAAGCCATCATCGCCTGACCGATCGCAATGAGCAGAATGGCGCCAAGCACCCCGGGCGTATACAGTCGGAGCAGACCCGCCGTGAGCGCCACGGCCTGCTCATCGAAAAGCCCGCGCTTGAGCAGAAGACGAATGAAAACTTCAGGTGCGACAAAAAAAACCAGAAGCGGCGGTGTCACGCCCAGGATCATCATCCGCGCGACGCGTGCCGTCTCCTCGTAAAGGGAGGTGAGATTCTTTTTTCCAAACTGATCTGCCAAAATCGGTCCCAGCACCGTGGCAATCGAGGTCGTCACGACTCCCATCGGCACGTCCAGGATCTTCCGCGCGTAATCCAGACCGGCAACATTGCCGACGCCGATTCGCGCAGCGATCACGCGTTCCGTAAGAACTGAGAGCTGCGCAAAGATCAGCGGGAGATACATCGCACTTGAGAAAACAAAACATTCCTTGAAGCCCCGGAATCCGGCGAAAAGTACCCGACGAAAACCGATCCTGGTAATTCCAAATTGCAGGGCCAGAACCACTGAGAGAATGAGCAAATTCAGCAGATACCCCAACCACAGGGAATACACGCCTAGGCTGTTCGCGAACAGGGCGACAATTACGGTATTCACTAAAACTCCCAGAACGCCGCAAAGTTCCGGAATAAAGAAGACGCCGTACAGATTGAGAACTCCGGAGATCAGGGTAGTGATTTCGGAAAGCACCAGGGTGGGAAGCGAGATCAAGAGCAGGAGCCGCAGGGCTTCAAATGCCGAACCGCTCCGCACATAACCGAAGGCGGAAATCAGCTGATCCACAAATGGAATGCAAAAGAGGCTGACGATCAAACTGAAAAGAAACATCCATTTGATCGTTGAAGCAGCCGTTTCGCGAAAGTGCTCCTGCGAGTCACTTTTCGAGCGGATCAACGCCAGCTTTGAACGAAAGGTCTCATTCATCGGTCCGAAGGCGAACTGAATGAGGCCCGTCAGGATCGTCAGAGCCACCACCCATTGGTCGCGCGCCAGGCTGATCCCGAAATACCGGGCCATGACCATGACGCTCAGAACCCCGACGATGGCCTTCATTCCCTTCAAAAGAGCGATGCCCAGCGTGACTCGCCGGGGACTTTTCTTCTGAAAAAAGGATAGCCATTGCATTGCCATTTTAATATGTTCGTACCCGGAATTCTCACGGAAGGCTACTCCGCCGGCTACTATGCTAATTTTCGCTCGGAACTGCTCCCTTTAGTACCCGAAAAGGGACTCGGGCGCTGGCTGGAAGCCGCCATCCCCAAGCTTCCCGATGTATCCTTTGACTCTGTTTCGCCTCAATCCCGAACGGCCGCTATTAAACTGCCCGAAGGATGATTCGGGCCTGTGGCTTTGAAATCCTGCAAGCCCGGGGAATCAACCCCTTGCTCCGGTGGATGTCTGCCCTGGATAATCTTAAGCGGCGGGGCTCTTTCGGATGCCCGGTTTCTGCAGTTCGCGTATCAGTTCCACGCCACCTGCTGAGAGGCCATCCCGAATCGCGAGAAGGAGGATCGGAAGGAGGTCCCATCGCCGGCTCAGAGCCAGGCGCAGCGCCCGCCTGGGGATCTGAACGGCGACCACGAATCCCAGGGTTGAAAGAAATTGAAAGACATTGCCGTTTTTTCTGACGAACCAGAGGCGGTTTCGAAGCATCAGGTATTCCTTGAGGCGGGAGACCTTTTTCATCGTGGCTCCGCCTTCATGGAAAATGCGCGCTTTTTTCACGACCGCAAGCTCAAAGCCGGCTCGTGCCGCGCGGACGCAGTAATCGGATTCCTCGTAATAGGCGAAGTAGGAATCATCCAGGAGTCCGACTCGGTCGACGACCTGGTGTTTGATGAGAAAACAGCAGCCGTGAATCATCCGGCAGCGCGCGACCTCCGCTGTGGGCTCGACATACGAGAACGGCGTTCCTCCGGTCCAAAGCGAAACGGAACCCTCAGCGATGAATCCGGTCGGAGAATCGGAACCGGCGCGGATCAGCGGGCCCGCAATCCCAATCTTTGGATTCTCCTCCATCGCCTTCACCATTTCTGTGAGCGCCTCGGGGCTCAGCTCGGCGTCGTCATTCAGAAGCAGGTAGTAATCACGGCCGCCCTGCATCAGCAGATGAGAAAGCGCGTGCTTCACCCCTCCAGCAAAACCCAGGTTCTCCGCGATTTCGAGAAGCTCAACCTCACTGGGCCAATCCTGCTTGAGCCGCTGTCGCGATTCAGGACTGGAGCCGTTGTCCAGCACCAGAACCGAAAATTCCGGATAGATTAACTTTTTGAGCGACTTCAGGCAGGCATGCACCTGATCTGGAGAATTCCAGCTTAAGATGACGATTCCGACCCGGGGGGAGCTCATGACCGAAGGTAAGCTTTCCAATCATGGCCGGCAGCGACACCGGTCGATTCCATGTGGGTGGCAATTCCGGGAACCGGGACCCAGAGCTTGTATTTGGGGGAAACCAGCGTTTTGAATCCGCCATGCTTCCAGGCGCGTGCATAGATCGTGAACTCATCCCAGTTCCTGAGACTCCCGAGGAGTCTTCGCGGCGAAAGCAGCCCCATTTTCGTGAGCATGAGCCAGGTGGCGGCATCGGTCGCCCCTTCGGAGTAAGCCTTGAAAAGCGGCCAGGTTTTTTCCAGAGTCGACCGGGTGGTGAGAAAAGTCAGGCAGGTTGAAGCAGCCGAGCGCCAGCGGTGCCCCTCGAATTCCTGAGTCGCGGTGCGAACCTGGTGCATCGGAAGGGAATAGTAATCCGGGTGATCGTAAGGAGAGATGAAATCGACATCTTTGCCGCGTCGCAAAAAATTCAGGAGCTTCGAAAACTGACCCGGGGCATAGGCGTAATCATCTTCAGCGAAATACACCGCCTCCGCTTCCGTCTGCTCCATCAGGATCTTCCCCTGAAGCAGAAAGGTTGCGGCATTTCCGATCCGGTTCGTGTCGATGAAAACGAGCCGCTCTACGGGGTACCACTTTGAGAAGGCGGCGCGGTACTCCGGCGGGCATCCATCCAGAATCACCCAGATCTTCGCATTCACCGCTTCGAGGCTCCGCGCGAGACTGCGAAAAGCGGATTCCGCCAGCAGGAACTTGTTGTTCTGATGCACGATCGGTGTTTTGGAAACTCCCGGATAAACCCGGTAAGCGACAGCTAAATCCATAACCTCAACCTGCGCTTAATTGCCCGGACGGGCAACTCCAAACTTGCTGTTTCGAAGGTCCATCACGGACCTGGGCGAAGGCCTGACTTTTTTGAAATAAATCTGCGCCAGCCGGTTTACCCAGCCGCCCGGAAGACCCGCGATTACCCTGGCCGCAAGCTTGGTCAGTTTTGAGGCCGCAAGGCCTTTGAGGAACTGATCGTATTCCTTATGTGAGTAGGAACCCATGCCCCGCAAGAGGAGCAGCTTTTTGGCCTGTTTCCAGGGCTCGCGCGGGTAGACGCGGGCTTTGGCCGAATCCGAGAGATCCGGAAAAGACCAGATCAGGCGGGGCCATTTGAACATCCAGATTTCAAAACTGCGGCCCGACCATCCCGCGTTTCCGTAGCGGATCGCGATATAGGGGTTGGCAATCACCAGAATGTCTTCAGCGAAGGGCTTCTGGAAAATAACGCCCACATGAATGAAAACCGTCCCGTAGTACTTCTCTTTTTCCCGCTCATCCCAGAGCCGTTTTTTGATGACTACGCAGCCAATGAACGAAAGATACTGTGCCGTATCAATAAAGAACTGCTCAAACTGCGAGCTGGCATAAACGCGATCGCCCGGCAGCTCCAGGCGCCGCTTCTCGAGGACCTCGGCCAGGGCTTTGTCGCGGATCTCGGCATTCACCAGAATGAGTCCGTAGTTCCTTGAAATTGCAGCCAAAACCGCCTGAATCGCCCCCGGTTTGAGGATGTCGTCATCGGACATCAGCCAGCAATATTCTCCGGCGGCCAGCGAAACGGCATAATTGAAGTCCTCATCCACGCCTCGGTTGGTTTCTCGGCGGTGGTATTTCAGCTGAGGGCAACTCTGGGCAAATTCGGAGACCACCTGCGCCGTGTTGTCGGGCGAAGCGCCGTCCACAACGATGACTTCGATGTCGTTTGTGAGCTGGGAAAGAATGCTCGAGAGAGTCTCGCCAATATAGGCCGCCCTGTTGTACGTCGCGATGCACACCGAAAGCTTGATGGGATTCATGACCTCAAATCCTTAGCTCAAGAGGCAGCCAAATGGCAGCCAATTCCGGAGGGGGTACTTTCACCTTGCGCTTGCTGCATGCCTTTGATAATTCATGCATGCACGCGATTTTTGGAGGTTTTTTATGCCGGCACGGCCGAAAGTACTGGTCACTGGGTCGGACGGGTTTATTGGGAGCCATCTGACGGAAGCACTGGTTCATGCTGGTTACGATGTCCGCGCCTTTGTCTATTACAACTCGTTCAACTCCTTGGGCTGGATCGACTCTTTCGACCCCGAACTGAAGAAGAAGCTCGAGATCTTCACCGGCGATATTCGGGACCCAAACGGCGTCCGGACGGCGATGAAGGATGTCGATGTCGTTTTCCACCTGGCCGCACTGATTGCGATCCCCTTCAGCTATCACTCTCCCGATAGCTATGAAATCACGAACATCAAAGGGACGCTCAACGTGCTGCAAGCCGCTCGCGATTTCAAAACGAGCCGCGTCCTGGTCACCTCGACCTCAGAAGTTTACGGAACCGCTCAGTACGTCCCCATCGATGAAAAGCATCCTTTCCAGGGGCAGTCTCCTTATAGCGCCTCGAAGATCGGTGCCGACCGGATCGCCGAATCATTCTACCGCTCGTTTGAAACCCCGGTGACGATTGTCCGCCCTTTTAACACCTTCGGCCCCCGCCAGTCCGCCCGGGCGATCATTCCGACGATCATCACGCAACTTTTGGCCGGCAGGACCGAGCTGAAACTCGGAGACATCACCCCGACCCGCGACCTGCTTTACGTGAAGGACACCGTCGCAGGATTCCTTTCCATTCTGGAGAGCAAGCAGACGGTCGGCGAAGAGATCAACATCGCGACCCAGAAAGAGATCTCAATCGAAGATCTCGCGCGGATGCTGATTCGAAAGATCAAGCCCGACGCCCGGGTCGTGGAAGACGTTCAGCGCGTTCGGCCAGAAAAGAGCGAGGTTCGCAGGCTCCTGGGCTCCAACGAGAAGATCACGCGGCTGACGTTCTGGCGCCCGAAACATTCCTTCGAAGAAGCGTTGGATGAGACGATTCAGTGGTTCTCCGACACGGACAACCTCAAGCGGTACAATCCGGACGTTTACAATATATGACGCAATCGCTGGCCCAAGAGTTGACACAGTTTGTCCGAAGTCATTATGGGACCGAAAGCGGCGCAATTCCGCTGCATGCTCCAGTCTTCCAGGGGAATGAAAAAAAGTATCTCGCCGAGTGCATTGACTCGACCTTCGTTTCCTATCTCGGCAAGTACGTCACCCAGCTTGAAGCGATGACCCAGGAGTACACCGGAACGAAACACGCGATCGCCATTGGGAACGGCACCCTCGCCCTGCATGCCGCTCTCCACGTGCTGGGCGCCAACTCCGAATCCGAAGTCATCACTCAGACGCTCACCTTTGTGGCGACGGTGAATGCCATCCGGTATACGGGCGCCGCTCCGGTTTTCCTGGATTCCAGCCGCACCACCCTGGGCATGTGCCCTGAGGCACTGAAGGTCTTCCTGCAGGAGAATGCCGAACTTCGCGACGGAAAAGCCTACAACCGCAAGACCGGAAAGAGCTTTGCGGCCTGCGTGCCCATGCATGTCTTCGGACATTGCGTGGATCTCGACGGTCTGATCAAAATTTGCGATTCCTACGGAATTCCGCTCCTGGAAGACGCCGCCGAATCCCTGGGGAGCTTCTACAAAGGTCGGCACACCGGCGTGATCGGAAAGCTCGGGATACTGAGCTACAATGGAAACAAGATCGTCACCACGGGCGGCGGCGGAATGATCCTGACGAACGATGATGCCTTGGCCGCGCGACTCCGCCACATCACCACAACCGCAAAAAAGAAGCACGCATGGGCATTTGAACACGATGAGCTGGGCTTCAACTATCGCATGCCCAACGTAAACGCCGCCGTCGGCTGCGCTCAGATGGAGCGGCTGCCTCAGATGCTCGCTGATAAGCGCGCGACAGCAGAAGCTTACGCGAGGTTTTTCGCGCAAAAAGGCATACCTTTTATCGCGGAGCCTGAGGGTACAAAATCCAATTACTGGCTCAATGCAATTCTGGCCGGCTCCCGCCAGGAACGAGATGCGATTTTGGAGTACACCAATTCTCACGGCGTGATGACCCGTCCCGTTTGGGAGCCGATGCATCGCCTTCCCATGCATGCAGACTTTCAGCGGGGACCTTTGACGAATGCCGAATGGTTGGCCGATCGCCTGGTGAACATTCCCAGCGGAGTGCGTCCGTGAAACAACCTTTGCTCCTTCTAGGTGGCGGCGGCCATTGCAAATCCTGCATTGATGTCATCGAAGCGACAGGGGCTTGGGAAATCGTGTGCATTGTGGATCTGCCCGAACGAAAGGGCGAAACGGTTCTGGGCTACCCCATTTTGGGATCCGATACCGATCTTCCAAAACTCGTCGCGCAGTACAAAAACGTCCACATTACCCTGGGCCACATCGGTACCCCGAAACACCGGAAAAAACTTGCGGAACTCGCAGAACAAGCGGGAGCAAACTTTCCAGTGATCGTCTCGCCCCTGGCTCGGGTTTCGCGACATGCCGAAGTCGGAGCAGGGACGATCGTCATGCATCAAGTGATCGTGAACGCGTCCGCCCGGGTCGGTTCCAATGTCATTCTGAACAACAAAGCTCTGGTCGAGCATGATGCGGTCGTCGGTGACTTTGCGCATATCTCCACGGGTGCCATCGTCAATGGTGGCGTCACCGTTGGCGCTGAATGCTTGATCGGAAGCGGCGCAGTGACGCGCCAGGGAACCAAGATCGCTGTCGGGACAACTTTGGGCGCCGGAAGCATCGTCGCCCAAGACATCGAGGTGCCTGGAATTTATGTGGGCGTTCCCGCACGACTCCAGGCCAAAGGAGAATCTTGATGAGCGCTCCTCACACCCTGATCATTGCCGAAGCCGGCGTGAACCATAATGGCGATATCGCTCTGGCTCACCGTCTGATTGACGTCGCCCAGGAGTCCGGGGCGGACATTGTGAAATTTCAGACCTTCTCCGCCGATCGGCTCGTGAAAAAAGACGCTCCGAAAGCCGAGTACCAGGACACCAATGTCGGAAAAGCCGTCAGCCAACATGCGTTGCTCAAGGGCCTGGAGCTTTCTCCGGAAGCGCACATCGAGCTGCTCAGGCATTGCCAGGAGCTGGGGATCGAATTCCTCTCTACACCGTTTGATATCGAGTCTCTCGAGGAGCTTCGGAGTCATGGCATGCTCAGGCGCGTAAAAGTCGCCTCGGGGGAAATGACAAATTTCCCGCTCCTTCGCGCGGCAGCCCAGACCGGGCTTCCAGTCATCATTTCCACCGGAATGGCCAAAATGGAGGAATGCAGGGCAGCCTTGGATGTCCTGAACCGCTTTGGCGCCAAAGGCCTGGTTACAATGCTCCATTGTAATACCGAGTACCCGACCCCTCTCAAGGACGTGAACCTTCGCGCGATGCTGACGATTGGGCGCGAGCTTGGGATCCCGGTAGGCTACTCCGATCATACGCTGGGGACCGAGGTGCCCGTTGCGGCCGTCGCGCTGGGCGCGATGATGATTGAAAAGCACTTCACCCTGGATCGCACGATGGAAGGTCCCGACCATCGCGCATCGTTGGAACCCGGCGAGCTCAAGAGCATGGTCTCGCAGATTCGCCACATCGAGCAGGCCCTCGGAAACGGCGATAAGACGCCCTCGCCATCGGAAATCAAGAATGCTCCGATCGCGCGAAAGAGTATTGTGGCCGCGCGCTTCATTGCCCGGGGTGAAAAATTCACCGACGAAAACCTTCGCGCCAAGCGCCCAGGAACCGGGATCAGCCCGATGCTCTGGGAAAAAGTCATTGGCACGACTGCAACGCGGGACTTTGCGCCCGACGAAATGATCGAGATACCCCAATGAAACGCCTCGGGATCTTTACCGGAACTCGCGCGGATTACGGATTACTCAGGCCCCTGATTCGGCAGTTGAAGGCGGATCAGTCCTTTGATGTCCGCGTGATCGCGAGCGGAAGCCACTTTCAGCGTGAATTCGGTGAAACGCACCGGGAAATCGAAGTCGATGGTTTCACGATCGACGAAAAGGTCGATATGCTTCTGGCCTCGGACAGCGCCGAAGCCATGGCCAAGAGCCTGGGGCTGGGCGTGATTCTCTACACGGACGCCCTCACACGGCAGGCCTTGGATGGCGTGGTCATTTTGGGCGATCGCTATGAGGCGCTGGCGATGGCGACCGCCGCAACTGTCTTGGGCGTTCCGATCTTCCATCTTCATGGCGGAGAACTGACCCTGGGGGCTATCGACGATGCTTTCCGGCACGCCATCACAAAAATGGCCACTCTCCACTTCACCTCCACTGAAATTTATCGGAATCGCGTGATTCAGCTGGGAGAGTCGCCTGAGCGGGTCTTCAATGTGGGTGCCATCGGGGTGGATAACATCCGCTCACTGAAACTGCTGGATCGCCCGGCCCTCGAAAAGGAGCTGGCGATTTATTTCCGGAAAACCAACTTTCTCGTGGGTTTTCACCCGGAAACCGCAGCCCACGGCGCGGCCAAAGAGCAAGTACACGAGCTTCTCGAAGCTTTGGATGAGCTGCTCAAAACGCAAGAGTCCCAAGTCGTCTTCACCAAAGCCAATGCAGATGCCGAAGGACGTTTGGTCAATGAGATGGTCGAAGCGTTCGTTGCCCGGCGCCCTACTCAGGCGCACTGCTTCAGCTCCCTGGGTTCGCTACGGTACCTTTCGCTTTTAAAAGCCTCTGACGTCCTGATCGGGAATTCTTCAAGCGGGATCATCGAAGCGCCGAGCCTAAACACGCCCACCGTAAACATCGGAAACCGCCAAGGCGGTCGTCTGCGCGCTGCCTCGGTCGTGGACTGCGAAGCGAAAAAAGCTTCGATCCTGAAAGCGGTCACTCATGCCCTTGAGCCCGGTTTCAGAAAGAGCGCCCTCAACTCACCGAATCCGTATGGCGACGGAAAAACGACCGAAAAAATCGTCGCAATTTTTCGCAAATACGACTTCAAATGTGCAAACAAAATTTTCCACGATCTTCCTCAGATCACTCAGGGCAGGACCGAACAATGACGGAAACCTTCGAAAACTACCTCATTGAACCGCAAGTGGATCTCACGACGGCCATGCGCCGTCTGGACGCGAACAATTTTAAAACGCTGTTTGTCGTCGATGGCACGCGCCAGCTCCTGGGGAGCCTGACCGACGGGGACATTCGCCGCTGCATTCTGAAATCCGGCTCGCTCGGCAATCTCGTGGCGAGCGCCTACAATCAAAAACCGTTTTCGATCAAGGTGGGCGACGATATCGAACCGGCGCGCGAAATCATGGTGCGCGAAGAGATCCATGCCCTTCCCGTGGTGGATGAAAACTGGATTGTGGTGAAGGTCCTCTTCCGCGCTGACGTTCTGGATGACCCCAGCCTTCCCAAGCAGCCGCTGGGCCTTCCGGTCGTGATCATGGCCGGCGGAAAGGGCACGCGCCTGGATCCCTTCACTCGGATACTTCCCAAGCCCTTGATCCCGATTGGCAATAAGGCGATCGTGGAAATCATCATCGATCATTTGCTCGAGTACCAGGCCGAGGAGTTCTTTCTTTCGCTCAATTACAAATCGCGGATGATCAAATCCTACTTTGAGGAGAACGAACTTCCCTACAAGATCCGATATGTCTATGAAGAGAAGCCGATGGGAACGGCGGGAAGCCTCGCCCTTGTTAAAGACCAGTTGAAGGGCCCTTTCCTTCTCACGAACTGCGACATCATCATTAAGGCGGATTACACCGCGATCCGCAACTTCCACGAGCGCTTCAAGAGCGATATCACGATGGTGGCTTCGCTCAAGCATTTCCGGATTCCCTACGGCGTCTGCACCCTCGGAAAAGACGGCCTGCTCGATGGAATGCAGGAGAAGCCCGAGTTCAGCTATCTCGTCAATACGGGCATGTACATCATCAATGCCGAAGTTCTGAAACACGTTCCCGGCGATCAGGTGTTCAACATGACGGATTTGATTGAAGCCGTTCGCAAAAACGGCGGTCGCGTGAATGTCTTCCCGATTTCCGAGAAATCCTGGATCGATACAGGCGAATGGGAAGAATACAAACGCGCGGTAAGGTTGCTGGATGCGTCGTCGTAATCTTTTCATCATCCCCGCTCGCGGCGGCTCCAAGGGACTTCCCGGAAAAAACATCCGTGCGCTGGGTGGCAAGCCCATGATTGTTCATACGATCCACGCAGCCCAAGGCGTGGCCACGTCCGATGACGTGATCTGTGTTTCCACCGACGCATGGGACATCGCCCAGGCGGCCACGGCCGCCGGAGCACCCCCTCCATTCACCCGTCCGGCCGAATTGGCGACCGACACGGCCGATAGCCGCGATGTTCTTCTTCATGCAATCGACTATTACGAGAATCTGGGTGAGCGCTTTGACCGGGTGGTTCTCCTTCAACCCACTTCGCCTTTTCGCAACGCCCAGCATATTCGCGAAGCGATTGATCTCTATGATCGGACTCCGCAAGTGGAGATGGTGGTTTCCGTCAAAGAGACCTCCGCCAATCCTTATTTCGTCTTGGCCGAGGAAGATGCCGAAGGCTGGCTTCAGAAGAGCAAGACAGGCAGCTTTAGCAGACGGCAGGACTGCCCGCGCGTCTGGGAGTACAACGGAGCGGTCTATATTCTTTCGCCGGAATCCCTTCGCAAATGCCCGATGAACCATTTACGGCATGTCAAGAAATATATTATGAACGAACTGGACTCCGTGGACATCGACACCCCCCTGGATTGGGCCTGGGCCGAGTTCATTCTTGAGAGAAACTTCAAGGAGAAGGCATGAAAACAGTCCGGGTGATCCCGCGTTTGGACATCAAAGGACCCAACCTGGTGAAGGGCATTCGCCTGGAAGGCCTGCGCGTTCTGGGGAAGCCCGAGGTTTTCGCCAAGTACTATTACGAAAACGGCGCCGATGAGCTCTTCTGCATGGATGTTGTCGCCAGCCTATACGAGCGCAACAGTCTTCACGACATTATTTCCCGGATCGCCAAAGAAGTTCACATCCCAATGACCGTTGGGGGCGGCTTACGTACTCTGGAAGATATTCGTGCGGCGCTCAGAGCGGGTGCCGACAAAGTCGCCATCAATACGGCTGCGATCAAACGCTCGGAATTCATCACCGAAGCGGCCAATGCGTTTGGCGCCTCCACGATCTTGGTGGCGATCGAAGCGATTCGCCAGCCGGACGGACGCTACTTGGCCTTCACCGACAACGGCCGCGAGCACACCGGCCTGGAGGTCATTCAATGGGCCAAACGCGTCGAAGAACTGGGTGCCGGAGAAATCGTCATCACCAGTGTCGATCGCGAAGGTACCGGCGAAGGCTACGATGTCCAGCTCACCCGGGAAGTTTCAGCGGCAGTCAAGATCCCGGTGATCGCTCATGGAGGCGCGGGTTCTCCGAATGACGTCTCCGACGTCGTCAGCATCGCCTCAGCCGATGCGGTCTGTGTTGCTTCCATTCTCCACTACGGAATTATCACCAGCGACATCGACAAGTCGGAGTTTCTGACTGAGGGGAACACCGAGTTCCTGACGAGCGGTCGCGCCTACAAGAAGATCGTCCCCAGCAAGCTGAGCGACATCAAACACCACCTGGTGGGCAAAGGAATCGAGTGCAGGGTGTAAGGGTGTAAGAAGGGCATATTAATGATGAGCAAACGAATTATCATCGTCGATTATCAGCTCGGAAACCTCTTCAGCATCAATAATGCCATGCAGAAGATCGGAGCCCCGGCCGAGATTTCCTCTTCTCCCGAAGCGATCGCTTCGTCCGATGCCCTGATCATTCCCGGTGTGGGCGCGTTTGGCGACGCCATGAACAACATGAAACGGCTCGGAATTCTGGAGCCGATCCAAAAGTCGGTCCAGTCGGGGCGCCCGTTGCTTGGAATCTGCCTCGGCTTGCAGCTTTTGCTCTCCGAGAGCGAGGAATTTGGAATCCACCCAGGTTTGGGAATCATTCCCGGTCGGGTTCGTCGCTTTCCAAACAAGATCGCACGCCAGAAGGTGAAAGTCCCGCATGTGGGTTGGAATCGAATCCGCGTGAAAGATTCCGGAACCGCGAAACGCGGATTCAAACTGTCCGATCAGTATGACGGCCAGTTCATGTACTTCGTGCACTCATTTTATACCGACGCCTGCGATCCGGCGGACGTCGTGACCGAAACGGATTACGCCGGAATGCCCTTTTGCTCGAGTGCGGCGCGAGGAAATGTTTTTGGCTGCCAGTTTCACCCTGAAAAGAGCGGTCCTGTGGGATTGCGGATGTTGAAAGAATGGAGTGACTCCTTATGACCAAACCGAGATACGGAACCTACTACAATCTTCCCGCCGAGGTGAAGTGGTGCACCCGTTGCGTGATGTCCAACCAGCGGCCGGCCTCAACTGTTGAATTCGCCCACAAAGCGGATTCCAAGAAAGTCACTCTCCGAATGGACGAGGAGGGCGTTTGCGATGCCTGCCGCCAGGCCGAGGTCAAACAGAAGATCGATTGGAAAGCGCGTGAGCAGGAGCTCATCAAACTGTGTGATAAGTACCGCAAGAACGACGGCAGCTATGATTGCATCTGTCCCGGAAGCGGCGGCAAGGACAGCGCCTTTGCGGCCCATCTCCTCAAATACAAGTACGGGATGAACCCCCTGACGGTGACCTGGCCGCCGATCCTTTACACGGACTACGGATATCAGAACTTTCGCAATTGGCTGGACTCGGGCTTCGATAACATCAGCTTCTATCGCAACGGCAAGACGATGAAGCTCCTCACCAAGTGTTCGATCGAAAACCTGCTCCATCCCTTCCAGACCTTCATCCTGGGCCAAAAGAGCATCGGCGCGCGCGCTGCGGTCCTCTATAACATTCCGCTCGTGTTCTACGGCGAGAACGAGGCCGAGTACGGAAACCCGATTGCCGAAAACACGACTTCGCTCAGGAATCAGGCGTACCACACTTACCAGAATCTCGATGAGCTGCACTTTGGCGGCGTCTCCGTGAAGGAGCTTCGCGAAAAGTACGGCGTGGATCGCAAGGAACTCTCCGGCTTTCTTCCGGCCTCACCCGAGGACATCGCCCGCGTAGGCGTGGAAGTTCATTACCTAGGCTATTACGTCAAATGGGTTCCGCAGGAAGTCTATTATTACGCCGTCGAAAACACGGGATTCAAGGCCCGCCCGTTCCGCACCCAGGGAACCTATTCCAAGTACAACTCGATTGACGACAAGATCGACGATCTTCACTACTACACGACCTACATCAAGTTCGGCATCGGCCGGGCGACGTATGATTCTTCCCAGGAGATCCGCAACAAACACATCACCCGTGAAGAAGGTATGGCGCTGGTGAAGCGCTTTGATGGCGAGTTCCCGGATCGTTACTTCAAGGAAATCATGGATTACCTCGGGATCACGCCTGAGCGCTTCATGGAACTTTGTGACAGGCATCGTTCCCCGCACCTCTGGGCCAATGTGAACGGCGAGTGGAAGTTGCGCCACACGGTGAACAAGACCGGAGTGGATGATTGATTGATCCCATTGCCCAGTATCAACACCGGGTGAAGGAATCCAACGGCCGCATGTGCGGGGCCGTGCGGTCATTGTTGAGCCATCCGGAGTTCGTGTCCGTCTTCTCGTATCAGGGCATTTCGCTTTGGGATGTCCTGGTCGGATCGTACGCGCCGCAGATTATCTTTCCTGATTTGCTGGAAATTCCGGAAACAGCGGCTCCGGCCGAGGTCTCGGTTGCTTCCAAGCAGAACCGGCTAAATGTTCTCGTTCAGCGTCTCCTTCGCGGAGTTTCGTTGCCGAAACAAAAGCTCGGACTGACCCTAAAGGAGCGGAAAGTCCTCTGTCTTGGTTTTGAGGCGCGACAATCCGCGATTTTTCGTCCGGCACTGAGGCCCGATTCCGCGCAGAAGGTCTCGCCGATTCTGGTCACTTCCGCCTTCTCAAAAACGCAGCCCGACCTCGCCTTTGAGGCGGAGGATTGCGGAATCATCCGGATCGAAAAGTGCGTTTCGAGCGTGGAAATTCTCCGTCTGCTTTTCGCCGTGGCCCGGCTCTCCCGGACGCTGCAGCGCCTGAAAAAAGCTATTCCAGCAAGGAGCGATGAGGGAGGAATGCTCGCCCGATTCACGCGGGATGCCCCCATGGCAATGTTTTACACGGCCTGCGCCCAGGCTCTTCTCTCGTCCCAGGCAAAGCCGGCATCGGTGATCGGCGCGGACAACTCCGATCTACGGGCGCGAGCGCTGTTCCTGGTGGCCGCCCAGCGCGGTGTTCCCACCTTTCACATGACGTACGCGGCCTTCAGCGCGGATTGCTGGGAGGAGAAATACCTCTGCACCGGATCCAAGCTCGTCTTCAGCGAATCGCAAAAACAGGACATACTCTCCTGCTTTGATCTTCCGGCGGAGAAAATTGTCCCGATCGGGAGCACGCGACCACGCGCCGCCGAATTGCAGCCGCGAACCGGCGAAAGTGACGGCACGCCACCCCGGCCCCTGACCTTTCTGTTGGGCTCACAGCCCGCAAGAAAGGCCGCGCACGGCTACAATCCACTCGATCTCCGGACCAAGTTGTCGTGTCTGCAGCTCTTTGCCGAGGCCTTGGCATCCAGTTCTCACGCGGGGGAGAAAGTCTTCTGGAAATCCCACCCTGACGAATCCCAGGACGAAGCCGAGCAAGGAATCGCGCTGCTCCGGAAGGCTGGACTCACGGTGGAAGTCATTCCCGCACTCTCCCCGGACTTTCTGCGCTCCGTCAGCGTGCACGTGACCTTTTTCTCCAACCTCGCGTTGGACTGCCTCTGTTACGGGATTCCTTCCGTGTTCCTGCTTCCCGTGGCCCATGTTCCGTATTTCAAACGGGCGACCGAGCATGGTATCGCCTGTGAGCTCCGAAAAGAGACCTTTGAACAGGATCTGCAGCGGATTCTCGCCAGCTCACCAGCTATTCGCGGCTATCTCGAGCGAGAGATCGGAAACAGCGATCGCCGTGCGCTGGATCGGCTTTGGCAGTTGGCCGTAGCCGCGGGAGGTTCCTCGTGAGCTCACTTCTGGTGGCGCTCCTGATTTCTTATAATCCCTTTGTCGAATGGTACCTGATGGGTCATGGAGCGCTCGGGGGTTCGCGCCTTCGGGGCGCTCTGGGCCTCCTGGCTCTGACTTTTTTACTGTGTCGCGCGCTGGTCGTTTCCATCAAAAGACGCGAAGCGACTTCATCGCTCGTCCTGACACCCTCCGCGCTGAAGATTCCCGGCCCGGAGATTCTCTTCTGGGTCGCCCTTGTGTATGCGTTCGGAGTCGGAGTTCTGACGAATCATTTCACCGCCTATACGGTCCTGGATCTCTTTCCATTGCTCGAACTGGCTGTTGTGACCTTTGTCAGTCGTCTGTTTTTTTCTCACGCGAGTGCGCGCGAGATTTCCCGTTTCCTTTACCGGCTGATGCTGGTTTTTGGTGTGATGGCGGCGTTTGATATCGGGATCTACTATGCGCTCACTTTTCACTTTCACCGCACTTTCGGCGCCTTGCAGGCCTACGTCGACGGCGTAACGGTCAATCGTCTGATGGATTTCCTGGCCCCGATCGGAACGGTCTTGGGCCTGGTCTTTTCCGTTCATCAGCTGAAGCTCCGAAACAAGTTCACTCCGGCGGTGGTTGCCGCTCTGTGCATGATCGTGACCATGCTGTCGTACTACCGTTCGGTTTATATGGCGGTGGCGGTGGTCGCGCTGCTCCTGCTTTGGTATCTGCGCTCGGTTTTTTATCGCAATGCCTTTGAAATCGCGCTTCTCCTGGCGGTGATCGCCTCGGTTTCAGCTTTCGCCCTGAGCCGCTCCAACGTCGCCGACCAGATTCAGCGCCGGTTTTCCTCTATTTTCGAAAAAGAGGATCCAAACATTAGCAATGCCGTCACCGGGCGGCTGGCACAATATCCGAACGCCTTTCATTTCGTCGCGGAACATCCCCTGGGGATGGGCGCGGGTGCCGTTATGAACGGAGATACCCCCGTGTTTGTCACCTCAAATTACTTTCTGCAGCTTCTGATGCTCCTTGGGATCCCGCTGGGCGGGCTCATGGTGATCACCTTGCTGCGCGGATTGACGCGCGACGTGTTCCGCTCGGTCTTCAGGCGCTACCGGGAGCATCGACAAACCCGTCTGGCGCTGATCGGAGTTTGCGGGGTTCTGGTCATCGAACTGATGATTTTCCCCTATGTGATGTATTTCCCGATGATGTTTTTGATCGCAGTCACCCTTTCAGCGAGCCGGCGGCTCGCTCAGCTGGAAGGTGAAGCTCAGGTTGCCTTCAAGTGATTGAACGGGTCAAAGGACCCCGGGCCCAAAAGCGAGATTTTCATCACCTGCAGACAATCCTTCAGGTATTGCTTGCGCGGGCCACCGGAAGCTCCCAACGCCGAAACCGCCTTGATCAGAGTCGTGATGAACAGGACCGACCTGACGATTCCATAGACGGCAAACGAGTGATTCTTTCTGAAGTAGTAGATCAGGCTCCACTGTTTGTAAGGGGACATGTCAGTGAAAACCGCTGAGAAAGATTTGCCGTGATGGTGGACCACACCTCTCACCGGGAGCAGATGAATACGCGAGCTGGTCTGATGCAGCATTCTGAAAAACAGGTCACTGTCTTCGTAATACAGGAAGATCCGTTCATCAAAGCCGCCCAGCTTCCGGAAGAGATCACCGTCAATGAGGAAAAATGATCCGGGCACGGATTGCACTTCCCGAACCTTTTCCGCCTGAGGTGCGGCATTCAGGTATTCGCGGACCGGAGGAATAAAAGTCATTCGGGTCAACATCGCCCGAAACAGAGGGATCCGAAGCAGGCTCTTGGCATGAGTTAGGTGACTGATCGCGTAAAAGAGGCCCGGAAGGCTGTCGAGGTTTCCCTGAACCGATCCGTCGGAATCCAGCATCTTGCACCCGACCACCCCTACGCCGGGATTTTCCAGCGCGTGGGTGTTGAGGACCTGGATGATGTCATTGGTGACCTCAGTATCGGGGTTCACGATCAGATATCTTTGGGCCGCGATGCTTCTGGCCCCGAGGTTGATGGCGCGACCATAGCCGAGGTTCTGTCCCGTTGAAAGAACAACCCCGTGCTCGCCCAGTAATTCCCGGGCCGCTGCGACCGACTGATCGCGCGAGCTGTTGTCCACAACCACGATCTTGTAAGAAGCGGACCAGGTTTGCCCCAAGCGCCTAATGAGCGACTCCAGGCAGCGTCTCAGGTAGGGTTCGACGTTGTAGCTGACGATGATGACGCCCAATTCGACTTCTGCTTGCATTGCCCCCTTCTTACGTCAGTTTCAAACGGAACGCCACAGAACCGGCATCGAAGAAGATGGCCCGAATGGACGCCTGCTCCTTTTTTGAGCCCGAAAGTTCCGTTGGAACGCAGCCCACTTCGTGTTAGGAAGAAGACTAGCCCAAAAGCTGTGCCGGACTTGAAATAACGTATGATTTTCAATTATAAAATCAAGAAGTTGGCAATTCTGCTGCTGCTCGACAGCTTTCTTTGCGCGCTCAGCTTTTACATGGCTTTTTACCTGCGCTTGGGGAGCATCTCCCTGGACGACTATTTTCCAATTTTCTTTCACCTTTGGCCCTTCGTCGTTGTCACCCAGCTCTGCTCCTTTTTCATCTTCGGTCTCTATAAAAGCATCATCCGCTACATGAACCTGGGCGCCGCGATTAATTACGTGAAGACCATCACGGCCGCGACATTCATTTCCTGGGCGGTGGCCACGGCCCTGAACTTCGGATTCATCCCGCGTTCGATCTTCATCATCGACTGGATGCTGCTGATCTTCACTGTGCTGGGATGCCGATTTGGTTTTCGGCTGTATATCGAACAGCGGCAGAGACTTTTTTCTTTCAACAAGCCCAAGAACCTGCGCCGCGTCCTGATCTACGGCGCCGGAAACTGCGGCACTCACCTTGCACGCGAGCTCGCGATCTCGCAACCCAACACCCGGGTCATAGGCTTCATCGACGACGAAATCTCCAAAATCGGTCACCACGTCCAGGAACTCAAGGTTTTGGGCTCAGGCGACACGATCGTCGATATTGCCGAGCAGTACCAGATCGATGACATTATCATCGCGATGCCCAGTGTTTCCGGGCAGGACCTTCGCGCGATCATCGAGAAGGTGAAGCAGACGCGGATCATCCCGAAGATCGTCCCTCCGCTCCACGAGATTCTCTCCGGAAAGCGCGCGCTGACGCAGCTTCATGACCTTAAGATCGAGGACCTTCTCAAACGCTCCCCGAAATCGCTCGATTACGACGTCATCCGCAAGTTTATCTTCGGAAAGAAAGTCATGGTGACCGGCGCCGGCGGCTCCATTGGCAGCGAACTCGTTCTTCAGATTGCGGCCAACGACCCCGAGCAGATCCTTCTGGTCGACAACTCGGAATTTAACCTGTACGCCGTCCATGAGCGGATCAAGGAGAGTTACCCGCAGGCCAACGCGGTTCCCATCCTGCTCGACTGCACGGATCGGGAGCGGGTTTCCAAAATCTTCTCGCATTATCGGCCGAATCTGGTGTTCCACGCTGCCGCTTACAAGCACGTGCCGATGGTGGAGTTCAACCCTTGCGCAGGCATTTATAATAATATCGGAAGCACCCTGACTCTGGCCGAACTGGCCGTGGAGTTCGATGTTCAGAAGTTCATTCTGATCTCCTCGGACAAGGCGGTCCGCCCGACAAACATCATGGGTGCGACCAAAAAAGTCTGCGAGTTGATCATCCAGAACATCGATTCCTCGCCGAACTCCAGAAAACGGAGTACGACCGATTTTGTCGCTGTCCGTTTCGGAAATGTGCTGGGCAGCTCAGGCAGCGTGATCCCCAAGATGCTGGATCAGATCAACCGCAATTTGCCGGTGACGGTAACGCATCCCGAGATCACCCGTTATTTCATGCTGATTCCCGAAGCGGTATCGCTCGTCATTCAGGCTGGAAGCATGGGTCGGGCCGGCGATGTCTTTGTCCTGGATATGGGCAATCCGATCCGGATCGTCGATATGGCCAAGGAGCTGATTTACCTCTGCGGAAAGCGCCCGGATACCGACATTCCGATCGTGTACACGGGACTGCGCCCCGGAGAGAAGCTTTTTGAGGAGTTGTTGCTCAACGAGGTCGAATCCCCGACGCGCTACAACGACATCCTGGTGGCTCGTCCGGAAAAGGTGAATTTTGAAAATCTCCGCCGTTCGCTGCAGCAGCTGCTTCAGCAGACGAGGAACGTGAAAAATGATGAGGCCATGCAGTCTCTGCGCGGGATCGTGCGAATTTACGATAATTCTGAATTGGCCTTTGAGGAATATGCCGTCAATTAGCGCGGGCATTCTGGCCTTCGCGGCCTCCGTCCTCTTCTGCCTGTTTCTGCGCAATCACTCGCATCGTTTTGGGCTGCTCGATATTCCAAATCATCGGAGCAGCCACAAGAAAGCGATTCCCAGGGTGGGCGGAATCGGGATGATCGTTCCGGCCCTGATCCTGTCCGCGCCCTTCGGCGCGCCATCCGTGATGTTGATTTCGATTTTGCTCTTGGCCCTGCTCGGCGCGACGGACGATCGCCTCAATCTCAAAGGAAGCCAGAAGCTCCCCGTCCAGCTGCTGATCGTTTTTGGCGCGCTGTATGCCTCTGGCCTTGAGATTCCCTTTGTCGCCCTGGTTCTGCTGGCGATCTGGGTCGCGGGTTCGCTGAATTTCTATAATTTCATGGACGGAATTGATGGCTTCGCAGGAGCTCAGGCCCTGCTGGTCCTTGGATTCCTTCAATGGATCTTTCCGGCTCCGTACCTGATCGTTTTTATGGGAGTGATTGCGGGATATCTGGTCTGGAATCGCCCGAAGGCAACCTTGTTCATGGGGGATGCAGGCTCGCTGCCACTGGGATTCCTGATCGCCGCGCACGGTGTCGCCTCCTCCAGCGGGAGTGCCGGAATTCTCTCGGCAGTCCTGTTCTCGCTGGCCTTGAATGCCACCTTCATGTTTGACGCAGGCGTGACGCTCATCCGCCGGCTATTCGACCGGAAGAACATCTTTGATGGGCACCGTGAGCACCTTTACCAGCAGGCTTTTGATGCCGGCGTCTCACCCTGGATCATCAACGCGGTGAATGCCTGCGCAACGGCGCTTGCCGGCCTGCTTGCGGTTCAGGCTTTGGCTCCCCTGATGAGCGTGATCGCATTTTTCGGGGGCTCCGCTGTGTATCTCATCGGGCTGAAGTTTGCGATATGCTTGAGAAAAAGACAGGCATATGTCTTGAGTTAAGTCGGGTTTATTGTTAGCTTCTCTTTAAATGTCAAACCATGAACCAGAGAAAAATTCGGGCGATGATATCGATCTGATCGATTTTCTCGCACTGATCGTTCGTCGTTGGAAGCTTCTGGTGCTCGTCACCGTCGTCCTGGGAAGTGTCCTGGCCGGAGCACTGATCTTCCGGGAAGCCAAAACTCCAGGTGGACTCCGGAGCTGTTCTCACAACTACTTCCTCGTTGAAAACGCTCACGATCCATTCGGTGCTTTCCTGAAAGACCGCATCAGGGCGGTGGGTCAGCTTGAGAAGGCCTATGAAGCCGTCCTGTCCAATGTCCTGAGTGACTTCGGCCCGGCCATCCGCCCTGACCAGCTTCAGGTTCGGACGTCTCCTTCCGCGCTGCTGATTGATGTCAGCTGCGCATCCGGCTCAGAGCTTCAATCCGGGTTCCGCGGTCTTGAAGAACTCCTGCTGCCGCTAAAAAAAATCCGCATTCATTCCCTGGCCAGCTTGCAGGAAAAAGAGGCGGAGCTCCGTGCCCGGGTCTCGCTGATTATCGCAAAAAATAATCCGCCAGTTCCGGCCCTGCTGGAAGCCGTGACTCGCTACAGCGTTGCCCAGGTGATGGGGACGTTGAGGCCGGTCCTGGGCGCCTCACCTTCGACTGCCGGGCAGCAACTTCTCCAGGAACTGAGTGACTTCAACGAATTTATGATCGTTCGCGCCATCCTTGTCGAGAAGATCGCCAACTGGACGAGATTCCAGCCCGATCTGGTCATCGATAAGGACGACACCTTCGTTTATGCTGCGGCTAAGTATCCGGTGAAGTTCTCAGGGATCACTCCGGAGCAGCTGAAAGCTACGGATTTTAATGGAACACTCTCAGGCGGGGCATACACATTGGGGCTTTCAGCCGGAGAACTTCTCAAGAAGCTTTTCTTCTCGTTTGTTTTGTCGGGATTTATTTCGTTCTTTGTTGTTCTGGGCGTGGATTATTTCAAAACCAACAAGCAGCGGCTCATGCAGCAGATCTCGCGCTCGTGAGTACTTTCTTCGTCACTGGTTCAAACGGATTCGTCGGAAGCGCCCTTTGCAACCGGCTCTTGTCCCAGGGGCACCGCGTGCGCGGACTGGTTCAGCCCTCTTTTCCAGGATATCCGGTCACCGGGCTCGAGATACTCGAGGGTTCACTCGAGGATTGCGAGGTCTTGAAGCGCGGGGCAGAAGGTGCGGACGCCGTGATCCATTTGGCGGCTCGCGCCCATGTCCTGAAGGAAACCGAAACGGATCCGCTAATCGCGTTTCGCGCGGTGAATGTGGAGGGCACCCGGCGCCTGGCCGAGCTTGCCGCGAAGGCTGGAGTGCGGCGATTTGTCCTGATGAGCTCGATTGGGGTGAACGGGGAATCGAGTGCTCCCGGCGCGGCGTTTTCGGAAAAAGATCCGCCACGACCGGAGAGCCCGTACGCCATTTCCAAGCGTGAGGCGGAAGTCGCGATTCGCCAGATCAGCTCGTCCACCGGACTTGAGTTTACGTTTCTCCGCCCCCCTTTGGTCTATGGTCCGCGCTGCCCGGGAAATTTTTTGAGACTTTTGAAGCTGGTGAAGCTCGGGCTGCCACTCCCGTTTGCCAGCGTCTCCAACCGGCGAAGCTTGATCTATGTCGAGAACCTGGTGGACGCGATTTCAAGCTGCGCACTCAGTCCGGCAGCCGCAAACCAGCTTTTTCTGGTGAGCGATGGCGAGGACCTCTCGACCGCAGAGCTGATGAGACGCCTGGCCCGTCTGATGGAAGTCCCCAGCCGGCTTCTGCCCTTTCCGGCTGCTCCGATCCTGGCCGCGGGAAAACTTCCCGGTCTTCGGGCCCTGGACAAACTTCTGGGCTCACTTGAGGTGAATAGCGCACGAATCCGCGAGACCCTGGGATGGAGGCCGCCTTATTCGCTCGAGCAAGGGTTGAGCGCGACAGCCCAGTGGTACGAAGTTACCGCGATCCCTTGAACAAAACTCGAATCATCTCCCCAAAACCCAAACTGGGTTTCCATCCGGTAGCCGCCTTCAGCTTTGAGGCATTCCCGATCCTGACCGGGGAGGCGCGTTTCAGGATACTCCGGTTCTCAACGACATACTGAGTCCAATCAAGCCCGGCCAGACGGAAAACCTCTTCCACAAACTCGCGAACGGTGTGCCGTTCGCCTGTCGCGATTACAAAGTCATCCGGAGACGGAAGCGCCAGAATCCGCGTCATCGCTTCGACATAATCCGGAGCGTAGCCCCAATCGATCACCGCAGAAAGATCACCCACGGTGAGCTTTTCGCCAGGCTGAGATTTTCCGGCGGCATACCGGTGGGCCGCAGCGATGATCTTTTTCGAAAGAAAGCGCTCGCTCCTGAGCGGCGACTCGTGCGTATAGAGAATTCCGCAAGCCGCGAAGACACCGTGTCTCTCCCGATAAAGCCGGCAGGCGGCCATTCCGTCCACCTTGGAAAACGCATAGGGCGAATCCGGGGCGAGGGGAGTGCTCTCATTCTGCACTTCCGTCGGCGGGTTTCCAAAAACATGAGAAGAAGCGGCGTAAAACAGCCGCGCCTTGGGTGCTTTTAACCGGGCCGCCTCAAGCAGGTTCAGGAAGGCAAAGAAATTCACCTCGTACGATTGCCTGAAAAGCGAGACATTCTCTCGGGCCTCTTCTTCGGAAGACTGGTGGACTGCGGCCAGATGATAGATCTCATCGGGCCGAACCTGCTCAATGACCGCAAGCGTCTGCTCGGCGCGGGTGATGTCTGGGCCAAGACCGGCGTCCAGTCCCGTGACGGCATAGCCTCGTGAGCGAAGCAATTCCGAAAGCAGCGCCCCATCCTGACCTTTGCATCCAGTGACGAGCGCGGTTTTCAAAGGAGACCCCTCTCTTAAACGACGTCAATCTTCGGAAGCGGAAAGAGGAACTTTCCGCCCGAGTTCAAATAATCCTGCTCGCGGCCAAGGATGTTTTCCCGGAAGTGCCAGGGCAGAACCAGAAAATATTCGGGTTTCATCTTCTTGGCTTCCGCTTCCGAGACGATCGGGATCAGGGTCCCCGGCGTGAAGCATCCGAACTTATCCGGATTCACTTCAGCGATGCAGGGTACGTCGTTTTCGCGAATGTCACAGAACTGCAGAAGTACGTTGCCTTTGGTCGAGGCCCCGTAACCGAAAACCTTCTTGCCTGAGGCGTTGGCCTTGCGGATGAATTCCAGGAGCTCCTCGCGATGATGGTAAACGCGCGCCTTGAATTCCTCGTACGGGCGAAGCGTATGCAGACCGAGTTCCTTTTCGCGGGCCAGGATCTCATTCACCTGCTTTTCGTTGATCTTGAAGGGCGCGCCCTTTTTGGCGACTGAAATCGAGAAACTTCCGCCATTGATGTCATTGAACTCGACATCGAGAATCATTAAACCGAGGCGTTCGGTCATCCAGCGAATCTGGTGAAGAGCGTAGTACTCCAGATGCTCGTGGCAGATCGTGTCGTAGGAATTGCGCTCGAGCATAGTGGGCATGTAGCTTTGCTCGAAAACCCAGATCCCATCGTTCGCGAGGACTTCGGAGATCTGGCGCATGAAGGCCAGAGGATCTTCAAGATCGTAGAACATCGAGAACGAAGTGATGATTTTGGCCCTCTGGCTTCCGAAGTGCTTGGTCACGTTTTCGGCCGAGAAGAAATCCGGAATGAGCCGGATGTGCGGCGGATAAAACTTGCTGAACTTCACGCCGGTCGGATCAATTCCGACCAGAGTCGGACCATCTTTCGGATAGGCCTGAAGAGTCGTGCTGTCGTTGCTCCCGATGTCGATCACTAGGTCGCCGCGTCCCAGCTTGACCTGATCAAGGATCTTTTTCACCTTGCCCTGAAGATGAAGGACCATCGATTTGTTGAGGCCGCTTCGGTAGCCGTAATCCTTGCCGTAGAATTCGCTCAGATTGCCGGTGTGCTTCAGTTGAAGAAGACCGCAATGGTCTTTCCCGGGTTGCTCCATGCATTTCACGAGCTCAAGCGGCATCAGCCCGACGTTGCGTGTCTTGGTCTCCGGAAAAATCCCGGTCAGCGCCTGGTTACCGAGGTCCAGAACGGTTTTTAAATTCCTGTTACCGCAAATTCTGCATTGGGTGATGGACTGGTACATCAGAGACCTCGAGCTTCGTTTTCCAGGTCGTACGCGACCATGAGTTTCACAAGTTCCGCAAACGTGGTCTGCGGCTTCCATTTCAGCTGCCGGAAAGCTTTGCTGCCGTCGCCGATCAGAAGGTCGACTTCCGCCGGACGGAAGTACTTGGGATCCACCGCGACCAGGACCTTTCCGGTCTTGCGGTCGATTCCCTTTTCATCCGTGCCCTCGCCCTCCCAGCGAAGCTCAATGCCGACGTGGTGGAAGGCATGTTCGCAGAGCTCACGTACCGTGTGGGTCTCGTTGGTTCCGATGACATAGTCATCCGGACGATCCTGCTGGAGCATGAGCCACATCGCGTAAACATACTCCTTGGCGTAACCCCAGTCGCGCTTGGCATTGAGGTTACCGATCAAAAGCTTCTCCTGCTTCCCTAATTTGATCCGGGCAGCGGCGCGGGTGACCTTCTTGGAAATGAACGTTTCACCGCGGCGAGGAGACTCGTGATTGAAGAGAATGCCGTTACAGGCGTACAGATTGTAAGCCTCGCGGTAATTCACCGTGATCCAGTAGGCATAAAGCTTGGCCACGCCATAGGGTGAGCGGGGATAAAATGGAGTGGTTTCCTTCTGGGGAACCTCGGCCACTTTGCCGAAGAGCTCGGAAGAGGAAGCCTGATAAAAGCGGGTTTTCAGTCCGACGTCCTTGATCGCGTCGAGCAGGCGCAAAGTTCCGATGGCCGTCGTCTCGCCCGTGTATTCGGGGATCTGAAAAGAAATGTGGACGTGGGATTGGGCGCCGAGATTGTAGATTTCATCCGGGCCGACCGATTCCAGAATGCGGTTCAGGCTGCTGGAATCGATCAGGTCGCCATAGTGCATGTGAAGGCGATCGAAGATGTGATCGACTCGCTTGGTGTTAAAGCTCGAGGAGCGACGGACGATCCCATGGACCTGGTATCCCTTTTCGAGCAACAGCTCGGCCAAATACGAGCCGTCCTGGCCCGTAATTCCAGTGATGAGCGTTTTTTTCATAACCCCGGACTATGCTTGTTTTTTGGTAAAAGCACAACTGGCGGGCATAGGATTCTAAAAAAATGATGCGCCAAGTCAGGTGGCCCAAGCTGAAATCAGCTCGTTGGCCAGCAGAATTCCCGACTGTTTGCTCATGTGATCGTCATCTCGATAGAGCATCCGCGACCCGGAAATAGTTCGGCATCCGTGCTGCTACAAAAGACCGGAAGAGGGTAGTATACTTGCACATTTGGATAATTGCGGAGAATCTCCGCAACGGCATTCCGATAGCCGGCTTGCCGTTTCATGACAAGCTCTCGAGCAACGGTGCATTTAGCTAGTAACGCGCTACAAGCGTTTTACCACGTCGCATGGAATGACTGGGGCGACATGATCCGCTATTCTCCCGGCCCGAGGATTCGACGCGAGAAGATCCTTTCCTGGGTCTCAGAAGCTAAGGTGAATTCTCTACTGGATATCGGCTGCGGAAACAGCGAATTCCTGTTGCAAGTGCATGCGAAGATACCCAGCTTTGAGCTCGCGGGCGCTGATATTTCGCACTCTGTAATTGAAGAAAACAAGCGGCGTCTTCCTGGTGTAGACTTTTTCACTCTCGATTTGGATCAAGAGCACCTTCCCAGGCGCTTCGATGCGGTTACCTGCATGGAGGTCGTCGAACACTGTCAGGATTACCGGGCTGCGATCAAGCGACTGGCGGAGATGACGGGCAAGTGGCTGTTCATCACGGTACCATGCGGGCCGCTTTTTGAAATCGATCGCAGGGTCGGGCATACCAAGCACTTCTCCGCGCGTGAAATCACCGACGCCTTGCAAGAGTCCGGGCTCAAGGTAATCACCGCGCAACGATGGGGTTTTCCCTTTTTCAACCTTTACAAACACGCCATCAACCTGAATCCGGACGTGCTGTGCAAGGCATTTTTGTCCTCACAAAAGTACAGGCCAAAGCAGAAGCTGGTCGCCTTGCTCACCTACGCCGCATTCAAAGCGTCGTTCCCATGGCTCGGATACCAGCTATTCGTGTCGTGAGTCGCAATAAAGTTTCGGCTCCTATCGTGAAAACGGAAATCTGAACTCAAAGAAGGAATTCGAAACGCACTGCGTACAGGGTTTCAGGCGAACGCAGTGATTTTCGATCGGACATTCCTGCTTCACTTCGCCGGATTTTTTCAAACATTCGCTGACCAAAGCCTCCCGGCCGAAATCACGCGGATAAAGGTGCTGGTGGGTGTACGCAAAGGAGCTCGAAAAAGCGCTGAGGATATAGCCATGCGGGTCCGGCGCCCAAAAACAGGAAATTCCGTTTGTCGCGTATCGATCCAGAACGTCGACATCAGCACTATAAGCATAGGTAGAGATATCAATCAAAGTCCCCCTTCGGAAGGTCATTGTCCGAAGGGATTCGGTTAAAAAGTCTTTTTTTGAAATCCCAAGCGCGACCAAAGCCGTGAGAAAGATACCCAGGACTTTCGGATATACGCGCGGATTCAGGGTATCCAAGGCAAGAATTACGAAGGCAATCAGCGCAACATAGGCGATGGGCTCGACATAAATATGTAAACGCATCAATGGCCATTTCGAAAGAATGGGCGTAAGAACATGCTCGGCTACTGCGTTGAATTCCCCAAAGAAGAAGAAACACCAAACAAAGGAAACGAGAACCCAGATAAAAACCGGAAGCTCAGCGCGGCGCCGCCTGTAAACGAAAAGTGCGGCGATCAAGGTTACCCAATGCCACAGGTTTCCCGCAAAAAAGACTAAACCGTCCCACCAGACGTAAAACTGCCGTATGAACAGAGGGATCTCGGCGTATCGAATGATGTAGAAATATTGGGTAGCCCTGCGCGTCGCCTCGTCCGTTTTTAGAGGCGGGAGCACCCGAGCCATCACGGCCCCGAGCGCGAGAAGGGCCACCATTGCTCCGAACGTGAGGCTTCGCTTCTTGTCCCAGAGTGGCAGACCCATCCGCCAACTGACGAGTACGGCAGAAAGCAAAAGGCAGCAGAGATAGATGGGAACAAGTGCGAAGAATTGAAAATGAAAAAATGGCAGCAGGAACATCGAGACCAGGCCCAAATAGAGAGAGCCCCGCTCAACGGAAAAAAGCCCTTTCGCGATATGAACCAGGATGAGACTGCCCAAAACGAACTCGACGATGGCTCCCGGGTGGTGCACAAACGCAAACTCGTGTTTTTGGAAGATCACATCGTAAATGCCAAACGATCTCCCGAGCCACAGAAGGAGCAGCAAAAAGTTGGCTAAAATGAGTTGCCTTCGCTCCTTCAGCAGAAACGAGAACAACCACTGAGAGAGACAGTAAATCAAGAAGACGATTGAAAGATGCACCCCGGCATAAACAGTAACACTCGAGAGTCCGGTTACTCGGATCAGGAGACCCAGCACAAAGTCCCAGATGTTGTAGGCGTAAACGCGCTGCGTGCCTGCTGCCGTCGCCTTGAAGACATTCATGACCTGATCCGGGCTCAATAGGCCGGCGGCATATTTATGAATCGCCGCCCAATGATTGAAAAAGTCGTAATCGGAGCCCTGAAAGCGCGAGACAAGCGCCGTGTAGAGGCCCAGCAATATCCAGAGGAGGGGCCAAATCCAGTTTTCAGGATAAAACTGCGACGGGGTCCAGGGTTTCTTCTTTCTGGAGAGGGAACTCAATAAAAAACTCGATGCCGCCAAGCTCGTCAAAAAAATGGCCAACGAGTAAGATCGATGGCCAAAGTAGGCTACAAGAGCGGGAATTAGCCAGAACAGCAGGCTGACTCCAAACGCATGCACGAAGAGCATCGCGCCGTCCAGGGATTCGGCAAACCTGATATTCCGCAGGACCAAGGACCCAGGGACATAGAAAACAAGATCCCATCCACAAAGGAAGATGAGGAGAGCTCCTTCGAAAGTCACGGTGAGTCCCTGAACTCTTCCGGTCTGCGCGAAAAAAAGAAGTGCTGCATCGAAAAGGACGCGGACAACGCCCCAATAACGTTCCGGTGAGCGAAGTTCGCCCAGCAAGAAGCCGAACCAGACCAGCAGGAGCAGGGGCCCAGCCCAGGAAACCGACACCGAATTCCAGATGTTCCGATCCGATACGGGAATCAGGTGCACTCTGGAATCGCCATTCATAAGCCAGGCCCGGAGGCTTTTGGCTAAATCTTTTTCGGCGAAACCGAAAAGCCGATACGTCAATGTGGATTTCGAGAGCGGACGCGGGGGCACTTGCAGACATTTTTGAGAGGAGAGCGCTTCGGAATTGGCTTCCGGCTCGAGAACGGCGAGGCGAACCAGTCCCCGAAACGCCATGCTCACGGGAACCTGATACGCTTGGGTGATCGTATCGCCCGACGCAGGCTGCGGAAGGTTCGGTTTCCATGCCCCAGCCGCCGATTCCTCACAGAAAACCTGATTCTGGGCAACGCAATTTCCATCTTCGTGAAATCCCAGAAACTGTCCCTGTCCGATCTTTAACGGTGAAGGCAAGGCAATCCGATTGAAGCCCTGTTCGATACGGATCGTGGGCGTTACTGCTTGAATACTGAAGCTTTTGAGCGCTGAATCCGCTTGGGCGACGAAAAATTCAAGTCGGCAATCGTTTTTTTTGCTCCAGACCTCCACAAACCGGATTTCCGCGTCCTGCGGGGCCACTTTGTTGAAGTCGATCCACAGCCCACCGCCTTTTTCACGGCCATCCTTGAGCGAATCAAACTGGGGAAGCCGGTATCCGCCCAGAAACGGCGTTACGGGATTTCGCTGCCCGGGCATGATGATGTTTCCAATCGCCAGATAGAGTTCACCCGCAAGCGAACCCTGCGCCGCAGCTTTCGGTTCAACACAGACGCGCTTCTCGGCTCCGGAAGGCGAGTTGAGCCAGATCTCCGCACGCGCTTCACCCATGGCCGGCGTACCAGCTCCGCCAAAAGCGAAAAGCGCGGCAAATCCTAAGCAAATTTTAGAGAAAGAGTTTGAGAAGCTCATGTATTCCAATTAGCCTGTGGCCCCGACTTTTGAAACGCCGATAGCCTTCCCGGGTAGCAAAAGAAAAATAGCTCGCTCCCACTTCGGACATCGGCACTGAGGCTGGCTTTTCACCTCGAGCGAAAACGGATACCACCGAATTGAGCATTTCCGCCGAAAGTTCGTTTAAAACGTCTTCCAGTCCGTGGAGCGAAATTCCTGACGTCAGCGAATCCAGATGGACTGCCTCCTGCGCGATCACGCCTCCGCTATCCAGCTTCTCGACAATAAAATGGGAGGTTGTTCCGAATTCGCGATCGCCGTTCACCATTCCCCAAAATACCCCGTCAATTCCCTTATATTTAGGCAGCAGCGAACTATGACTGTTGATCATCCCCATCTTGGGGATTTCGATGATCTTCTTCTTTAGGATCTGATTTATCCGAGAAACTGCCAAATCCGGTTCAAACGCCCTGAAGCGCGCCAGAAAATCCGGAGCATTGACGTTGGTTGAGTAAACGATCGGAATCCCATTGGCCTTCGCGAACTCGATCATGTCGAAGCGATTCCGGTAAAATCCAAAATGCTTCCAGAGGCGACGCCACTTATAGGCATACACCTCGATCGCCCGGAACAGAAAGAGCTGAGGGCCGGATAGATCCAAGAGCCAGCGTAAGGCTTGCAGAAAGCTAAAATTTTTTCCTGCGAGGATTCGGGTCGAGAAGACAATGGCGACAATCTCAGAGTGCCGACTCAGACACAGCTTTCTGAATGCCTGGGCGTTATAGGGATTGTCGTTTACAAGCAGGACTATCCTCATGCCGACCTACGGTTTCGATGCCCGAATCAAATAGTGAGGAACAGAATGAGGGTCAAGGCCGGGAGCCAAACTTACTGAGACTTCCTGAAATCCTGCTGCCTCGAAGACTTTTTTGAGTCTTCCTGCAGTCAAGAATTGAACTGCCGGAATTCCGAGGTAACGCGATTTCGCCTCGAGCACCTCGGGGGGATTTTTCCGGGCCGCATCCGGAAGCAGGATGCGGATAATGTAATGAAATCGTCTGCGGATCGCGACGGGCACCAGCAAGAAATTGAACCATTGGACCCAATTCAGCGGATCCATTCTGGACTTCTTCTCTAAAGTGACAAAAATTCGGCCGCCGGCCGCTAATAGCGAAAAAAGACGCCGTACGACCTGTTCTAAATCTACGACATACTGCAAAACACTGTGACTGATGATCAGATCGGGCGGGGGAAGGTCGACATTCTCCCGGGAAATGTCGGCATTCAGAAACCGGACCGCTGAATGCCCCTTCTTTTTCGCTGCTTGCTGTGCGGCCTTGATCGCTTCAGCGGAAATATCGATTCCCGCAACGGACTTTGCGCTAAGCTCTTCCAGAGATAGAATCCAAGCTCCGGTGCCGCATCCGAACTCGAGGACAACCTTTCCAGTCAAATCTACATCCGCCTGCAGCAGCGCCGTCAACGGAGCAAAATAATCCCGCGGGTGAACCAAAGCGAAATCATCAAATTCCTTTGCCATTTTTTCGCGTAGCAATAATCCCCCAGGTCTTCAGAATGTGGGGTGCCGGTTTACGAACGGCACCGAATCCAGGAAAGCGTTAAAAGAAACGTCCTGACACCAGCAGACGCAGTGGTTCTCAACTTTTCGGATCTCCTCACGCTGGCGTCGCATTTCCGGGCTATTCCAGACTTCCTGGAGTGTGGTGAATTTCAGGTTGCCGACCGGTCCGTATTTCGGATTTGATGCGCAATGGATGATCTCTCCATTGGGCGAGATCTGAAGGCGAACCGAGGGCGACCAGCACGGAACCGTGTGAAGCGACTGCGGCTTGAACCAATAATCCGGAAAAAGCCTGAAATAGTGCGTGTTGAAATCGGGATAGTTTTTCAGGAACCGCCCCCAAAGCTCCCGGACCTCGACTTCATCCTTAAGCCGGAACATGAATTCCGATTCCGCCTGCTCGTCCATGTCGTGGGGACCGTTCGCATACCCGGTCGAAATCGGCTGAATGCTGACCACATCCACGATCTTCCGAAGCTCGGTGACGATGTTGCCGATGTCCCGAATGTTCTTCTTCGAGACGACAGTTGTGGTCTTGATCAATGGCTTGTTCGAGTCGCCGCGCTTTTCTTTTAGAAGCGAGATGGCGAATCGGAGCTTTTCCATCAGCCCGTTCAGTCCGCGCATTTGATCGTGCTCACCGGGCTTCAGGGAATCCACGCTCACGACCACCGTGTCGATTCCCGCTTCCAGAAGCTGATCGACTTTGCTGCCAAGAGTAAACCCGTTGGAAACAATATAAACGTTCTTTCCGTAAGACTTGATGGTTTTGATCGCGTCAAAAAGATGCGGCCAGAGCAGGACCTCTCCACCGGTGAACCCCGTGGCAACGGCGTTGGATTTCCCGATCTCGTGGGCAATGTGCTGGATTTCCTCCTGAGTCAGGGTATGCCGGTTCGCTTTGGCCAGCTCGTGCGTGCTGCAGAAACTGCAGCGAGCATTGCAGGCATAGGTCGGAAGCCAGGTGATGAAAAGCGGCCCGCGCGAGGCCTTCCGGTTCAAAACCCGGGTGAACAGACAATTGTCCGCGAAGGTGGCGATGGCGCTGAAGAGCATTCCCTTCAGAGAGAAGGACGAATTCTTGATCATGATTTCATTAATTTCTGGATTGAGGACACGATCGCGTCCAGCTCCTGCTGCTTGAGATAGCCATGCACCGGAACAAAAAGCGTGTGTTGCTTCATCCGGGTTGCGCCGGGCGCGGTGAATCCGTAATTCTTGAAGGCCTCCTCCTGATGCAGGGCACTAAGGAGATACCCCGCACTGTCGACGCCGGAACTGGCCAGAGAGATCTTCGCCGGGAGAGGCTTTTCGACGAAAAGCGGAAAGAGCCAGAAAGTGTTTCGAGCCCCAGCCAGAGTCCGAGGCCTTTTGAATTTACCGTTCGATGAAAGCTTTTCGTAAATGTAAGAGGCGCTCCGGGTCCGAGCCTCTTCACGCTCCTTGAGCGAAGCGAGCTGGCTCAATCCGAGGGCCGCCTGCTGCCAGGTGAACCGGGTGAAGTAGCTTTCGGGGAGCCGCTCCCTCAAAGTCACCGTCTTGTTGGAACGCTGATACTTGGAAAGCCAATCAAAGTGGGCTGCAAACATCCGAAGAAGCGGCAGTACGAACGCCCCGAAAAGAGATCGGTTGGAAGCCATTTTTAAAATCAGGTTTTTCACCGCTTCCGCCGCGAGCGGGACTGATGGTGCGGGAGCGAGTTTCTCCTGCTCCCTGCGCAGCGCAGACAAAAGCGCCTGATCTTTCGATAGGACAATCCCGCCGAACAATGTGCAAACCGGCTTGATCAGGCTCAGGCTGTAAATGGCCGCACTTCCAAAACTTCCGACCGGGTGGCCTTTGTAGGTCGTCGTCACGGCCTGCGAGCAGTCCTCGATGATGGGAATATTTCCGGCTTCGCGCGCGATTTCGAGCACCCGATCCATATCCGCCGGAAATCCTGCGTAATGTGTCAGGTAGATCAGCGACGTCTGAGGACCGATCTTCCGTTTCAGGTCCTCACAGTCTATGGAATAGGTATCGGGCGACAGATCCACGACCACGGGTTTGAAACCCGCGCACCGGATCACGTTCACGAAATCAGCGACATGAAGCGCCGTGATGACCACTTCGCCGCCGGGCTTGAGTCCCATGTTCTTGAGCAGTAAATAAAACCCCACTCTCGCCTTGGAAAAGGTCACGCCTCTGGAGTGCCCTACGACCGCGGCAAAGCGCTCTTCGAACAATCGAATGGTCTCAGCGGCCGACTCAGGCCTGGCTCTTCCCAGCAGCGAGAAAAGAAAGCCGAACAGCTCCCCATTTGTGAACTGAATATTGATCCTGGGAATTGCGCGCATGCCCCAGAAAATTGCATGTTTTCAGTTAAAAAAAAAGGCGGAAATCGGGTGTAAATGCTACAAGATCCCCGAGAGGTCCTCATGCGCAAGAAAATCATCATGGTGTACCCCCTGCAGGGGTTTTCCGGCACCTTCGTCAAGCATGCGCCCATCAGCCTGCTCTACGCCTCGGCTGATGTCGTGAAAGCCGGCTATGAGGTCAAGATCCTCGATGCCCGCCTTCACCCCAACACCTGGAAGAAAAAGCTCGCGGAGCTCATGGACGACGAGACCCTGCTCGTCGGGATCAGCGTCATGTCCGGCAAGCCGATCCTCTATGCCTCTGAGATCAGTCACTTCGTCAAGCAAACCGACCCCGCCGTGAAAGTGGTCTGGGGAGGCCCGCACGCCACGTTCCAGCCAGGTTCGATCATGGAGTACGAAGCCAACTGCGATTACGTCGTCAGCGGCTACGGCTCGTATCCTTTCAAATGTCTGGTGGACCATCTGGTCGAAGGCAAAGAACCCTCCTCTGTGCAGGGCGTTTCGTACCGGAAAGACGGGACGATTCACACGGTTCCAAAGCTCGAGGCGTTCGAGGTCATCCCTTATCAGGACATTCCGTATGATCTGATCAGCGATTATCGTGTGTACGGGCATATCGGCGAGGACCGGCTGATCTTCTCGATGTACAGTGTCCTGGGCTGCCCTTATCAGTGTTCGTTCTGCAGCTCCCCGGCCCAGTACCGTTCCATCGAAGGAAAGAAATGGGTGCCGCTGACCGTCAAAGACGTTGCCGATCATATCGAGCACGTCGTGAAGAAATACGGGGCCAATTTCATCTATTTCATCGATGACGACTCCTTCGTGAAGCTGGATCACGTGGAGGGCATCATCGACGAGATTCAGCGCCGAAATATCAACGTGAAACTCGGCTTCCGGGGAGCGCGGATCAGCGAGATCAAGAGGATGTCCGACGAGTTCCTCTCCAAGCTTGCCTCGGCCGGCACGAACATTATGCATATCGGCGCGGAAAGCGGCAGCGACCGGATTCTCAAGATGATCCGCAAGAACTGCACGGTCGAAGACATCATCGAGTGCAATCGTAAGCTCGCCCGACATCCCGAGATCATCGCGGGCTACAATATTATCATGGGACTCCCGACGGAGACCCTGGAAGAACTCAAGCAGACCCGCGATCTCATCCTGCAGCTCGTGAAGGACCACCCCAACTGCATTATTTTTCAGCCCAACAAGTTCCGCCCGCTTCCGGATACGGAACTTTTTAATGTCGCGGTTCGCGACTGGAATTATGCGGAACCGAAGACCCTGCGGGACTGGGCCAACATCGAGGTCGAGGGCGATTACACTGCCCCCTGGATGACGCCCGAGATGAAGAAATTCTGCGACATGATGCTCATCAGCTCTTACTTCGTGGACCGGAAGGCCCAGAAAATCACCAAAGGCTCGAGCTTGACGGAAGTCGGAATCCGGATGCTCGATCACCTCTATGGCCCGATCGCTCGCTTCCGTTTCAAAAACGGGATCGACCGGGTTCTTTTGGAATACACGGCCTACAACCTCGTTCAGAAGTTGGGACGGCACGTCGGCTCGCTGGTCGGCAAATCCGGGCAGAAGACCTGATTATATCGTCTGCTGCGGCTTATGCAGGATGCGCGAACTCCCGCGAATCCGGTTGACGTAAAGCTTGGTCGTCGGCTGGACATTCAGCGCAATAAGGCTCGAGAGAATTCCGATCACGATCGTGCTGTACATCCCGATCTGAACGCCAAGCGAGAAGTCAAAAAGCTTGGCCATGACGGCGATCGCGAGGTTCGCCATGATCGCGATGAAGATAAAGATCAAGGCCATCCGGTAAGCCTGGAAGAGGTTGGCCATCAAAAACACATACGAGAACGTCTTCAGCGCGTCTCGAAGCGGCGCTACCTTCGACTTGCCGATCCGAACATCGTACTTCATGGGCATGAATTTCACGCTCCGACCTGTCATCAGATAAAGCAAGGTTTGGGAGGTCGTGAACGAGAACGTCGGGCACAACACCGCGCGATGATCCAGCGTGTTGAGCTTGCGGAAGACCCGCAAGCCGGAGTTGAAGTCGGGCGCCTTTACATTGCTGAGATATAATATGACGTAATAAAGCGCTTTGCGCAGCATCCGACCGCGAAAAGTCGTGTTCTTCCGGGTCCAGATGCGCGTCCCGATAACCATGTCATGGGAATTGGCCTCTTCAATCATTTCGGGCAGCATTTCGGCCGGGTAGGTTCCGTCAGCATCCATGATCGTGATCACCGGGTATTTCGCGATGGTCATGCCGTCCATGATCGAGTTGCCATAGCCCATGTTCTTCTTATGGACGAGAACACGCGCTCCTGCGGCGACCGCCTCGCGTTGAGTGCCGTCCGTTGAGCCGTCATCGACGATGATGACTTCGTATTCGACCTGAGTGTGTTCCATTGCCTGAATGACGTTTGATATCGTCATCCCGACCGCTTTTTCCTCGTTCTTGCACGGGATCACCACGGAAACGCCCGTGATGCGGTCCTGCAGATATTCAACACCAGCTTCAGTTCGATTTGGCATAGCTTAAAGCTTCTCGTTAGCAAAAAACCCCGCGGATGCAAAAGGAAATGTGCTTGAAATCAGGGGACTTCGTCCCTATACTCGGCGCTGATTTGGAGCACTTATTCCATGTCCCACAAACTCCTGGTCACTGGGTCTGCCGGATTCATTGGCTTCCATCTTTGCAAGAAGCTCCTGGAACGTGGCACCGAAGTCGTGGGGCTGGATAATCTCAACAGCTACTATGATCCCAAGCTCAAGTCCGCGCGCCTGGAGCACCTGACCCGGTTCCCGAATTTCACCTTCCATCGCATGTCCCTGGAAGACACCGAGGGGCTGACCTCGGTCTTTAAGAACAACTCCTTTGAAGTGGTGGTCAATCTGGCCGCGCAGCCTGGGATCCGCTATTCGCTCGAGAACCCGTCCTCCTATATTCAGGCGAATCTCGTGGGATTCGGAAATATCCTGGAGCAGTGCCGACACGCCAAGGTGAAGCACCTGATTTATGCCTCCTCGAGCTCGGTCTATGGCGCGAACCGAAAAATTCCGTTTTCTGAAGCGGACCCCGTCGACCACCCGATTTCGCTGTACGCGGCGACGAAGAAAGCCAACGAGTTGATGGCCCATTCCTACAGCCATCTTTTCGGGCTCCCGACGACGGGCATCCGCTTCTTCACGGTTTATGGCCCGTGGGGCAGGCCGGACATGGCCATTTTCAAGTTCACCAAAGCCATTTTGGAAGAGAACCCGATTGAAATCTTCAACCATGGAGATGTTGCGCGCGATTTCACTTACATCGATGACGCCGTCAGCGGCCTGCTGGCGATGATCGACAAGCCGGCCGTCGGCCTGGCTCAGCCGGACACGAGTGGCGCACCTCACAGCGTCTACAACATCGGAAATCAGAGACCGGAAAAGGTTCTCAAGGTTGTGGAACTTCTGGAGCGCTACACCGAAAAGAAGGCCACCCGAATCATGAAGCCGCTTCAACCCGGCGAGATGCTGGAAACCTGCGCGGACGTGACCCGCGCTCACCGAGATTTCGGATTCGTCTCCAAAACGCCCGTTGAACAGGGACTGTCAGAATTCGTGACCTGGTACCGTGGGTTCTACAGGAATTGACCGATGTGCGGAATTGTCGGAGCTTATGCCCTAGGTCGGGCGGAATCGTCCTGGAGTCCCGAGCAGATCGATAGGCTGATCCAGGGGATTCGCCAGCGGGGGCCTGACGCGACCGGCACGTTCAGTGCTCCCGGCGTTTTCCTGGGACATGCGCGCCTATCGGTTATTGATCTGTCGGCCACGGCGAACCAGCCGATGCGTTCGTCAGACGATTCAGGCCGGTTGGTCATCACCTACAACGGCGAGATCTATAACTTTCGTGAGCTCAGGCAGGAGCTTGAGAAGTCCGGGACGCGTTTCAGAACCCACTCCGATACGGAAGTCATCCTGGCTGCCTGGCAGCACTGGGGTCCCGATTGTGTTTCCCAGCTGGATGGGATTTTTGCGTTTGGCATCTTCGATCGAAAAGATCAGGCGCTTTATCTCGTGCGGGATCGCCTGGGGGTGAAACCCCTCTTTTATTGGCAGACCAAAGACTCGATTCTTTTTGCCTCGGAGCCCCTGGCGCTGATCCGAGGACTGAAAATCACCCCTGAGCTCGCGCCCGAAGATCTCGATACGTTTTTCACCTTCAACTATTTACCCGCACCTCGCACTGGTTTTCGGGACATCCGGCAGCTGCCCGGTGGTTATTTTGCCCGGATCACCCGCTCCGGGATCAAACTCTCGCAGTACTGGAAGCTGGGGTACGACACTCCCGTCCGGACCAATTCCGCAAGTTTGCTGGAGGAGTTTCAGGACCTTCTCGATAGCTCGGTGAAGGCGCAGATGGTTTCGGATGCGCCGCTGGGACTCTTTCTCTCCGGAGGTCTGGATTCGTACGCAGTCGCGCGCTCTGCCGTAAAGTCCAACCAATCCCCGGAAACCTACACGCTTTCGTTTACCGAACCCGGATTTGATGAAACGGAAGCGGCGAAAGCTTATGCCGATTATCTTCACATCAGCCAGACGCCGATCCTCTTTCGCTGGGATGAAGAGCACATCCGCGAAACCCTCCGTGCGATGAATGAGCTTTTGGCGGACGCTTCCTGCTTTCCCTACTACCAGCTTGCGAAGTTCGCTCGCCGACATGCCACGGTGATTTTGGCCGGCGATGGCGGCGATGAGCTTTTGGCGGGGTACGACACCTACAAAGCCGGAGAGGTGACGCCGTATCTGCACCGGCTCCCAGGTGGGGTGCGTTCCGCAGTACGAAGCGCCTCCCAATGGATTCCAGCGGACGGGGCCCGCTACAGCATGCGAATGGTCGTCGAGCGACTTCTTGGCGCGGCGGATGAACCTCGCGGCCGTGATCATGCTTCTTTTCGGCGAATTTTTCCAGACGAACTGAAGAACCGGCTCTATTCCGCTGAGTTGAAGAACGCGGTCCGGGGTTCCGACCCGATCGGGGAATACGCCAATTACCTACGCGAGGTTCCCGAAACCCGCTCCTATCTCACAGCCCGGCAACACGCCGATCTCCTGTTCCATCTTCCTTCGATTCTGGCCAAGGTCGACCGGATGAGCATGACCCATGGGCTGGAAGTCCGGGTCCCGATTCTCAGTAAGAAGCTCGTGGAATTCTGCATGTCCCTGCCGGACGACGTGAAACGCCGTCAGGGGAAAGGAAAATGGATTCTGCGCGAGACACTCCGCTCTTCCATTCCCCCTTCTGCCCTGGCGCGGAAAAAAGCGGGATTTCTGCCGCCGGTCGACGAGTGGTTCCGGACTTCAAAACCCTGGATGTCGATCTTTGATGAACACCTGAGCCAGGCCTCCTCGGCATTGGATTATCTGGATTGGAAGGAAGTGCGGCAGCTCTGGCAGGAGCATCAAAGGTATCAGGTGGATGCGGGATTCGCTCTTCTGGGGATTATCCAGTTCATCAACTGGGGTCTGAAGATCCGGCGGTAATAGTTCTTCTCAGCGCGTCAGCGAAAGATCGCCTCGCGGTTGACCGCTTACTCGCTCCATTGCCTTGAAAAAAAGGCCCGCGAGATTTCCCAGCCCATTGCCAAAGTGAATCGCGGCAACGGTCAGGACCGCGTTTTCGAGAACCGCTAGATACGGCTTGCCCGAGCTCCGCGCAGCCGGGCTCAAAAATGCCGCAGCAAGCCCAAGATACAAGGCGAGAAGAGTCAACCAGATCCCGAGAAAACAGCTGCACAAGAAGCTCAAACCGGCCAGACCGAGATTCCCGAGCACAAAGATCAAGGGCACGTACTGGCGCCAGGGAAGCGAAAAAAAGCCGTGCTTCAGGGCGATTGCGGCCTTGTACTGGCCGTACTGATAATAGGTCTTGTAAACCTTCAGGATCGTGTCGCGCGCCTGATAATGGGAAATGATGGAAGGAATCAGCAGGACCTTCCCTCCGGACTTCCGAATCCGCAGATTCAACTCGTAGTCCTCCGCCCGAAGCATGGCCTCATTGTACCCGCCGATCCGCTTCAGGAACTCCCGTCGAAAACAGCCAAACGGAATCGTATCCACGGAGATCGCGTCTTTGGACCCGACGCGAAACCGGGAATTCCCCACCCCGATGACACTGGTCAGACCGCAGACGACGCCGTAAGCCTCGGCGGTTTCTGCGCCGGGGCAGGTGATGATCGCGCCTCCCACGTTTTCCGCTCCGGTGCGAATCGAGTGCTGGACGCATTCGAAAATGTAGTTGTCCGCATATCGGGTGTGCGCGTCCATCCGGACGATGTATTCGCCTTTGGCCTCCTCAATCCCCTTGTTCAAAGCCGCGGGAATCGAGCGCCGGGCGTTGACGACGAGCCGGGTGGGAACCGGCGCCTCCGGCAGAAGCGCTCGAATGATCTGCTGGGTTCGATCCTCGCTTTTCCCGTCGAGGATCAGAACTTCGAGTTTTTCCCTGGGATAGTCCTGGTTCCAGAGCGAGCGGATACACGATTCAATGTGAGCTTCCTCATTGCGACAGGGGATGATCACGTTGACTGTGGGTTGCGACACCAGCTATTTCCTCGTTCCGAATCCGATCATGTAATAGTGCCAGTTCGGATTCAGCGAAAACAGGGCGTTGAGCGCCGAACTGGCCAAGGTGGCAGGCAGCTTGCCGATTTTTGAAGCCAGAGCGGCCTGCCGGTCGGCGATCGGATACGAAGAGAACGCCACGTCGATATTGTCCAGTTTCGTGCGCAGAATCATCTCCCGCAGTTCACGGGGCGTGAACTCGCGGACATGGCCGTAAAACGTGTCGCAATCGATGAAGTACTGGAAGTCCTCCCAGGTGTTTTTTCCGACCAGCGATTTGAGGCGGTTATAAAGGTGCACCTGATTCGGGGTGCCCACCATCAAGGTGCCGCCTGAATTCAGTAGTTCCCTGCTGGAGCGCAGAAACGGAAGCGGCGAAAACGTGAAGTGCTCAATCACATCAAAAGTCGTGACGATATCGAAAGTCCCCTGCCATTCCTTCGGAAAGCCGTCCTGAATAAAGTTCTGCCGGATCCCTTTTACCCCGAACTGCTCCCAACGCCGGATCACGCCGTCGGCATCGCCCACTTCGCGTTTCAACTCAGGGGCGAATTCATCCAGACGATCCGCAACAAAGACCTCAAACCCGAAAACCTGGCTCAAGACGCAGGCGTTGACACCCACGCCGCAGCCGATATCCAGAAATTTCGGACGCGGCGTGGATTTCGTTCGCGCAACCTTGAGAATCTGCTGCAGTTCGAAAATATGTTTTCTGAAAAACGAGGCGACGACTGGCCTCCCTGCCACCGGAAAGCTTTCCAAAAACAGGCCGTTCAAAAACTCTTCCATCTTCTTGCGATCGTCTGACGTCATGACTCTCTCTCCATCAACTCTCTTGAGGTCTCTATGAAAACTTTGATCGAACGACGCCGATCGCTTCCCTGACCAGTCCGGTTCTGGCGTCAATCCAGAACAGCGCAACGAAACTGACCAGGCCCACGGCGCCGAGTCCCATGACATTGCTCCAGAGCATCTCGTGACCCTGCCAGGGCTTCAGGAACATCGCAAAAACGCCCGCGGACACTACAAAAAGGGCGCTGCCCAGTAAAGCCCCCGCTCCCCGGGTGATCTCCCGGCCCAATTCATACGCCAGGGTCTGTCGGATCATGAAAAAATAGGTCGCATTGCCCAGGATAAAAAGGGAAGCCACCCAACGCAAGTCCCGTCCGGCGAAATACAGTCCGACCAGCAAGGCTCCGAGCAGCACGGCCTGGGTCACCTGGTTGCGAATCACGGCACCCTGCTTGTTGAGGACCAGGAGAAAAGTCTCCGTCATTTGGGACAAAATCAGGAAAAACATCCCGCCGAGCAGCACCGGAAGGATCACCAGCGAGGCCTCGTACCTGGGCAGGTAGGCCGGAACGACGGCGTTCAGGAAAAAGTACATGGCCATCAGAAGCAGGGGGACAGCCACCGCGATCAGGTCGCACACCTTTGAATAAAAACTTCTGAGGCGCTGGAGATCCTTTTCCTGCGCGTGCATGGAAAGCAGGAACGGATAAAAAACGTAATTGACCGAAACGAAAACGAAGAGAACCAATCGGGCCATCGAGTGTGCCAGGGCGTAGACTCCCATTTCGGCAGCCGAGAAGAACCGGGCAACGATCAGCCGATCGTAGGAATCCAGCAGCATGGAAAGCCCCAGAACCGCAAGCAGGCTGAAGCTCGAGGAATAGATCGAGCGCAAAAGGGACCTCTGAATCCGAAGCCGTGGGCGATCCTCCATCCGGAGGAAGAAGTAAATTCCCAGGAAATAGCCCAAGCCGATTCCGCCGATGGCGCCGTGGAGGCCGAATTTCAAGGCTCCCCAAACACTCAGGCCTACGCTCAGCAGATTCAGGATAATCCGGTTCTTCGCGATCTCAAAAAACTGGCGATGTGCCCGACATGTATCGACCACAAATTCATTCACGTTATCGAGCAGCAAGAGACCAAAGAAGATAGACCATAGCCAGGAAGACTGGCCCGGGTGCTTCCAGGCGTAATACCCGCCAAGAGCGAGCGAGTAGATCAGGTTGTGTGAGAAAAAGAGAGTGAAACAAGTGTCCCGATACGATTTCTGCTCGTCCGGGGATGAGGTCGAGAGCGCTCGCGGGTATTCACGATCGTATTCGTTCAGAACGCCCAAATTCGCCATCCGGGAATAGTTCACGACCAGAAATACAATGGCGAGCATTCCATAGCTCTCCGGCAGGAGGATCTTGGGTAGGACAAACCCGCGCACAATGGCGGTCAGCATTACCACGATCTGAGAGGGGACGTAGATCAGGCTGGCGCTGAGGATGCCCTTCCGAGACAAGCGTTAACGCTTTCTGGCAACAATATAAATTCCTGAAGAGATGGCGTGCATCGCCGGCGACTGCTGACGATAAAGCTTATGCATCATCTTCTTGATCGGCTTTCCGAAGTTGCGGGCCACGATCCCGCCGAGCGGGCGTGGGAGCGAGATCAGCGGGAAGAGCGAATCCCAGGCTTCGCAGCGCAGGACTTCATTTCCGGTGTTCTCAAAAAACTTCATATATTCGGTGTGGCTGTAGCTGTTCTCGTAATGCGGAAAATCGCGGAAGCTTCTGGCAACGAGGGTATTCCAGGGCTTACGGTTGGCAATAAGGTTTTTGCCCAGCCGAAGCGGGAACATGGCCGCGTTGGCGACCGTCTGAGTGGAGAATTTTTTCGGAATGATCACATGGGCGTGAATGCCGCCCGGACGGATTACGTCGGAGGCGACCTGAATCACTTTCTGGACGTCCTCGAAATGCTCAAGCAGACCAAAGCTGATCACGGCATCGAAAGAGTTGGCAGCAAGCTTCGTGTTCAGGAGATCATCGGCAACGAATTCTCCCTGGGCGCCAACCGCTTCGAAGTTATCGCGGGCCAGGCGCAACGCTTCCGGTGAGTTGTCGGAACAGGTGACCTGAAACCCCTGCTTCGAAAGGAAAAGCGCCGTACGAGCGCCGCCGCAGCCGATCTCAACGACTTTGGGCGCGGTAGCGGATTCCAAATACTTCTTAAGATCCTCGCAAACTGCTTCGTGCTGGAAAATATTGGAAATGTCAGCAGGCGAGTTGGAGGCATCGCTGTAGGTTACGTTTAAACCTTTGTAGGACGCGTCCCAGTTAGCGACGATATTCCCTTTAGGTGTCTGCGTGGACATGGTTACCCCTTCGATGTATTATATGTTGGCCATAAATCACAGATTGCTTGTGGAACGTCAAGCGTATTGATGTGAAGTTGCAGCGCGTTACACGCGTCTCATCGGCCGACTTTTACGAGGATTTTGCCATCTATCATGGTGCTTCTCATTGCGATCGTCCTGATGCTTTCGATGTTTCCTTCGCTGACGGCGCTCTCCGGAAGCCTCTACTCAGCCGTGCCATTTATGGGACGTTATTTTGGCCCGATTCAGCCGCTGAAATTCCTCTTCCCCGTGGTGCTTTATTTTCTCTGGAACAACCGGAGTCGCCTGTCGCTGCGCCTGAAGAAAGCTCTGGTGATCGGGCTGGTCCTTCTGCTCTTCGGGACCCTGACCGGCGGTCTGGGCTGCGGATTCCCCCCCGAGGTGGTGCGGGAGTCAGCCATCTTCATCTTGGGAATCGGCAGCGCACTCGCCCTGATGCTTTTCCCCGAGGGGATTTTCAGAAAGACGATCTGGGCCTGGATCGCGATCGTTTACGCAAGTGTAGCACTCAACGTCTTCTGGCCCGCAGGCCTGAATTTCCTGAACATGCATTTCTTTGATCCCATCCGGCGAGTCCCAATCTGGGGAGAAGGAAACATCAAGTTTCTGATGGGCTTTTATGACAACGCCTCATTAGGAAAGCTTCTGGCCTGGCTACCTTGGCTTGCCTTTTGGACCTTTTTTGTGGGTCGGGACGAAACCAAAGTTCATCGCGCAGTTCCCTGGCTTTTTCTGTTCGGGATCGTGCTCTCAATGGCGCTGGTGTTGGGGACGACTCAGCGCGGTCCGCTGCTCGGGCTAATCGTGGGGCTTGCCGGCTTCTTGCTGCATCGAAGGTTCAAGGTCAAGGATCTGCGGATGTTTCATTGGGGCGCGGTGACCGCCGGAATCGGAATCCTGTTGCTTCCAATCCTGGTTCCCAAACCAATCTTACAGGCAAGAATTCTTGAACTCTTGCAACCCAGTCAGAATTCAGAAGAAAACGCAAACGCCTCACGCCTGGCCGTTATCGGAAGGGTGCGCCTCTGGAAGATCGCAGGCAAAAGCGTCATCGAACATCCGCTTGGACGTTGGTGTATCCCTCCCCAGGAATACGAACAGGGGGGTGCCATCAACGGAGCCCAGCACAGCCATAACCTTTTTCTGGAGCAATTCGTGTCGCGCGGATGGCTTTGGGGGCTTTTCCACATCGGCGCTTGGGTTTATGCGCTCTGGACGACCTGGAACCGAAAGCGGCTGGCTGATTCGGCTCTCCTGGGCGGGATTGCGACGACTTTGGGGCTAGGTCTGGTGGACCATCCATGGTTTGTCATTAACCACGCCCTGATTCTGGGAACACTGCTGCTGGGGGGGCTGCGCAGCCCGGAGCCGGGTCCTGTCGAAAGTGCAAACCACGGTTTCAAACCAGACCAGAAAACGCGGGGGGCCCGCCCCGCCAGCTGAGTATCGCTTTGCGAATCCTGCCAATCGACGGCCAGAAGATGAACCTTCTCAAAGGAAAGCAAAAGCAATGCCTATCTGGCGGTTACCTCGCGAAAAGGATCATCTCCGATGCCGGCCACCAAGCGCAACTCATACGCGAACTGCAAGTACCGCGTATCACGTAGAGCTCCGCCCGAGAGCACGATCCAGGGGAGGATCTTCCAAAGCGGAAGGCCGTTGATCCCTTTGGCGCGGGCGATTTCGTATCCGCAGGACTCAATCATCCGTCGCGCGCTCCTGTCCGTGAAGAAGCGCACGTGCGTGCGATCGAGTACGCCGGCATCAGTGTATTTCCAGTCCTGCCGGACCAGGAGGTCGCGAAGATTCGGGAAATACCGAACATTGGGAATTGAGACGATCAGGGTCGCGCCGGGAGCGAGCTTGGGGCGAAGCGCGCGAAGGGCGGCTTCGGGGTCGGCGAGGTGCTCCAGGACGTCATTGAAAAAGACGCCGTCGAAATGGCCGTCGGGAAGCTTAGCCATGGCCGATTCGATTGGCTCGGCGAGGACGCGGTCGAGCCGGGCGCGCGCGGAATCCGCGGCCGAGGCGACCGGTTCGATTCCCCAGACCTCGCAGCCGCGTGATGCCTTGATGTGTGCGCCGAAAGCACCTTCGCCGCAGCCGACGTCGAGTGCGCGCACGAGTTTTTCGGGTATAAAGGGAACCAGTTCTGGCCGATCATTGGAATAGTAGCCCTGCATAACGTCTCAACAGGAAAATAGATGAATGCTCCAGCGATGGCTATCGTTTTTTGACAAGAGAAGTTCACGTCGCGTCACCCTCGAATCGCTCTTCAAGCGTGATGTTCTTGCCGCTCCCTAGGTCGCGCGTTCCGAGGGAACGGACGACTGCTTGAGCGCCTGCGATTCTTCGGCGCTGGATTGCGTCAGCCACTGCTTGAGTCCGGTCATCCGTTTAGAAGTATCCCAGAGAGACAATATTGCCAAGAGGTCATGGTCTAAGCTAAACCGAAGGAATGACCTTCATGCGCTCCCGACTCCTTTGGATCGCCCCCGAAAAGCAGGGCGGCATTCAATCGTATTCAGATGTCCTCTGGCCCGAGGTGCGCGGGAAATGGGTTGAGGCGGGCTTTCCCGTCTGTGAACCGCTCCATGCGCCGCTCAGGAGCGAGAGAGAGCTGAACGATTCACTCGAAAAACTGGTGCGCCTCGAGCCTTCGCTCATTCATATTCAGCACGAGTATGGCCTTTTCGGTTCGAAAGTCCCCGGCCGCTATTCGTTTCCGGCCTGGTTGAAAAAGGTTCGCGCCGCGCTTCCGAAAGCGCGGGTTATCCTGACCGGGCACAGTGTCTTTGATTTCTCCTACCGGTATCCGCTGCAAGCCCGCGGCTGGCAGACGCCCATGCGCGCGCTGACCAACGCATTCTTTATCCGCCATTTCGCCCGTTACTGGAATTTCCAAACCTGGGGCAAGGTCGACGGCGTGATCGTCCACTCCCGGAATCAGCTCGCTACCATCGAAGCATCGCGGGCTCCGCGTTTCTCGGCAATTCCACATTTTGTCCCGACCACGCGAAATGCTGAACATAAAATCCATGAGTCCCTGAAATCGATTCCGCAGGGTTCGAAAAAGGTGGTCGTTTTTGGCTATTTTACGCCTGAAAAAGGCCAGGACATTGCGCTTCGCGCGTTTCAGGCCCTCGGTAAGTCATTTCGCACGGGCGTTTCATTGATTCTTGCCGGAGGACTTCGGCGAGCCCAGGATCGCGCGTTTCACGAGCGTTGCCTCGCCCAGGCCCGGGAGCTTGGCATCGCGGATCGGGTGTGGACGACGGGGTACGTGGAACCGGAGTACCTCGAAGGACTCTACGGAATGGCTGATCTCGTTCTGGCTCCGTTTCGTGAGACGTCCGGCTCGGGAACTCTCGCGCAGGCGTTCGCACGCGGAATGCCGGTTCTCGCGTCGGATCTCCCGCTGAATCGGGAAATTACCGAGAGAGAGCCGGGGTGTCTCGCATTTTTCAGGAGTGAAGATCCCGAAGATTGTGCCGGGAAAATCAAAGAACTGCTCGCGAACGACCCCGCCCGCGAAACTCTGAAAGCGGCCGCGCGGCGCTATGCCGAAAAATGTGCCCCCGCCCGGATCGCCGAGGAGCATGTCCGGTTTTACCAAGAGGTCCTGAACGGCGCGATGGGGGGGTGCTGATCATGCGATATGATTTCACGGTAATTGGAGGAGGGATTGTCGGGCTATCGACGGGGATGGCTCTGGCGAAGCGTTTCCCAGCGGCAAAAATTCTTCTTCTCGAAAAGGAAAAGCACTGGTCAGCGCACCAGACCGGACGCAATAGCGGCGTCATTCACAGCGGGATTTATTACAAACCGGGGAGTCACAAAGCGGAGTTTTCGCGCCGGGGACGGCAGGCGCTCGTGGAGTTCTGCGGCGAGCACGGACTTCGTCATGAGCTTTGCGGCAAGTTGATCGTGGCGACCGTTGAGTGCGAGCTCCCACGCCTGGAAAAGTTATTCGAACGCGGATTGCAGCACGGACTTTCCGTTTCAAAACTCAACGCCCGGGAGGCCGCGGAAATCGAGCCCCATGTGAGTTGTCTTGCCGCGATCCGGGTGCCTGAAACCGGCATTGTCGATTACCGGCAGGTCAGTGAAAAGATCGCTGAGGTCCTGGTGCAAAAGGGCGCGGAACTCAGGCTTGAAACCGAGGTGAGGGGGGTTGAGCGACGCTCCGAAAGCTACCGGCTCGAAACTGCGCGCGAAACGTTCGAAACGAGGGCGCTGATCAATTGTGCCGGTCTTCAAAGTGATCGGGTGGCGAGGCTTGCGGGTGCGAAGCCAGCCGCCAGAATTGTGCCGTTTCGAGGGGAGTACTACGAACTTCGTCCCGGAAAGCGGCATCTCGCGAAACACCTGATCTACCCCGTGCCGAACCCCGACTTCCCGTTTCTCGGTGTTCACTTTACCCGGATGATTGACGGAACGGTGCACGCCGGTCCCAACGCCGTATTGGCGCTCAAGCGGGAGGGGTATGGTTGGACGGAATTCAGCCTCCGCGACTTCACGGAAACCATGATCTTTCCAGGCTTCTGGAAGCTTGCGTTGCGCAACATGGGCGAGGGCTCGAAAGAAATGTGGAGATCACTCAGCAAAAAGGCTTTTGTCAGGAATCTCCAAAGCCTGATCCCCGAGGTGACCGACGCCGATGTCGTGACCAGTCAATCGGGGGTCCGTGCTCAGGCCCTTTTACCGGATGGCCAACTGGTCGATGACTTCCTGATCGAAAAAGACGTGAATGCCGTTCATGTCTTGAATGCCCCCTCTCCGGCGGCGACCTGTTCTATCGAAATAGGTCGGGCGATCGCGGAGATGTTGCCGGGGTAGTCTGATTTGCTTTTGTAAACATAAAATGCTACTTTAAATAAACATGTTTAAAAGAAGTAGCAGTTTAATTTCTAAGCCGCCGAAAAGGAGCTTCTTTCTGTGGGGCCCCCGCCAGACGGGTAAGACTTCGCTATTACGGGCGGCTTTCCCAGATGCACTATGGATTGATCTCTTGCACTCCGATCAATTCGTGAAGTATCAACGCGATCCGTCCTTTCTACGGCAGGAGCTCTCGTTCGAGCAAAACGTCTCAAAACCAAGATTGATTATTGTCGATGAGATCCAAAAAGTTCCAGGGCTTCTGGATGAAATTCACTGGCTAATCGAGAACAGGAAATTTGCCTTCGGTTTGTGCGGATCGAGCGCCCGGAAGCTGAGGAGGGGGCACGCGAACTTGCTTGGGGGAAGGGCAGACCGGTTCGAGCTGTTCGGCTTGGTCTCGCAGGAGTGCGGGCCAGCCTTCGATCTAGGTAAGTTTCTGAATTACGGATATTTGCCGAGCATTTTTCTTTCTGAAACTCCCGGGCGATCCATCAGGTCTTATTGTGCCGATTATTTGAAGGAAGAAATCGCCGCGGAAGGTTTGGTGCGAAATCTACCCGCATTTTCGAATTTCCTGGAGGTCGCCGCGCTTGGGGATACCGAGCAGATCAATTATTCCACGATAGCTCGCGATTGCGGCGTGTCCTCGCCGACTGTGAAAAGCTATTTCGAGGTTCTTGTGGACACTTTGATGGCGGCTTTTTTGCCCGCATTCACCAAACGTCCAAAACGTAGGATTATGCAGGTTCCGAAGCTCTATTTCTCAGATATCGGAGTAGTCAATTTTTTAGCTAAACGAGCCGAACTTAAGCCCGGATCCGAGCTTTTCGGGAAAGCGTTTGAGAATTGGGTGTTTCACGAGCTGACCGCCCACCGCGCCTATACCGAGGCTTATTACGACCTCAGTTATTGGCGCCTTTCGACCGGGGTCGAGGTGGATTTTATCATCGGGAATATGGAATTTGCCATCGAGGCTAAGGCTTCGGCCAAAGTCACACAGGATCATTTGAAAGGCCTTCGGGAGTTGAAGAAGGACCATCAGGAGATCAAACGCCGATACCTCGTCTGTCTCGAGAAGATGCCCCGTCAAACCGATGATGGGATCACGATCCTGCCGTATGGGTTATTTGCCGAAAAGTTGTGGAAAAATGATCTTCTTAGATGAGCTTTAGCAGGAGAAATCCCTAGCCAACGACCCTGATTTTTGCGAAGAGTAGGGCATCACAACACCCTTCATTTCGGGAGGTTTCATGAAAGTCGCGGTTATCGGGACGGGATATGTTGGACTGGTCGCGGGCGCTTGTTTTGCCGATTCCGGCAATACGGTTTATTGCGTTGATAACGATCCGTCGAAGATCGACGCTCTCAAACGTGGAGTGATCCCGATTTACGAGCCGGGCCTGGAAACCTTGGTGAAGCGCAATTTCGCCGAGGGAAGGATGACCTTCACAACCTCGACCCGGGAAGCGGTCGCGGCGAGCGAGATCATCTTCATGGCCGTCGGCACCCCTCCCGGCGAAAACGGCGCGCCTGACATGAGTTACTTGAAGGCCGCCGCCGAGGAAGTCGCGAGATCGATGACCGGTTACCGGCTGATCGTGAATAAATCCACCGTACCGATCGGCTCGCATCGCGTGGTCGCCGATTGGATGAGCCCTCATACCCGTCACGCTTTCGATGTCGTTAGCAATCCGGAATTTTTGAAAGAAGGCTCGGCGCTCGATGATTTTCTGAAGCCTGATCGCGTCGTGATCGGGACGGATAAGGAAGAGGTTTACAAAAAAATGGCTGACCTTTACGCCCCGTTCGTGCGTCAGGGCAACCCGATCCTCTGGATGGATCCGGTTTCCGCGGAGATGACGAAATACGCATGCAACGCATTTCTCGCGACTCGGATCAGCTTTATGAATGAGCTCGCGCTTCTCTGCGACAAGGTCGGTGGCGATATCGAGCAGGTTCGACGTGGAATGACCACGGACGCCAGAATCGGGAAGCACTTTCTCTATGCCGGTGTCGGATATGGCGGGTCTTGCTTTCCGAAGGACGTTCAGGCGCTGATGGCGACCGCCCGACGCGAAGACATCCCGATGGGCATCGTGAACGCTGTTGAGGACGCGAATGACCGGCAGAAGCGCCATTTGGTTTCGAAGGTGAAGGCTCATTTCGGCGGGGCTTCTCTCGCCGGGAAGACGTTCGCCATCTGGGGGCTTGCTTTCAAACCCAATACGGACGACATGCGCGAGGCTCCATCGACCGTCATCATTAACGAGTTGCTGAAGGCCGGAGCGAAGATCCAGGCCTTTGATCCCGTCGCGACCGAGACGGCGCGGGCGGTAATCGGTGACCGCATTCAATATTGCCATTCGGCTCAAGAGGCCCTGAAGAGCGCGGACGCGCTTCTTCTGGTGACGGAATGGAACGAATTTCGCCATCCCGATTTCGAGCAGATGAAGAGTTCGTTAAAGCAGCCGGTTATTTTTGACGGCCGGAACGTTTACAATCCCGAACAGCTGAGGAAACTCGGCTTTACTTATTACGGGATCGGCCGAAGTAACGGGAAGAGTAACGGGAAGGTATAGCCGGCGCGGTTCGGCGTTTGCAGCTTTTTCGCATGATGAAGGAACATGAAGGGCGTGAAAGCCAGCTCGGTCCATCGCCCGGTCCAACAGATGCTGAGTTGCGGTCCATCCTTTCCAAATACCATCGCGTCGCGGTGGTCGGGTTGAGCCCGAACCCTGAGCGGCCGAGTTATGAGATTGCCGAATATCTGATTTCGCAGGGCTACGACATTATCGGAGTGAACCCGAAAGTAAGCGGCCAAGTCCTTGAGCGGCCCTGCTATCCGACGATCGGGGAAATCCCGGTTTCGGTGGAGATTGTCGATGTGTTTCGCGAACCCGAAGCCGTACCCGGAATCGTGGACGAATTACTGGCTCTGAATCCGGCCGCAAGGCCCAAGGTCCTTTGGCTTCAGGAAGGTATCACGTCACCGGAAGCTGAAAATCGAGCACGCGAAGCGGGGATGATCGTTGTCTCAGACCATTGTATGTTCAAAGAACATAGCCGGCTTTTCGGCGCGGGCTGAAATATCGCAACGCGCTAATTCAAACTTTCAAGCTGCGTTGCCTCAAAAAATGGGCTATGAATAAGCACTCCAAGTGCTCCGGTGGTGGAATTGGTAGACACACACGATTCAGGGTCGTGCGCCAAAAGCATGGGAGTTCGAGTCTCCCCCGGAGCACCATTTACGTCTTGAATAGTCTTGAATAATGATTGAGGCACCTTGATACTTGGTGCGATGCCTTGTCCCGCCAAAGATCTGACCCTGATTATCCCTTGCTATAATGAAGAGTCACATCTGCGGGAATCGTTCGCCGAACTCCTTTCGGTGATGAAATATTACGCTCGTGATTTTGAGATTCTTCTTATTGATGACTGTTCGACCGATAATACCCGTTCGATTCTGAAAGATTTGGTCGACCTGGATCCTCGAGTTCGCGTGATTTTAAACGAAAGGAATCTCGGCCGGGGGGCGACCGTTTCGGTAGGGATTCAGCAGAGCCGGGCCAAGGTCGTCGGATTCATTGATATCGACCTGAGCACGCAGCCGGTTTATGTCCCCTATCTTGCAGATCTGGTTTTGAATGGAAAAGCGGATATCGCAACATGCAAACGGACTTACAAGATAGAATTCGGAATTATCCATCGCGTTTTTCATCGACTGATCCTGTCATACGGTTATCGTATTTTTTCGCGGCTGGTTTTCAGGCACGGGCTTCAGGACACCGAAACCGGATTCAAATTTTTCGATCGAGAAAAGATCACGCCAGTTCTCGACGAAGTTCAGGACAAACACTGGTTTTGGGATACCGAGACAATGGTGCTGAGCAGGCTTTCGGGCCTCAGCGTAATCGAGGTACCCTCGATCTATATTCGGCGGCCTGAAAAACCGACGACTGTAAAGGTGTTCCGGGATGTCGCGAGATATCTTACGGCAACCGTCCGTCTGAAACGTCGGTTGGCGGTTAGGCAGCGGCTTAAATTTCAATCCGAAGCACCGGCTGCCCTGAAACCCGCGGCTCTTCTCTTTTCGCTCCGGTCCGAGCAGCCCTTTACCGGAGAATACAAGTCGACCCGAGCCGTTCTGCAGTTGTTGGAGGAGGCGGGGTTTGACGCACGGGTTTTCGGCCAGGAGACGCATCCTGGCCAATTCAATTGGCGGCTGATAGCGGCAAATCTGATGAGGCCGTTTCTTCTAAGGAGAGCAGCCATAAACGGTCAGGCGGAGGTCTTGGTCCTAAAAGTTCCTACTGCGGCACAGATTCCCTTTGTTCAGGCACTTTGCTTGGGTTCCAGAAAACGCATCATCTATTGGATAGACGGCCTTTGCTGGTACCCCATCCCGGTCTCATTTTCCGTTCGGATGTTTTTGGATAATCCAGTTCTCCATTTGGGCCGTATTCTTCTGAACAACCGATACTGGCCGCGTTTGATTCGGACGTCCGCCATTCATGGGTGCGTTGTGGCAGCGGAATGTCAAACGAAGGACCTTCCTTGCAGGCTGCACTCAAAGGTAAAAGTCATTCCTAATGTGGCGCCTAATGTGGCGGTTTCGAAAGATCTCCCGATAACCCGGCTTAAAAATGGGGGCGGGCTTGTTATCGGACACCTGGGACATACCTATCTCAACAAAGGATTGGAAGACCTCGTTGGAGTCCTTTCGGAATTGAAGAAGGACGGGTTTTCATTCGAGGCACGTTTCGCATTGAGCAGACTCGGGCGCAGGGGGATTGCTCGAAAGATCGTGCAAAGCGGTTTCACCTGTTGCGAGATCGTGGATGTGCGTGATTTTTTCTCGACAATCGACGTCCTTGTTGCTCCTTATTGGACGGATTGGGGAACTCAGGTTTATCCCAAAATTCTTCTCGAGAGTCTTGAATTTGGGGTACCCGTTATTACATCAGACCTGCCCGTGACCCGGGATCTTTTTGCCGGTGAGGGTAGGCTGGCCTGCTGGATCTCTCCCGGTAACAGAGCTGAATTGAAGGCGGTCCTTGCCCGATTCATCAGGGGTGAAATCGAATTGGCTCACTCAGAAGAGATCAGGAGTAGATATCGGTCTCTGGAGGAGTCTACCAAGGATGCATTACGGGAGTTCCTGGTCTGATATGACGGAGACGAAAGCGGCTTATTATCAAAAGACCGAGGTCGTCGAAACATACGATTCAGCACGGTTTCAACGGAATGGGGGGCGAGTCGTTGCTGAGCTTGAGTCGGGATTTCTTTCATCGCTTCTCTTGCAGACGGGCGTTCGACCGGGCCGCAGAGCGCTCGATTGCCCGTGCGGGACCGGTCGGTTTATCCCCCTTTTGTTGGAAAAAGGATTCCAGGTTATTGCCGCGGACATTTCTGAACCGATGCTCGACAAGGCTCGAGAATATGGAGCTGGTCAATATTTTTGTTTGGATGCCCGGAAAACCGGTCTTCCCCCTGCTACGATCGATGTCTGGGTCATGAGCCGATTTCTATTTCACTTTGAGGACATCGCTCCCTTTTTTGACGAAGCGGCGCGAATCATCCGAGAGCAAGGATATTTGATTTTTGATGCCTATCATTGGACACCGCGAAGTTGGGTTAGGCGACTTCAGGCCCGCTGGGGCGGCCCAGTATATATCCATGGAAGCAAGAAAATCAGAGCCGTTGCCGGCCGGTATGGTTTCGAGCTGATTCGTGAATTACCGGCTTTCTTGCTGCCGCCTTATGTTTATGCGTGGATGCCGTATCGCCTGGCGGGGATGATTGAGTGGATTGCCGGACGAATTCCGTTTGTGCCTAAAGTTAAATCGTACTATCTTTTTAGGCGAAATCGGGCCTAATTGGATCGGGAGGCGCTTTGCGAGTATTTTCACCCATCTACCTCTCCCCAGCTATTTATGATTTCACGATGAAATGTATCTACCGGGATCTCCTGGATGAACGCCATCGGCTGGTTTCGGAGTGGCTTCCGGAAAAGTGCAAGGTGGTCGAACTTTGCTGCGGAAGCGGAGTTCTCTATGAGCGGTTTCTCGGAAAAAAGCAGATCACATATAAAGGCATCGATCTCCTCAAAACAATGACATATCGGTTGGCACGAAGGGGCATCAGCGTAGAAAACGGAAACGTTCTTGATCTCGATCACATCGATGCCGATTATTGCGTTATGCAGGGATCCTTTTACCATTTTAGGGCGGACGCTTCGCGGGTGCTTCGGCTGATGGCTTCCGCGAAAAGGGCTATTCTGATGGAGCCCATAGAGAATTTTTCTTCCAATGCTTCGCCATTGCTCCGCTTTGCGGCACAAGCCCTGAGCTTCATCGGCGGGACCAGTTCGTCTTTTCGCTACAACGAAAGTTCGTTGCTGCATGCGGTAGAGAAATCAGGCGTTCATGTCATCAGGTCGGAGCGGGTTCTTGGTGGCAAGTATCTGCGCTTGGAATTCGAGGCCGCAGCCCGGAAGGAGGACGCGTGAGACAGGTCCCGTTTTCAAAGCCGTATGTTTCTGAACGTTCTTGTCGCTATTTTTCAGAGGCGCTTTCGTCCGATCATCACGCGGGAGATGGTCCTTTCTCGAAGAAATGCGCTCAGCTTCTTGAAACAACCCTTGATGCGCGGGCAGCACTCCTGACTCCTTCCTGCACGGCCGCTTTGGAAATGTGTGCCCTTCTTCTGGACATCGGGCCTGAAGATGAAGTGATTCTTCCATCGTATACCTTTGTTTCAACCGCTAACGCCTGGGTTTTGAGGGGGGCGCGGCCTGTATTCTGGGATTCACAGGCGAGTCATCCAAATGTTGACGATTCAGGGCTCGAAGATCTGATCAGTCCCAGAACGCGGGCTATCGTGGTTGTTCATTACGGTGGAATGGCCTGCCGAATGGACAGAATCACCGAAATCGCGAACCGGGGCGGCATTCCGCTGATCGAGGATTTTGCGCACGGTCCGTTCGGAACTTTTAAAAAGAAACAGCTCGGGACTTTTGGCGCCTTCTCCACTTTGAGTTTTCATCATTCTAAGAACATCAGCTGCGGAGAGGGGGGCGCTCTCCTGATCAATGATCCGAAATACATCGCCCGAGCTGAAATCATCAGGGAAAAAGGCACGGATCGAAGTCAGTTCACGCGAAAGCTGGTTTCGAAATACAGCTGGGTTGATATTGGCTCAAGCTATCTGCTTTCGGATCTCCTTGCTGCTGTTTTACTCGGAAACCTCGAAGAAGCTGAGATGGTCAACCGGGGCCGCCAAAAGATATGGGAGACCTATGCACAGGAACTCTCGAGTTGGGCGGGTACCGAAGGTGTTCTTCTTCCCACAACTGAGTTTAATGGTACGCATTCAGCTCATTTGTTTTTTGCCGTTATGCCGAGCCCTGCGGTAAGGACCCGCTTCATCGAAGAGATGAGCCAGGCAGGCATTGGCTGTCCCTTTCACTATCAGGCTCTGAGTCGGTCACCGGTGGCTCGAGCGTGGACGTCAGGTTATCCTGAGCGGCGTAATTCTGAGCGCTTTTCTGATTGTCTAGTTCGTCTGCCGCTCTGGACGGGGCTCCCGGATGCTGATCTCGAATATGTCATTCGCCACGTGAAACGTTTTCAGACTCAGCGGGGGTTGTAAATGTTGGTTCGCACCAGCCGGATTCTTCTGGCGCTTTCTTTCTTGGTAATTGGCTTTTCCGTGAAAGGCCCCCCGGCGGACCCCGATGTTCTCTTCGCGCAAACTCAGGTTTTGGGCGTTTGGTTCCTCTTCATGGCGTGGCTGATTTGCGTCGTGAGTTGGGGGCGTGTGCTGGCCGACAAACTAGAGCTTACCGGACCGGCTTTCGGAATCGCAAGCTTGGCGCTTGGATCGGCATGGATCGCCATTTTATCGGGAGTCATGGGTGTGCTCGGATTGATTTCATACACGTCCTGGCCACTTGTTCTTTTAATCCTTTTGTTGGGACCCGTGCTGGATTTTGTCTATTCCGAAACTCCTCGCTTTTTTATAACTGAAACAAATAGTCGCGCTGCTTGGGAGCGAGGGCTTGATTGGCTTTGCTATGGCGTTTTGGCTCTCGCGGTACTCTATTACATGGCAAAAGCCGCCCTTGCCCATGGAACGACGGATCCTTTTCTTTATCACCTCGCTGCGGCACGCTACTGGACCGATCACGGGGTAATCACCTTTTCGCCGAGAAATCCTTACTTCTTCTTTTCAGGATTTTGGGAGCATCTTTATATCTTCGGAAATGTTCTTCTCGGCGCCGATAAAGGGCGCGGCTTGATTGAGGGACAGCTTTGGGGTCAGTGGGTTCACATCTACGGGATGATCACGGTCATGGCCGTAACGATGGGTCTCGCCCGATATTTCGGTTTGAGACGGCCGTGGTGGGTTCTTTCGGGGACGCTTATCTGCGGCCTATATTCTTTCAATAATTGGATCTGGCTCGCGAAGAATGACCTCGGCGTGATGAGCTGGTTTCTGACAGCCTGGTTCTTCCTCCTTGCAGTGCCTATTCCGACGAAGGCTCAACTCGCCGCGACGGGTTTGCTTCTTGGCCTGAGCATTATTGGGAAATCCACGGTTATCCTCACAGCCGCACCCTGTTTTGTTTTCTGGATGATCTTGTTGTTCCGAAAAGAGGGCATTCCGGAACTTGTCAGAAGACTCGGTTTTGTGGCGGTTGGAATTGCTCCTGTTTTTGTATTTCACTTCTCGAGGAATGCCTGGTTTACCGGAAATCCCTTCTTTCCTGCGGCCACGAGTCTGTTCCCAAGCCATTGGATAGGTCCGACACTCCAAAGAAGCGTCGATACGCTTTGGGGCCATTTTACGCCGTTTGCCCCGAAAGCCGGGCAGAAGATACGGGAACTCCTCGGGGATACGCCGCTGTACTGGACTGCTCCGATTATCGCGGTGGCATTGATTTGGAAGCGGGTTTTTCCTGAAAACCGGAGGGAGTTTTTGGTAACATTCGCCGGGTGCATGACCGCTGCTATCCTGTTTGTGTCCTGGGACAACAGGGCCTATTTTGTGAGATGGCTCGGTCCGACGCTCCTGCTTTTGCCCTTATTGATCCTGGTTGCCGGGGTTCGCCTCCTGGATGCCTCCCGAAAATACGGAAAAGCGTTGAGTGGCCTGACCGCTCTCGTTATCGCGGTATTTTTAGCGGCAACATTCGTAACGAAGTTGCACGCTGCGCTGGGGCATGTTCTTCGTTCGCCTTCGGCTACCTTGGTGATCAGGACTTCGAATATTCATTTTGGGGGAGACTCGAGGGCATGGCTCAGGATGAACGCCCAGCCGGAAGATCTGATCGTGAGCACGGGGGATCAGCTTTTTTATTATATTTCGCATTTGAACGTGAGTTCCCTTGATGCGGACCCCGCACTGGATCAAATACTTCATTCGTCGGGAGAAACGAATCGGTTGTTGAGGACGCTCCGTTTGGCGGGGGTTCGGTACGTTCTGGATGTGAGGTATTGGACAAGACGGTTTTACAACGCGAAGGGTGCATTTTTCGGGCAGCTTGTGGAGGACCACCCGGAGGCCCTGGTTTATGCTGGAAATGATTCCTTTGTCGTGGATTTTCACCGGTTAATGGCTGAAATCAGCCCGTCTTGCTTTCGTGGCGACGAGTGGTACGCGGCTTCATTCGCTTCAACGGTTCGCGACAAACCCTAGTTTAATGCAGATGCATCGGTTGGAGCCCCGCCCGGTCTACTAGAAATTCGGTGATCGCGGCTTTTTCAGTTTCTCCGAGACAGTTGATGTTTCGCACGAGACGGATCATCGCCGCTCTTTTTTCTTCGTGAATTCCATGTCCGGGAAAAGCCTTGAAAACGAATCGATAAGGGCGGCTCGTGATCGAGAAACTTTCGACGATATCCCTCTTGATGACGACCTCGACCGAACACGCATTGGGGACACCTAACTGAAGCCGGCGCACGGTCCCATCGCGGTTCTCATCCAGGACCTCGAGCGCGGAACCCAGGAATTCGGGTTCAAAAAACGCCCGGATGGCCGCGCGAAGCCTTTTTGAAGGTTGAATAAATTCTATTCCCAGAAACTGATCTCGCAAATAGACGATCCGAATCTTGACCGAAAAGAGGAGTGAGCTGCCCATCACAAAAGAGGCATCCACCAGTTCTTCGGATGGCACTTTCGATGCCGCGGTTTCGAGCGCCTGGATTTTCGCGCCCAGCTCCGCGATCTGGAGAACTCGTAACGGCGCGCTCGCAAGTCTTTCACATTTTATGAATGATGAGGCTGTTGATTCCAGATTATTCGAGCGAATCGCTCGTCTCCTTGGCCGGGGCAACCGAGGCAACAGTGGCTCCTGGGTTTCATCATTCATAGCGTGACTCCCAATTCCTCTCGGAAAAATCATCCGAGTGTTTTACGTGGACAATTTATTCTCTCAGGAATGGCTCACCATGGCAAGATAACGCAATTTGCCGTGTCAGTTATGACGCACTCGATTTTCTTAGTATTTTTGACTGACGAATACAAAAAGGTTCTGAGGGTTTATGATATGGTTTTAGGACACCTTATGACGTCAGTTCAAAAAACCATTCTCGTCGTTGAAGACGAGCCGAGTATTCGAGAAACACTCCAGCAGATTTTGGAGCTCGACGGCTACCTTGTGATTTCAGCCGCGCATGGCAAAGAGGCTCTCGAAAAATTGCAGAATGGCTCTCGGCCGAATCTGATCCTCC
>Ga0208245_1000186_pt1 | contig 61020 bp, 54 predicted proteins | sample RifOxyC1_FD_184035 | JGI IMG/M metagenome (GOLD analysis project Ga0208245, IMG submission 184035) | Soil microbial communities from Rifle, Colorado - Rifle Oxygen_injection C1 (SPAdes) | ecosystem: Environmental > Terrestrial > Deep subsurface > Rock core/Sediment | place: Rifle, Colorado... | reverse complement strand
GCAACGATTTAGTTACATCAGTCTTTTTGCATACAACTTTGTGTATGCCATGGTCTTTCTCATCGTGGTAACCATCAACCTAAGTTGATGATTCTTTTTAATCTAATATTTAGTTTTTAAAGAGCTTATCCATTTGGCCATATTTGGTGGAGATGACAGGGATCGAACCTGCGACCTTCTGCGTGCAAAGCAGACGCTCTCCCAGTTGAGCTACATCCCCAATCAAACACACGAAATTGTCCAAAGGATTTTGGGAATCTATTTGAGACTACTTTGTCTGTCAACTAATTATTTCAGCAATGTCAAAAAAAAAGTTAAAAAAGTTATGTTTTTTTAGAAATGTAGTTTTTTTAGAGCAAATATTGAAAAACACAGCTTTTTTTCAATAAAATTTACATGAGTTTTTTACTCTGACATTATTTTTTTAGAGTTTTTTGAGTTTTGCGGAAAAATGACGCAAAAACGGTGGCTGCTCTACAACCTTATAGCCACGAAGGGCGTTCTTATTTTTATTAACTTCCGCAATAACTTCAATAACAAAATCAATATGACTTTGAGTGTATACTCGCCGCGGAATTGCCAAGCGAACCAGCTCCATTTTTGAAGGAATTTCTGCGCCTGTTTTTTTGTCGTAGGAACCAAACATAAAACTTCCTATCTCTACGCTACGAATTCCTCCCTCCAAATAGAGCGCGCACGCCAATGCCTGTCCAGGATATTGTAAGGCCGAAATATGTGGCAGCATGGCCTTTGCATCAATGTACACGGCATGTCCCCCTATAGGCCGCACTACTGGCACTCCCATCTCTATCAGTGCATTCCCCAAATACTGAGTGGATACAATGCGATATTCGAGATAATCTTCATCCACAACTTCCTTCAAGCCTTGCGCTAGAGCTGCTAAATCTCGCCCAGACAATCCTCCATAGGTAGAAAATCCTTCCGTGAGGATCAGCATGTTTTGCACACCAATGGCCAGATTATCATCATTAAACGCTAAAAAACCTCCCATATTTACAATAGCATCCTTCTTCGCGCTCATTGTACAGCCATCTGCATAAGAAAACATTTCTTGCACAATTTGCTTAATTGCTTTGTTTTTAAATCCGTCTTCTCGCTGTTTAATAAAATAGGCATTCTCTGCAAAGCGACACGCATCAAGAAAAAAAGGAATTTTATATTTTTGGCAAATGGCCTTTGTTTCCCGAATATTTTGCATGGAAACAGGTTGCCCTCCACCCGAATTATTAGTAATCGTCATCATACACATTTGTACTCTATCACTGCCGGCATACTGCTTTAGCGTGTTCTCGAGCTTTACTAAATCCATGTTTCCTTTGAAGGGATGAAGCGAGGAAGGGTCTCTCCCTTCATCAATAACGAGATCAATGGCCTCGGCCTTAGTATATTCAACATTGGCACGAGTTGTATCAAAGTGTGTGTTATTTAATATTATTTTCCCCTCACCTCCAATACAACTAAAAAGAATTCTCTCAGCCGCTCTTCCTTGGTGTGTTGGAAAAACGTGTTTATATCCTGTCAGATCTACGACAGCATCTTTCATATCATAAAAAGATTTGCAGCCAGCATATGACTCGTCACCTTCCATCATTTTTCCCCACTGCGCCGCAGACATTGCTCCGGTTCCACTATCAGTGAGAAGATCAATCAAAATATTTTCCGCCCGAATTTGAAAAAGATTATAGGCAGCCTCTTCTAAATATTTTTTACGTTCAGATAAAGTTGTCATCTTGATGGGCTCAACCATTTTTATTCTAAATGGTTCAATGATTGTTTTAAATTTGCTGTGCATAAAGTCTCCTAAAGTTTACTGGGGCTAGGGCAGATACGGTAACAAGAAAAAATCGGCCTGTAAAAAATTATTTATGGTTACACTCTAAACTATGTCAGTGGCCACTTTGACTCAAAAATTTGGCGTATGATTTTGTCTGGCCAGCTCTTCCTGTCCATATGATTGGCGTAAAATTAGTTAGTTGTTGCGAGCTAGAGCTTTTTACTCAAGTATAAAGCTGTTTCCGACGATAATTAGATGTATGGGAATAGTAGAACTTTTATATTCATCTGTGACAGTAATTGTCTTACTAATAAGCGCAGATGTGGCGATGGCGCAGGATAATAATTCAAAGAAACCCGAAAAGCTCTACAATACTCTTGAAACGAGAATTTCTGACTCCAACGACGAAGGAAATGTTCCTGCCATTTTAAATGATCCATCCGTACGGCCAGTGTATGACGAGTGTAAAAAAGGCCAGCCTAACAGCAACGCTGCCAACTATGCGACAAAAATGCAAGAGTGTCTGGCAAAGGGAGTTGGCCAGGAAAAGATGAATGATTTGTATGAAAAATATATGAAATTAAACAGTGAGCAAAAAGATAGTTTTGAATCGCTCAATCAGACCGAATTAGATAACAGCTCCGATCCGGCAATTTTAAAGTTGGAAGAATATTATTTGAAAAAGTTAAAAGACGCGATGTATGGCGAAATTAAAAACAACACCTACACCGAAGGAAAAGTGGCAGATCATGGCGTCTTTTGGGAAATGTTTGAATCTCAACTGGGAAAAAATGTTGTCTCAACAGTCACCTACTATTGTATCGACGCAAATTCCGAGAATAAATTCTACATAAATGAAAATGATGGGAAACGAAAGGCGCAGCGACAAAAAAACTTAAAATCTTTAACCTCTGTTGAGAAAAATGGTAATCCGGTGGCATATGTTCAGTGGTCTGAATGCATAACCCAAATTCAAGATATTTGCCATAACACTTCGGCCGAAGAAGGCGAGGAGGAAGAAAAGAAAGATAAAAATTATTCTAAGCAACGCGCCTGTGTGGTAACTGCTAATTTGCGAGCATTGAAGCAAAATCTTTTTGCCATTGATGATCTAAAAAAAGCGGCTGAGGCCAATGCTAAAGAGGCGCCAAGTGTTGAAATCGTGGGAAAACAAAACACCAGCGTTTATCGTGGATTGGCCACCTCTGAAAAAGGAGAAACCAAAAACATCGACCATCTAACAACACTAACCTCTAATGAGGTGATCAATACTTCTGGATATGGTTCGGCCCTAGAAGTGCAGGCCCAAGAACTACAGGCCAAATGCATTGATGCTGCCAATAGCGAGTTATGTAAAAAGTATCTCAACAGTTCTGAGGAAAAGAAAAAATTAGAAAAGGCCATGGATGAATATGTTGTAGAGAGTGGGGCAATACAAAATAAAATTGAAAAAGAAGTAACCGATGAAGCTGGTGTAGAAAAATATATGAAGGATGAGCGTCGAGAAAAAGTTGAAGAAATGGTCAACAGTGATAATGCAGAGATTTTAAAAGACAAAATTCAGACTAACTATGAACAAGAACGAGAAATGATCATTAAGCAACTAGCGGAAAATATCAATAAAACTTCGGTGGCCGGAAAAAGCGATGATCCAACGACAGTAGAAAACAAAGGCCAGCTGGAAGGAATTAAAAAGCAAATTGAATCAACCGCCAGTGAGTATAAAGAATTGGTCCACTTTAATAACGTTATTTCTGGCTATTTCAGTGTAGAAGATAGTAGTGGGAAAAAATTAGGGGCCAACACTCAGACTCTAGCACAAGAGATGGCCGATAGCGCCTTTGCTTCCGATAAAGAAGTGGCCGGTCGATCGCCCAGTAATTTAGAAAATTCTGCCAATAATTATGGTGCCAAGGATTTCAAACTGCTACAACAAATTACTGACACGATCACTCAGCAAAATAACCAGCACGACGATGAAGACGAAAATAACAGAAGCAGTGCTTCGCTATCACCTGACCAGATTAACGACAGTATGCTTGGTTATGGAACGGAGGAAGAACAAAAACGAGCAGAGGAAAGACAAAAAAAAGAAGAGGAAGCTTCTTCGGGTAGTGATAATTCTGAGGCCCCAAATGAGTCAACACCCATAAATAATTAGATGGTCTTAATCCAAACAAATACTTTGTTTACTCCCGGAGGATTATCTCCGCGGGCCAAATTTTCATAAAGAATTGCTTCATCAACTTCCAAAACTTCCGTCAAAAATTCACGTAACGCTAAGCGAGGAACATATAAGTTATAATAGAGTCCTCCGGGAACAATCGTTCCTGGAGAGACGTTATCAACCTGTGAAATACTGTACTTGGAAATCAACTCGTTTAAGTTTTTTTTTGACTCTTCGGCATTAACCGATCTCATCATCACCCGATATACTTTTTTATTTCCAAAGCGCGTTTCACGATAACCATCTTTTGTTTGCTCCTCATACGCCGATTGTTCTAAATTTGTCTGATCAAAATCTTTAGGAAGAGATTCCCAGGAGGCCAAAACAACTTCTGACTCTGTTTGAAATACTTCTGCTTCAATCTGCTTAAATTTATCTTCATCTTCCAGATCAATACCGACTCTATCGAGATCAATCATATCCGCCTTGTCTTCGATCTCCTCAAATGGTTTAAATTTTAAGTTGCTGTCTATTTGCAAAAACTGTGGTTCGTAAATACTAATCTTGTTAGTAAGAAATTCTTCATACCAGGTATTAATCATTCGCACCAACGTTATAACGACAACTCCCAAAACAATTAGCAAAACAAAATCACGGGCCAAGCGAAGAATCTCTCGCGCAGGCATTAAGGCCTTTTTCTTATCCAAGCTAAATTTTTTTGAAGTAAAATCTCGCTTCATCTGAGCAACAAAAGTTCCCCACTCGCGATAAAGAGTAATTTCCATGGAAGGCATCACATCGTCTTCGTGAGTTCCTGAAAAATCATCCCCTATTTCTAGCTTTGTCATAATGTCTTTAAAGCCCAGTGATAGATTTTCACTGGAGACATTGGTAATTTGAAATAACTCGCTAATCTCGTCATCGTAGTGTGGCAATTTCTCCAGAAAGAAATTTCTCAACACTACGGCCAACTCAGAGATAGAAATCTCAACTTGCATGGCAATATCCATGACAGTAAACTCTCGATAGATAAAAACATAGACAATGAACTTATCGCGCAACCATAAAAACCAAGATGAAATAGGGCCCACTTTAACAGTCGTGACAGCGTAGTTAAATCTATAAACTAATTGTGAAAGATTTAATCCATCAATAAAGAAATTTGTCCAAAAATCTTCAAACTCTGCTCCAAATTTGCCTTGCCAGGTTATGCCATCCAAGTTGAGTTGCAACCAATTTTTAAAATCGTCATAATCGGTTTTATCAAAAATATATTTTCCAGGTTCCATACTTAATTAGTCCACAATTTATCAAAACTAATACTAATCATAGTTTAGATTTCAACTATTGAAAACTGCTTTTAGCACTCACAAAAATAATGGCCATTATTTCCGCTATTGAATGAAAAAAGTTTGGCAATGTATAATTATCTACAGTGCTTGGCCTCTTCTTCCTGGCACAAGGGTGTTTATAGTATGGATGATCTTTCTCAAATACAAATGAATCGCTACCGAGAAAATGAGTACAAACGCAATAATTTCGAATTGCGCAAGATGAAGGCCGAAAACTATCGCGAATATCAAAAAGTTGCTAAGAACAATGAAGCGGCACTCTCTAGCTTAGAAAAAGATTATGGAGTAAAAGTCTCAACTCTAGAAAACGATTTAGAACAAAAACTACAAGATTTACGTTCTGCTCACAAAGAGCGAATCGATGAAGAAAATGAACGCCTCGATGCAGAGTTGCGAAATCTCAAGATAACTCATGGTGATCAAGTATCCGAGGTAAAAGCATCTTTTAAAAATCAACTAGACGAGATGGAACAATCTCACAAGGAAACATTGGAGACGGCCAAAGAAAAATTTAACAAGGAAAAATCTCGCTGGGATACATAAGGCCGGATACATATTTTAAAGGCAAGTCGAATACACAAACGGTTAAAGGAAAAAGGGAAAAAAGATGGGCACAACGACAGAGCAGCAAACCGGAGTTTTTATTAATGGCAAAGCACAAATCATAGAGATGATGCAATACTTGCGACAAGACGAGCGCGAACGAATTTTGAAGCAGATTAAAATTCGCAACCCGGTACTGGCCGATGAACTAGTGGAAAGAAGCATAACCTTTGAAAACCTCTCTTCACTCTCTGATGTTGACCTGAGAAAGATTTTTACTCATATCTCCGCCCCTATTCTTGGAATTGCCTTAAAGGGAGTTAGTGTTGATTTTCAACGCCGCTTGCTGGGAATTGTGCCTAGAGATTATGCAGAGCAGGCATTTAGTACTTTAGTGGCCCCTATTGAAAATGAGGCAAGAGATAGCAGACGAGCGCAAAATAAAATTGTCTCCGTTTTAATTTCATTAAATAAGCGCAAACAAATTTCAGTGTAGTAGAAAAGATATAATTTAAAATTTATCTGGCCGAGCTACGAATAAATTCGGAAAGGCAGTATTTCACTAGTGATTCTTGCTCCACCACTTCTCCCATAAAACGCCAGGTGATTTTATTAAAAGGCCCAAGGTGGGCCATAATCTCTAGCGGTACTTTACTGTTTTCTACTACCGCACTCCGGCCCGCACTTATTTTAGGAGAAAAAACTTCCCCGCTACTAGAGAGAAAGCCAATTGAAATCAGGTCATTTGCCTTGCGTGCCACAATCAAGCGCAACGAATTGCGATAGACCATAAAATCATTTATGGTATTAGAAATTTTAAAAACACGTACCTGATCACCGGCACTATTGTTTCCCCTGAATTCATTAAACTTGGTTATGTAGATTTCAAAACGATCACGAAGATTATCCATAAACTCAATAGAGGCCTCTTCTAGGTGGTGAACTGGACTGAAATTATCTGCGAAGTGAATAACTCCCGACTCCTCCATATTGAGCTCTTCTAAGGCCAAATTTTCTATCCAAGTCGTTGAAATCTCTTGGGGTTGCAGATCAAAATCCATACTAAAATGATGCTGGATGTAAACACGCCTGTCAATAGTTTAATTACGCAGAGAAAGAAGAGGGGGGTGAGTGAAAAAAAGGGCCTAGTTTTGATATGGCGTTCTTGAATCTATTCCGCCCGCCGTTTGACAGGTGGGTGCAGTTGTAATCACTTTAGGCTTCTCACTATAAGTTTAAAACTTGTGAGCTTGCTCACCATGATCAGGGACCACTCCCTTTATTACGCTTAGTAGGGCGAATAATTAATATGCCAACTACTAGACCCAGTGACGATTATACTCCATTGTGAAATAGTGCTCAATCAATATTAATAATGATCTAATTTTATTAGGTAATAGTGTAAAAGGGGCAAAATTAGTTGCGTGTGACGCACAGCGGTGTTATAATATATCTAGTTGATATTTTAGCACTTTTTCGATTTCTTAGGAGATTGGTAAAGTGTTGATGAGATTATACCGAAGATGTATGCGAACAAGGTATTTGAAGGGGGAAGGAATGAATAAATTCATCAGTTTTTTAAAAGATGAAGAGGGACAGACTTCCACAGAGTACATCTTACTGGTGGTGGTGGTAGTTTTAATTGTTGTAAAATTTAAAGACGTAGCAGTTAGTCGATTGGAACAAATAACCGCAAACGTCTTCGATAAGATAGATGGTATTGCACAAGAGATGAAATAGAAGATATCTCCGCGCACTGACATCTCTTCTTGTTATAATCTACCACCAATTGCGAACCACCTCGTTTCCAGTTATAATTTTTAAATATGAGTCATCGAAAAATTAAGGCCTCTGCTGGCCAAGCACTTGTTGAATATATTTTACTATTTGCCATTATCTCTATCATTACCGTCAATATGCTAAAGACTATTACTACCTACTTTGACGAAGCAGTTGGTAATTTTGGAAATATCTTTTCTCGCCATCTGGCCACCGGGGTCTGTGAACGTAATTGTTTTTTTAATGATTTTGGGAATAAATAGCCATGTCTCTATTGGCCATCTATGTCGGACAACTTTTTATCTTGGCCATAATCTCCTTGCTCGATATTAAAACTCGAAAAATTTCCAACTACTGGCCACTTCTAAATTTCCTGTTTTGGGGAGTGGCAATGGCGGGAGGCGGGGCCCTATTTACTGGCCCCTGGTATAGCTACCTACTTTATCCAATCTCCATTGGCACAACTGGATATCTACTCTATCTTTTATCCATTGCCGGTGCCGGCGATGTTAAGTACATCTCAACCTTTTTTTTAACCATCCCACTTAATTTTCATTACGATTTTTTTCTTTTACTTCTTTATGTGACCATTCTGGTCAGTATAATAAATCTGCTAATTAATTTTTTCTCCAACTTTTCTGAAATGATAGTACTATTGAAGATGAGAAAATTTAGCGCTCTCTTTAAAGTAGGAGTGCGCAAGTTTCCATTTGCACCAGTCATACTTTTGGCGTGGATGTTATGGGGATGGATGAATCAAGGAAAGATCCATTGAGCGTGAAGAAAAAAAATGTATTTGCTAAAATTGGCCAGCAAGGCCAATCAACCATGGAATATCTTATGCTACTTATTGTGGTGGCCATGATCATCTCTTCCATCCTAAAAAGTGCGGGATTCCGCAGTTTCTTTGGCCCAGATGCGCCCATGATTGAACAATACGCTCGTTATATGGAATACTCCTATCGTCATGGGATGCCCGGGCTTGATGATAGTAGAAGCAATATTGCTGGAAATACACATGACACTTATTCTTCTGGCCAAAATAAATCGCACTTTTTTATTCACAAGCATGGTTATGAATAGGAAGAAAATAATAATGGGAAGGAGTGGCCAATCAACTATTGAGTTTTTGCTTTGCTTTATCTACTCCTTTGGCATCATTTTCGTTTTTTTCAATGTCGCTTATAATATTACCAATGGCCATTTAGTTCACTATGCCACCTTCATGGCCTCACGCGCATACCTAGTGTCTGATGATAACTCCAATACTGCACGCGCGGGAGATGAAACGGCGCGGGCCGTTGCTAATGAAGTTTTCGAAAAATTTAGAATAAATTCTTTTATACCTGATAATGGAGGACGATTAGTAATAAACTCTCCCGAAGATGGGCCTAATGTTTTTGTTGGATTATTTTATAAATATAAAACAAAATTTTCCACAGTTCCCATGATTGGCGGACAAATTGATTTGAATATGGCCTCTGAATCTTTTTTAGGACGAATTCCTTCAAGGGCCGAATGTCTTTCCCGTATCTGCAAAGCAATGGAACTGCCCAACGGAGGAGGATGTCCAGATTATTTTGCTACTTTTTACGATGATGGATGTTAGATGAAAAGACATAAAAAAAAACAAAGATCCAGGTGTTGGCAAAATATCTTTTTAATAAATCATCAAGGCCAGGCCATCTTTGAATTTATCGCTTTCTTACCAGTAATGATCTTGCTTTATTACTTACTCATAACTGTTTCCTCAGCAATTAATGGTTCCATCAATCAACAAAAGGTGGTGCGCGGTTATTTTTTCCAACTCAATCGCTACAACTCCATGTCTTCTGACATAAACGACCTTCTGACCTTTGCTGGCGGAGGTATTAAATATGCCGGCATGGATATGATTGGCTGGACAACAATGGAAGATACCGGTCAAACAACCACTCCTTTGGCGGCCTGCTATGAGATGAAGCTTTTTGCTGGGGAAGCTCCCGAAAAATGCAATGATCGCTCCTCACCAACTACTAATTTTATCAAACCAACTACTGTTTTCGGTTTATGCAGTACCAGTTATCGACTCCTCGCCCCTGGTATTTTTGCCCGCGATCACTTTGAAACAGGAAATCCTCATAGCGGTTGTCGACTAACTTCCGCTCCGTAGGTAGCACCGGCCACTGTCAAGTAGGCCAAAACTTCCATCCATACATTTATCTTCAATCCTTTGATAATATATCAATAGCAAACAGATTGTAGCAGTGAGGATCATATATGAATACCCGAGCGTTTACCTTTGCACTAGTCATCTCTGTCGTGGCCATGTTTATGGTCATCACCTACATCAGTGACAAGGAAGATGCAATGAAACGGAAATATGGCGATATGAAAACTGTCGTTGTTGCCAAGCAAGACATTCAAGAACTAGAGATGATTGACGATACTAAATTACAATCAATCCAAATGCCCAGTAACTATGTTTCTGAACATGCTTTCACCGGCTTTGAGGAATTAAAAAATGTAGTTGCCGCTGTACCCATTTTAAAGGGCGAAATAATTACCAAACCTCGCGTTACTTATCCTGACGCCAAAACCGGTCTGGCCCGACAAGTCACTGCCGGTAAACGCGCTATTGCCATTTCAATTGGTGATGATCAAGCGGTTGGGAAATTGATTAAACCAGGGGATCGCGTAGATGTAATTGCACCGGTGGCCTTTGATACTCGAAACGACCAAAAAAAAATTAAGACAATCATTCAAGATGTACTAGTACTATCCACCGGAAAAAGCATTACAAACTCCATTCCACTAATCGGAGTAGAAACCACTCGCGCCATTAAAGAGATGAAGCTAAATGTATATACCGAGTACAACAACATCACGCTGGAGTTAAGTCCATATGATGTGCAAAAATTAATTTATATTCAAACCTACAGTTCCGGTGGACGCATTTATCTGTCCTTACGAAACAACGTTGATAAAGAACAACAACGAATAAATTCTACGAGTATTTTTGATCTTTTGGGCGATGAAGAAAAATTGGATGCTAAGAAATTTTTCATGGAAAAGTATAAACAGGAATAATCATTCTCAAGGAGAATTTCTATTAGACTAGTATTGCTTGCCACATTTGTTTCTTTTCTTGCAATTACTTTCGCCAAAGCACAAGTAGCCGATACGACAACTAATGAAAGTGGTGCTACCACGGTGAAGGTGGAAGTCCCCATGGGAGTTGGGAGTGATATTATCAAATTGGATTTTGTTACTGAGCCCAAATATATTGAAATAATAGATCCCAGCGTTATAACTTTTACTTTTGTTCCCGTAAAAAAAGAACTGATTTTAAAAGGCAAAAAGCCAGGAAAAACGGTTGTGCGTATCAGAAACAATGTTGGTGATGAAAAGATGATCATTGAAGCAACAGTCGTTTCTAATTCCTTGTCAAAAACTATTGAACAGCTACAAGAGTATTTAGGGGATGTTGAGGGTTTAGAGATTGGAGTTAAGGCAGACAAAATTTATATCGGGGGAGAAATAATTGTACCTACTGATATTGGTAAAATTAGTACCGTGCTGACCGCTCTAAATGTTACGGATCTGATTCTATTAGTTGAGTTGGCCCCTCAGTCAAAAGTGATAATCGCAAAAAAGATGCAAGAAGAGTTAACCGGTTCCGGCCTAAAAAACGTCACTGCTCGTGTGGTCAATAACCGATTTTGGCTGGAGGGCACAGTAGAAAATCCTGACGATAAAACCAAAGCAGAGGTAATTGCTGCGGCCTATTTACCTGATTCGCTAGATCCTATTGCTAAATCTAGTGGCGGTGATCGATATGCTAAAAAAGTAATGAAGCCTATTGAAAATTTTATTGCCGTAATTGAAAAACCACAGAATCCATCCTTGCCAAAATTAATTAAAGTCTCTGCTCAATTTGTGCAACTGACTAAAGAGTACGCCAAGTTCTTTGGCTTCCGTTGGAATCCCATGATGGATCCCAACAGTGGATATATAAACTTTGGCCGAACAGATGGTGGCAGTATTGACTCTAAATCTCGCAATGGAACTTTGGCCGGCACCATCTCTAATCTTTTTCCCCGGCTAGCGGCGGCCAAAAGTGCTGGCCATGCACGCATTATTCAATCGGGAGTGGTAGTGGTAACAGAGAAAAAAACTGCCACTATTCAAAAGAAGGGAACCAAGCCATTTGTGTTAGGAGAGGGCGATGCCCAAAAGGTAGGAACTGCCGAATCTATGTTTAAAATTCAAGTTACTCCTGAAATAATTAAAGATGAGGCAATCAAGTTAGATAATCTGACGGTGGATGTAAAATCAGTTTATGGAGGAGATAAGCCAGAGGAATTAACCAACAGTGTCAACACCGTAGTAGTGGTAAAATCCAAAGAATCCGCAGTTATCGGAGGAGTCGTCGTAAAAAACAGTGCCACTGATTACGACAAGGATGAGCCCGACAGTGGAGTTGCAGGTAAGGATGGAGAAGAAAAACCATACGCCTTATTTTCTTTTTTGCGCTCCAAGCAACAATTATCTAATCGCAGTCAATTCGTAGTTTTTGTTACTCCTGAGATTATTGAATCGGCATCTATTGGTACCGAGGATATAATGAAAAAATTCAGAAAGAGAACGAGGTAAAAAATAATGGCCGGACACATAATAAGTATCATCGGTGGGAAAGGAGGGGTTGGCAAATCCGTTTTTGCCGCCAATTTGGCCTTTGCCTACGCCGAAGAAGTTAAGGCCAAAATCATGCTATTTGATTTTGATCAACAGGCGGCGGGGGATCTCTCTCTGATCACTGGAATAAAATCCAAAAAAAATCTAAAAGAATTATCCGATTTTCAAGGAGTAATTGATCCTAAAACATTTCCTACTTTTGTCTCTTTACAAGGAAACGTATCTTTTGTTTCCATGCCTGCAGAAAAGCTACTGGCCGAAAGTGTCAGTATAGAAGGAATGGGAAAAACTTTAAAAACCATAACCAATCTCTATCCCATAACCATCATCGATGTTGGTAGCGAATTAAATCCACTGGCCCTTAAAGCGCTGGAATACTCAACTTTAATTTTTTTAGTGACAACGCCAGATATTTTAGCGGTATCTCAAGGGCGACGAATTAATCAAGAGCTAATAACCTCTCTTTTTCCCAAAGACATGGTACAGGTGATACTAAATAATTATGAGAAGGGCCATCCGGTTACTCCAGAATTAGTTAGCAAAAATTTAGGCAAACCAATCTTTACGCTTATCAACAAAGATGAAAAGACTTGCGTGGATGCGTTGAATAAATCGCAAGTTATTATGAATGTGGCCAAGGGAAGTTTATATGCCAAGGCCGTTACAGAGTGTGTGCGCAAATTAATTCAAAAAAATGTTCTTAAAACTCTAGAGGCGCTAGTAAAACCCAACGACGCTTCATCCAAAAAAAGCACGGAGGCAAGCAATAGTGATGGTGAAAAAAAATCATCTCATCAACCCTGGATAGATTTAAAAAGCCGAATTCACAAAACCTTGGTTGATGAAATGGATATGAAGGCCAACAATGATAATGATCCGCGCGCCAAATTAATTTTGCGCGAGCAAACTAAAAAAATGGTTGTCGAACTACTGAACAAAGAAGACGTTAAAGGAATAATCAATAGCAGAGAAGATTTAAATCAAATTGTTAAAGAAATTTTAGATGAGGCCTTGGCACTGGGGCCACTAGAGGATCTACTCGCCGATAAGGAGTGTTCAGAGATTATGGTCTGTGGGCCCTATAAAATATTTTACGAAAAAAGCGGCAAAGTGAAAAAATCAGACATCACCTTCACCAACGATCGCCAAGTACTCAACGTTATCGAAAGAATTGTGGCCCCCATTGGTAGAAGAATTGATGAGAAAACGCCCTACGTGGATGCTCGCCTGGCCAATGGTTCAAGAGTGCATGCCATCATTCCGCCTTCGGCCATAGATGGCTGTACTATCACTATTCGAAAATTTCCAGAAAACCGCATTACTTATAAAGACTTGGTAAAATTTGGCTCAATGACTCAAGAGATGGCCGATTTTCTACGCATTGCGGTTGAAGGAAAACGCAACATCGTTGTAAGTGGTGGTACCGGTTCTGGTAAAACCACACTCATTAATGTGCTGGCCGGATTCATTCCGTCCAATGAGCGAATCATCACTTGCGAAGATTCCGCCGAACTATCCCTTCCACAAGATCATATTGTTCGATTAGAAACGAGACCTCCTTCATTAGATGGACAGGGTGCTATTGATATTCGCTGTCTTGTTAAGCAGACGTTACGAATGCGTCCAGATCGAATTCTAGTAGGAGAGTGTCGCGGAGGAGAAACTTTGGATATGTTACAGGCCATGGGTACCGGACATGATGGCTCTATGACTACTGTACACTCCAATAATCCGCGTGAATGTATTGGCCGTTTAGAAACTCTAGTACAATATGCCGGTACCGCGCTTTCTCCCAAATCAATTCGCGAAATGATTGCTAGCTCTGTCCACATAATCGTGCAACAAAGTCGCCTTGAAGATGGCTCACGCAAAGTTACTCACATAACGGAACTGGGCGGAATGCAAGGCGATGTCGTTACCCTTCAAGATATTTTTCTTTTCAAGCAAGAGGGTTTTGACAATAAAGGGAAAATCAAGGGCAAACACCAATCATCTGGATTTATTCCCAAGTTTATTGAATCACTTGAACGCAAAGGCTACAACATACCAATGGGAATTTTTAAAAACTAGGAGTGTTAAAAAATAATTATGCCTGATCTCCTCAAGCTCTACGACAACGAAGATTTTTTTACCAATATAATGTTGACTCTTTTTATTGGAGGGATGTTCTTCTTTTATGCCCTAAAATATAGTCGCGTGATTTTTGAATGGATTGAAAATCAAACTTTTGGAACACGAAATTATATTGTGGAGAAATTGGAATTGCTACATATTGAGGTCAAGGCAGAAAAAATCACACAAATGCTTCTCTTCCTTTCATTTGGATTAAGTATTATCACTCTTGGCATCATGACATTATTGGGCCATTGGTGGGCGGGAATTTTTTTAGGTATAATTCTTTCTATCGTTGGCTGGAAAATACCTCGTCCTTTTATTGACTACATGGTAAAAAAACGAATCAAACAATATCAAAATCAGATGATTGACGGCCTAACTCTTTTGGCCAATGGAATTCGCGCCGGCCTTTCACTGCCTCAGGCCATCGGAATGGTGGTAGATGAGATGGGCCCACCTCTATCACAAGAATTCTCGCTAGTACTACATCAAAATAAATTAGGCGCCCCACTTGAAGAGTGTTTGGAGAATTTGGCCGCCCGGATGGCCACGGAAGATAATCGAATGTTTATTTCCAGTATAAATATTTTGCGCGAGACAGGTGGTAATTTAGCAGAGACATTTGATACTATCGTAGAAATTATTCGGGAGCGTATCAGGCTCCAGCAAAAAATTGATAGCTTTGTGGCCAACGGATTACTTCAGGGGGGAATTATTCTATGTATGCCTCTTTTAATTGGAATCATCTACTATTTTTCTGACCCCGAGGCCACCATGCTCCTTTTTACTCATCCTTTGGGCATTGTCGCTCTGTTTGTTGCTATATTTCTTGATCTTCTTGGTGCGGTAATTATTTTAAAAATTGTTAATATAAAAGTTTAGTAATTAAGTTGTGTTGCGCAAAAAAGAAGATCTTGGAAAAATACTGGGAAAAACAGTTAAAGTGAGAAGTAAAATATCCGAGAAGAGTTAAGACTGATGGAAGATGTGAAATATAAAGTAGATGGAAGGAAAGTCTTAATTATGAAAAAAGTAGCTGGATCATTTTTAGGTATATATAAAAAAAGGAAGTCAGGTATGAACAATTTTAAAATTTTTATCATTCCCATTCTAGCAATTTTAGTCTCGGCCTCAACCTTGGCGGGAGTTAATCTAAAAAACGGTAACTTCTACATCTCCTACACGGACATCAAAGTTCCTGGTGGTGGACACGACTTGGAGATAACGAGAACCTACAATTCCAAATCTGCCGATAAGGGATGGTTTGGTGTTGGTTGGGGAAGTGATTATGAAACTTTTTTAAATGTTGGCCCCGACGGATCGATCGTTATTTATGAAAATGGTTCCGGTGCTCAGACTCGTTTCACCAGCAAAGAAAGTATCAACGTCGAAGATGCTGCTAAAAAAATTGTAGACGCCATGAGGAAAACGTCAGAACTTTCTGAAAATGTTGCCCAGGATTTAATGAAGAAACTAAAAGGTGATGAGGTGTTACGTCGAACCTATGCTCAGAAGTATAAAGTAAAATCTGAGTTTGCAGACGGAACCATCCTTTATTCTAATGTTCGAGGTATTCAGACAGTAAAAAAACATGCCGATGGTTTTGTGCGTTCCTATAGTGACGGCAGGTCTGAAAATTTTAACCTTAGTGGTAAGTTAATCAAGGTCAGTGATAAGAATGGATACTCTGTTACTCTAAACTACAACAAGGGCAACACACTAGAGAGCATAAAAGACTCACAAGGAAAACAGTTATTTTTTGAATGGTATCCTGATTCTAAAGTTAAAAACATTTGGTCGGCCGGCGACAAAAAAACTGTCTACAAATATGATGGAGATAATTTAGTTGAATCCCTAGATGTTGAGGACAACGTCTATAAATACCAGTACGACAGCAATCATAACATGACCAAGATTACCTACTCCAATTTAAGCACTTTGGAAATTGCGTATGATCGCAAAATGCAATTTGTTTCAGAAATAACTACTAGAACTGGAGAAAAAACTAAGTATAGTTATGGATCAAATCCCCAAAATCCACAGTTGCACTACTGGACAGAAGTCAGCAAGGTTGGCAAAGATGGCAAAATTGAAAATGACTCTACCAACAAATATGAATATGAGATGAAAGTACGCCCTGATGGCTCACAATACACCTATCGTATTGTTACTGGCCAACCAGGATTTGAGACTGAAACGATCTATTCCGAGTGCTGCTCACTTCCACTTAAAATCACTCGAGGTAAGCATGTTACCAATTTTGAGTACAACGATAAAGGCCTTCTAGTTAAAAAAAGTTCTACCAAGGGAGAATTTGTAGCACTAACTTATCATGAGACATTTAACAAAATAACTCGCGTCGTAAACAACGACGGATGGACGAATTTTGAGTATGATAAAAATGGCAATTTGTACAAAGCAGAAAATGGTGCTGGTAAGGCCGTTTTGTTAATCTATGATAGTCAGGGCAGAATAACCAAAATGGTTGATCATGAAAAATCAACTGGCAAAAAGCGCTCTCTCAGCTTCATTTATAACGCTCTTGGAAAACCAGTAGAAATTTCCATGGACAACGTTGGAAAAATAAATGTCGTCTACGATAACTACGGTGAAATTAAGAAAGTTGAACCACAATCTGGACATAAAATGGCCCTTGAAGTTACCCAGGCCTTCCAGTCGCTTCTTTCTATCGTAAAACCGGCCGGAGTTAATTTAAATATGTAGAGGACAATTGATTAAAAAAACTTATGGTTAACACTAACCACCTATAGGAGATTGTTTATGAGGATTATGAAATTATTGCTAGCGATTTGCGCCACATCCATACTCTTTCTTTTTGCCACCACAGTTCAGGCCGCTGATGAAACATGTGATAAAAGTAAGTGTGAAGCTTCTTTTGGAAAGCAAGCTTCAGAGGAGGGTGCTCGTGAAAAATGCGAAGCTGCGGACGCTAAAAAGATTGCTTGCTATGACCCCTGCTGTACTGTTGCTACTACCCGTATCGGACAAGGTGAAACAGAGGGTTGTTCTGACGTAACTGAAGGTGGCGGAAAAACAACACCTATTGAAGGTGCTGCCCAAACTGCGGATCCTGCGGCAAGCACGAAATAGGGCCAATTCCTTATTCCTAGCGGTAGGCCAAATAAATTATTAGATAATAAAGTAATTGGTGCCCAGCTTGCTGGGCACTTTTTTGATATTGCTGAAATGATTTTTATTAACAAGAAATGATGATATAAATCAAAATTTTAGGACGTAATACCTTGCTTTTAGAAGAAATATACAAAAAAATAGTTCCCCCCCAATTGAGTAGTTGATTAAGTTACGTTACGAAATAGAATAGAGGTAACGATGCTCGTTTGTGAGCAACCAACAATAAGTAAAAAGAAGAGAGGCACGTATGTTACACTTCAACTTTACTAAAAAAATCGACGTCTATTTTTTACTATCTGCCATACTTCTGGCCGTTTTACAGGCAGGCTGTAATTCCGAGGCCACCACTATGCGCAGAGACAAGCAGGAGCGCTCTTCCGTTCAAATTGTTGATGCTCCACCAGCGGCCTACCCAATTATTTCCGAGCTGCCCGCAGAAGCTCCCGCCGTTGCCTCAGCTGATCCAACAGCGACAGCAACAGCAACTCCAATTCCCATCCCGGCCAAAGTAATAATCAGTGAACCTCTACTTCAGCTTTCTGCTGCTTCCGCGGGTGTGGCGATTGCCTCTATCAGCGTCAGTATTCTAGATGCTAATGATAATCCTGCTGATTTGGCCTCATTAATGGGGACAACTATTGATCTACAGTTGGTTCACGCCAATGAAGCACAACCATCCGGCACCACTCAAATAATTATGGATGGAACCAGTCATATTGTCGTGTTTGAAAATTTTATAATTCAAAAAGCTGATGTCGGATATAAATTACAGGCAAGCTATAATTCGGGAGCAATTGTTTCTGCCCAAACAACAGCATCCTTTAATGTCGTGGCGGCAGCTCCTCATCATATAACTTTTACGCAAAGTCCTCCTACCGGTGTTAACGCTAAGGCAATGGACAACTTCAGTATCGGAGTAGAAATTCGTGATGAATTTGAAAATATTGTTGCAGCTTCCAGTGGAGATAGCGTTGAACTTATTCTGACTAATAATTTGGCAGGTGCAACACTCTCTCCACTAACACCTTCAGCTCTAACAGCTTCCGGTGTCGCTACTATCTCTAATATTTCACTTGATAAAAAAGGCATTGGTTATCAACTCGTCGCCAGTGCCACGGTAAATTCTGTGGCCATATCTGGAAGTTCTGAGTCGTTCAATATTGACTACGGCAACCCTCATCATTTGGCCATATATCAACAACCATCGGCCAGTACTGAAATGGGTGACAGCATGACACAACCACTCATCATAGAAATTCAAGATGAAGGCGGAAACAGAGTCGAAAGTCATGATGCTATAGAAGTTACACTGGCCTTTGTTAACGATAGTGCTGGCCTTTCTCTTCCAAATGACTACTCCAATTATCAAATATCCACCACTGATGGCCGCGCCTCCTTCTCTAATTTTATCGTTAATATTCCGGCCACTAATTACACAGTAAAGGCCTCTGCTCTTTTGCCAATAATTGGGGCAGTAGAAAGTAATGTTTCTGACTCATTCGATATTTTGGCAGCACCAGCAACTCACTTAGTTTTTACCACTGTCCCTAGCGGATATGTAGAAAAGGGAGTTAATTTTTCAGTCCGTATAGAGGCAAGAAATGATCTGGATATGCTCGATACATCCTTTGCTGGAGCAGTCACTCTCTCTTCGTCCGTCGCCCTCTCAAGCGGTTCTACCGGCACAACCGTTACCGCAGTTGGTGGTGTAGCAAACTTTAATGTTAATATTCAAACTGCCGGTGCAGGATATGCATTATCTGCCTCTTGTTTGTCTCCGGCCATAAGCACCTCCGCCCCCAGTTCAACCTTTAATGTGGTTTTTGCCAGCAAAATTGTTATTCTTAATCCTACTGACGTATTCGTAACACAAAACGCCACCATCTCTGTTGAAGCGCAAAGTGCTGCCGGCGTAAAAGATACCAGCTTTGCAGGAACTGTTACTCTCGTTACTGACGGGTTTGCCTCTGGCGAAGGAACCATTACCCTTAGCGCCGGAAGTGGAAGTCTCGTTATCACTGATGCAATTATAGAAGTGGTTAATCTTTCTTTAGCAAACGGCCTAGAAACTGCCACAGAACGAGCACTAAATAGTTCTGATACCAAAGATATAGCATTCATGGAGCAAGATGAATGTACTGATGCTGACGCCTTGGGAACATACTGTGGAGGAGGAAGAAAAATTTCAGGAGCATCTACTGGCACAGCACCCAAACTAGTAATAGACATTCAAAGCAACTCCATTTATCAAAGTCGCACTAATGCCGTAACAACTTGCGATAACTACATTGATACAACACAGGGACGAAGTGATTGGAGAATAATGACTACTGATGCAGAGTTAAGTGCAATGTTTAATGCTCATCTGGGAATTTCAGGGGGAATCGGCTTACTAGTTAACAGTACTTCATATAAATATTGGGCCAACCGCCTAACGCGAACTAATTATTATCGCAACGGATATCTTAATGGAAGCACAATCACCATTGGAGAGACCTACTACACCACCTCTAACTACGTACGATGTGTAAGGCCTTACTCTACGACCATCCCCATTGACCGAGTTGAATTTCAACCAGTCGCTGGCCCAATTTACGGCAATGTAACATTGGAATTGCGTGCGCTTGATTTAGATGGAAATCTTTATAGTGCTTTTACAGGCGACATCGTTATTGAACAAAGTTCAACCTCTCTAAACATTACAGGCCTTGGCGCTGTTCATTTTACTGGCGGTATTGGAAGTATAACCATTAACGTCACCGATCCAGGAGAAGTTATTTTAAACATGTCTGACACTCCAATTGCCTTTAATTCGTATCGTGTAGACACTTCTCATACTGTTACCTTCAATGTACTAGGTGAAGTAGAGAATTTGGCCGCTCAAATTAATGCTCCAACGGCCAACGATATAAGTCTGGCCTGGGATTCCTCTACTCTCGGAAGTGAAGACAGTTATCTTATCTCCTCTGCTATTGGCTCGGCGCCTCCTGCTTCCTGCACTGGGGGAACTCTCGTACCGGCCTCGACAATTGATTATGATTTTCTTAGATTGTCTGGTTCAACGGCATACTATTTTAGAATTTGCTGGAAGGACAATGATACCGGAGAAACAAGTACCGGAGTAGTTGTTAGTGCAACTACTCCTTACGCAGAATGCATTCCCAGCGATCCCATTGGAAAAGATTGCAGTGGTGGGTATAAGATTGCCGAAGGCCTTGTCGTTACCAAAACTTATCAGGCCGGAGGAACCTGGACTACCCTATATTCGTTAACGGCCCCAGAGACAAATATTTATGCAGATCCCACACCCGGGATAGTTGGATTTAACGACTGTGACACTGCAATTAATGGAAAAACCGGATGGCGCTTCCCAACTTTAACGGAAGCGACTGCCATATGTCAGCTGGGGGGAGTAGGAACTTATACCGCCCTTGGATTTTCAACCAACAAAAGTATTTGGACAAGTACCGTAGCAAGCCCTAATGTATATCCCGGAAACGTTGAATACCAAGTCCACCCTATAACAGGTTATCCTAGTTGCTCTTATGATGGTTCTGCCCGCGGAATAGATGGTTCCTATTACATACGATGCGTTCGCGATTATCAGCCCTAGATTGTCGCGCGCTTCTCTTTTACGCAAGACAAATATTCTTCAGACGCATTGATTGTTACAGAGACCAGCAGGTGTAAAATCTTTTTACACCTGCTATATTTTATACACCCATCTCTGTTAATCCACTCTCTATTTACCCCTTTATACTGGCCAACTATTTGTAATCTGCACGATACTAGGCCCGGTCCAGTTGGCAAGCATTGTGCAGATTGTTGGATAAGGAAACAAATAGGAGGGACTTATATGAAAAAATTAACACTAACCGCTCTTTCATTACTGCTTCTTGTTACATCAACATCTATTGCAGCAGAAAAAAAAGAAAGAAAAGCCGGTGAGCAATTGGGATCAACCGTTGCGTGCATAGCCAAAGATGGTGAAACCAGAGAGAAGGAACTACCTGCCGAATTGAAAGAGAGTGAGGGCGGAGCAAACAAAAAATAGTAACAAACGTTGACAAGGCCTGACAAAAAATTAATCAGGCCTTTTTAGTAGACGTTTTAATAACTCTTCTTCTTCTACTGTGTAATTTTCTTGCCCTTCGATTGCTGCGACATCTCTCGCCTCGCTTTCTACTTTTGCCCTTCCCTCAAACGATTCTGCAGCAGAAGCTTCTGCTTGCGCATGATAATATCCGGCCGGCAGCTTCGGGCCAAAGACAAGTCGTCCTTTGGGTGTTGCGTTGGTGAAAAGCTTCATTCCTAATCTTCTACTAGAAACAATTCCTTCATCAATTTTTTCTTGTATGATTCCATAAAGATTATCTGTGTACTGTCGGGTATGGGTACTCATAAAATTGAAAAGGCAAGTATCAGCAATTGGAATACTTAAAATTAAATAGCTAACAAAAAAGTATAAAACGAACTTGACCACAAACATATACACTCCTCCTCTTAAAATCACTTTCTGATAACTTGCAAATTATTTTTCCAAAATCAAGGCCTCAACTTTCGCCACTGCCTGCAGTAATTGATCCTTAGAAAATGGCTTGGGTAAAAAATCAACGGCGCCGGCAGAAATCGAATCAATCACAATATTTTCAGAATGAAGTGAAGACATAAGTATTATGTATGCATCTCGCAAAAGCTCCGTTAGTTTTTTTGCCAAATCAATTCCGGAAACTTCTGGCATTACGACATCAATGATAAATAGATTACAGGGAACTGATCCAATAATTTGCATAGACTGGGCGGCAGAGTTGGCCTCGCCTACCACTTTGTAGCCACCACTTTCCAAGCTTTCAATTATGGAGCGACGGGATAAGTCCGAATCATCAATGACCATTATCTTCAGTGACTTATCCTTTTCTCCGCTTGCAGAACTTGGACGATCACTATCACTGTTTTTTATTTCATTCATCAGTAAAATCCTTTCATCAAAGAGGGTAACAAAAAATTATAAAAATTTTCTGTTAAATAGCTCTCTTCTATTTTATATTTTTTTCTACTTTGTTCTATACAGGCAAAAGCTGATTCATAGACACTCAAAGGGAGATTAAAAATGTCGGATACTACTGTTTCGGCCCCGGCCACCTCAAACTGCCATCGCATAAGCTTTAAAGAGATCTATATGAAATTTGCCTTTGATTTGGCCTCTCGCTCCACTTGTTCGCGCTTGAAAGTAGGGGCGGTGGTGGTCTCTGATGATTTTTCTCGTGTCTACGGAATTGGCTATAATGGAAATGCCGCTGGCCTACCAAACAAGTGTGATTCTGAAGAACCGGGAAATTGCGGATGTCTGCATGCGGAAGATAACGCTCTATTAAAAACCAACGGCGGGGCCGAAACACCAAAAATCATTTTCGTAACTCACCAACCATGTTCTTATTGTGCCAAGCGAATGGTGAATAAGGGTGGGGTAAAGAAAGTATACTACAGCGAACCCTATCGCCTAAAAGAGGGCCTGGAAATTTTAACAAAAAGCGGAATTGAAGTAGAACAATTTCAACTTTAACTTTTCATGAAATAAAATAATTAGCTTAAGCTGCTACTGGAGGTAGCGCCGATTGGATTTTTCCTTGTTTGCGCTTAACTTTGGCCGCACGCTCTTCCCAGCCAATTAACGCAATCTTTAAAACTTCGCTCACATGTTTTACCGGAATAAAAGTTATCTTTTGACGATACTCTTCTGGAATATCTACCAAGTCTTTAATATTTTTCCACGGAATGATGATTGTCGTTATATTCAACCGCATGGCCGCCAGGGCCTTTTCTTTTATTCCACCAATTGGCAAAACTTTTCCGGTCAATGTAATCTCTCCCGTCATTGCAATCTGCTTATCTACAGGCAACTTTGTCAGAAGTGAAACAATGGTGGTGGCCAGGGTGATTCCAGCGCTCGGCCCATCTTTAGGAACAGCTCCGGCCGGCACGTGAATATGAATCTCATGTTTATCAAAATAGCTCTCATCAATTCCATATTCGGCAGCATTGCTACGAATATGTCCAACGGCCGTCATGGCCGACTCCTTCATAACCTCACCTAATTTACCAGTGAGGGTAAGGCCCTTGCCCATCATATCGGTGGCCTCTACATGCATTACGTGCCCCCCAGCGGCGGTCCAGGCCAGGCCATTGGTAACTCCGATCTCATCACTGGCCAGTGCATCTTCATCAGAATAAATGGGTGGGCCCAAATATTTTTCGATATGCTCAGGCAAAATATGCGTTTTTCCCATTAATCCCTGGGCAATTTTCATTGCCACTTTACGACACAAGGCCCCAATCTGTTTCTCCAATCCTCGCAATCCGGCCTCTGAGGTAAAGTACTTTATCACGTCACTGACACTGTTATCTGAAATTTCAATATGCTCTTCCCCAATACCATTTTCTGTCATCTGCTTAGGAATAAGATATTTTTTACTAATGGCAACTTTCTCTTCTTGTGTGTATCCAGAGAGCGAAATAATTTCCATTCGATCTCGCAACGGGGCCGGAATATCTTCCAATACGTTGGCGGTAGCAATAAAAAGCACTGTTGATAAATCAAAAGGCACATTCAGATAGTGATCACGAAAATTGTTATTTTGCTCAGGATCTAAAACCTCTAACAGCGCACTCGAAGGATCTCCCTTAAAATCTCCTCCAATTTTATCTACCTCATCAAGCAATATAACTGGATTCTTGCTCTTAACCTGTTTTAATGCCTGAATAAATCTTCCCGGCATAGATCCAACATAGGTGCGACGATGGCCTCGGATCTCCGCCTCATCTTTTACTCCACCTAAACTTATGCGAACAAACTTGCGGCCAGTGGCCCGAGCAATAGATTTTCCTAATGATGTTTTGCCAACACCTGGAGGGCCAGAAAAACAAAGAATGGGCCCTTTCATTGCGTCGCCTTTTAATTTTCTTACCGCCAGAAACTCTAAAATACGTTCTTTAACTTTATGCAAATCAAAGTGATCTTCATCTAAAATTTTTCGGGCCTCTTCCAAATCTATTACTTCTTCGCTGGATACCGACCAAGGAAGATCAACCAACCACTCAAGATAATTTCGAACAATTCCTGACTCAGAAGAATCTGGATGCATTTTTTCTAAGCGAGATAACTGCTTAAAGGCTTCCTTCTCTGTCTCTTCTGGCATTTTGGCCAACTTAATCTTCTCTTTTAGCTCGGTAAATTCATCATCAGTCGCGGCCTCCGCATCATCCCCTAATTCATTTTTTATGGCCTTGATTTGCTCTCGCAAAAAATACTCTTTCTGCGATTTTGAAATTTCTTCTTTTGCTGCACTCTTCATCTTATTTTGCATTGAAATTATTTCAAGTTCGCGCGTCAAAATATCATTGATACGATTTAAGCGTTCAATAGGATCCAGCGTCTCTAAAATAATTTGTGCCTCTTGTGCTGGTAAATTTAGATTTGAAGCAATTAGATCGGCCAATCGTCCAGGCGATTGAATATCTTCTAGCACCATTAATATATCTGGCGACAAAACATTACCACTATTTACCACTCGTTCTAAATTGCCACGCACTGTGCGCATCATCGCATTGACGGCAACACTATTGGCCTCACTTTCCACATCTTCAACCTTAGTGATCTTCGTTATAAAAAAAGGCTCAGTTTGTTTGAATTCTGTAATTCGGGCCTTAGATAAACCTTGAATTAAAATCTTTACCCGTCCATCCGGCAATTTGCGCATACGCATAATCATTGCCACCGTACCTAGTTCATAGATTTCGGAGGGACGAGGCGTCTCCGCTCGAATATCTTTCTGACTAGAAAGGATGATAAGCCTATCTGTGTGCGCAATAGCGTAATCAACTGCCTGAATTGATGCCTCTCGGCCAACAAATAAGGGAACAATCATGAATGGATAAAGTACAATGTCTCTAATGGGTAACAGCGGGAGTTCTTCTTTGAATTCAATGTTGTCACCTTCGTAGTTCGTTACCATATTCTTCCTCCAACTTGGATGCTGGTATTCATTGTCTCACTTAACCATCGGGAAAAATTTGTTAACTCTTTAAAGTTTTTATTATTTTTTTTGCAAACAAAGTTTGATACCTTGATGATTGCACTCTATTATTGGTGGTTTTCCACAAAAGTTCGCTTCTTTTTGTTGAAGAGTGTCTTTTATATTTACAAATGTTGACCAATTAAATAGGGGAACACAAAAAAAAGGAAATCAGATGAAAAACAGTATAGGCGTTGTAATTTTAGCGGCCGGCCAGGGAACCCGTTTACACTTAGATCTTCCTAAGGCGCTCGCTCCCTTGGCAGGATTTAAAATTGTCGATTATCCTATAATGGAGTCCCAAAAATTTATAAAAAGTAGTGGCTTGTTAGGGGAAATTACGCTGGTGCTTGGCCATCGAAAAGAAGAGGTAGAATCCTACCTGCGCTCCACTCATCAAAACTTAAATTTTGTTATTCAAGAAAAGCAACTAGGCACGGCCGATGCCGTCAATGCCTATTTTTCTCAAAATAAAAACGCTTCCATACACGAATATACTATAATTTTATGTGCCGATACCCCCTTAATCAGAGAAAGTGATCTTCAAAAACTTTTTGAAGTAATGAAAACTAAAAATTTAGAGGCCGTGGCGGCATCATTTATCGCTCCTAACCCACACGGTTATGGACGAATTCTTCGAAATCAAAAAGGTAATTTGGGATTTTCCATTGTCGAAGAAAAAGATGCTAGCGACTCCATTCGCAATATTACTGAAGTTAACTCAGGTTTTTATGTAGCAAAAACCGACTTTCTTATCGGCCATTTAAAGAACATAAAGAGCGACAATAAAGCTCGAGAATTTTATTTAACTGACATCTTCAAGGATAATTATCGTGTACTCCCGCTACTCTTTAATGATGGATTTAAATTTTTAGGAGTAAACACTCTCCGCGATCTAGAAGTTGTACATGGACATCTTCGTCAAGAAATTAATGGAAGTCTAAGCTCCAGTGGTGTTCGCTTTATTGATTCGGCCTGCACCTATATCGATCAAACGGTACAAGTAAAAAAAGGAACTACAATATATCCCAACGTCATCATTGAAGGCAAAACAACCATTGGAGAAAATGCAATTATTAGTGCCGGTAGTGTTATTAAAAATTGCCAAATTGCTAACGGCGTAAAGATCAAACCTTATTCCGTGCTAGAAGACTCCATTATCGAAAGTGAGGCAGCGATCGGGCCATTTGCTCATCTTCGCCCTGGTGCCAATATTGGTAGTGAGGCCAAAGTCGGAAATTTTGTAGAAATCAAAAAATCCAAGCTCGAGCACGGAACAAAAGTCAGCCATCTGAGTTACGTAGGTGACGCCGAGATTGGAGAAAATAGTAACATTGGTTGTGGTTTTATCACCTGCAACTATGATGGTGTAAATAAACATGTGACCAAAATTGGAAAAAATTGCTTTATCGGTTCTGATTCACAAACTGTTGCGCCGGTAGAAATTGGCGATAACTGTTTTGTGGCCAGTGGCTCCACCATAACTTCTCCCATGAAAGATGGTGCCTTTGCCATCTCTCGCGGAAAGCAAATCACCAAGGATGGAATGGCGAGTCGCTTTCTTAAAGGGAAAAAATAATCCTTCTTGACCATATTCTATTTCACGGACTTTTTTCGGACAATATTCCTCATCGATGTCGCATAATTTCTCTATCCAAAAGGGCCGAAGGGGATGGAAAGATCGCATTCCCAATGTTATCGTCAGCTCTTTACTTTATCTAGGGGATTAAAACATGTGTGGAATCGTTGGATATCTCGGCCCGCAAAATGGTATTAATATTGTTTTAGAGGGGCTACGCCGCCTGGAATATCGCGGTTATGACTCCGCCGGCATTAGCGTTTTAGGTGCTAATGGGCGCTTGGCCGTTTTTAAAAAGGCCGGGAAACTAGAAAATTTACGCAATATTGTTAGCGAAATACACCCCACTTCCAACACCACTATTGGCCATACCCGCTGGGCAACCCATGGAGAGGTGAACGACACCAATGCCCACCCACACATTAGTGACTCTATGGCCGTGGACGATGAATACTCCATCGCTATTGTCCACAACGGGATTATTGAGAACGCCCCAATTCTTAAAAAGGAATTAATCGATTCAGGGATAAATTTCAAATCTCAAACTGACTCGGAAGTATTTCTAGGATTGCTACTACATGAACTCTATCAAGCAAAAAGTAGCAAAAAAGCAGATTATATGCAGGCCATTTTAAATGCCTTCAAGCGTATCAAGGGAAATTCTGCCTTTGTGATCCAAACCACCGATGACAACACTTTGTACGCTCTTAAAAAGGGGGCACCTCTAGTTTGCGGAACCAATCAACGCTCACGTGAACTTTTCGTCTCCTCCGATCCATATGCTCTGGTAGGAATGGCCGATAAAGTTTTTTTTCCTGACGATGGCATTTTGTGTGTACTTAATCGTCAGAATTCTCAAATTCGTTTTTTTGATCTTGAAGGAAGGCCCTCCTCCAAGGTGGCCAGCCGCGATCAAGAAATTTCTATGCAGGTCTCTGAAAAAGGTGCTTTTGAGCACTATATGCTCAAGGAGATTTTTGAACAACCCGAGCGCATTCGTACCCTCTCGAACTACTACCTACATGGCAACGGGCAACTACTTTTGCAAAAAATTGCCCATCACCATCCTAAGCAAATTCACATTTCTGCCTGTGGTACTGCTTGGCATGCCGGCCTGGTTATTAAAAACTTTCTGGAAAGATTTAATCGCATTCCTTGCGTAATTGAGTTGGCCTCTGAGTTCCGCTATAAAAATCCTATTCTTTCTCCTGAGGATTTGGCCATTTTCATCAGCCAGTCTGGCGAAACGGCCGACACCCTGGCCGCCCTAGATCTATGTCTAGAACAAAAAATTAAAACGTTAGCAATCGTTAATGTTGAAGGATCTACCCTTCATCGCAATGCCAACGAATCGCTACTTATTCAGGCCGGAATGGAAATTGGAGTGGCCAGCACCAAGGCCTTTACTTTGCAAGCATTAACCGGACGCATGTTTGGTGATGTTATTCAAAGCAAGAAAATTAATAGTGCTATCTTTGATAAATTTAATTTGCTCGCTGATCGCATCGAAGAACTACTCCGTAGTGCCGACCAGATTCAGGCAATTGCCGAAGAAATATATAACTACAAAGGTTTTATCTTCACTGGCCGGGGTGATGATTTCCCCGTAGCACTAGAGGGAGCATTGAAATTAAAAGAAATTGCTTACGTCCACGCCGAAGGCTACGCAGCAGGAGAATTAAAGCATGGACCAATTGCGCTCATTGATGAAATGATGGTTAACTTGGCCATTGTTACTCCCAAGCTTTATGAAAAAACCGTCTCCAATATTCAAGAGATCAAGGCCCGTCGCGGAATTATTGTTACCATCGGTCCGGCCAATGATCACCATTTACAAGAAATTAGCAATTACTATATTCCCATGAACTACGAAGGCCTCGACGAATTAATTCCTCTCTATGCTAATGTTGTAAGCCAGCTTTTCTCCTATTACGTCGCAAAATTTAAAGGCACAGATATTGATAAACCCAGAAACCTGGCAAAGTCTGTTACAGTAGAATGATCTAGAGGTGATGGCCAATGATCTCACTTTCCTCCCTTAATCCGGCCCAACAAGAAGCAGTAGTGAAAACTGAAGGGCCCGTGATGATTTTGGCCGGTGCCGGATCTGGAAAAACTCGTACTCTGGTTACTCGCATTTCTTATCTGCTTTCCGAAAAAGATCTGAGTCCTCATCAACTTCTGGCCTTAACTTTCTCAAATAAAGCGGCCAAGGAAATGCGAGAACGTGTGGCCCGCGATGTAAATGTCGATATTGGAACATTAAAAATTACCACTTTTCACGCTTTCTGCGCCCAACTTTTACGAACAGAATCACACTATTTAGGCCTGAGTAAAAACTTCACCATTTATGACGAAGGCGAATCCAAGGCCATCGTAAAAAATTTAATTGGCCGACAGGGCCTGACCACGAAAGAACTTTCTCCTTACGAAGTCATTGGTTATATCGAAAACATAAAAAACAATGGGTACTACATAAAGCGCAAAAACAATCCAAATCGACAAGCTCTTTTTTCTTTAGATAGTTTTATCATAGATGAACAAGAAAATTTTTATCACTACTATGCCGACTATGAAGCAGAACTACAAAAGGCCAATGCTCTTGATTTTGGCGGCCTAATTACTGCGGTCATTGAACTTTTTGAAACCTATCCCAAAGTATTGCAGCATTACCAAGAACGCTTTCGATATCTCCTGGTTGATGAATATCAAGATACCAATCGTGCACAATTTGCCCTAATCCAAATGCTTTCCGCCAAACACCAAAATATTTGCGTGGTGGGAGATGAAGATCAATCCATCTATTCTTGGCGAGGAGCAGATATTCGTAATATCTTGGATTTTGAAAAAATTTTTCCTACCGTTTTGACTTTAAAACTAGAACAAAACTATCGCTCTTCCAAAACTATTATTGAAGCGGCCTCTTGTGTTATTGCTCGCAATGAAATGCGCAAGGGCAAAACTATGTGGACACAAAATCCGGCCGGCGATTCTATTGAAGTGGTAGAATGCTACAATGACAAACAGGAGAGCGAATATATTACTGACTCCGTTAGCAAACTAATTAAAAGTGGAGTACGCTCTGATGAAATTGCCATCTTCTACCGCACCAATTCGCAGTCACGCTTATTTGAAGACAATCTGCGGAAAAGAAAAATTCCCTATCGAGTAGTTGGCGGAGTTAAATTTTACGAACGTAAAGAGATAAAAGATATGTTGGCCTATCTACGTCTTATTGTTAATCCGAAAGATTCTCTCGCCTTGGCCCGCATTATCAACGTACCAACACGAGGTCTTGGGGCAACATCTTTGCGCAAATTAGAGCAAGAGGCGGTAAGGACCAAATTTTCTCTATGGGAATTAGTTGAAGATTTAGTCAACAATCCCGAAAAATATTTAGAACTACGCTTAACGCCTAAAATAAAATCGGCCCTCTCTTCTTTTGTCTCCATAATTTGTGAAGCGAAATTACTTGAACATAGCAATATCTCTCCAAAAACCATCTATGAAAAAATACTAAATGAGTCAGGTTATCTAGATCAAATGAAGGCCAGCAAAGATTATGAGTCTCTATCTAGAGTGGAAAATCTCCAGGAATTGTCCTCCGCCATCTCTCAATATGAGTCGGCCAATCGGGCCCATGCCTCTCTTTCTGGATTTTTAGAAACAATTACACTTGACTCTGCCACCCCCACTGATGAGGAAAATTCTCTTCTACATCCACAATCAACTGGAGAGGTTTCCCTAATGACAGTACATGGTGCCAAGGGACTAGAGTTTTCTCACGTTTTTTTAGCAGGAGCAGAAGAGAATATTTTTCCCAGCTATATGAGCTTAACTGAAGGCGAAAATGGGGTAGAGGAAGAGCGTCGCCTCTTCTATGTGGCCATGACTCGTGCCATGAAAAAGCTCTGTATCTGTTTTGCACAGGCCCGTATGCTTTTTGGACAGATAAAATTTAATGGCCCTTCTCGTTTTATCAATGAAATTCCCCCCGGCCTTTTTCATTGGCGCAAACACTACAAAGAAAATTTTGATCGCATGGGCCGAGATTATAGCGACGACAGTGATAATAAAGATGATGCTTGGAGCGATCACGAATTCTCTCAAGAAAATCCCCTCGGAGATGAAAACAGCTCAGCAGTCTCGTATCAAGTCAAAACCACCACGTCCACATCTCATCTACCAACTTCAAAATATCCTAAAGGGGCAAAAATAGTCCACGCCATCTACGGTAAGGGGCATATCATAGAAACGGAAGGCCAAGGCAACGAAGAAAAAGTTTTAATCAAGTTTAGTGATGGAACCCGTAAAAAATTTATGGTAAAATTTGCACCATTAATAATTGAATAATATTTATCTTGTCTTTGAGTGTGCAAATGGCGGCAAAAAAAATTGTTATAGCAGCTTCATCTATCGTGCTTGCCATTATTTTTCTGGCCACTATCGGTTCTGGATATTTCTTTTTAAAGTCCCAAGTATCCCCTAAAAAGGTTGAGAAAGTGATTGTTCGCGGCCTGAAATCTCTTTTCCCGCAAGCGTTGGTGGAAATTGGTAAAGTCGAAGTAAGTTATAGTGATGATGTAGATGTTCGTATTGAGAAAATGCGGGTCTATCTCAAAAACAACGGAAATGAAATTGATCTTTTTGCTGCAAGTAACCTTCGTAGCGAAATTTCTATTCTTTCAATTTTATCTACTAACGCCGAAGCGGAAGTAGTGGTGGATAATCCCGTTATCACTTACCGAGAACTCGATCAACAGCAGAGTAACTGGAAATTAGCACGAGGCAACAAGGCCAATAGTAACAACAACGACAAAAACTCTCTCTTAATCCCTGGTGCCCTGGCACGCGCCTCAATTAATCTTCGCTTGAAAAACTTATCCATCAATTACGCCCTAAAAAACCATTCACATGGAGTTCTCTCTTTGGCCAACTGTGCCGTAAAAAACATCAGTCTCTCCAGCGAATCCGCTTTTAAGGTTGAATCAAAAGTATCTTTGGCCTTAAGCAATGAAAAAAACCTTTTTTTTGACTCATTGATTATCGGCCAATTTAATCTTTCTGACCTGGTTAACAATGGAACGATCTCTCCAGTTATTGTTATCCGGCCAAGTAATATTTTTTGGCGCGGCCAACCTTTAATCATAAATGAACCTGTCATAAATTTAAAGGCCACCATCGATCAACACGGGGCCATTTCGGGAGAACTATCGACCACTGTGGCCGAAAAAAATCGCTTGCGTTTTAAATACAATATCAATGATGAGTTAACGACATTATCTGACATTGATCTAGAGCTATATCTTTCCGAGATTGAGGAGATGTTTGGAACTAAATGGACTATTGCTGATGCGGCACTTTCAAAAATTAATTTGCGCGGCAAACTAGAATTAGGGGACAATATCTTTAATCCAGAATTAAACCTTGCGCTCTCTCCGCCTCTTAAGTGGAAGTATCTAACCGCTTATGGAGATTTAAGCGTTGAGGGCAGTTACTTGGGAGATAAAATTGAAATTAAAGCACAAAACAAAACACCATCTGGGAACGTAGATCTTTCCATTTCGGCCATTACCAAACAAGATCTTTTAAATAATAAGCTCAAACTATCTCCGCTAAAAGTCTCTTTACTTTTTGATCGACTTACCCTGGAAAAAAATGCTGTCTCGCGCTTTTTTTATGCTAGCTCGGCCGGAAAAAAATCTCCCTTATCTTTTCATCCCAAAAGTCGCTTCCTGCTTCCTCCTTCCGAGATTTCCCTCTCAAGTCGTAATTTAAAATTAGAAGGAGAGGAGTTTCAATTTGCCGGAAAAATACTTATTACTCCTTCTGACATATCTATTCCGTCCTTGGATTTCAAAATGCAAAATGGTAGCGGAAAACTGAAATCTACTATCGCTTGGAAAACCTCCAAAGAGAGCAAGAAAGTTGAAGTGGAACATAAAGTTGATCTATCGCTTAATAATATTCCCGTCAAAACTTTCAATGCCTTTCTGCCACCTTCCTTTGATGTTTTAGAGGGAATGGCCAAGGGAACAATTAAAGGCAACATAATAACTTCTACCGGCCATAGGCCTAAGATAAATTTTGATTACAAACTAACTTTGCGTGATGGGAAAATTAAAGGCGTTGAGATAAAGAGCAAATTTGATAAACTTTTTGCCTCTTCACCATTTTTAAAAGATAAAAACAATCGACAATTAATTGTTGATGAACATTTTAAAACTTTGACTGCTGAAGGTTTTCTTCAAAAAGATCTTCTTAATTTAAAAAAAATCTTAATCATTGGTAAAAATTCTAACTACGAAGTCACCGGCAAGACAATTATCAAAAACTCTCCGTTGGTTAACAACGTTGTCGATCTGTTTTTTCATGATAAATCTGGAATTATCGGAGATATAATTTTGCCCATTCGCTTTACTGGCCCGGGACTTACGCTGGAGGCAGATAAAGCGTATATCGAAAAAGAGATTCAAACTATTCTGCAAAAACGTTATAAAATTTTATACAAGAAAAAATAATGTATAACTTCTTCGGAGTTACTCATGCTTCGCGCTTCCATTGATATCGGATCTAATAGTACGCTGCTCCTTGTGGCAGAGTTTGATGAAAATAGATTTCGAGAACATGAAGGACGAGCACATATTACCGGATTAGGCCGAGGCATTCGGGCCAATAAGCTCTTTAGTTCAGAGGCCATGAATGATACTCTTGCGGCCCTGCATGAATATCGCACTATCATCGACTTTTACAAAATAGACAACAGAAATATTTTGGCAACCGCCACCGAGGCCGCGCGACGGGCAGAAAATAGTAGAGATTTTTTTGTACAGATAAAAAACAAACTTAACTTCGACGTAAAAATTATAACGGGAAACGGAGAGGCATATTACACCGCCTTGGGAATTTGCAAAGGAACCACAGCTACCGCTACCGCCTCTTCCATTCCCCCTGTTCTGACTATTATTGATATTGGAGGTGCCTCAACCGAATTTATCAAAGTCCAAACCTCTCCTTTTAAAATTCTCTCTTCTATTAGTTTACCCGTGGGGGCCGTTTTGGCCGCCGAATGGGAGCGAGAACAGAGCTTTGATTTTAATGTTGATAAAATTCTCACCAACAAGGAGCTTGTTACCTATAAGACAGAACATCTAATTGGTGCGGCGGGAACCATGACCTCTCTGGCGGCCATGATACTAGGAATAAAACAAGACTATCAAGACGATAAAGTTAATGGTTTTAGTCAAAATTTTTCTGCGTTTGAGGCCTTCATTAAAAGTATTGAAATCCATTCTCCTGAGTATTTAGAGCAGCAGTTTTCCTTTCTTGGCAAGCGCGCCCAAACCATTACCGCCGGAGGAAAAATCGCTTGCAAAATTGGCCAAAAACTTTCCATTTCTACACTGCAAACAACCACCTTTGGCCTACGCCATGGAACACTATTCCAAGGTGAAATTCTTCCCATTCACTTGGCCAGCTATAAGAGATAGAAAAAAATGATTATTTATTAGGATCGCTCTTTCCGCTATCAACCACTTCATATTCCAAAAGCCGTTTGCTTCCAGAGATAATTGTATAGCGTCTAGAAATGCGCTCGAAAATATTTCCTTTTTCCTTTACTGATGCTAGCTCGCGAAAGCTCATTACGTTATTGCTGTCCTTGTCATCCTTTTTTCCTCCAAAGAGATTGCTGAAAGGATTTTTATTCTCTTCCTTACTCTTGGCCCCTCCGTTGCGAGCAAAGCCTACTTCACTTCCTCCAGACGCAAAGCTATATTTGGGAACAGTAAGGGATGATTCACTTGCTGGCCCTCGTCCACCACCACCATCCCCGCCTCCGCCCGGAGATCCTGCGCCACCAAATCCACCACCACCCCCACCAGGTACGCCACCACCGGCCCCTCCGCCGGAGACTAATCCTCCAGGAGGATTGATAGGTACGCCTTTTGATTTATCTTTAGTGTTATCGACAATGCTTCCGACTTTATCTAAAGAGCTATCGCTTCCTGCGGCCGCTGCGGAGGGATCTACAGGAAGACTACCATCGGTTCCATATTGGCCAGTTTCATTGGGGCCAAAGCCGTTTATGGTTAGGTCGGCCCCGGCGATATCATGTTGCTGGCCAACCCCAACTAGTCCGCATCCTTCCGCGGTTGGATCCATGGCACATTTTGTGGCCAGTAAATCTTTCTGATCCCACGCTAAATCTGGAAAAGATGCCGCATCAATCGTACCCATAGCGTCAGCAATATCGTCGGCCTGGTTATTTAAAAGGGCCCCTTGTCCCAACGCCACAGTCATGTCTACGCCGGCCTTAACCATGGCCATACGAAGCTGATCGCGGGATTTGGTGTTTGCCAGGATTATACCGCGATGGTTTATGAAAGTGGTATAGGCCAGGACTAGTGAGGGGAATTCCGATTCACTACTATTTTTATCATCTGTTCCTCCAAATATTGTGACAACTTTAAATGTGTCATTTAGACTAGCATATAGTTGTTTTATACTTTCTTCATGTGGCTGAATTTTTTCATTGATCTCGTCATCCCCTGGAATTTTCTTATACATCGTCATCAGAGTCGCCAGCTTTGTTCCATGAAAAACGCCTTGTTGATTAGCAAGATCTGCTTGTTTGCGCACAGACTTTTCTTGCGCTTTAAGGCCTGCCAAATAGTCTCCCTCTTGCTGATTTTTCATAGCATCTTTTTGCAACTCTTGCGTCTTTAATCCGAAGTCCACTTGCTGAACAGCAGTTCCAATTTGTTGCCCAACAAAAAATCCATCATAGAAGTTAACCATTGTGGCGCACGCTGGGTAATCTTGAGTTATATGGCCTTGTGATTCACACTTGATGGCATCATCAACAGAATTTTTTACTTTAAATCCGTTATAGTCCGCATCATAATCCGTGCCCTTCATAATAACAGCAAAGCCCGCGCACTCTTGCACCTTCTCTAAATAAGCGGAAATATCTTCTTGCAGATTTTTCAATTTATCGGGACATTCAGAGCTACATTTGTTATCAACTTTGCTTTCATTTTCTTCTAGATTGCGATTACAATTCGCTTTTAGAAATGTTATCGAATTATCGCTTACTGAAAAGCCAGTCCAATTCTCAGCCTTAGTCATGGTTGATGGATTTTCCGAGATACTTTTCCATTCCACATTTGTTGCTAAAAGGCCCTGACACTCAATCAATTTTGGAAAGCCGGCAAAAGCTTTCTTTCCGTTGCTTCCTTTTTTTTCTTCACCTTTTTTTGATTTTTTTGATTCTTTAGGCAGCTGTTTAATTGCTACAATTTGCTCGTTAGATAGACAATTTTCGGGGGTAGCAGGCGGTAAGTTTTGAGTAGTATCATCTGCCACCAACAAGCTAATTCCTGCCGCCAGAAAAAAACAGACAATTCTTATTCTAAATCCCCAAACTTTTTGCATCTTCATAGGCATTCTCCCGAAGCAGTTTTTTTCTGGCCCTTTAGTCCCCTAAAAACAGTCACGCAAGCAAGAGAAACGAGATAGTTTTTTAATAACTTAATTGCTCATGCTGTTTAGAGATCTAAAAACCATTTAACCTCAATCTCTCATAACCAATTCTAAAAAATCCCAACCTCTCCTAACCGACCTCAATCAAGCTCAATCAAGCTCAATCAAGCTCAATCAAGCTCAATCAAGCTCAACTAATATTCTACCTCCCCTCTTCGTCTGAATAGGCCAAAAAGTTGAGTAAATACCTCTTGGTTTTTTTAACCACTATAAACACCTGAAAAAACGATGTTTTGCCCGAGAATTAAAAAAAGGACTCATGCCATGTTTAGTTGGCAAAACCAATTATCGAAATGAATTTTCAGACGGTGGCCTATGGTTGAACTGCGAAGGAAGCACTACAAAAAAAAGGGCCGCCACTTACCTAGTAACATGCGTGGATGAGGGAGGTGTTGGTGCATTGAGGCGTTAGAGATTATCTGGCCAATGCATTGTTTATAATATCCTCACTCTTACTACCGCTATCTCCGTTTCCTATTTGACCATCATTATCTCTGTCTCCCACGATATTACCAACATCGCCAGATTTGGCCAACAAGAGGGAAATAGTTTCCAATTCATCTATTTCTTGAAAAGTGCATTTATCGCAAGGGGCAAAATTGTATATATCTTCATATGGATATATGAATTCTTTGGAATTAAAATCCGCAATTCCTTTGCTAAAAGCAACGATGTTATATCCAATGGCCATCGCGCCTTCGATACTCTCTTTAATGCAAGCACTCCCATTTGCTCCGGTGATGATTAAATTTCCTACATCCTGTTGGGCAAAATATTTTATAATTTCTTCACGTGTCCAGTTTCGGACCGAAAAAACTCCGCCATCATTTTTTTCAAAAAATTTCAATTTATCATATCCTTCAAGTTGGCCCAAAAGACGTTTATCCGTATCTCCAGCGCCGGGAAACTCGATAATCACAATGGGAATTTGGGCCTGCTTTGCCACTTCGATAAGTGCAATTTGCATATCGATGAGCTTAGATACTTTCTCACGATTTGTTTGAAGTTCATGGCCACCAGCTCTAACAATAAATCGGTGCTGCATATCTATTATAAGCAAGGCGTATTTTTTATTTTGCCAGATGCTATTGTTTTTAATATCGCTGTCAGCAACAGCAAATCTGCTGAATGCCAAGAGCAAAAATGAGAGAGCAAAAAACAACACTGCCCTATGAGTACGATAACACATCTTATTTTTTCCTAAACCTAAAAAAAAACAACAAAACCGCCAAAGTCCCAACACATCTACTATATTATAAACATCTCTGTGTATGCCGCCACAAATTTTTTCAAAAAGAAAAAAAATGGGAAATAATTTCACTCTAGAGTTATACCATTTGCAAAAATTAAAACTGGGCCTCATGCGTCAGATGGAGTATGCTTTCCAGAATGGAAAATACAACATTTGACATCTATGAGTGCGTAAAAAACTTCCCAAACAAAGACCTAAAAAAACTACTTCACTGCGTATTAGCGACATTCCTTGACATGATTTTAAAAAGATCGTACATTATTAAAAATGTTTAAACGACTACTCAATCCATTGATAACAGAGAGTTTTTTTATTTTTGGTCCTCGCGGATGTGGTAAAACTACCTTTTTGCGAGAGTTTTTTTCGACTAAAAACGTCAAAGTAATAAATCTTTTGGAGGGGGCAGCAGAAGAGCGCTACGCCAGGGATCCTGACACGCTTTCGCGGGAAGTTTTATCTGATCCTCAGTTTGAATGGATCATCGTCGACGAAATCCAAAAGTGTCCAAAGCTTTTAGATATCGTCCACAACTTGATAGAGACTCCTTCGGTGCAAACGAAGTTTGCGCTGACCGGATCTAGTGCACGCAAGCTCAAGCGAGGGGCCGCAAATCTATTGGCCGGCCGAGCATTAGTCAATAATATGTTCCCGCTAACCTATGTTGAGATTGGAGAATCATTTGATTTAAATTCCACCTTGGCCTTCGGTACTCTACCAAAAATTGTCACCACTACTGATAATATCGCTAAAAGTGAATTTTTAAAAACATATGCCAGAACATATTTAAAAGAAGAGGTATGGGCGGAACATCTTATTCGCGATCTGGATTCCTTTAGAAAATTTTTGGAAGTAGCGGCACAAGCAAATAGCGAAATAATCAATTATACTGCGATTGCAAAACAAGTCGGAACAACGCTGCATAATGTGAAAACATACTTTGAAATTTTAGAAGGAACTTTAGTTGGAAATATAGTCGAGGCATATCATACCTCGGTTAGAAAACGTCTGATTGAATCACCGAAGTTTTATTTTTTCGACACGGGAGTTAAGAGAGCACTTGATCATACCATCTCTTTAGGACTGCTGGCCGGAACATATGATTTTGGAAAAATGTTTGAGACCTTCATTATCAACCAGATGATTTCTCTCGCCACCTACCATCGCAAAGATTATCGTTTTGGATATTTAAAAACTAAAGATGGTGCTGAAATAGATTTGGTGATTGAGCGTCCAGGAATGCCTATTGCGTTGATCGAGATTAAGTCTACCTCACAAGTTAATATTGGTGAACTTCGCAATCTGCAGAATTTTGCCCAGGATATTGGCAACGCCCGCGGATTCGTTCTGTCACTTGACAGTGCCAGGCAACGAAATGAAATGATAGAAATGCTTCCTTGGAAAGAGGGTATTTTAGAAATTTTAGATATAACTAATCCCAAGCATTAGGACTATGAAAAAATCTCTGCGATACATGCGATATATTCTTTCACCTTTCAACGGGTGCAACCACCTAATGATGGCCATGTAAAAGTATCTGTGTCTTTTGCTGAAAGCATGGATAAAAAATTTGTTTTTATCAACGGTGGTTACCCCCCAACCAGCAATTTTTCAAATCATGAACAAGACATGGCAAACTTCTATTTATCCTATCCTTTCCCGTTAGTAAAAATCCAGCAAGCCGAAGCTAATCTCGCTTGTCTGATACGCGCCGATATCGCGGCCATCGGAACCAGCAATATTGTAATCCATAGTGGCGGTGTCATAATAGCCACTGAGATTAAAGCGCAACCTTTAACGGTCACATGGCCAACTGTATCGTTCCCCGCTCCCTTGCCCACTAAGGCAATAGCATTGCTTGTGGTGTTTAAAAATTTTACCCTCTCAAACGTCACATCACGAGAATTGTATTGAATATGGGCAAGGCCCTCCGTTCCAGAATTGCCGCTGAATGTGCTATCCCTGACAATACTGCCGCCTTCTCCGCCAGAGGAAGGCTTAGCGCCCTTAAAATCAACACAATTTTCATAATAATTTGAGCAATTCATGTATTCAATAATATGTCCGGCGCCATCACCGCCAGCTACGTTATTGTTTGAGAATGTCACCCCATCAACGCCATGGGTAGAGTCGTCTCCTGCATGGGTGTTGTGGCGCATTGTCCAGCGCCTAGCAAACCCGGACAGATTGATATCAGCGGATGCGCTGTCCGTTGATACGCCGATATTTTGAAACATGTTGTACTCAATCAACCAGTCTTGCGAATAGTTGTCGGCGTCAGGACCATTTCCGAAAATTCCTTGTTGCGACAAAGAATCAAACAGGCAATTTCTTATCCAATGATTGCTCCCGCCACTGGAAAAGACCACGGCTTTTTTAGACGTCGTAAAATGAACATTTTGGATCTTTAGATAGTCAATCCTTACAAGGAGTCGATATATGCCGTTTGTCACCGTGGCCCTTACGCCATTGCCATCATGATCACCCTCATAGGTGATGTAGCCAGAGGCAGACCCGCTGGACGGTGGGTTGATTGTGCTGGTAAATGCGGGGGATTCGCACAATACAATGGTATCACCAACCGCAAACGTCTCAGCGTTGTGGGTAGCTACGCTCATCGATGTTGCGGCGGCAGCGCAGGAGGTGGCCGCTGCTTTGTTTGCTGCGGAGCCATCTTCCCGGATGTAATATGTCGCTCCCAACACCACGCTGGAGGTATTTTTTTGCTCGATAGAGTTTATAAAGTCTGGGAGACTTTTTGAATCAGCTAATTGTTTTAGCTCCATATGAGGTTTGGGGAGACAAGAGGATAATAGGGATATGAATATAAAACCAATCACGGAGCCTAGATTGAAGTGGTAAAAAAAATGTGAAAGGAGGTTAGTTTTTTTGTTATTCGTAAATAATCCTTTTATGTGAAACTACCTAATTGAGTTTTTTCGTTTAATTTGTAACTTTTAATCCATCTACTGTTATTTTTACCCTTTTACATGTCTCTACATATCAAATTATTTCTAAAAACATTTGTGGCCAATCATTACTAATAGTTATTCATGAATAAGTTAAGTAGGAGACTGATAAACACTATTAATTCGCGCCAAGCTTGTTTGCCATTTTAAAATTTCCAACATACTCCACTAATAGCTTCTGTGCGACTTGTCCTATTGAAAGATATTGCGTTAAAAGATGCTCGATTTTAAGTTTTTATTTCCAATCCATGGAACTTTTATTGAGGCAGATAATTTTTTTACGCCCATCAAAACAGGCGTTGTTAGCAATGAGAAGCGTTATTATATCAGCAGCAGTAGTGGTTCAGCGGAAGAGATGTTGCATGCAGTTCGAGGCCATTGGGAAGTTGAAAATAAACTACACTGGGTTTTGGATTTTATTTCCTGCAACGATTGAATAGGCCCGTGGTTCGGCAAGCACCATTATCAAGCAGGAGCTTAATAATTTCCTTCATCCTTGTGTAATACTCTTCTTCACCAGGTTTCTTACTATATGTTTTAAACATTCCTTCGGCGAGATCTAAGACTGACTTGCCAAAATTGTTTAAGCGATTGATGGAAATTCCACGAAACTTGTATGCGCTAATAAGTGTGGAAATAGTATCAACCGCAGAGGAATCAACTCTCTCTTTAAATTGCCAAGTACCATAAATTGCAAAGTATAAAGGATCATTTCCATCTTTATCAAGAAAAGCTAAATCAACACTATGATCAACAAGAAGGTTTACAAAATTAGTGGCCCCCATCAAGGCACTTAACATCAGGAGGGTGGAACCATTGCCAAAAGGGTAGGCGATATTACCATAGAATGAGTATGAGTTTCTTTGAAAGTTAGGGTTAGCGCCAAACTCAAAAAATACCTTAGCAAGCTCATAATCGTAGAGTGGATTTATCATATCCAAAACCCTCTCATTGTGAGGATCGGTAGAGGCCTCGAAATCAAAATTATTTTTTTCTAAAACATACCGAAAAATAGTTATAACCTTTGCAATGTAGAGATCGCCGGCATTAGTAAACGGGGGTAGGCTCCAAATTTTTCGCATGAGCGAGTGTATTAGCGATTTGTTATACTGGTGAGAAACACCCCAGGGCGATGGTGTTGTTATTTCCGCGCCTCTATCTACGAGAGGGATTATATAATCTAGAGTTTGAAATGAAGTTGCCTCCATTAACGCATCAGTGAGAGTTTCTTTAAAGTAATCAACGGTCTCAATGTCCATTAGAACCGATACGAGCTCTTTTGAAAAATTATACTCTTCAATCTCAAAGGGCGCATATCTATCTGGATTAGTATTTGGATCCTCGTTAAAATTATTCATTGTCCAAACGGCGCGACGTAAAAAAGTTTTTTGGCCGTCAGAAGTTATCGTAGTTGCACCATAAGTGTGCAGGAGTTTTATCATCTCAATGTCGTGATTTTCCCAAGCGTAGTTGCCGGCACGTTTTCCACTATCATCTGCGGTATCCAGGGCAATCCCATTTTTGACAAGGAAGGCCGCTCTATCAACATCTCCAACTTTTACTGCTTCGATGAGAGGAAAATAGTTTGCACACACCATTTTTCCATTAACTTCTTTGCATGGCCCATAACGAAGAAGTTTTTTGGAGTAGACAAAATTATCATCGTCAACACCAAGCACTCCCAGAAATTCATGCGCAACTAGCGGTACTAAGAAATTGTTATTTCTAAAATAGTCCATCCAAACTTCTTTGCTAAGAATAATCAGTGGTGTCGTTTGTTCATTTTCTTTCAGATCTAGTATCGGAGGTTGTTTATTTAATTTTCCGCCTGGGAAATTAAGAGCGTCAACCGGCCTTCCAAACTTATCAAAGAGTTGTTCCTCGATGGTTACCACCATAATCATTTTTTTAACCAGCTTTTCCTGTATCTCTGAAAAGTCTGCCGGTAGATTAATTTCAGGATTTGCTTTCACAATGTCTGCTATGTGGTAAGCCTCTAGAATGAATTTAGAAGAGACAAAATCACCGCCATTGCCGACAGTTGAGCCTCCACCGCCAGTATTATTCATAGCAAACAGTTCTGGTGCAACTATCAGTATTAAAATAAGGATATATTTAAAATTATTCATGGGCACTCCTTTACAATGTAAGTTTAAAAAGTTGAACATTTAACTGATAAGTTTCATCGGCGTCTTTGGTCTGCGCAAACTTTCGAACGCTTTTGTGAAATTTATTAATAAGTTCTTTTATTTTTTCAAGATCATTTTTTTGAATTGAAAGAGTTGTGGAAGAGATATCTCTCTCCCCAATACTCTGGGATTCAATCGAATCGAGGGCCTTGGTAATCATTTGTTGATGGTGTTTTCTGATGGCCTCACTGGACACCTTATGATTAATTACCAGGCTATTATCGTTGGTTCTTTTTAATTTTCTGTCTTTAGTTTTTTCGAGAAGCCCTAGTCGAATCAGACGCTCAATAGCTTTCTGGGCCATTAGAGCAGTAACCTCTTTACCGAGTAGGGAGGCAATTTTTTCTGGATCAGGCGAAAACTTGCGAAGGCCCACCATTTCTAAAATGGCCAGATGATACCAATCGGCTATATAGCGAAAGTGGTCGAGTTCTAAGCTACTAATTCTGTTTTGGGGATGAAGATCATTTAAAAGTTCTAGATAAATCTCTTTTTCACTATCTTTGGTGGCCCTCTTAAAAAGAGTGAGAAGTTCTAAATGTTTTCTTTCGTCGCCCATTAGTTTTAAATTTTCTGCGATTTTTTTAACCAGCTTTAACCCAATTTTTCTATCACCCTTAAGTGTTTGGGCCAAAAGAGATGGGTTGTTGTAACCAAGTTGTTTTGCCCATGCACGAATGGAAAACTGAGGGTTTCTACTTTTTTTAAGCTCATAGACCGCGGAAATATATTCAACGGGATCGTTATAATGAAAAATTTGTTTTGGTGATTCTGTTTGCATGAAAAACTTATAACCTGAAAAATTTTGGCAGACAATGTTTTTGTGTACAAAGTGTAACCAAACTGCGTACGCGATGAGTGATGCGAGTTTCCTCTGGGAAATGCACGAAGAAAATGGCATTTTTTCTGGTAGGTACATGGGGCGTGGCCAGTGGGCAGAGCTACGAAGCAATCGCTGCGCCTATCAAGGATGGGTTTAGTCTCTGCATGCCAACGTTGCCATTGCGGCCACGGACAAGAGGGGACCGGAGCACTTGTGTAGAAGGAAGTTCATTTGACCGTTTTCTTTGATTTTAAATTTCTTTTTCTAAGTCGATTCTTCTGGTAATTTTCTATTGCTTCAAAACTACTTACCCAGTTTCTTCCATCCTTGTGAGCATCAATTTTGCCATAACGTGCTAGCAAGTTCAGATATTTTTCTGAATAAGGAGTCTTCATAGCTATTTCAGATAAGGAATATAACTTTTTATTTCCAGCGCTATCACCAATGGCATTCAAATATATATTTAGAGATTTCTCAATCGCCTGCGCAACAAATTTAATTAAAGGTTCCATTTTTCCAGCATCTGCTTTTTCTAAAACATCATAATATTTTTTTCGATCATTTTTGAGGATAATAACTAATGGATAACCGTGTTGCATTAAAAGCAAGTTCATAGCAAGCCTGGCAGTCCGACCGTTACCATCGAAAAAAGGGTGAATATGAACAATCTTATGATGAAAAATAGCGGACAATTCTATGATATGAATTAAACCAGCATTCTTTTGCGCCCATCTGACCAAATCTCGCATTAAAAAAGAGATATCGCATGCATCAGGTGGATGATGCTTAGACCCGCTTATCATTACCGAACCGGTTCGATATGATCCCGCAATACTTGGATCGCTTTCTTTGACTATTAACTGCTGTAAGGAGCGAATCAATTGCTCTGAAATAGTATGTTTTTTGTCGTGCTCGATCAGGTCGTACAAAAAGTTAATTGCCTCAAAATGATTTTTGGCCTCCAAATGTTCTTTCAGCGATTTCCCTTTTACGGTGATGCCTTCTTCAATCACAAGGTATGTTTCTTTGAGAGACAATCTATTACCCTCAATTGCATTGGAGTTATATGTCATTTCAATGGCAAATTGTTCTTTGAGTTTATTTACTATGGTGGAGGAAAGTGGTCGGTGCTTTTTCACAATTTTAAATTTACTTTCAATTCTATCTAAAAGTGGTTTATCAATTATCATAAAATCCTCTTAATATGGCATATCAAGATATAAGCACAATGCCATATTAAATATTTTGAATAAACAATCAATAAAAAACTCTCGAAAAAATAAGTTTTGCTGTTAATCTTAGAGAAACTGTCACGTACTCAGTTTTTAACCTTAGACAGGTCTTCTACCAAGTAAACTGGTCGGGTAAAAACGATCTAGGTTATGGATAATCGGGTTAAAAACCACTTCGCATAACAAAGGAGGTCCTTTGCTGTCTTAGAGTCAATTCGCATCCGTCTTCATCCAAAAACTGGATTAAAGTATTGGTCAATATATGTCGAAACGGTAGTTAAGCCATCTTAGGCGAACGTAGGCGAACGAAAAAAGATGTTATTGTTCTTGGTGTTTTAATGGAGGTGTTTTGTGAAAAAAACAAGCATTTTGTTAGTGGGTATATTGGTGTTGCTGGTATGGTGTGCCAACGCAAGTCCCCCATCATTGAAGACTTTCTCCAGTGGAAACATTTACCCTTGTGTGTGCATAAGTGACCCGGAAGGTAGTTACTGTAAGCATCCGATGCTGAAGACTATTGAGGATGATCTAGGCAATCAATATAAGGGGGTTTCGTGCTACGTAATAGAGCATAGATCTAAGGACTCCCACATTATAGAGTGCGCAAACAGTTATTCGGTGGAATGCTCTTATTTTGAACCCGGCACAGGCAATCAGGCTTGCTCTAGTAGTGTTGCGAGCGCATGTAAGCCTGATTGTGAAGAAATAACAGAGCAATATGTCATTTGTAATCGCGTTAAATATGTTCGGGAATTGAAAGATCTCGATAGTTTCAACCGTGATCTTAGAAAGATTGAAAATCACATCGATCCAAATAAGAACACCCATCCTGCTGCTCATAAATAGAAAAATGAGCAGTTAAAAAATCAAATGCCTCCGATATTCAACGGGGGGGCATCTTTCTAATCCGTCCCGTGGTGACCGCTTAGCATGAACAAATATTCTGAAATTTTACACCTGATTAATTGTTCACCGTACATGCAAAATCTGTGATTAAATATTTTTTTCCGGTCTTAACACTAGTTGTTTTAATAGTGTTCCATTCTTCTTCGTGTTCACTAACCGTATAATAAATATCTGTATTCGTTTCCTGGCCATCATTGAGCACTGTTAAAAAGATGGCCTTGGCCATTTCGTCTGGAAAAACAGCAAGTTTGCTTGGCACATAACCATTGTAATCAAGTTCATTATTAATGTATATAAACACTCTACCGTTATCTCCGGTACATTTTTTTGTATAAGCTTCATTTTCACTCTTTCTAGATTTTGTATAACAAAAATCAATCTTAATAGTAGTGTCCTTACTCTTGCCCCCACATGTAACAAATCCTTCTGTTGAATTTGGTGATCTGATAATTTTTTTATCATCTTTGCCAAATAAAAAATTATTACTAAAAAGAATAAACGCAATTAATAAATATCTAGACATATTCTCCCTCCTAGATGTCATTAGACATGCAAAATATTAGTCTGCCCAATTCTTAATTTTGCTGACACTGAATTTCAATGCCGTTCCATTATTATCACGTGATTGCGTATTCAAGTCAATCTACGAAAAAAATTGCCATTACCTGCCGTAACAAGCAAATCAATTGCTCTAAAATAGTATGTTTTTGTCGTGCTCGATCAGTTTGTACAATTCGGTCAATTCGGCGTAAACATAAATATATCAACTAATAATTAAACATTCCGAGAAGGCATCAAAGCGCGCTTGCCTTATGCGAGTGCAGGAACATGTAATGGGAAAAGGAACTTTTTTTATATCTATAATTGTTTTTTTGGCCATCTTGGTTGCGATTGGCCGTTACTTCGATACGAAAACCTATTCCTTTGACGAGATCACACAGGAGTCCGATGATTCTCGGCCACGAACTGTCTCTTATGTGCGACTAACTGCTAACGAAAAAATGGCCATCAATAAAAACATAACTCGTGTTCTTTATGCTACCGATGGTTGGGCAATGGAGCAAAATGAAGTTCCAACAGATTCTCCGAATGCAGGACAACCATCTGGAAGGGCGCCAACATCTTATCCTGCTTCGGCCTCAGTAGATGAAAATGGGCAAAGCAGTGATTGGCAAGAAGAACAAGAATACATTCCTGAAGGTGAAAACTATATCGAGGGAGCTGAAAATATTGACGGCCAAAATATCCATCCCGGCATTGGATGGCCGACAGAGTAATGAGTAATGTAATCCTTAGTGCTTCGTCACTGCACGATTAATTCCCTCAAACAACATTCCTAAAACTGCTTTTTGCAACCTTGAAATAGTCAGAAGATTTGTCATTACCAAAATAGGGCCTTTGTTAATTACGGCAGTAATAACGGCCTCTCCTTTTTGCTCATTAAATTCGCAAATATTAAAATGGGAAATAAAATTATTTTTGTAATTACTCATCAAACGCTCATCGACTTCTGTTCCAGAAACGGCCTCTGGAAATTTTTTACCCATCACTTTATTTTGAGTTAATCTATTTTTCCCTCGCTCTCCAGTAGAGAGTTCGATGTCATTGAAGATAATTTGCAAGTTTGTTGCCCCTAGATTTGATTTCAAAATAAACCAAAGATGTTCGAAAAACTCAGTTCGCTGATTGGGCCATAGTTTTTCTAAGTGCTCAAGCACACTAAAAAACTCTTCAAGTAAGGTTAGGTTGTTTTGCAAAACCCAACTAGTTTGCATTTTTTTTAACAAGGAAAGTGCATTTTCAAAAGAAACAGATTCAAAAACAGTGGCCGCCATTTGCACTGTTTCGCTCTTAATAATGGGATAAAACTTAAACTCATCGCGCAAGCTGTTGAGTGTTGCTTCACTAATTTGGCCATCAAAGAGTAGGCCATTTAATTCAACTTCTTTTACTTCTTCCATTGAAATTATTTTTGACTCTAAAACTTGGCCATCTGAAAAGCGTTTTACAATGAGCTGCTGCTCAGATTTAACATATCCGATTGAAAATTCCATTAAACCTCACAAATGTATTACAGTATAAACCGCTGCCGTTTGAGCGCCTTAGAATATAATTTTTTTACCACAGATGTGAACTCTTTTTTATAAAATTTTGCCCAAAACTACCGCTTTTCATGTTAAATTTATAATTAACTATGAAAATATTTTTTTTACTATGCATTTTCGTTTGGCCGGCACTAATACCTTGGGGGGCCCAAGCTCAAGATGAGCGCCTTTTTAAGAAAATTATTTCAGGGGATTTCACAAAAATTGTGGGGAATACTCGGAGTGAAAATTATCTAGAGACATTCATCTCCAAATTCTACGCAATTGATTTAAATAGTGATGGTTTTGATGAAAGTGTTGCTTATGAAAAAAGTGATGGCCAAGATTGGATTCGGCTTCATGATGCCTTTAAGCGGCCAATCATTCGCTTTAAATTAGATACTGTAGGGAAAGATTCATACATATATAAAATTGGATTTCGTAAACTAGGCCCGCAGATTAAAGTACTATTAATCTATTTTTATGAAGGGCAACGCGATTATTTGCAATTTGTGGGGAGTTCTCGTCTATATTTAATTGCCGTTGAAAATAACGATTTAACAAAATTAGAAATAGCAAAAGGGCCTATTGTTTTTGAAGAGATGCGGCAAAGTTTTGGCCATTATCACAAACGTTACTACGAGGTTTCTCTCTATGATTACAATGGAGATGGGATCAAAGAAGTGGCCGCTAAATATAACACGATCTCTCACGTAATGTCGTATCGTGGCAGTGGCCAGTGGTCTAAATTTTAGAATAAATTACACCTATGAGGCCTTGGATATTTTCTTTGTTTTTTCAGTATCGTCTGACAAGATCTGTTCTTGGGGGCCTTTCTTAAAATCTAAAACATTCGATAAATCTGTGTGATTTTGGCGACGAAGGTGAAGAATCATCCCCAACCATAAAATAATCGGAGCAAGAAGCGCGGCCAACACGAAGGTAAAAATTGGGCGCGAAGAAATTTGCGCCATTGTTGGTAATCCACTTACATCAATTACCTGCTTATCTTCGGTAACAATGGCCTGGCCAATGGCCGAAATGGATCGTCCCTCACTTGGCGCAAGGTCGGCACTGATTGCTTTTTGAGAAGAAAAATCAAAAGGTTGTTCTTTTCCTGGTTCTATTATAGGCGCATTATCGATGGAAATTCCCATATCTTGCTCTATGGCCGGACTGCGAGCGGCAAGATAATTGTTCAATGCCAGAAGTACTATTATTAGACGAAAAAACAGTTTCATTGGCGTCCTCCTGACTTATTTTAACGGCACAGATGATGAATATTTTTCATAAATGTTCATCATATCTCCTATCTATGGTATATGGTGCCTCTCTTGAGACATAGGGGGAAAATATCTCCAGCGTGTGAAAGCAAATAGTTCTATTGCGTAGAGGGGGCAAAAGATGGCGTTAGTAATGGATCGAGCAAAAGTTGAGGATGTTGATAAACTATTATCTCTCTATCTTCTGATTTATCAGGACGACTACCCTTTAGAAATCGGAACTAATCGACAGGTAATGAAGGAGGCCATTGAGAATAAGCTAGAATTTTTGTGGCTGGTTATGCGAGATGATGAAAGTAATGCTATTGCAGGATCATGTATTTTCGAAATGGATTTAAAATATAAAATTGGTAAGGTAGTTGGAGTAGCGGTGGCAGACAACTATCGGGATCGTAAAATTGCCACCACCCTAATTGAATATGGAACCAGGAGAATTTTAGAAGAGCAGAAGTTGGTGCATTCACTTTACGCCACCACGCGAACTCTGGCCATTCACTCCCAAAGAATGTTTTTAAGCAATGGTTTTTTTCCACTGGGAATTTTTCCCAATGCCCGCAAAATAAAAAGTTATGAAACACTAACTTTAATGGCCAAGTTTAAAAAAGATCTTTTTGAAAGACGGGCCCATGTTGAGGAGGTGCCAGAAATTATATCTCCCATGCTATCAATCATGAGCGAAATAGCAGGGATAAAGTTTCATACTCGTGCCGCCAAGTCTAAATGCGCAACAAGATCGATTGGAGCGGAGCAAGAGAGCCCACATGGAGATCTGGGAGGATTTGAATTTATCTATGCTCCATTTTTTGTACAACGTCGCTTTAATGAGGTTTTCAAAAATGACGACGACTCACACTTTTACCCTTTTCATACTCCAAACATGCTCATCACTTGCAATGATGGAACACCCATGAATTTATACGCTACCTTTAATAAAAAAGATCACTATTGTGTTATTGTTACCGGAAGCAAAACTGCTTCCGTTTTAGGCAAGGCCCGCTTTAAAAAGTTAATCTTTGCAATGAAAGAAATGGGGATTTATTATGTTGAAACGTTGGTTCGTTTAAGCTCTTTTGATACTATAGATTTTTTGACCCAGAATGGTTTTTTGCCTTCGGCCTTTTATCCGGCCATGCGAGAGATTAATGGAGAATTACACGATTATATTTTGCTAACACGCACCATGGTTCCACTAGATTTTAATGGAATGGCCATTGATCATTCCTTTATGCCTTTTATCAAGCAATACACCCAGCAATGGATTAAGATGAATCTAAAATCCTTTGATGTTTTTTGGAATTAATGACGAGATGTTATAGATGTTATAAGGGATAATATGATTAAAAAAATTGAAGAATTTTGTGACCTCCCTCATCCCTATCAATTAAATGAGCAAACCACGCAGCTTATGCTAGAGGCCATGCGCGAAGCAATAATTTGGCATCAAAAACGATCGTTGTTATATGGCCGTTTAATGGCAGCAAAGAACTTTTCCGTGGAGCATTTAAAAAGTAGTGATGATTTGGAAAAAGTTCCGTTTATTATTGCCAACTTTTTTAAAAGTAATGTTGAGAAGTCTATTGACGATGAAGATATTTATTTGCACCTAACCTCTTCTGGAACAACTGGCCAAAAATCACAAATTTTTTTCGACAAAAGAACTATTACCCAGGCCCAAGGTATGGTGGATAAAATTTTTACTTACTACGGCTGGAACAACCCCGAGCAAGAGTGTAACTATTTGCTTTACACTTACGCCCCCAAACTCGACAGTAAGCTAGGAACTGCCTATACGGACAATTTTTTATGCAAGTACACAAAAATTAAAAATGTTTTTTATGCTCTCAAATTAACCGGGGAAGGGGAGCATAAATTTGATCTCTTTGGTACCTTGGAAATTTTGCATAAATATGCCGCCGAAGGATTGCCCGTAAGGATCTTTGGATTTCCCGCTTTTTTTTATTTCACATTAAATGAATTAAAAAAAGGCGGAATGATTGATCTGAAGTTGCATCCTGACTCTCTGGTTTTTTTAGGGGGCGGTTGGAAAAATAATCAAAAAAGTTCTATCGAAAAAAGTCATCTCTATTTTCTGGCCAATCAACTTTTGGGTATTCCTGATGAACGTCTACGGGATGGTTTCGGATCAGTTGAGCATTGTATCCCCTATGTGGAATGTAAGAATCATAAATTCCATATTCCTATCTGGTCTAAAGTTTTTATTCGAGATGTAAAAACCTTGCAGTCATTGGGATACGGAAAGGTTGGCTACGTAAATTTTGTTTCTCCCTATATTACTTCTATGCCGGCCATTAGCGTTTTAATGCAGGACCTAGGAGTGCTTCATCGCGGGGAGGAGTGTTCTTGTGAATTATCTGCTGATTACTTTGAATTGGCCGGCAGGGCCGGCATTTCTAAAAATAGAAGCTGTGCTGTTGCCGCAAGTGAGTTGTTAAATGAATTTTAAATTAAATGGAAAAGATGAAAAAAAACATCTTATTGCTGGTGAATTTCGTACCTCCTTTGATTTAGCGATAGATTTTGATTATGCCTCTTTGACTGAGCGCTCCTTGCAAAATAAACGTTTTTCGCTAAGTGCACTCTTAGACTTACTCGATAGATTTTCCCAAGAAATTGCCTCCGCGGCCAGAAAGTCTGATCAAAGTTTAGAGCAGCGTGCGTTGCTTGAAGAAGTTGCTATTTTCTGTCAACGCTCTAACTTAAAATCAAAGATAGATCGTGCGTTTGTGGCCCCTGAATTTGACGATTTAATTAGATTGGAGAGAAATGGGCCATTTGAAGGTTGGCGGCCTTTAGGACTTGTCTTTCATATCACCCCCTCTAATGCCCTTAATGTTCCCTTTTTATCCTTCATCGAAGGCCTGCTGACTGGAAATATTAATATTATTAAACTAACAGAGAAAAATGCGCCCCACTCCCTTTCACTTTTTTCCAAACTGCTTACGCTAGATCGTGCTTGCCTGGATATTGTTGCTCACAAATTATATGCACTTACTTTTTCTCAACGCGACAAAACCACTTTTAACCATCTAGTGCAACTTTGCGATGGTGTGGCCTTGTGGGGTGGGGATGATGTTGCCACCGAAGTAAAAAAGATTGCCCACCCTCATACGAGAGTCATAGTTTGGGGACATAAAATCTCTTTTGCCTACATTGCAAAGTCAAAACTGAGCGATAAAACAACAATGCAACAATTGGCCTATGACTCATTGTTGGACGATCAACAGGCCTGCTCTTCACCGCAAGTTGTCTATGCCGAAGTAGAATCCTTTGCTCAACTTAAAGACTTTGCCATAACATTCTCTCATTTTTTAAATGAGGAGATAGACAAAAAGGCCGAAGGAAAAATTGAATGGCCTTCCCTCCAAGAGCAGGCCGAAATTACCAACGTCGTTGAATTATTAAAACTAGAGTCACTAATAAAAGAATCAATGGTTCTCGAAGATGAAAAAAAAAGATGGAGAATTTTAGTAGAAAACAATGGAACATTGAAAGCATCTCCCTTGTTTCGTACTATTTGGGTTCGTCCACTTTTGCGCACCAAAATTCTTCAAACACTAATTCCTCACCGCCACTACTTACAAACAGTGGGATTAAGTGCCGGCCAACAAGAAATAGAAATCCTGGCCAAATATTTTTTTGCCGCCGGTGCTACGAGGATAACCGCCCTTGGTTCTATGCTGAATAGTTATATTTCAGAACCTCATGATGGAGAAATATCGCTATTGCGTTTTTTAAAAAGAGTTTCTCTTTCTAATCCTCAACTAGATTGTTTTTCCTTATCGGAACTAGAAAATAAAAATGGCCAACAAACAAGTCATCTCGATACTCCGGTAATGAACAAAGAAATGTTTCAAAAAAATAATGACTTTAATCGGGCCCACCTTTTTTTTAAAAGTGGTGGCAGCTCGGGAAAAAGTGCGCTTTCAACCTTTTCCTATGCTGACTACAATCGTTCTATGGAAGAGGCGGCCTACGGTTTGCTTGCCGCGGGAGTTGATCCTCAAAGAGATCGGGTGATAAATTTATTTCATGGCGGTGGACTTTACGGTGGATTGCTGAGCTTCTTTACCATCCTGGAGAAAATCAAGTGTCCACAATTTCCCATGGCCGCTCACGAAGACATGGCCATGGTGGCAAACTCCATTGTTGATTATGAGGTAAATACTCTGATGGGAATGCCAACTTATATTTGGCAATTACTCACATCAAATGTGGAAAAGTTTAAAAAATATGGCGGCATAAAAAAAATATTTTTTGGTGGCGAACATTTTTCCAACAAACAGCGTCAGTGGATCAGCTCTCACTTGGGGATAACTCACATTCGTTCTGCCAGTTATGGTAGCGTCGATGCCGGGCCAATAGGATTTCAATGCCAATTTTGTGGCGACAATGAATATCACATTCATCAAAAACTACTGGCGCTTGAGGTCTTGCATATTGAAAATGACTCTCCTGTCTCCCCTGATCAAGTTGGCCGTTTGGTATTAACTTCCAAAGAGAGAGAGACCAATCCTTTTTCACGCTATGATATTGGAGATCTGGTAAAAATAGTAAACGGAAATTGCCCTTGTGGGCGACAAACTGTTCGTTTACAATTATTAGGACGTACAGGGGATGTTTTTCGGGCCGGAGGAACTTTTTATAACTACGCTAAGTTTCAAAAAATTCTCGAAGAAACTGCTGAATATACAGGAAAGCTACAAATCGTTTTAGAGAAAAAAAATAATTTGGACTTCATTACACTAAAGATAGAGAAATCTCCACTTAACTGCGAAAAGATGGCCGAATCCCTTCTGCAACATTATCCTGATTTATACGAAGGAATTAAGAAAGAGAGAGGTCTTGAATTAAAAATATCTAAGACTTTTGAAAATGATTTTATTTTTGCAACTTCCAGTAAAAAATTGGTACGCGTCCTAGACAAGCGCTAGAGGTAACCATAAAAGGAATGGGCCATGATCACACTAAGAGAATTGGTTAAACTTGCTAAGGAAAAATCTCCATTTTATGCCGAGCTTTACAAGGATATTTCGCTATCAACTGATAATTTGCTAGAATGCTTGCCCATTATTGAACAGGAAAAATTTTGGCAGGCCAACACCATCGCTAATGATCGCCCCAACCGTCTTCTTACTGGCCCTCTAACTTCTGGAATCATTTTCAAAAGTGGTGGGACTTCAGGTAATCCTAAGTTTTCTATTTTTACTAAAAAAGAGTGGAATGACTTTACCTCTATTTTTGGACGAGGAATGGCCAGATATAATTTATCTCCTGATGATAAGGTGGCCAATCTATTTTATGCCGGTAATCTTTATGCCTCTTTTCTCTTTATCATGAAATCAATTGAAGCAATGCCCTTTCCAGTATTAAATTTTCCAATGGCCGGCAATATGCCTTTTGAAGAAGTACTATCCACCATTTGTGAATTTAAAATTAACGTTTTGGCAGGAGTTCCTACATCCCTTATTAATTTGGCCACGGTTCTTCAAGGGAATACACGCTTTCAACACGCCTCTGAATTAATTAGTAAAATTTTATTCGGAGGAGAGTCTCTTTTTCCTGAGCAATTAGCGTTTCTTCAAAAAACCTTTCCCGGTGCTCGCATAAACTCTATTGGTTATGCCAGTGTAGATGGTGGACATTTAGGTTTTTTTGATCAGCAATGTAAAAATAATGAACATAAGGTTTTTTCCGAATCAATTATGGAAATTATTGACGAAAATGGAAAAGTTATTGAAAGGCCTTACGAGAAAGGACGGGCCATCTATACCAACTTATCTAGAGTGCTAATGCCTATTATTCGTTATCCTGTTGGAGACTGCGCCATGTGGACAGAGGAGGCCTCTGGCCAAAAAAAGGAACGAAAATTTCAATTACTTGGTCGAAGCGAAGAGGGTGCCCGGATTGGCCCGGTAACAATTAATCGTGATGATATTGCCGAGATTTTGCGCAATTTTAAATTCAAAGAAAAAATTGCCAACTTTCAAATTGTGATTGATCGCCGAGCAGGCCTTGACGTTTTAATATTAAATTTTGCTATAAGCGATTATTCAATTGATAAAAACAGTTTTATTAGTGAGTTTAAAAAAATATTTTATCTAGAAAGGCCGATGTATTTAAATGAGGTAGAAAAGAAAAACATTGCTCACCTAGAAATTGAATTTGTTAATCCAGAAAATTTGACGGTTAATCAGCGAACAGGTAAAGTTAAACTAGTTGTCGATCGACGATTCTGATCGTACGGCGCTTGGTTGCCCTAAAATTAAAAATGATGGTGATAATGCAATTAGTTTTCAAATTATTTTTAGCGATATTTTTACTATGGCGTCCATCAATAGTTGACGCGGCAACAATAACCGAAATTGCCGAAGAGAGTGGATTAAAGGAAGTTATAATTTATATCGCCAGGCCAGATTTACCCAGAGAGTTGGCCAATTACGAAGAGGCCATTGTCCGAGAACTAAAAAACACTATCGAGATTAGTCCTTTGGTAGAAGTCCGCACATCGTCACCCTACGGTGAAAAATGGGCCTTTGATGATCCCACCGAATTAGAAGCTATTGGCCGTTTCTATCTAAACATTGCCGCTTCTACTCACAAAACAGACTCCTTTAAATATACTCTCAAGCTAATCGATCTATACACTCAAAATATAGTAGTCGAACTACCACTGCAAAATGTTAACAAAGAACGAAATGCGCTTCTAAATTCCATTCGGCTGCAAACAATGATTCTATTGTTTGGAAAAAATTCTGTCGACGAATTTATTAAGTCCGGTCGACTTACAAAGAAAAACTATGATGATCTTTTCTGGACAGCACTCCGCAGCAGGGAGGGTGGACAAGGCGTTTTATTTATTTCCTCAATCCCCGCTGGCGCAACAATTTTTCTTAATGGCACAAAAAGTAACATCGTGACAGTCCCTCCAGAGGCCATTCATACTCCCATTAATTTAAGCTCGGGAGTTAATCATGAAGTTTATCTAGTTCTTAAAGGGTTTAAGAATAGTTTTCGGGAAAAAATTATTCTCTCCCCGGGAGAAACAAAAAGATTGTTGATCAAAATGACCACGCAAGAAACATCCGTTCGTATAATATCGGAGCCGCCAGGAATTGAATTTCTAATTGACACTACACTCGTCGGTACTACCAATATGGCAGTAGCAACTACACCGGGAGCACATCATTTGATTTTTCGCAAAGATCAAAAAGTTTTAAAAGATATGACTTTTAATTTGTTGGCCGGTGATAAGAAAAAAATAATGATTGATTTTACCGGCCAAAACAAGTTTAAGAAAAAACTAATTGGCCGCCAAGAGTTAAGCACCTATGGAACTTATGGCAATATTGGTGTGCGCTTTGGCGGAGTAAATTTTCCTGACAAAGCGAAAAATGGTTCGTTAGAGTTTGAATTAGGAATACATCATCGTCCCTCTGGAATTCAGTTTGGTGCCGGTTTTAACTTTGCTGCGGATACAGATGGCGTATCTGAAATCCAAGTTTATAAAAAGGATTTAAAATATTTATCCGTGAATTGGTTATTATCTGATTTTTTTTCTAACAACATAAGTATCGTTCCAGGAATTGGTGGCGGAGTTAGTTTTATGACGGAGTACTGTACACTCGATAGTGGCACCTTTGTTTGTGATAAAAATAATTATGTTAGCTGGCTCAACACTTTTGTAACCTTTGGACAAATTTTTAAACTTTCTGCAAAATATGAGAAGGCACTAATACCTTTTAAAAATATCGTTAATTCTGAAATTAAAAACTCGGCCATATCCGTCGGGGTAGCACTCGGATGGAATCTTTAGTAAATACAGCTAATTAATAGCAAAACTAACGCTTGACGCCACTTGGTTAATCTGCTAAACTATTTATGAGCTTAACCAAATGGAGGTATTTATGCAATCCAATGTGAAATCTTTAGATGCAACTAGCTTTAATGAAGTTTTAAAAAATTCAGACAAACCTGTCATTGTGGATTTTTGGGCCCCCTGGTGTGGCCCCTGTAGAATGTTGGGGCCCATTATGGAACAAGTGGCCACAGAGAGAAGTTCGGATGTTGTAGTAACAAAACTTAACGTTGATGATTTTCCAGAAATTGCTGGACGCTTTTCTATTCGTGGTATTCCTACTGTAAAAATTTTCCGTAATGGCAAAGAGATAAATTCTACCAGTGGCGCCTATCCAAAAGAGTATTGGGATCAACTATTAGATAATATCAAATAGACTAGGCACAATTTCTGATTCTTTTTTTTGAACGAGGTAGGATATGATAAAAGTAGAAGAAAAATTTTGCCCACAAAATCATCCTTGTCCAATAATTCGTTATTGCCCGGTGGGGGCCATTTCTCAAATAGGATACTCTGCCCCCATTGTTAATAACGAAAAATGTACCAACTGTCAGCAGTGCGTAGACATGTGTCGCACCTTTCAATTTGTAGATCACTCCCAGGCATTTGCTGAAGGAAAATAGATCCGCAAACGATCAATCTTGCATTTATCTTCTGGTACTTTTATACTTTTAAGAAAAAAATTTAATTATTATTTTTACTTAAAACTTAAAAACGAGGAGAAAAAATGAAAGGGTTGATTATTTTTTTGTTACTGTTTACTAACGCTGCGTTTGCTTTCAACGCAAGAACCTGTGCTCAAAATGTGTGGATGAAAAAAGGATGGTTTCGCGAATACAGCGTAAAATACTCTTCAATAGAGTTTATATCCTCCAAAACTTCTACTGAAGAAGGGTCAACAAAAACAAGCTCGGCCTCTTCAACCGAAAGTTCATCCATGTCCTCAGATCCAGGAGTTACTACCGGACAAACTGAATCGACATCTCAATGGTCTTCTAGCCAAGGAGATTGTGCTTTATGGGCCACTAATTCTAAATGGCTCCGGCGAGAATTTTATATTGCAGAAAATTTGGGAAGTATAAGAAAAAATGCTTCGCAAGGGCAAGGAGAGTATCTCGATGTTCTCGTTTATTTATCAGGATGCCCGGCAAGTCATGCAAAAAGATTATCGCAAGAGTTACATGATAAATATAAGAAGGTTTTTAATGAATCTCGGCCAGCCTGGGATTTTTCTTCTAGCGTAGACACCCTGATTGAAGGAAACAAAGAATTATCAAAAGCATGTGACAATTTTCCAGTTGAATCTTAGTCTTATCTTTCCTTTGCAAATAATTACCTATCTATGCCTGGCACTAATTGGCCAGGCACTTTTTGCATCAGACTCCCCCTATCTTTCTAGGGGATGGTTAAAGCTTTTACATTTTAAACACAATAATGGCACTGCTGCCGAAACTTATATCATTGAAGAAAAGTTTTTTTTGTCGCCACAGAAGCGAACTCCAAAAAAGGAATGGGAGGCGGCACTAAAACTCTTTTCTTCGCCCATTAATAGCAAGAATAATAACGAAGATCCACGCTGCCTCTTTCCTGCAAGATTTAAATTTATCAATATGTATGCTAAAAACAAACTAGGCCTTATTGAATGTCCGAACTTGCAAAAATGGAAGGACGGGGTTAATGCCAGGGCCGTTACCATTGTTCATGCAGCACAATATATAGGAAACCCCGCTTCTTTTTTTGGCCATCTTTTTTTGCGCTTTGATGTGGCCGCTATTGAATATCAGACATTGAGGCTAGATACACTTGCTCACAGCATTGGTTTTTTTGCCCAAATGCCACCAGGTACAAACGCCTTTGACTATGTTGTTAAAGGATTGGGAGGAGGTTTTCCGGCCTCATTCATATTTTCAACTTATGCAAAATCGCTGGAAGATTATAATTACATTGAAGATCGCGATCTGTGGGAGTATGAGCTAAATTTATCACAAGATAAAATAGATTTCATGCTGGATCATCTATGGGAGATGAAAAACTTTGGCAAGTTTGATTACTATTTTTTGAAAGAGAATTGTGCCTATCAATTACTTGCTTTTCTCGAGGCCGTTGAACCAAATTGGCACCTGACTGATGATTTTTTTGCTTACACCCTTCCGGCAGAAGGCCTTGCCAAACTATTTGCTGCAAATGCTATAAGAGAAAGTTCCTATCGCCCATCACTTGGCACACAACTAAGAAAGAGGGTAAAAAAATTAAAGGCCAAACAGCTAGAGACAGTGGATGGCGTAATTGAAGGAGTGATAAAACCTACAGATGTTGAATCCCCAGAGGTTCTGGATGTGGTCATTGATCTTATTGAATATAAAACACATAAGAAAAAAGGAAAAGTTCCAAAAAAATACTTGTACATAAAAAAAGAATCTATGGAAAAAAGATCGAGCTTACCTATTCTTGCAAGTGAAAACATTAAAGCGTCCCCTCCTCATTTGGGACATTCGCCATCTAGAATCCAGGTAGGAATAGAGCGCGCTAATGATGAGGTAAATCTTTTAATTGAGGGAAGGCCAGCACTTCACAATTTATTGGAAGGGAGCGGATACCCCGCCGGATTTTCGATAGAGGTACTAAATATCAAGTCAAAATATTCTCAATATAAAAATAACATTTTTATAGATGAATTAACTATCTTAAGAGTTGAAAATTTACGAGAGTTTGAATGGATTGACCTTGCTCCCGCTTGGCAATTTGATTTCGGATGGAACAGATTAAAATCAAATAAATGGTATGGCGATAATAATTTAAATTTCTCGGGTGAGGGTAAGCTTGGTATCGCCTCATCGGCTCAGAAAATAATCCAGTATTATATGCGAGCAGCACTATCATATGATTCCGATCCAAATATCTTGGGTAATTTTACGGTAGGGCTCGGCGTAAACGGCGGAATAATTTTTAGATTTCATGATCTTATTTCGGCCCGTTTTGATTATAATTTTATGAAAGAACTCAAAGAAGATATTTCAACCTATAACAATTTTGATTCAAAAATCATTTGGAGTATTTCCACCAAAAATGCGCTCGAATTACAGCTTTACCAGAGCAAGTGGTTGCAAAATTATGGGGTTTTTTACAATTACTATTTTTAGAGGTGCCATCAGCTTGTTAATAACAATGTCATCTGGCCATTTGCCCTCTTTTTTAAAAAGACCATTCTCTGTCTTCTGATCTTGCTCAGAAAAGCTCGCTGTTCCGAGCATTACACACTATCTGCCAATGTTCCCGAGCACAAGCCGATCACATTAACTTATCCTCCATAGCTTAACTTATAAATCCTCTAAACAGTTAGCTATCGCGGAAAGAGTAGACCTTGCACCACAATTACTATTCTGAGATATAGAAATCTCCTTGTTCTTTATTGCAATTAAGCAGTAAGGCTTTCACAGATAATATTTTAAGTTAAAAAAAATAAAAAAAATGCATTTTATGACGCACCGCAGGCCTTCCCATAGCTTAAAAAATAGTTTTTACTCTTTGGATGTCGAATAAAAAAACTAAAAACGAAGAAATAGAATTAAATGTGAATGATGCTTTTGCAATTAAAGATCGACTTAAATTAATGGCAGGCAAAGCAAATTCTGAA
>Ga0208245_1000184_pt1 | contig 61672 bp, 105 predicted proteins | sample RifOxyC1_FD_184035 | JGI IMG/M metagenome (GOLD analysis project Ga0208245, IMG submission 184035) | Soil microbial communities from Rifle, Colorado - Rifle Oxygen_injection C1 (SPAdes) | ecosystem: Environmental > Terrestrial > Deep subsurface > Rock core/Sediment | place: Rifle, Colorado... | reverse complement strand
GCACGACCGCATCTCAGTCGTCGGGCTCGTCGAGCGACCCGTCGCAGCACGTCGTGGCGTAGGCCAGCACCGCCTCTGCGAAGGGCAGGCTGTGGTCGGGTCCGCTGATCACCATGGGCGTGTCGTCAGGCACGTTGGCGATGGCGCGGCGCAGATCTCCGACGGTGGTCATCGCTCACTGCCCTTCGCGGACTCGGCTGCGATCCACGCCGCGAGCGCCTCCACCAACGCATCGGTGCGGGTGAACGACGGGGCAACCTCCATGCGTCCGCGCACCGCAGCGTCGACCTTCGCGAGCAACGCAGCGGGCACGCGGGCGGTGAACTCCGCGCGGTCGGGGATCTTGGGGCGGGCCATCCGGGGTGTTTTCGCACGTCGGCGGCGGACCTTGGGGGGCGATGAACCAGTCATGGCTCCGATTGATACCACAAAGGTTGCCCGTTGATACCAGATTGGTGTACGTATCTCGCCAGTAGCCCCACGACGGGGCGGCGGAGGTGAGCGATGGCGCGATACGTGGTGGACAGGGACGACCCGCAGGTGATCGAGGCGACGGGTATCAGCGCGGCTGTGGAGCAGTACGTCGACGCGCACGCGGACGACGGGTGGAGCGACCACTTCGACGTGTGGGCGCGGGCTGAGGATGACGACCAGTGGACCGTCTTCCTGGTGACCACGCGGACGGAGCTCGTCGTCGCCGTCGGGCGCGGCAGGCGCGGCCCGATGGTCGAGAGCGACGACAGCGAGGCAGCGCAGTGACCGCCCCCGAGACGTGGCGGGTGGTGCTGGAGTCGGGCGAGGTGAGGGAGGTGTCCCTCGCGCGGAGTCACATGGTCGGAGCGCCGTGGGTGCCGAACGGCGATGGGCTCTGCGGCGCTGCCGACCCGCGCATTGCGGTCGCGGCCTACGCCGGGGCGAGGGCGCTGCCCGCACGGGAGATCCTCGCGCCGGGGGAGGCGACGCGTGCGGAGGCGGCGGAGCGTGCCCGCCGTGACGGTGTGCTCCACGGGCTCACGATCGCTCACGATCACGCGGTGGCGTTGATCGACGGCAGCACGGGGCTGCCCATAATCGACTGGACGGACGTCACCGTCGCGACGGGTGACGCGCTCGCGAGGCCCGCGTGACCGCCCCCGACGACGCCCTCGCGGCGATCGACGTGGCGGCGATCGGCGACCTCATGGGCGCGGACGAAGCGCGCAGCCTGCTCGCCGCGATGACCCCCGGCACCCTGGAGGTGGCGGAGATCCGCGACGGTCGCCTGATCGACGCGGCGCCGCAGGAACTCGCCGTGGTCATCCACGACGACGCGCGGGCGCACCAGAAGCCCGATGGGACGTGGCACAGCGTCGTGGTCTGCCGCGGGATGGACGGCCCGACGCGCGATGCCAACGCGGCGGCGTTCGTTGCGGTGAAGCGGGCGCTCGCGACGGTCGCAGCCCTCGCCGCGCAGCCGCTCCCCGCGCTCGACGTGGCGGCGATCGAGGCGCCCGATGCTCGCGACAACCTGCGACGGGTGCGCGCGATGTACGACGCCGCGCCGCCGGAGGGCTGCGACGACGGCGACCGCACGCCCGCGCTGGAGCGCGTCGTGGCGTCGCTTGCGGGCGGCTACAGCACCAGCGACCTTGATGCGCGCGACGTGCGGTGTCTCATGGTCGCCTTCGACGATGCAGAGCAGATCATCGACGCGCTCCAGGGGCAGGCCGCCCTACTACGCGGCGAGGTGAACGAGCTGCGGGCGAAGGTCGCGGACCTGACGGGCGACTACGAGGCGGGCTGCGACCAGACGCGGCGGCTTGGCGATGAGCTCCGCGCCCTCGCCGTGCAGCACGCCGCCGACGTGGCGGCTGCGGTGGCGGCGGAGCGGGAGCGTGCCCGTGCCCTGTGTCGCGACGAGATGGCGCTGTGGGCCAGCGCGTTCGACGCTGGGAGCGATACCGCCATCGCGCACTACGAGACGGCGGTCGACCTCGCTGGAGCCATCGGCGCGGGGACTCTTCCCATCGCAGCCATCGCCGCGCCCACGGGAGGCGAGTGATGGACCGCCGCCTGTTGGTCGCCCTCGGCGCTCTCCCTCCGACCGCGGAGGACTTCGCCCGCGTCATCTACCCGTCGATGAAGGCGCTCCTCGGACCGCAGTTCGCGGCCATCGGCGCGACGATGCCCGCGACCTTCGATGAGAACACCCCCGAGGTGCGGGCTCAGTTCGTCGAGATGGTCGCCAAGGCGATGGCCAGCGTGACGGGAGGTGGCGAGTGATCCCCCTCGACGCCGGATGCACCGGCTCCTCCGCGCGGTGGTGCCCCGTGTGCGGCGACTGCGCGTGCGGCCCCCGCTACGAGGGTGCCGGTGCGGACGGAGAGCGGACGCTCGACGACGATGGGTGCCCGTTGCACGGCGCGTCGTCGCAGCACGCGCGAGAGCCCGCCCGCGCTGTGATCCCCCTCGACCGCGTGCGGGAGCTACTCTCCCTCGCCCCCGGCCCTCACGGCGGGACGCTCATGGACACGTCGATGGTGCACGACCTCGCCCGCGACGTCCTCTCCCTCGCCGACGCGCTGGCGACGGCGGAGCGGGAGCGAGACGAGGCGCGGGAGATCGCCGTCGCTCTCGGCGAGGTGACCGAGCGGCAGGGCCGGATGCTTGCGCGTGCGCCCACCTTCGAGGATGCGATGGCCCTGTGCATCGAGGCGATCGTGTCGACCGCAGCCGACGCGCCCAACTGCGCCGAGTGGCGCGGGACGATGGGCGGGCGGGAGTTCGTGCTGTCCCTCCAATGGGCGGACGGCAAGAGCCCGCACGCGCTGCTGTCGGAGGCGCGGGCAGAGCGCGACACCGCCCGCAGCGCCCTCGACGGGCTGCGGGCGGCGGTGCGGGCGGAGCGGGAGTGCGAGACGGCACGGTCCGCCGCGGCCGTCCCGGTGGCCCCGCCCGACCTGTTCGACGCGCTCATGGTCTTCGTCGCAGGGGCGCCGCAGTCGCCCGCCCTCGCCGCATCGCAGGCCGCGTGTGAGGCGCACGCATCCGCCAAGGCCGCGACCGACGCCCTCCTGCGCGGCGCCCCCGGCGGCTACGTCGAGGCGCGGGTGGTGCGGGAGTACCTCACGAAACTCGACGCGCTCCCCGGTCCCCTCGCGTCGATCGACGCGGGCGCGCTGCTCTCGGCCTACGAGCAAGAGCGAGTCACTCGCACCGCGCTCGACGTCGCCATCGCGGCTGCGGAGGGGCGATGAGCGACGACCTCGCCCCGCCGCGCGTGCTCGCGGCAGAGCTGCGTCGCGCCGTCGGGCTCCTCGACGAACTCCGCGACGAACTCACCACCGCGCAGTCGCACCTCACGCACGCGCTCGACGACGCGGCGACCCATCGCACCCGCGCCGAGGCCGCCGAGGCGGAGGTCGCGCGGCTGCGGGCTGAGGCCGCTGTGCTCATTGCGGAGCGCGACGATGCGCGACTGACGTCGCGGTGCAACCACGGCAACTGGCGTGGGGCCCTCGCGGAGCTCGACGCGCAGCGGGCGACGATCGAGGGACGCACGGTGGCGCCGACGGACGCGGAGATCGCGGCGCACGCTGCGGCGGGCGGACTGTGGCGGACGAACTGGAACGACCGCATCGATGCGCGGCTCGCGCACGGGCTGCGCCAAGACGACGTCTCCAGCTACGTCGTCGGCGGACGGCAGCCATCGCGATGGTGGGCGCTCGACGCCAGCGGTCGCCCCTGCGTCTGGCCCACACCCGCGCTCGACGCGGCGGGGGAGGGGCGGTGAGCGCCTCGACGGGCACGCGGACGATCGCTCTGAGCGCGTCCACCGTCGCCGCGCTCGCGCTCTACGGCGCCGTCCCCACGGCCGCGGAGGTGCGTGCTGCGCTAGCTCGACGCCTCGCCGCGACCACCTGCGCCCCGGCGCGGGGGAGGTGCGGGCGGTGAGCGTCGACAGCATGATCGCGCGCCGTCCACCCGACGACGGCCAGGAGTGGGACGCGCAGTGCGCCCGGTGCGGGTCGAGCGTCGTGCACCTTGGCTGCCCGACGTGCAGCGGCGATGGCTTCGTCTTTGACGACGACCCCGACTGGAGCCAGCCCGGTGGCGACCGCTGCCACGACTGCGGCGGCGAGGGCGGCTGGCAGGAGTGCGGTTCCGGCGTCGAGTGGTGCAAGGCGCACCCGATGGTGAGCCGCGAGGGCATCGACCCCGGCGCCATCGAGTGGTTTGTGACGTCGAGGCACACGTGAGATCCCCGCTCCCCGACGCCATCGACGCGGCGATGCAGTGGATGGCGGAGCGCGCGCCGTGAGCATCCTCCGCCGCATCACCCGGCCCATCATCGTCCTCGGCACCAGCGTCCTCGCGCCCGGCTGGCAGTGCCGGGAGTGCGCGGGCGAGTGGCTCGAAGGCGAGCGCCCGTCCCATGACCCCGACTGCGCGGCACGCGCGACCACGAAGGAGCCCCGATCATGAGCTATGACGACCACGACCGATGCCGCCGCTGCGGCGCCCTCGACGACGGCCACTCTCTCGCATCCTGCGACCAGCGGAACGCCACGAAGCGCGTCCCCACGCCGCCTGACATCCCCACGCCCGCGGATCTGCTCCGTGAGCCTGTGGTCGACTACACGAACCGCATCACGACGCGCGTCATGGAGGTGGTCGACGCGCTGCGATCCTCGCCTCGCAAGCCGGTCACGATCCGCGAGGATGTGCCGGTGATCCAGGCCATCGCCGACGCCATGCGCGCGGCGCAGTGGTCGGCGCACACGTTGCTCCATCGCGACGGCAAGACCGGGCGGGTGACGATCAGCGTCCCGAAGCCCGTCGACCCAGCGCTCTACCGCTGAGCCCTACCGCCCACCCCCCGACAGCCAGCCGCCTGTGCGCCACCGGTACAGCGTGTCGAGCCCCACGCGCAGCTCCCCGGCTGCGGCGACCACCGTTCCGCGGGCGAGGAGCGCGTGGGCGTCGCGGGTGAGGAGCGCCACCGCGAGCGAGAGCGCCTGCCAGGCGTCGGGGGTGACCCAGGCGGGCTGGCCGGCGGACGCGGCGTGGGAGAGGGCGGCGATGGAGCTGGCGAGGCTGGGGGTGGGGCGGGGCATCAGACGGCCTCGACGCCGCTGCGGTCGTAGCGGGCGCCGTCCTCGGTCGTCAGCACGTCGCCATTCCAGTCGCCCCACTGGCTGTCCGCGCCGAGGGCGATGGCGCCGCGGCCCGAGGGCCACTCGGTCATCTGGCCGCGCTGGCCGCCCGCGTATGTGATCCCCCAAGTGATGCAGCCGGGGACGAGCTCGCGCGCCTGATCGGCGGCAGGGCAGAGAGTGAGGGCATCGGCGAGATTGGCGGCGGTGATGGTGTGCATGGCGTGTGCTCCTGCGGGGCGTCCGTGCCCCTCAACGCCTCAAGCCCCGGCCCGTGAGGGTGCGGGGCGGTGGCGTGCGCCCGTGGGCGCTGCGGGGCGTGGGTCAGACCTCCTGCACGCGCCAGACGTCGAGACCACCGCAGAGGCGCGCGGCGCTCTCCGACGCGAACACGAACTCGGTGCCCGTCTCGTCGATCGCGACGTCGTACCCGGCGTCGCGGTGCATCGACGCGAGCGCCTCCAGTGGTGCCACGTCGCCCGCGGCGTCGCTGGTGTAGGTGCCGAAGTCAGCGCCCGTCGAGCGGTTGGTGATGCGGAAAGAGCGGGTCGTGGTGGTCGTCATGGTCGTCGTAGCTCCTGCGCCGGTAGCTCCCTCGCTCCCGGCTTCCAATACCTACGTCCGATATATCGGATGGTCAATACTTCCGTCAGGGTGCGCGGTCGATTTCGCGCGAACCCCTGCGGCCGCAGCGGTTTCGCGTGGCGGCCGTTGGCTTACGTGGACCTGTAAGCGGGGCTTACAGGATGCGACCGCAGGCTACCCGCTGCGGCGCGTCATCGGGCGACGCGCAGGCGGGGACCGGACACTGTCGTGACGTCGCCTGCTGCGGCCTTCACGAAAGGGCTTGCTGGCAAGCGAATGACGATGCCCGAAGAGGGGATTGAAAATCCCCGTGTCGGCGGTTCGACTCCGTCTCTGGGCACCGCGTTTCCCGCTCTTTTCCGCCGATCTCGCAATGCAGGGAGTGCGAGCGGTGCGGTCGGTTTCGCAGAATCCCGGACACTGTTGTGACACTCCCGGGACACTGCGGACCGCAGCTCCTCCGGCCCCAGCTTGGCGTACACCCGCTCCGCCATGCGCCCGTCCCGGTGGCCGAGCGCCGCGCCGACCGTCGAGGGGGAGCCGCCCTCCGACCGCAGCCAGTGGGCGAAGGTGCGCCGCAGGTCGTGCGGGGAGCACGGGTCGATCTGGGCGAGGTCGCACGCGCGGTGGAGGTCGCGGCGGACGTTGCCCCAGGGGCGGTGCATCCGCGCGCCGGCCGACCGGGCGTGCTCGAGCGCCCACGCGACCAGCTCCCGCTGCCACGCGAAGGACAGCGGGACCACCCGGTCGCGGGCCAAGCGCTTGGTGCCGCGGACCCGCACCGCCCACGCGACCAGGTCATGGTCCTCCGCCATCGCCCCCTGGACCGCAGCCCACTCGGCGCCCGTCGCGAGAATCCAGGCGACGATGGCGGCCCGGTCGACCGGCAGATGCGGCAGGAGCGCGCTCACCTCGTCGGGCGGTAGCCACCGGGTGCGGGGGACGTAGGCCGGGGAGAATCCGCGGGGGAAGACGCGGCCGACGTCGTGCGGCCAGAGCCCTCGACGGGCCGCGAGCGCGCAGGCCGATCGCAGGAGCACGAGCTCCTTGTGGATCGTCGAGTCGGAGGCGTCCTCTCCTCGACGGCGCGCGATGTACTTGTCGATGGACCGGCCGGTCACATCGGACATCCGCGCGTCGGTCCCGAAGACCCGCACCGGGTGACCGGCCTTCTTCACGTAGAACGCGACGGTCGCATGGCTCTTGCGGCCCGCCTTCGCTTCCTCGGCGCGCAGGTCAATCAGGGCGTCGAGGGCGTCTCGCAGCGTCGCTTCCGTCGCGGCTGCACGGGCCGGATCGGCGGACGATCGCTCCCACTCCCGGAGACGAGCGAGAGCCGCCGCCCGGTCGGTGCATTGGCTGCTTCGCTGGTGTCGTTGACCGCTGACGTCGTACCACTCGACTTGCCAATACGGCGACTTGCCGCGCTTGTAGACTCGACTCGACACGAGGCACCTCCGAAGGCGGTAAAGGCGTAGGACTCCCAGACGGCGACAGGGACGCGGAGCGTGCCGCGCGCACCATGGGCGCGTCCAGCGGCGCGGCGCAGATGGTCGTAGGCCGTGCGCTTCGGGAGTCCCAGGGAGGCCATCACGTCGGCCACGGACACCCATTGCGTGAGCGGGAGCACACGCGCCGGGAGCTGGCGGGCGGCGCTCACTCCCCCGCCTCCCGCGCCGCAGCCAGCGCAGCGCGTGCCCGTCGCAGCCGCTCCACCGCCGCGGCCTTGCGCTCGGGGCGACGGGTCGCGGCGGCGACGTGCGCTGCGGCGTCGACCTCGTGCTGTAGCTCCCGCACGACCGCAGCCCACGCGAGGCCCACCGCCTCGGCGCGGTCCATGGACGTCTCGTAGATCCACTCGACGCCGCAGCCGCAGACCGTGACACCGATGGACACGCCCCACTGGTCGCGGTCGACGTAGAGCCCATCCGCCGCCTCCCCTCGCGCGACGAGCACGCTGGTGACGGCGTCGCGCAGGGCGTCGAGGATGCGGGGGGTCACCACGGCGCCCCTCCGTACCCGCCCACGTCCGCCGCGAGCGTCGAGCCGCGCACCCAGAGCACCCGCAGCACCGCCGACGTGCGCCGCCAGCCCGCGCGCTCCGTGGCGACGTGGGCAGCGTGCAGCGGGTCGAGCGCGGCGAGGAGCGCGCGGAGTAGGAGGGTGGTCACGGCGTCACCGCCCCGCGCTCGATCGCCTCGGCGCACTCCAGCGCAGCGGCGGCGCGGGAGGCCACGTCGTCGATGCTGTAGTTCTCCGCCACCTCGCGGCACACCGCAGCGCACCGGGCGCGCTCGGCGGCGACGGCTGCATCGACCTCGCGCCGGTGCCTCTCAGCCTCGGCGGTCGCCGCGAATACGTCGTGCTGCGTCAGTCCTAGCGTCGTCATCGTCCGCCCTCCACCCGCGCGAACTCCACCCGCCACACCCACGGGTTCGCTCGCCACGCCCCGTCACCGCCGATGAGATCCCACAGCGTCTGGAACGCGCCCCGCGCCGACCCGCACGACCACGACTCCCCGGCGAGTCCCCAGCCGCCGTTGACGGGCTCGATGCCCTCGCGCCGCGCATCGTCCTCGGTGATGTCGTGCACTCGCTCGACGCCCACGCTCACCACATCGAGCGAGAGCCGCGAGGCCCACCGCGGCATATGGATGGACGGGCGCCACCGCTTCGGGTCCGACCAGTCGGAGGTGTCGATATGCAGCGGCTTCCCCGTGGCGTAGCTGATCGCGCTGTTGTCCGCGGCGTAGCGGATGTCCTCGGGCGGATCGTGCACGACGCCGCTCGTCCAGTAGTCGCCGGGGCACCACGTCTCCCGCACCCACAGGCGGTCCCCGGGGGCGCCGAGCGGGCAGCGCACCCATCCGAGCGGACCGCCCTTCGGGTGCTCCATCTGCGCGCCGAGGTCACCGCCGTCCTCTTCGCTCAGGCGGCACATCGTCAGCCACGGGCTCTGCGTCAGCAGAGTAGGCGTCAGCCATTGGCGCTGCCTACCTGCCATCGGCACGACGGGCCGCCGCGTGACGGTCTTCGCTCCACTGAGGATCGCGCGCACCATCGTGCCGTTGAACAGAATCGGCCTCTCCGTCGTCATCGTCCGCCCTCCATCGCCTTCCACTCCGCCTCCATCACAGCCCGCAGCTCCTCTGCCGCGCGTCCCGTCGCACTCTCGGGCATCGCCCGCGCCACCCTCTCCGCCGCGTCAGCGAGCCGCGACCACGGCGCCCTCGCCGCGTCCGTCCACACGAGCACCGCGCACCACACCAGCACCGCGAGCCCCTGGATGCCGTGCGGGCGCAGGTGGTCGCGCAGGGCGTGGAGCCACCGCAGTTCCCGTGCGTCGTCGAGCACGCACTCCCCGTAGGCCCGCGGCCCGTCGCGCCCGATGGCCGCGCGCATCGACGCCGTGGCGATCCGCACGCGGGCCGTGTCGTCGGGCGTCGAGCGGAGGCAGCGGTCCAGCGCCGCGAGCCACAGCACGCGCTCCACCGCAGCCCACGAGGGAGCGAGGCGCACGCCCTCGACGCGAGGGGACACCAGCGCGGGCCTCACAGCGCACCGCCCGGGGGATCGCACGCCACCCAGCGGCGGTGCCCTGCGACGATGGCGACGGCGTACCAGCGCCGCGTGCGCGGATCTTCGATGCGACGATCAGACGCCACGGGGCACCTCCGCGAGGTCCACTTGCAGCATCGCGGCGCGCAGCACTGAGGAGCGGCTGGCCTTCGTGTGGCCGCGGCGCTTGAGTTCGCGCACCGCCGCGTCGAGGCGGGCGATGTCGTCGTTGTAGAGCGAGATGCAGACCACCTTGTAGTGCGTCGGTTGGCTCTTGGCGCGAGGGGTCATCGCTCACCACCACTCGACGTGAGGGTCATCTCATGGAGCGCGATCACAGGGTCAACCTCGCGGAGCGCTCGCTCCGAGGCGATGGCCGCGATCATGTCGGGGCTCTCGACGCCGATCAGGTCCAGCATCCTCGCGAACGCCTCGGGGTGCACCGCGCGCAGCTTCGCAAACACCGCATCCTCCAACTGCTGACAGCGCTGCCTCGTGATGCCGAGCACTTCCCCGAGGGCTTCGAGGGTCACCCCGTCGAAGTCGTATGCGGTGCCCCCTTCGTCGGCCACGTCGAGCGCGCAGGTGTGCGGCATCGCGTCGAAGTCGGGGTCGCGGTCCGCCCCGGGAAAGTTGATCTTGATGTTGCCGTTGCCCTCGTTGACCTCCACCGCGAGGTGGTGACCGCACGACACGAAAGGGCACGGACGCTGCGCGTTGGCGCCGCCCGGGAGGCAGTCCGCGCGCGTCGCAGGGCGCTGGTAGTCGATGCCCGGTTGCTCCGGGTACTGCGCCGCCCGCCGCGCAGACTCGTGCTTGCTGTAGCGCCGCATCGACTCCGTGTGACCACGACGCGAGTGAGGCACCTTCACCACCGGGAGGTGCCGCCGCGTCTCCGGCTCCTCGCTCTCGACCGCCAGCGCCGGGGCGCCATCAGCGGCGCTCACTGCGACACCGTCCGTCGCAGCGTGCTCGCGATGCGCGCCCGCGTGGCGTCGATGTCCACCGTGCGCCGCGTCGGCACCGGGTCGTGGCCCGTCGCCTCGACGAACCCCCCGAGCACAGGGATGCGCCGCCAGTGCCACCACACGCCCCCGCGGCACACCACCTGCGAGAACGCGCCCTCCGCGTACTGCGCTCCGTCCGTCGCCATGCTGCCGTCCATCAGCGCACCTCGCGCGACGGGTAGAAGGGGACCGCAGTGACGCGCTCGACCACGACCTTGCCAGCGACCACGCGGGGCAGCGCGAGCGGGAGGGTGCGGTCGTCGATGATGGGTTGCTCGCCCTCGGCTTCCTCGTAGTCGTCCTCGTCGGCATCGTCGAGCTCGCCGTCGCGAACGATGAGCGACGCATCGCGGGGCGGTGTGCTCTTCGCTTCGGTGACGATCAGGTCAACGTCGTCGACGTCCTCATCCTCGCGGTCGGCGTGGTTCTCGAACTCCTCCGTATCCAGCTTGTTGATCTGCGCCGCGCTCTCCGCGAGCACGTAGATCGTCCCCGTCGCGCGCACGGTCTTGGTGACCGTGATCTCCACTTCGAACACCTTGAGTGCCATCGTCGTCTCCCTCTCCCGCTGCCGTTGCCCGAAGCGTCGTCCGCTCCCTCCGCGCCCCCGCGAGGGCGTCGAGCGAGCGGGCGAGGCCGATGCCCCGCCGTCGCTGGTCAGCCGTCGGTGCCTGTGCGTTGCGCCTCGGGCCACAGCGCTTCGGCGTGCAGCATCGACGCCCGCAGGAGGTCGAGCGCCTCCGGGAACTCGGGGTACTCCTCGCTCATCTTCGCGAACTGCCGCGCATGCGCCGCGTCGAAGCCCGCCCGGTCGGTGAGACGCTCTGCCGCCGCGCAGCGGTTGAAGGCGTGCGTGAGCTTCGGGAGCACCTTGTCGATCAACCGCACGAAGCGCGCCTCGGGCTCGCGCTGCTGCTCGTAGGTCGCAAGCATCCCGGCGATCCACGACCCGTCACCAAGTTCACCGACGAGGCGCGCTCTCGCGATGTCCTCGCGGTCGCGCTTCTCGGCCATGCCCGCGGGGGTGATGATGAGCGTCTGGGTGTCGCCCGCGTAGACCTCCGCGAGGTCGTGGACGAGAGCGAACGCGGCGACCTTCGTCCTGTCGAGGTGCGCCGGGGCGAGTTCGCACGCGACGAGGCCCAGCATGACCGTGTGATCGGTGTCCGTCTCGACGCGCGCCCCGTCCTCGTGGAGCGTGGCCCGCTCGACGCGGCCGAACGCGAGGGAGATGCGGGCGAGGGTCAGGGCGCGGTCGAGCGCGCTCACTGGCCCACCGCCGTCTTGAGCGAGGCGTTGGCGGCCACCTGCTCGCGGTGCGAGCGGGCGCGGACGCTGGTGCCGATCGGCACCACCTGCCGCGTGCGGTAGCCGTCGAGGCACTCCCGCGCACGGTCAGCGCCCGCCCCCTCGCGCGCCTCAATGGCGTCGAGCGTCGCTCCGCGGCGGGCGGCGAGCACACCCGCGGCGCGGAACGCCTCGACGCGCTTCGTGTGGGCGCCTGCCATCGCGAAGACTCCGACGCACGCGGCCAGGTGCGAGGCCCACGCCTCGGCACCGATGGCATCGTCGCGGAGGTAGCGCGCCTCCGTCTCCTCGGGGTCGAGCACCAGGCGGGGGCTCGCGCTCGCCTGCGCGCCGGCGCTCTGCGACGGGGCGACGCTGCCGCCGTCCGCCGACGCGGGCGCGCTGGCGGTGGGCGCATCGGTGCCGGTGGGCGTCGGTGGCTGCGGGGAGAGGGCGGCGCGGAAGGCGGGGCCGCGGGCCTGCGCCGAGAGCGCGGGGGAGTGGCGCTCGCCGAAGTAGCGGGCGCCCACGGTGACGCACGCCTTGCGGCCGTCCTCGCGCTCGATCTGGTCGACCGCGCCCGCGTGCTCCTGATAGGCCGCGACCACCGCGGCGGGCGTGTGCTGCTTCGCGAGCGCGTCGTGGATCGCTCGCAGCGTCGGGTGCAGCCGACCCGCGAGCACGCTGTGAAGTTCGGGGCTCGCGAGGCGGTAGCCCCGCTCGATCGCGTAGTCGCACGCGAGGCCCACTGCGGCGTCGGCGCGTTCGGTGTCCTCAGCGCGCAGCCCGAGGCCCGCGTACCACGCCGCGAGGCCGTCGAGGCTGGTGGCGTCGATCGCTGGGAACTCGTCATCCACGTCGTCACTAGCCTCGCCGTTGGCGATGGCGCGCTCCGCGTCGGCGATGCGCTGGTTGTGCTCCCCGAGGCTCTCGCCGCCCGCGTCGTGGTGGACGTTGACGCGACGGGTGACACCCGCGCTCAGGCGCTTGGGCTCCTCGATGCCCGCCAGCGCGAGGTCGACGTCGACCCGCTCACCGATCACGCGGTCGGGGATGGTCGAGAGTTCGCTTTCGTCGAGGCACCCGAGCCCGAGGATCGCGAGCGTCGCGCGCCGCTTGGCCTTCGTGACCAGCTTCATCAGCGCGTTGTCGAGGTCACCAATGGGCAGCGTCGCGACGTCCATCTCACTGCGACCATCGGGCGTCGAAGCCTCGCAGACGCAGTAGAGCATCTCGCGCGAGCCGATCTTGTGGACGCGCGGGCCGTCCGTGATGCGCCGGGTGACGTGGTGCAGCTTCGCGAGCTGATCTGCCGCGCCCTTGTCGGTGTAGAGGATCTCCTTCCCGTTCAGCTTGAGCACCTGAAAGGGCTTGCTCGCGGGGTCGAGCCCGAGTTGGCGGCAGCGCTGGACGTAGTAGACGGCCTTCTGCGACGGGTCGAGCCCGCTGATGTCGCCATTGAGCACAAGGCTCGCGACAAGCGCCGCGGTGTTGGCGGGGTTCTCGGTCACAGCGAGCGCGCCAGACGTGGCAGCGGTCACACGGGCGAGGTTCGTTTGCTGAGGAGTCGTGTTCATTGAGCAATCCCTTCGTTCAAAGCGTCATCGGCTGACCGTCCAAGTGACTCCACGGGCCGGGTGCGCTGAGGGGAGCGAGCGCAGTCCCGCGGGTTCGCTGGGGCGGTCACCCCTGGACCGCCGCGAGCTCGCAGGTCATGCAGCGCGGCTCACCCGCGAGCGCCGCGTTGCCGCAGTCGCGGCACGTCGCCGCGAGGCGCGCCGCTCGCTCGCGCTCGTAGGTGGCGCGTGCGTGCCACCTCGCGGCACCATCGAGCGTCGCCTCCAGCGCGAGCACGTCGCGTGTGGCAGCGTCCCGGCGGTGGAGCGCGTCGACCAGCGCCCGCTGCTGGCACGGACCGGGCTGGCGCACCGTGGGGACGCCCGACGACGGCGGGGCCGTCACGGCGCGTGGCCGATGCGTGGGGGTCACGACCGCACCCCGATCGCCCGCAGCGACGCGGGGCCGCTCGCCTTGCGGGCCAGCAGCGCACGGCGGGTGTAGCGGTCGCCATCGTCCAGGCGCCCCGCGTCGTAGGCGTCGAGGGCCTTGCGCTCGTAGCTGCGGGCCTGCGCCCGAAGCTCGGCGGCGGAGAGCACGGGGCGGGCAGCGTCGAGGCGGGGCATCACTGCACCGCTCCGACCGCAGCGGCCACCAGGGCGATGCTCGCGGCGTCGATGCCCGCAGCCCGACCGAGGCGGCGCACGACGGCGAGGGACACCCGGCGACCGGGGCGCGGCGCCATCTCAAGGAGGTTCTCCCACTCGGCCGCAGCCTCGCGGTCGTAGGTGGCGCGGAGGCCGTTCACGACTGCACCTCGATGGTCGACGTCTCCGCGAGCACCCGCGCCGCCCATGCCTCGACGTCGAGCCCGCAGAAGTCGGCGAGGTGCTGCGCCGCGAGGTCGGGGCGGCTGCGCGCCATCGCGCCCGCGGCCTGCTCGACGACGTTGCGGCGGGCGCGGTTCCGCTCTCCGACGGCAATCACGCCGATGTCGAGCGACATATCGAACCACTCGCTCGGGGTCGCCGTGGCGCACAGGGTCGCCGCGCAGCGCCACCGCAGGGCGCGGCACGAGTCGGCGAGGTCGCGGCGCACGAGCGCGTCGAAGCGGGCGTCGCTCGCCTTCGCGGCTTCGGCGGCGGCGATGGCGGCGTCGAGCGCGGCCTCGTCGGCGTAGCCGTATTCCTGGGCGGTGCGGTCGCCGACGGAGAGGGCCGCGCTCACGACGCCACCTCGATGAGCCCGTCGGCCACGGCAACCGCCGCGTCGCTGGCGCGCTTCGCCGCGGCGACGTCACCCAGGCGGCGGGCGTCGTGCATCGCGCGGACGACGCTGCGGGCGGTGCAGGAGAGGGCGCGGCTCGTGAGGAGCGCGATGGAGAGGTGAGCGGGGGAGTGGATGCCGAGGGCGCGGCAGCCGGGGGTCAGGGTCTCGTCGAGGGAAGCGGTGGACATCGTGCGCTCCTTCGCGGCGCCTCCATCGGCTCCGCTGGAACACAGTTGTATTGCCCGCTCGGTCGGGAGTCAATACATTCGTGACGAAAAAAGCTACGCAGCAGCTAACCCGTCGTCACGGCTCAATATTTTGAGTCTCACATCCGCCGCCCACCACGGCACCCCGAACGCAGCGGCCACCTCCGCAACGGGCGCATCGCGCATCGCTCGCACTGCATCCGTCGGCATCAGGAGCGCGAGCGCGATCAGCCACACGTCAGTGTGCGTGTGCGCGAGCCCTGAGCTTCGCGCGATCCAATGCGCGAGCTCGTGACCCACGACCAGGCGCCGCAGCGCTGGCTTGAGCACCGTCACGAGAACCCAGCCCACGAGACCGTCGGAGGGTCGCGGCTTTGGCAGCTTCACCCGGAGGCCGTACACGCCGTGCGGCAGCGTCTCCGTGCGAACCTCCACCTTTAGCCCGCGGGCGATGTCATCAAGCTCGTCGCCTCCGGAGCGGGCCTCGTCAGCGAGCGCGTCGATGAGCCGCGCATCTACAGAACGCGGTGCGTACTGAAGCTCCAGTAACGCGGGCTCGCCCACTGCGTCGGCAAGGATCATCGTCGCAAGGTGCGTCCCGCTACGATGGCTGGTCAATGGACCCATCGCGCGCCACGAGTGCCCGAAACTCGTAGAGCTCTCCGGGACTGACCGCAAACACAGGGCGATCAGCGTGTGACGGGAAACGTCACTTTCGCTTCGTCGGTTCGGGCGCGGGGATGTACTTCGCGAGCACGTCCGCGAGGTCAGCCAAGAGCGAGGGCGTGAGAGGTACCACCACGAGCGGGTCGCTTTCGGCCAGCGCCTCCCACACGTAGTCATCATGGCGGCGGAGCTTCTTCGCGGCGCGGAGGTTCCCGTCGAAGCCATCGCGATGCTTCATCTTCGGGTCGTCAACATCCACGCTGACAAGCCCACTCGGCGCTGTCGGCTCCATCGAGCCATCCCCGCGCGCTAGCCATGACTCGCTCACCCCGGCGGCGACGGCGAGTTTGTGGACCGTCTTCGTCGTGGCCTGCGCTGCGTTGCGATCGATCATGTTCTGGACGTGGCTGTTTGAGAGCCCCGCGCGCTTCGACCAGTCGTAGGGCGTCCAGCCGCGATCTTTGAGAACCCGCCCCAGGCGCTGGGCGAACGTCGTTCCGGATGTCACGAAACCGACGCTAGCAGCGGGCGACATGGCTGTGTTCACGGCGGCTCGCTCGCTTTCGTCACAGATGTATTGACTTCGGTCGGGGCGTTCGTTACATCTGTGACCCATGGACCACGACACTGTTGGATCGAGGGTCGCCGCGCTGCGCGCCCTCATAGACCTCGACCCGGTGGAGCTCGGCAGGCTCGCTGGGCTCAAGAGCCCTGCGCACGTCGCGATGATCGAGGACGGATCGCGCGCCAAGCGCATCTCGGCCGACACGGCGCTTGCGCTGGCCGACGTGCTGGGCTGCTCGGTGAAGTACCTCGTTCGTGGCGAGGGCGATCCGCCCAGCACGAACACCGTGCGCCGCGCCGTGTCTCGCGCGAAGGCCGCTCTTGCACACCGCGAGGCAGCGTGATGCGCCGCCCCGATACCGTCTACGTCGTGCGCGGGCTCGTCTCCGGGCTCTTCAAGATCGGCGTGACCGCCGACGTGCACGTCCGTATGTGCGTGCTGCGGAGCGCGATCGGCGAGGACATCGAGCTCGTGGCGACGATGCGGGGCAGCGGCTCTGTGGAGCGCTCGCTGCATCGTCGCTTCGCCGCCCTGGTCGAGCCCTCGCGGGGTCGCGAGTGGTTTCACGACGACGGCTCCATCACGGCGTTTCTGGAGTCGCTCCCGGCTGCCAACCGCGGGTCGATGCTCTTCACGGCGAAGCCGCGCGCTCGCAAGTCGGCGCCCCGTCGCAGCCCCGAGGAACTCGCCGCCGCAGCGGTCGAGAAGAGGGCCGCGTCGGAGGCGTGGTACCGCAAGCACCACGGCCACGGCCGCGAGGAATCCTGCGCCAAGTGCACCAAGCGCAGCGCGTGGCGTCGCCTCGCTCCCCGTCCCGTGCGTGACGAATCGCGCTGGCAGAACCCGCTCCTGAGCCCCGCCCCCGTGGCCCTCGCAGGAGCCGCCTGATGCTCCCCCTCCTCCGCGCGCACCCTCGCCACGCTGCGGCGCTGGCCGCGTTCTTCGTCGGCGCCGCGCTCCTCATCCTCGGCGGCTTCACCGTCGCGAGCCTCGTGGGCGCCATCATCGCGGGCGTCGGCTCGCTCGCGGCGGGCGCTACGGCGTCGGCGGCTGGAGCGTAGCGCGTGGCCACCCTCCTCGGCTCCTTCACCCGCATCGACCTCGCCGACGGCGTGTGCGTCGCGATGACCGACGACACCACCGTCCGCGTGGCCCCGTCGACCACGGCCCCGCAGCGCGCCGACCTCGCCGCCGACGTGGCCCGCCTGGAGCGCGGCATCGCCGACCTCACCCGCGAGCGCGACCAGTACCGCGGGCTCGCGCTCGCCACCGCCCAGGAGCGCGACCAGCGGACCAGCGAGCTCAGCGTGGCGCAGCGTCGGTGTGCGGCCCTCACCGCCGAGGCCGACGCCTGCGCCCGCGACCTCGCCGACCTCCGCGCTGCCGTGATCGCTGCGGCCGAGGGCGTCGCTCCCGACGTCAGCCGCCACGGGCACCACGTCGGTCGGGCGCTCGCCGCTGCCGCGCAGCTCCACCGCGAGGCCGCGCACCGTGTGGCGGGCGATGGCGTCGACCTCGCGCGCTACGTGCTGCGGTCGGAGGTCGTCGCTGCGCTGGAGGCTGACGCGCTGGACACCGAGAGCGCCGCAGGGGCGCACACGTCCACCGACGCCCGCAAAGCTCTCGGCTACTGCGCCCACATCACCCGCGGTATCGCGGCGCGCTTCCGCGGCGACCTCCGCAGCGAGGCAGTCGAGGGCGGCGAGCAGCAGGCAGTCAAGGGCGGTGAGGGTCACGGGAGCACTGTCGCGACGGCGGACAGCGCCGTCACGGTGACGCTGTGAGGTCTTCGTCACCAGACCCCGAGGCCGCCGCCGACGTGCTCTGCGCGGAGACGCTGCACAGCACGCTGCGGGCGATGAAGTTGACCGATGCCTCCGTGAGTTATGCCACGGTCGGAGCGAGGGTCGACGAGCCGAAGCAGCACATCAGCGAGTGGTGCAACCCGCTCTCGGAGCGCCGCCCGAAGCTGCACCAGATCGCGATGCTCGGGCCGAAGCTCGCGCCTGCCATCTTCCGCAACCTCGCGGCTGCCATCGAAGCCGCGGCCGGGACCGTCGTCACGGGTGACCTGCGAGAGATCGCGCTCGACGTCCAGGCCCGCGTGGGCGACCTCGCGCGATCGGTCAACGAAGCGTGGCGCGACCGCAAACTGACGCTGGCGGAGATCGAGGAGATCGAGGCGCGCTGCCACGCCACCAACGCGGAGACGTCGGCGGCGCTCGCGACCTGCGCCAACGCCCGCGCGGAACTGCGGCGCACCGGAGGCTCGCGATGAACAACGAATCCATGGCCGAGAAGTTCTGGGGCTACGCCGCCCCCGCCGACGAGGCGGGTTGCATGAACTGGACTGCGGGCCGCAGTACCAAGGGATACGGAAGGTTCAGGATCGACGGTCGTTACCGCATCGCATCGCGAGTGGCTTGGGAACTCGCCCGCGGCCCCGTCCCGAAAGGCCTCTGTGTCTGCCACCACTGCGACAACCCCCCGTGCGTGAACCCCGCGCACCTCTTCCTGGCGACCAGCGCAGAGAACACGGCGGACAAGGTAGCGAAAGGCAGGCAGATGAAAGGCGAGAGCGTGCCGTGGGCCGTCTTGTCGGCCAGCGACGTGCTCTCCGCTCGCGAGTTCCGCACACGCGGCGAGAGCTACGCAGAGATCGCAGATCGGTTCGGCGTAAGCGTGGGGTGCATCCACTCGGCGCTCACCGGCGCCAACTGGAAGAGCCTGGGCTCTGTTGATCACCTGCCACGGCGAGCGAAGAGCCGCTCCTCCCGCGCCGTCGCTGAACTTCTGAGCGATGGCCGCGAGTGGAGGACCAGTGAGGTAGCGAGGGCCATGGGCGTGCGCATCACCACGGCGCTCTCCAGGCTCCTTGTCACCAGCAGCGTGGTTCGCGTCTCCCAAGGCCGGTGGCAGAGCGCTGACGCGGCAAGCCTGCGCGTCGTGGGCGGTGCCCGGTGATCACCATCCTCGCCACCTTCATCGTCGGTCTCGTCGGGCTCTGGCTCGGCTACCGCGCGGGCGTCGTCAACGCCCCGGTGCGCGACCCCCACGACGTGGCGCAGCGCATCTACGAAGCCGACCACGCGCGGTGGGTGGCGGAGAACGAGGCGTACCGCTGGAAGCTCCGCGCTCTGCGCCTCGGGTGGCGTCGCGTGCCGGGGCGGTGGGACCGATGATCACCATCCTCCGCTGCCCCCGCGTCGCCGCCTGCGCCGACGCCCTCGCGCGTCACCAGCGCCTTGTGGCCGCCGCCCTCGCGGCTCTCCCTCCGTCGCTGTCCGAGCGCGACGCCGCGGCCCTCTGCCGTGCGCTCGACGCCAGCGCGGTGGACATCGCCGCAGCGTGCCGAGTGACGACGTGAGCGCCGCCCTGTGGGACACCGCCGCGGCCCTCGCGCTCCGGCTCCCCGGTCGCGGCAAGCGATCGGTGCGCGTCACCCGCTGCGACTCGGGGGAGTACGTCGCCGCGGCGTGCGTCTACACGACGACGGGCGAGGGCGTCGAGGAGTGCGCCGCAGCGACGGGCGCGACCGCTGACGCAGCGCTCGACGGGCTCGCGGCTCGACTGCGGGGCGAGCGATGACCTCCGCCCTCCCCGACGATTGGCGCGACGTCCCGCCCCCGGTGGTCTCGCACCCCCGCGACGCTGCCACCCTCGGGCGCTGGCCGTGGCACACCGCCCCGCAGCCGCGTCCCGTGGTGGCGCCCGTGCGGCCTACGCGTGGGCCTCGCCCCGGTGTCGCGGATGTGTTCGCCGACGGGCTCGTGCACGCCACCCGCGACGTCGCACGCGCCCTCGGGGTGGCGCCCGATGCGGCGGTGCACCGGATGCAGCGCTCGGGCCTCGTCGAGCGCGGGGCGCAGGGTCGCTGGCGCCTGCGGGGTGCGCCGTGACGCCCGCTGTGGAGCGCGTCGTGCGTTGCCCGCTGCGGCTCCCTTCCGTGGGGGAGAGCGCCGAGCTGCTCGCGGCGGGGTGGACCCCCGTGCGCGTCGGCTACTGGCGCGACGACACCGCGGGCGACGGCGTGTGGTGGTGGCTGCGGGCGCTCGAGCTCGCACGGCGGGACGCAGCGCGGAGGGCGGCGTGAGCGTCTACCTCAGCAACGACGAGCTCGCCGCGCGCCTGCAAGCGCACCTCGTGAAGACCATCCCCGGCGTCACGGTCGGGGCGGGCGATGGGGAGCTTGTCGTCTACCTCCCGCAGCGCGCGAAGGTGGGCACCACGCTGATCCCCAGGATGCTCGCGGGCGTCCCGGTGCGGCGGGTGCGCGTGGCCGCTGTGAGGCCCGCATGACCGCCCCCCGGTGCACCCCAGCGCGCCAGCAGCCGCGCCCGTGGCAGGTGGTCGCCGCCCGCTGCCTCGCGCTCGCGGGGACGCCTGCGGCGGCGGAGCGCCTGGCAGCGGGGCAGCGGCAGGGGGCGAGGGACGGGGCAGCGAGGGCGAGAGCTACGGGGGCGGTGACGATGGACACAGGGAGGCGCTATGCTGACGCGCACGATGGCGACCACGAAGGCGACGAAGCGCACGAAGTCCAAGCTCTCGCAGACGGGCGATGCTGCGAAGCTCGCAGCCGAGCGGGAGCTTCTGCGCTCGACGCTGGTAGCGCACGACTGGAACGCGTCGGCTGCGGGGCGTGCGCTCGGGATCGAAGCAACGGCCACGGTGCTGCGACAGATCGAGCGGTGCGGCCTGCGCGCGGAGTACGAAAAGCAGGGTCGTTAGTCGATTGTCGACATAGCGAACTTGCTAACAATGATGGGATAGGGCATCCTCCGGCTACCGGCGATAGCGCATCGTGCGCCGCGCGGAATCGGAGGCGCCCGTGAACACTCTCGAAGAGAATCTCGCCTGGGTCGACGCGGCTTTCCCTTCGCTTCCCGATGACATCGGCCCTGTGGACGATGACGAGGGCCTTGGCGATCATCTCATCGGCGACGATGATGTGTTCGTCGCGGCAGAGCCACCGATGCGGCTAGAGTTCGCCGTTCGCTTGGTCGATGGCGCTCCGGCGGTTCGAGATATCGATGGGGAATTCAGCGCCAACCTCTACTCTGCCGCCGGAGACTACTTCGGCGGTTTGATCTCATACGACACCGACGGTGGGCATAACGCCCATCTCGCGACGATCAAAACCGATCCGTCTGACTCGCGCCTGCGGTGCTTTCACTGGCTCCGCAATGTTCGTGAGTTCGCAATGGACGGGGTTGTCGCGTCATTCGGCGATGAGCTCGGGTTCCATGGCGACCCGGTCGTGCTGCCTATCGCCGGAGAGTCCGGCGCCATCTTGGTCTGGAAGTGCCACCCTGGCGGCGTGATCGTGCACCTGGGCGACACGACCACCGGATGCGGGCAGTGCATGGGCTGCAAGTCCATCGTCGAGGTGCAGGAGCGGGCGCCCACGTCTTGGGTCTACTTCATCCAGTCGACACAGGGCGGGCCGGTAAAGATCGGATACAGCGCCAACCCTGTCGGCCGCCTCTCGACGCTCCAGACCGCGCACGCGCACCCGCTGAAGATCATCGGCCGGATGGTCGGCGGGCTCGCGGTGGAGCGGTCGCTACACACGCTCTTTGCTGCCGACCGGGTGCGCCCCGACGGTGAGTGGTTCCGCCCCTCGGCGGCGCTGTTGGCTTTCATTCGGGAAGTGGGAGGCGCGGGGTGACGAAGTCCACCTTTGATGATGGGGTGCTCTCGCACCCGAAGATGGTTGAGGCGGGCGAGGACGCCACCGACCTGTGGATGCGCTCGGTCATCTACTGCAACAAGTACGGACTCGGCGGGGTGATCCGCACCGGCGCCGTGCGCGGCTTCACGTCGAAGCCCCAGCGCGTCGTTGACCAGCTCATCGAGCGGCTGGTGTCGGCTCGCTTGTGGGACGTAGAGCCCGGTGTCGGATGGCGCGTCCACGACTTCCATGACTGGAACTGGACCGAAGAGCAGCGCGCCGCCCGACGTGAGGAGATCGGTCGCAAGCGAAGCGAGGCCGGTCGCAAGGGCAACGAAGCGCGGTGGGGTGGTCGATCGCAAAGCATCGCAAACGGATCGCAAACGGATCGCAGCGACGGATCGCAAGTGGGAGTCGCAAACTCGCAAGACGATCGCCCTCCTCCGGCTCCGTCACCATCTCCGTCACCAGAAGAGAAGAACCCGGAGAGAGCCGGGGTCGACGTTCCGCCGCCCCGGCCAGCGCCCAGGGTTCTCCAGCCGAAGGCACCCGTTGACGAGGCCCCGCCCGCCGACCCGAGGGCGCGAGCGGTGTTCGATGCGATCATGACGGACCCACTGCTCAAGCCGCCGTGCACGAAGCGCGTGGCCGACTTCGCAACCCGCGTGACTGCGCCTAACGCCTTCCCCGGCGTCAACGTGCTCGGCCAGGTTCTCCGCGCCGCAACGTGGAACGCAGGGCAGACGAAGCCCAAGCGCGACGGGCGCGCGTTCCTTCTGGGCTGGCTCGGCCGCAGCGACTCCGAGGCGCCGTCGCCTCTCGCATCGGGTGTCATCGACATCACCCCACCGAGGCAGCCTTCGCTGCCTGTCCAGCGCGTGATCGGCGTCCCCGTGGTGAACCCCGCGAGCCGCGAGGACGTGCGCGCCGCCCTCGCCGAAGTCCGTGCTCTCGCCGCCGCGAAGTCCTTCCCCGACAACGACCCCCAGGGAGCCGCCCATGCGTCGCGCTGAACGACCCGCCGAGATGGAACCCGACGCCTTCGCCGCCGCCGCCGAGCGTGAGGTGCTTGGCGCGATCCTGGTCTACGAGACCGAGGCCATGGCGGTGGTCGACGGGTGCCTGACGCCGGCCGACTTCGTGCGGCCCGACCTCGGCGTGATCTTCGACGCGATGGCCCGCCTCCACCGGGCAGGCCGCGCGATCGACCCTACGACCATCCGGGCCGAGCTGATGGCGATGAACTGCTTCAACACCGCAGGCGGCAACCAGGGCGTGACCGCGGCACTGGAGGAGTTCCGCGACTACTGGTGTCCGATGGCGCACCTCGAGGCGCATATCGGGATCGTCCGCACGTCGGCGCAGACCCGCCGCGCCTCGCGCCTGGCTTCCGAGCTCGCGGCCCGAGGCGCCGCAGGGTCGCCCCTCGACGACCTCCAGCGCGTCGCCGCGAAGATCGTCGTGGAGCTCGCCGGGAGCGCTGCGTCGCGGATGGTGTCCGCCGCGAAGGGCGTCGAGGGCGTGATGGAGCGCCTCTCCCGCGCCGGCGATGGCGCCGGGTCGAGCGTGACCCTCGGCTCGCGATCGCTCGACGCCCTCACGGGCGGCGCCTCGGCGGGGCAACTCGTGATCGTCGGCGCGCGGCCCGCGATGGGGAAGACCTCGCTCGCAATGGGCGCCGTGGTCGCCGCCGCGAAGGATGAGCGCGACACGGCGGAAGGCGCCGCGCGGCGGGTGATGTTCGTCTCGCTGGAGATGCCGGAGTCCGAACTCTACGGGCGCGCGGTCGCGAGCGAGGCGCGGATCAACAACCAGAAGATCCTGCGCCCCGACCTCGCACCGATGACGCAAGACGAACTCACCGCCGTGACCGCGGCCACCAACCGGCTGCACGGGCTGCCCTTCTTCGTGTTCGACGTGCCCTCCGCGAAGCTCTCGACGATCCGCGCCGAGGCCAAGCGCGAGCACGCGCGGTCGCCGCTGCTGATGCTGGTGGTCGACTACCTCCAGCTCGTGTTGCCCGAGCAGCGCAGCGACAACCGCGAGCGTGAGGTGGCCGAGGTGTCGCGCGGGCTGAAGTCGCTGGCGAAGGAACTCAGCATCCCAGTGGTCGCGCTCTCGCAGCTCTCCCGCAGCTTGGAGGCGCGGAAGGATAAGCGCCCGATGCTCTCCGACCTGCGCGAGTCGGGGGCCGTCGAGCAGGACGCGGACATTGTGATGTTCGTCTACCGGGATGAGGTCTACGACCGCGAGACGAAGGACCGAGGCATCGCGGAGGTCATCGTCGCGAAGCAGCGCAACGGCCCCTGCGACACGGTGCGGCTGCGGTTCGTCGTGGAGTCGACGCGCTTCGAGGACGTGGACGCCCCCGACGCCGACGACCGCATCGACCCCCGCGCCAGCATGACCCGCACCCGCAGCCCCGGCCCGGTGCCCGCTGACGACGACGTGCTCGACCGCTACGGCGCGGGCGACGGGCTCCCCGACGTGGGCGGCGCGCCGGTGTACCGCGGGGAGAGCGGGAGCCTCGACCTGGGGCCGCAGTGGACGGACGGCGACGACGCCCGGCGGGGTGCGGCGTGAGGAACCAACAGGAGAGTCATATGAACGATCACGTCACCAGCGCCGACCTTGCCCGCATCCTCGCCGACTGCGACCGGTGCCCCTTCGACTACGACGCCGACTCCCCGGAGGCGCGCGTCTGGCGTGACCTGCATCGCGTGGCCGTCGCGCTTCGCGACCTGCGACGCCGCAGCGAGCCGCTGTCCGCGGGACAAGCGCGGACCCTCGCGCGCCTGCGAGAGTTCACGGACGGGGAATCGGCGATGCACCGTGCGGGCGTTGTGGAGATCCGCGGCATGGTCGCGCGCGGACCGACCATCGCGAGCCTCGTGCGCCGGGGCCTCGCGGTCTGCGGCGGCGTGTGCGCCGAGGTCGACGGCGACGGGTTCACCACGGCCGACGACGCGCCGTGGTACGCGATCACCGACGAGGGCCGCGCAGCCCTCGTCCTGTCCGCGGAAGGGAGCGCTCGGTGAGCTACTCCATGCGGGGGATGCGCGGCGGGTGGGTTGCCATCGCGACGTGCGACGGGAGCGGCTGCACCGAGCGAATGGAGCGAGCGGGCGGCACCGAGGCAGAGGCGGCGGTGTCGTTGACGTATGCCGCGCACGAAGCTGGGTGGAACAACGACACCTTCCCGCGCGGGCTCTACTGCCCGGCGTGCAAGGTGAGCATGGCCGGTGCCTTCGCCGCCGATCGCCTCGCGGCGGTGCGGCGCGGATACGCGCAGATGCGGCGGCTCTACGCGGAGCTCGGGATCACCCCCGCCGACGAGGACGCCATGGGCTCGCCGCGCCGGGCATTCGCAGGCCTCGCGGGCATCCTGCGAGGGCAGGGGCAGCGGCATCGTGGCAGGGCTCGCGCGGACGCAAAGGCCATCGCGGAGGCGCTCGGAGATCTGGCGCTACTGTCCGACGGGATGACGTGGGCAGAGGTCCGCGCGTGACCCGCCGCCTGACGCACGCCGCAGCGCTGGCCCTCGCTCCGGCAAGCCTGCGGGCGCTCAACCCCCCGCCGCGGGCGCCCGTCGCCCCGCCAGCGCCCGCGAAGCGCCCGGGACGTGGCAGCGCCCGTCCGACGACGCCGGAGGCGCTCCCGGGGGCGCTGGACGCGGCTGCGGGGGTCGTGGTTGTGGAGCTGCCGGGGCTGCGGCTGGCGTCGGAGGCGAACGCCCGCGGCCACAGCCTTGGGGCGAAGTCGTCGCGGGCGAAGGCCCTCCGCGCCGCCGTGCTGCGGGGGCTCGCGGGTCGCACTCTCCCGCCGCTCCCGGTGCGGGTGTGCGTGACGCGCGTCTCGCCGCGGCGGGTGGATACCGACAACCTCGCCAGCGCCTGCAAGGCCCCGCGGGATGCCGCTGCGGAGGCGCTGGGGATCGACGACGGCCCCGCCGAGACGCGGGCGACGTGGCGGGAGTCGCAGGTCGCTGGACCCTACGGGGCGCGGGTGACGATCGTGCACGTCGACGGTCGCGCCTCGGTGGTCGCAGGCGAGCGCGCCGACGTGGTGGCGATGCGGCTGACCCCGGGGGAGGCGTCGGCGCTCTGCGCGGCGCTCGCTCGCGGGAGCGCGGTGGTGACGGTGGGCGGCGTGGAGCTGCGGCTGACGACGGACGGAGGGCGACGATGACGCTGATGATGTACGTGGACCGGCATCCGTGGTGGACGCTGGTGTTTCTGCTGGTCCTCGCGGGCTTCGCGGGGGACGTGCTTACCGCAGTGCTCGCGGCCATTGCGGGGCGCCGCAAGTGAGCGAGCAAGACGAGCGACGTGCCGCAGCGGTCCCCGGTGTGCCGGTGGCCGACAGGATGCGGGCGCTGGCCGACGCCCCGTGGTCGGAGCGAGGGGACGCGGCGACGATGGCGGCGCCGCGGGCTGGCGCCGACGAGGTGGGGCGGCTGACGCGCGCCCTCGACGCAGAGCGCGACACCGTCGCCTTCCACGTCGACCTGGCCGAGAGCGCTCTCCGCGACCTCCACGCGGTCTGCGATGCCCTTGACGCGCGGGCACGTCGGGGCGACCCGCTGCCGTCCGGGGAGGTGCTGGTGGGCGTGGCGCAGGCCCTGCGGGCGCAGGCTGGCGTCCCGACGGCGGAGGTCGAGCGGCTGGCGGCGGTAGCCCGCGGGGCGCAGTACCGCGAGCGCGAGGCGCTGGCCGTGGTGGCGGTGCTGCGGGCGCGGCTCGACGAAGCGCGCGAGACGCTCGACGACGTAGAGCCGCGGCTGGCGAAGGCGCACGCGTCGATCGCACGGCTGGCGCGGGACGGCGCGAAGGGCGACGCGAGCGACGCGGGACTCGGGGCGCGGTCGATCGGGGCGGCGGCGAGGCAGTGGCGCCAGTGCTCGAGGTGCGGGCGGTGCTTCTGGCTGGCGGACACGGAGGCGGTGCCAGCGCACCAGACGAGCGACGACCCGCGGTTGGCGCGGGCGTGTGGTGCGGTGACGGGCGAAGGGAGCGAGGGGCGATGACGCGCGACACAGGGACGGCCCGCCAGCGGCGACGGCTGCGACGGGTGGCGGAGGCGAAGCGGGCGGCCGAGAGGGCGGAGCTTGAGGTGGAGCGCGCGAAGCTGCGCGCGATGGACGCGGAGATCGAGCGCCTCGGCGCGCTGATCGAGGCGAGGCACGGGGCCGTGTTTGCGACGGAAGGCGAGGGGCGATGACGACGGAGCGAGAGACGACGGGCGATGACGAGTGCGACGTGTGCCTGCGGCTGGGGGTCGCCTGTGGGCGGCACGCCCCGCCGCCGTCGGAGAGCGCTGCGGACTGCCTGCGGTGCCGGGACATGATGGCGCTCCTGGGGGTGCCCTGCGCGGTGCACCACGTCCCCGAGGACAGACCCGACGACGGGCGCCCCTCGCGGGTCGAGATGCGGGTGGTGCCCGAAGCGCCCGACGCGTCAGGAGAAGCGCCGTCAGAGAGCGCGTTCTCCGCGATGCTGCGGGCGATGCGGCCCGCGCAGATGCTCTCGGGCGACCTGCGCTCCGTCGACAACGGCCGCGACAGCAGCGGGGGGCTGTGCGAGACGACGGCGACGGAGCGCGCCATCGACCGAGGGGACGGCGCTCGAGCGCGCCTGGTGTCGCAGCGCATCGACGCAGCGGCCCCGCGGCACCGGCCGGCGCTTCGCTGGCTGATCGACCGCGCCCACGTCGGCGACCTCGCGACGCTCGCACGGCTCTACGCGGGGCAGCACGCCCCGATGGCGCTGCGGGATGCGCTCGACCGGGCGACGGCCACGCGCACGAAGGCGGCGGCGACCTACCAGCGCGAGGGGCCGTCGCCGGGGTGCGCCATGACGGTCGACGGGATGCGGGCGAGGGAGGCGCTGACCACGGCCACGTCGCGGGAGGCTGCGTCCGACGCGGCGCTGTCCGCGTGGGGCGTCGAGGCGCTGGGCGCGGCGTGCGAGGCGTGGCAGGGGGCGGGCGGGGAGGAGCGGGCGGCGTGATGCATGAGATGGTGATGTTCGTGGAGCGGCATCCGTGGGGGGTGCCTCGCGGCGCTGGCGATGGTGTGCAGCGCGTTCGGTCGGGTGTGGCGGTGATGCACGCGGTGACAGCAGAAGAGTTCGCGGAGGCCTATCGGACGTTCCATCGCGGCGACCCGCCCGACCGGATCGAGGTGGGCGATCAGACGTGGGATGACCTCGACAGCGAACTAGAGGCTCTCGCGCGCCCGGCGGAGGAACTCGCCGCCGTCGACCGCTACACCTACGACGACGCGGGCGACGGCTTCGCGGGGCGCTGCGGGACGTGGCTGCGAGCGGGTCAGGATAGGATGAGCGCATGAGCACCCTGACCCGCGACCAGTCGCAGTACCTCATTGCTCTCGTTCAGCGCTGCATCTTCGGCCCGCTGGTGCCCCGCTCCGTCAACGCTCGACGCCGTGCCGTACGGGGTAGGCACCACGACGCGGCGATGCAGAGGGCGATAGCTCTTGGGATGTCTCGTCCCGCGCCCGCCGTCGACATCGCGCCGAGCGTCGACCTACTTGACCTGCTCGACCCAACTAGCGAGGGGTACGCGGATCTTGCGGCAATGCCCGCATGGATGAGGCCGAGGGCAGTGTGGGTGCTTGAGTGACCCGCCACCCCGCACCTGACGCGCGCTGTCAAACTGCGCACACCCTGCGACACCTACCCACCAGCGCATAGCCCGATGGATTCGCGCGCCGCCGAATGCTCTTGACCGTGGTCGCAGGCCATGCCCGTCTGACTCTCGCGCGCTCGCCAGAGCTTCGCCGCTCTGAGGGCGGCTCGCCCGGGCACTGCGACCGCGCCCTCCCTGCGACGCCCTCCGGCCACGGCGGCGAGGCCCGCGGGGGAATCTTTCGCAGGGCTCTTGACGCCCGACCATTCGGACATTCAGGGTCGTTTTCGGTGGCCGAGTTGCGTCCGCTGACGATCGCGCAGGTAGCGCGACTGCTCGGCTTTACGCCTCGCCACACCCTTCGTCTGTACGATCGCTGGTCCGCACGCCAGCACGACCCCACGATGCCCCGCGTGACCACCGTACCCGTCGCCATCGGCAGCGGGGCGACGCGCGCCGCGAAGGCGGTGCTCTGGCCGGTGGCGGCGTGATGGGGCGGCCGTCGAAGCTCACCCCCGAAGTGCAAGCCGCCATCGTCGCTGACGTCGAGGCGGGCAACTACCCCGAGGTCGCGGCGGAGTGCGCTGGCATCGCGGGTCGCGTCTACTACCGATGGATGAGCCGCGGCGAGTCGGAAGACCCTGCGGATGAGAGCTACCGCCAGTTTCGTCAGGCCGTAACGCGCGCACGGGCGAAGGCTGAGGCCTCGATGGTCACCATCGTGCGTGTCGATGCGATCGAGAACGCCGAGAGCGCCCGGTGGTACCTCGAACGCAGCGCCTCCGACCGATGGGGCCGCCGCGACAAGCTGACGATCGAGAGCGCGGTCAACGCCGAACTCGACGCGATGCTCGGGAAGCTGGAAGCGGGCCTCTCGCCCGACGAATATGAGCGTGTCCTCGCAGTGCTCTCGGGTCGCGACGCTGGCGCAGAAGCGGCTGGAGTCGCGGGCGACGGCGCAGGCACAGCGCACTAGCCGCCCGACTCCCTCCGCTGCGGCGCTCGCCGACCCGGTGGTCTACGCGCAAGAGGTGTTCGGCCTCACGATCTGGCCGAAGCAAGCCGAGCTCCTTCGGTCGATCCTCACGCACGGCCGGGTGACCGTCACCAGCGGCCACAAGACCGGCAAGACGACCTCCTTCGCGATCCTCGCGTGGTGGTTCCCGAGCGACCCCGTAGCCCGACCGGGCGCGCGGGTCGCGATGACGAGCTCGAGCTTCCGCCAGGTCATCCGCACCCTGTGGCGCGAGGTGACCGCGCTCTGGCGTAGGGCGCGCGATCGCGGCTACGACCTCCCCGAGCCCGCGCTCTCGCCCGATACCGGCGTCCGCTGGCCCGATGGTCGCGAGATGTTCGGGTTCTCCACGAAGGACCCGGAGAAGGCTGCGGGCACCTCGGGCGCGCACCTGCTCTACCTTGTCGACGAAGCCTCCGGCGTACCCGGCAAGGTCTTCGAGGCGCTGGAGGGCAACCGTGCCGGCGGCCAGGGCGCCAAGATATTCCTCGCCTCCAACCCGACACAGCAGTCGGGGACGTTCTTCGAGTCGCACCACACGAAGCGGCACCTCTACCGCGCGCTGTCCATCAGCAGCGAAGAGGCCGCCGACGTCGAGCCCCCGATCCCAGGCCTCGCGACTCGCTCCTGGGTCGAAGAGAAGCGGGTCGATTGGGGGCCGGACTGGCGCACCTCGCCCATCTACGCGGTGCGCGTCCTCGGGCGCTTCCCGGCGACCGCGAGCGATGCCGTCATCGGCCTCGGGCTGGTGTTGGACGCGGTCGCGCGGCACGTCGAGACGGAGCCTTCCGGCCCGCTGGTCATCGGTCTCGACGTCGCGCGCTTCGGCGACGATGAGACGGTCGCAGCGCCCCGCCGCGGCCACTACGTCTACCCGCTGATCCGCCTCCCCCCGGGCGACGGCCCGGAGACGGCGGCGCAGTTTCTCCAGGCGCTCGCGGCCTCGGGCATCGTCCGACCGGATGAGCGCCCGCAGGTCAACGTCGATGCGAACGGCATCGGCGTCTCGGTGTTCGATGCGCTCGCTCGCAACGACACGGTGAAGGCCATCGCGGTCAACACCTCCGTCGCGTCAAGCTCCGTCAACGAGTTCATCAACCTGCGCGCGGAGCTTCACTTCGCGGGTCGCGACTGGCTCCGCGAAGGCGGCGCAGTGCCCGACGACGCCAAGCTCCAAGCGGAGATGGTGGCGCCGAAGTACCGCACCGATGCGCGCGGTCGGATTCAGGTCGAGTCCAAAGACGACCTCCGCAAGCGCCTCCCGGGCAACCGCAGCCCCGATGCCTGCGATGCATGGCTGCTCTCGCTCTACGAGCCTCCGCCGCCCGCCGCGACGAAGGTGTCCGTCCGCTCCCGCGCCCCCACCTGGGGCTTCTGACCTCCCCCCGATGCCCGCCGACACCACCCGCCGCGTCGCCAGCGCCTCGCCGCAGGACCGCTACCAGCGGCGCTTGGGCGCAGGCCTCACGCCGCAGGCCATCACAGCGGTACAGCGCGAGGCCGACACCGGCAAGATGGCGGGATGGGCCGACCTCCTCGACGAAGTCCGCCAGGGCGACCCGCACCTGCATGGCGACCTTGCGAAGCGCGAGCAGGCGGTCAGCGGCGCGGAGTACGAACTCCGCCTCCCGGCGACCGCCTCGAAGCGCGACGGGGCGAAGGCCCTGCGGCTCTGCCAGGACGCGCTCGACGCCGTCGAAGTCCCTGCGGGCTCGCTGGGTCTCTCCTTCCGCGGCGCGCTCCAGCAACTCGCAAGCGCCACCTACCACGGCCGTGCGGGCGTCGAGGCGGTGTACGCCCGCGAAGGGCGCTACCTCTACCCGCGGCACCTCTACCCGATCCACGCGCGCCGGCTCGCATGGAGCAACGAGCGCGACTGGCGCCTCTACCTCTACGACGCGCAGAGCGGGGACACCCGATTCGCGCGCTTCCCCGGCATCCCCTGCGACGACGCCGCGGCCTTCCCCCGCGGGAAGCTCATCCTGCACACCCCGCGCGCCTTCGGCACGTACCCGACGCGCGAGGGTCTCGGGCGTGCGATCGTTTGGTACAGCGCCTTCAAGCGCTGGTCCGTCCGCGACTGGATCGCCTTCGCGGAGTGGTCGGGCCGCGGGCTGCGCGTGGGGAAGTACGCCACGGGGCGCGACCCGCTGAAGGAGCCGCGAGCGAACGACGAGGACGTCGAGATCCTCGCCGCTGCGCTCGACGCGATGAGCTCGACGGTCACCACGGTGATCCCCGACACGACGGACCTGTCCGTCATCGCAGCGCCCGACAGCGGCGTGCACGGCGAGCTGGTGAAGCTCTGCAACGGGGAGATGTCCAAGGTCATCCTCGGCGGCACGCTCACCAGCGACCCCGGCGACAAGGGCGCCCGCTCGCTCGGGGAGGTGCACCTGCGCGCGATGTTCCAGCTCCTCCGCAGCGACGCGGAGGGCCTCGCCGACGTCATCCGTCGCGACCTGCTGACGCCGCTCGTGAGGATGAACCTGGGCGACCGCGCGCCGGTCCCCTTCCTCGCGCTGAACGTCGATCCTCCCGAGGACGCGAAGGCGCGTGCGGAGCGGCTCGACCTCTACATGAGGCACGGCCTCGCGGTCCCGGCGAAGTGGTTGCGCGACGTCGAGAGCATCCCCGACCCGAAGGACGGCGAAGAGGTTGTTGGCGGCAAAGTGCCTGCGAAGCCCGAAGCCGACGGCGCACCGCCGAAGCCCGGCGCCAAGCCCGCCGACGACACTGACGAAGCCGCCTGAGAGCCCCACTGATGACCTCCCCTCCCATCACCGCAGGCGCGCGGGTGACCGGCCTCGCCATGCCCCTTGCGGCATCGCAGGCGACCAGCCCATGGAACGTGCTGGCCTACGCCACGAAGCTCCGCGGCCGCGGCGCCGGCGTTGAGCTCACCAGCGCCGACTTCGCCTCATGCGTCGCCAACTTCCTCCGCTGGGGCCGCGAGATCCCGGTGGTGCTCTACCACGCCGACACCGACGCGACCGCGCACCCCGATGCCCGCAAGGCGCACGCATGGATCGTGGAGATGCGCGTCGGTGCGATGCAGCGCGGTGGATCGTCGTGCGCGACGCTGGAGGCGCGCTTCCGTTGGGTCAACGAGGCGACGCGCGCCTCCGTCGACTGTGGAGAGATCGCCTTCGGGAGCATCACCATCGTGCAAGGCGGGGTCGATGAAGAGACCGGCGCGGATGTGGGTAGTTTTTTGTGGAGCTTCAGCCTCACAAACAACCCCGCGCTGGTCGACCTCCCGCGCATCGCCGCGAGCCTCACGCTCGCCGCTGGCGCCTGGTACGGCGACCTCGACGATCGCGACGACGTGGTGGAGATGCTCCGTACCGTCCTCGGTCTCCCGGCGCTCGCTGACGAAGCCGCGGTCTCCGCCGAGCTCGCGAAGCTGGCCGCGCTCCTCGCCGCGCCCGACGACGCGAGCGGCATCGACGCTGACGACATCGTCGCTTCGCTCCGCAGCGCGATGCGCCTTCCGGCGCTCACCGGTGCGGATGAGGTGCTCGCGGCCATCCGCGCTGCGCTCGCTGCCCTCCCCGGCGACGACCCCGTTTCCTACGCCATCGGCGACCGCGTGCGCGTGAAGGGCACGCCCCACATGGCCGGGCAGTCCACCGGCGTCGTCGCTGAGGTCAACGGCAACGCCTACGGGATCGTGTTCGACGGCATGGAGGAGATGGGCACGCATCGCTGGTACGTCGCCGCCGAGCTCGCTCCAGCGCCCGTCCGCGCACCGCCCACTGGCACCCCTTCGGCCCCGGGCACGTCGCCCGGCGGCTCCAACGATTCGCCCCATTCCGGGGCGATGTCCCGCGGCTCGAGGGCCGCAAAGGAAACCCGCATGAGCACCACCATGATGGCCCTCGCGGCTCGGCTCGGCTTCGCCGCTCCGACCGAAGAGGCCGCCGCGCAGCACGTTGCCGCGCGTGCAGAAGAGTCCACGGAGGTCCGGCGCTCGCTGGGTCTGCCGCTCGCGTCCGACGCGCAGGCCGTCGCCGCGAAGATCACCGCACTGCACAGCGACGCCGCCAAGGTGGCCGTCCTGTCAGCCGAGAACGAGGCGCTCAAGAGCGTCGAGACGGAGCGCCACAGCCGCGAGGTCGTGGAGCACATCGAGGCCCTGTGCAGCGACCCGGTGATGGCCAAGAGCCGCGCCGCGCTGGAGAGCTTCGCCCGCAACGACTTCGCCGCATTCTCGAAGGCGTACCCGAAGCCCGCGGTGACCGCCGCGTCCATCGCGCTCATGTCGCGCGCCACCGCCCTCGGTGGCGAGAAGGCGCCCGCCATCGTCTCCGGTCGCGCGGCCCGTCACAACGACGCCGCCTCCGACCGCGCCAAGGAGCTGATGGCCGCCGACAAGTCGCTGACCCTGGAGTCGGCGCTCAAGCAGGCGTCGCGTGAACTGCGCGCCGGGAAGGGTAACTGACCATGGGCCTCTCCTCTCGCTTCCCCGGGCCGCCGATCCCCCTCGAGTCCGAGGCGATCTTCACCGACGGCATGATCTGCCGCGTCGGCGCCGCTGACAGCAAGGTCCGCCTCCCCGGCGGTGCCGATCCCACCGCGTCGCTCCTCGGCGTCATCTTCCGCCCCGACGGCTCCGCGTGCGCCTCGGGCGACACCGTCGACGTGCTCATCAGCGGCGCGTACCCGCTGGTCGCTGCGGGCACCATCACCCGCGGTGACTTCGTGACCTCGGGCGGCACCGACGGCGGTGTCATCACCGAGACCGCGGGTGCCGGCGTCAACGTCGCCGTCATCGGCCAGGCCCTCGAGTCCGCCGTCTCTGGCGACCGCGTGCTCTGCACCATCAACCCCTTCATCAAGCAGGGCGGCTGAACCCCATGAACGACATCGAATCCATGCAGCTCGAGCTGCTCCAGGAGCGGGGCATGAGCCTCGCCAGCGCGCAGGCCGTGGTGCAGGAGCTCAGCTTCTCGCCGTCGAGCGTGCACATCGACCGCGCCCTCTCGGACTTCGCGTGCGCCATCCAGAACCGCGAGTCGATCGCGGACAAGGTGTGCCCGATCCAGCGGGTGATGAAGCCGTCGGACAAGTTCTTCAAGTACGACGCGGACACCTTCTTCGAGGAGCAGAGCGCGGCCCTCACCGGCGCCGAGGCGATGCCCGGACGCGTCCGCTACAAGATCAGCACCGACAACTTCTCGACCGTCGACTATGGCCTGATGGACTTCGTCTCCAACAAGGAGATCGAGTCCGCCGACGCCCCCATCGACCCGCAGATGCACGCGGTCAAGGTCGTGACCTCGCGCCTCGACATCGCCAAGGAGCGCCGCGTCGCCGCGCTGCTCTTCGCGTCGGGTAGCTACGGCTCCAACACCGCCGCCCTCGCGGGCGCGGACCGCTGGGACACGTCCACCTCGGACCCCGTCCAGAAGATCGACGACGCCCTCGAGACGGTCGACGAGCGGCCCAACGTGATGGTCATCGGCGCGCAGGCGTGGATGAAGCTCAAGAACCACCCGAAGCTGAAGGAACTGATCCTCTCGCGCGCCGCCACCGTCTCCGGTGCGACGCCCGACCGCGTGACCACCGACCTCGTCGCCGCGCTCTTCGAGCTCGACGCCGTCTACGTGGGCCGCATGAAGTACAACAGCAACCGCGAGGGCGCCGCGAGCGTCCGCGGCTACGTGTGGGGCAAGTCGTGCGCGCTCATCCGCGTCACCGACGACCCCTCGCCGCGCGAGACCGGCGTCTTCGCCAAGCAGTTCCAGTTCATGCAGCGCGAGACCCAGGTCATCGACGCGCCCCTCCCGGGCGTCCGCGGTGGCCAGTTCGTGAAGGTGACCGAGGCGCTCGATGAGAAGCTCGTCGCGGGCTCGTCGGCCGGTTATTTGTACACCACGGTGGTGAGCTGATGGCCCGCCGCGACCGCGATGCGTACCGCCGACCGGAGGCCCCGCAGCCTCCGCCTGCGGCCCCGCAGCCGGTCGCGGCGTCGCCTTCCGCCGCTGCCATGCTCGACGCCATCGAAGGCCCCTGCGGCCTCGGGGCGCTCCTGCATCAAGCTGCCCCTCTCCCGCCCCCTGCGCCGCCTGTGGAGCCCCCTGCGGCCCCACCGGCGGCGCTCCTCCGCCTCGTCGCCCTCACCCCCATCCACGGGGGGCGCATCTACGCCCCCGGCGACGAGATCCCCGCCTCCATCGCAGCACAGCTCTCCGAAGGCGAGCACTGGCACCGCGCACCATGAGCGAGCAGACCGTCATCGCCGTCGCGGCCGACGTGACCGCGCGCCTCTCGACGCAGGCGTACAACCGCCTGTACGCGAAGAACGGCGGCGGCGCGCCCGCGGACACCGCCTTCCTCACGCTCTGCCTGGCCGAGGCCAACAGCTACTTCCGCGCGATGACCCGCGCGGCCTTCCCCGATGGCGTCTACACGACCACCGATACCCTCGACCCGGCGCTCGTCGGATGCGTGGTCGACCTCTGCAACGACGTCGCGGCCTCGCGGCATTCGTCCTACGACGCGGAGAACGGCTACGCGCTCAAGGGCGCACAGGCCCGTGCCTTCATCAAGCAACTGAACCGCGACGCCGATGCGCGAGCCCCCGGGAGCGCCGCCGTGCGCCCCGTCCCCCGTGCCGTGAACAACAACCTCACCGACTCGTCGGGCGCGTACACGAACCCCTACAGCCGCGCCGCCGACCGTCGCGACGCCTCCGACTTCTGATGCGCTTCGTGGGCGTCGATGCGTGGCTCTCCGAGCTCGACGCGGCCCTCACCGAAGAGCTCGCGGCGGGCATGGAGCGCGCGGGCGAGATGGTTGCCGCCGAGGCTCGCGCGAATCACGACTACGAGAACCGCACCGGGCTCTTGGAAGAGCGGACGATGGTCGGCGGACCCGTCACCACGACCGCGAACCACGTCACGGTGCCCATCGTCGCAGACACCCGCTACGCCTCCTTCATCAAGGATGGCACCTCGCTCATTCGTCCTCGCCGCTTCCTCGCCAAGGCTGCGGAGCGCCGCGCCTCGGGCATCGACGCGGAGCTGGCCGTCGCCCTCCACCGCGCAGGCGAACGCGCCTCCCGCTGACCCATGACCGCCACGCTCTCGACCATCGACACGGCGCTCTACGCAGCGCTCGCGGCGGGGCAGCACACGGGCACGCCTACGGCGCTCCTCCCCTTTGCCCTCGTCGGCCGCTACGCGGGCGAGGTGAGCGAGGCGGGCATCGTCGACGCCTGCGCGCAGTATCCCAGCGCCTTCCTCCGCTTCGACGGCGGCGCCTCGACGCGCACCGTCGATGCGATCGAGGGCGTGGAAGATGCGGGGCTGGAGTCGTGGACTGTGCTCGTGTGCTTGGAAGAGCCGCGCGCAGTCGACGAAGCCGTCCAGGGCTCCTCGCCGCTCACCCCCGGCTTCCTCCCGCTGATCGAGCGCGTGCTTGAGCTCTGCAACGGGCTGGTGTTCGACGGCGCCTTTCGTGACCGCCGCGTCCGCGTCGCCGACTACGGCCGCCCGGTGCTCATCAAGCGCGGCGCTCTCTACGTCTACAGCGTGCGCTTCGAGACGCGCCGCCCGCTCCCTGCGCTCGCGCTGACCACCGCGCAGGCGGGCGACGGCCAAGACCTCACCGCCATCGCAGGCGACGTGAACCTCACCGGCACCGAGGACGCCGCGCCGAACCCGATCGTCTCCCTGATCGAAGAGTTCTGACCCCTCCCCACCGCACAGGACACCCCATGAAACACCCCCTTCACATCCGGGCGGTGGGCGACCTCCTCGCGCCCTACCTCGACGACGCCGGCCGCCCCGTCCCCGGCCGCTACGCGGGCCGCCACCGCAAGACCCGCGAGGCACTCCCCGAGGGCGAGGTGGTCGCCAACCACCCCGACTACCAGCGCCATCTGCGCCGCGGCGAGCTCGCGCTCGTCGTGCCGCCCGCCATCGCTCCGCTCGCTCCCTCCGCCAAGCACGCCACCTCGAAGGGGATTGACCAGTGACCACCGGACTCGCCGCCTCGCGCAAGACGCCGGGCATCTACCTCGCCGTCATCCTCGGCGGAGCGGGCACCTCGTCGGGCGACGCCCCGAAGACCATCCTCCTCCAGGGCAACCGCATCGGGACCGCCATCGCGGGCGCCGCTCCGACGCTGGCCGTCGCCGCGGGCACCATGGCCGACGCGACACCGACGTTCTGCGCCAGCGCCGACGACGCAGGCACCTACGCGGGCCGCGGGTCGGAGCTGCACAACATGGCCGAGGCCGTGTTCGCGCAGTACCCCGACGCGACCGTCTACCTCGAAGGCGTAGCCGAGGCCTCGGGCACCGCCGCCTCGCTGGTCAACACATTCGCGACGAACGCCAGCGCCGCGTTCACCATCCGCATCCGCGCCTGCGGGCTCTCCACGGACGTGAGCGTCGCTTCGGGCGACACCCCGACGGTGATCGCGACCGCGTGCGCCGAGGCCATCAACGACCTCGATACGCTGCCCTTCACCGCGCAGTTCCTCGCTGGGGTGCTGACCCTCACGGCCAAGCACGACGGCCCTCGCGGCAACGCGCTCACCTGCGCGTTCTCGTTCGTCAGCTCCTCGGGCACCGAGACGGTGATCACTACCACGAGCACGTCGAGCGGCGCGGGCACCACCGCCACGCTCTCGGGTGGCTCGCAGGTCTCCGGGGAGTACTGCTTCGCGAGCGGCGCGACGCAGGACGACTGGACCGCGGCCATCGAGGCCATCGCGAGCACGAAGTACGACCGCATCATCGCGGCCTGCACGGACGCCACGAACATCGACCTGCTCGCCGCGCACCTCGACAGCCTCGCGCTGGTGACCTCGCAGAAGCGGCAGCAGGGCATCGTGGCGACGGTCGCGGCCTACGCCACCGCCGTGACGCTCGCGACCGGCCGCAACAAGTCGCGCCTCCAGATCGTGTGGCACTACAACAGCCGCATCCCGCCGTGGGTGGTCGCCGCGCAGGTCGGCGCCGCTCGCCTCATCGGTGACAGCGCCGCGGGCGGGCGCCTCGTCGGAGAGGCCACGGACCCCGCCGCCAACCTCGACGGGCTCGAGCTCGTCAGTGTCACCGCGCAGAACACCGTCGCGGATCAGCCGACCGCGACGGAGATCGAGGGCGCGCTGAACAACGGCCTGACGCCGCTGGCTCCGAGCGCCAACCGCCCGGGCTTCGTCACCGTCGCGCGCTGCATCACCTCGCGGTCGCTGGCGTCGGGCGTGCCGAACTACGCGGTGCTCGACACCAGCAACGTCACCATCTGCGACCACGTCGCCGACGGGCTCAACAGTGAGCTCGCGTCCCTTTACGCGGGCTTCAAGCTCACCAGCGACTCCAGCGGCGGACTCCCGCCGCGCGCTCCGAACGTCACGTCGCCGGCGCTGATCCGCTCGGAGATCGCCCGCATCCTCACTGGCTACGAGGAGCAGGCGATCATCAAGGACGTCACGGCGAACCTCGCCCTGCTCACGGTCACCGCGTCGGCCACCCCCGGCCGCGTGGACTGCGAGATCCCGTGTGAGCCCATGCCGGGCCTCCACGTTCTCGGCGGCGACGTCCGCCAGCTCTCCTGATCGACTGACCCACAAGGAACACTGCAATGGCCGTCTACTCAGGACCTGGCTTCGTGATCGTGCGCGGGGTGCCCGTGCTTCAGTCGGACTCCGTCGAGCTCGACATCAAGAGCGGCAACAGCCGCGTCAAGACCCTGCTGCTCGGTGACGCAGGGCACTCCCCCGGCGCCGTGGGCGTCTCGGTCACCGTCTCCGGCGGCATCCCCCAGGCGGGGCTCGAGATCGACTGGCCCGCGCTCACCGTGGCGCAGACCGAGGTGCCGCTCGGCTTCAAGCTCGCGGGCAAGACCTACAACTGCGTCGGCGACATCTCCGACTGCAAGATGAGCAGCGGCGTCGACAAGGCCAACGTGCAGTCGATGACCTTCAACGGCCGCCTCGTGAACATCGTCTGATGAGCAACGACGGCCTCGACGGGTTCGTGAAGGACACCCGCACCCCGCTCGCGAAGGCGCTCGGGGACAAGGGCGTCGCCGTCCACATCCTCGACCTCTTCGACGGCACGGGCGCTCGCCTCGACGGCATCCCGCTCGCGCTGCGGGCGGTGCCGGAGAGCGTGCGCGTCAAGGCCGTCGCCGACGCGCTGCGGTTCTTGACGGGGCCGAAGTGCGGCATGAGCGAGGAGTATCTCTACGGCACGCCCGACGGCGCCGCGGAGCTCGGCCTCGAGACGAAGGTGCAGCTCCTCGCCGCAGCGCTCTGCGAGCCCGCCCCGCCGCATGAGCTCATCTGCAAGGACGCGGACGCACTGCGGGAACTGCTCGACGCCACGGAGCTCAACCAGCTCTTCGAGGCCTACGCGGACTGGCTCGCGAGCCGCAACCCGCTCGGCCAGGCGAAGAGCCTGGAGGAAGTCGAGGCGGTCCTGTCCGCGCTGGGAAAAGGGATGACCCCGCCCTCCCGGCTCATGTCCTTCGATTCCTCTACGCTGAGAAGTGCCCTGCACTCCTTGGCGTGCCAGCGCGAGAGGCTGACGAGCTCCAGCTCCTCGCCCTCGTCGCCCTCGACCGAGCCAGCCGCGACCCTCTGATGCGTCGCGTGCTCGGCCTCGACGCCTGACCCCATGAGCACCCTCCGCATCATCGCAGCCTTCGGGAGGCTAGCCCTTGTGCTCGCGCGTCTCGTTGCTCGCCCGCCGTCCTTCGGGGTCACGATCAACGGCCTCCCCTCGGGCCGCGTCTCCGTCCGCCGTTGGGTCGCCCTGCGGCTCGCGTGCGCGGCGATGTGGCGTGCCCTTCTGATGATCGGCCACGGCTGAGCCATGGGACGCGCCACTCTCATCATCGACGCGGACACCTCCGCGATCCGCCGCGCCATGGGCGAGATCCCGGGCATCACGCAGCGGGCGCAGGCGGTGATGACCTCGCAGGCCCGGCGCGGCGGGCGCGAGCGCGTCAGCATCGACCAGACCTTCGCGCGCGAGCACGAGAGCATCTCCCTACGCCTCGCCCGCGCGCGGGAGAAGGCTACGAAGGACACCGCCGCGAAGGAGAAGGCCGAGGCGCGCAAGGTCGTGCAGGCGGACGCGGCCTTCGCAGCACAGCGCGACAGCATCCACGCGCAACTCGCCCGGGCGAGGGAGACGCGCGCCGCCGCCGAGACGCGCCGCGAGGTCGCCGAGGGACGCAAGCGCGTTCGCGCGGACGCCGCCTTCGCGACCGAGCGCGACAACATCCACAAGCGCCTCGCCGCCGCCCGCGTGGCTCGCGAGCGTGCCGCGCAACGGGAGATCGACAGCCTCACCCGCGAGCGCCGCGCGACGGGCCGCGAGGTCGGCGGACAGGTGGCGAACACTGCCACGCAAGCCCTCACCGGCGCCCACGACCGGACGCAGGCGGCGCGGCAGACCGCGGCGGAGCGCACCTCCGCCATCAACACGGCGCTGGTCCAGCGCGGGACGTCGCAGTCGGAGAACGCGGCCGACAACGCGATGATCCAGGCGCGGTTGCGCGAGGTCCGTACGGGCGTCTCCCCGGAGATGGCCATCGCGGCCATCGCGAGCGCGCAGACCGCCGCCAACGCCCTCGGCGGGGACACCCGGCAGGCGCGGCGCGCGGGCATCGAGGCGACCCTGGGTGACGTGGAACTCGCGGGCGCCATCGACCCGACGAACGTCACGGGCATCGTGAACATGGGCGCCATCCTGCGCCGCCGCGTGGCCGACCCGGCGATGCGTCAGCGCATCCTCCGCGGCGCCGTGGGGACCGCGCTGGAGGGCTCCGTCGAGACGGATCAGATGGTGACGCAGGGCCTCCCCGGGCTCTTGCAGGCGATCAGCAGCGGCACCGCCAACGCGGCGCCGGCCGATCGCGACCGCATCACCGCGGAGATCGCGCAAGACTTCTTCGCCCAACTCCAGTCGCAGGCTGCGGGTGGGCGCACCGTGGGCGTCAGCGCCAACCGCACGAACACCGTCCGCACCGCGCTCTCCAACGCGCCTCGTCAGAACCGCCTCGGGCTCGCGCTCGCAGAGACGGCCCGCACCGGCACCCCAGAGCAGCAAGCGGCCTTCGCGGCTGCGTTCACGAAGAACGCGGCGGGGGAGTACGCGATGAACGCGGACGTGCGCGACACGCCCTCCAACGCGGCGCGCTTCTTCGGGACGATGTTCAACAACGATGCGGGCGCGCTCCGCAACGCGATGGGAGCCAACGGACTCGGCGGCGCGCGGCAGTTGATGAACATCCCCGATGTGGACGCGATCGCGTCGTACATGAGCATGACGAACGTCGGCGGTGTCCCGATGCGCGAGTACGACGCCGTCGAGCGGCTCAAGCGCGCGTCCCTCACGCCGGAGCAGGAAGCGACCATGCGCGCCACCCGCGCGACCGAGGATCGTACCCGCCTCATGCGAGAGCAGGAGGCCGCGGGGGCCGACGCTCGACGCCCGGGGCTCTTCACCCGCGCCAGCGACGCGCTGACCAGCTTCGCGACGGCGAACCCCATCACCGCCATGCTCGGCGGTAGCGCCGCCACCGCAGCCCTCGGCGCGGGCGCCAAGAGCCTCGGCGGGTGGGCGCTCGCCTCCATGGGCGGCGGCCCTGCGGCGCTCGCCGGGCTGGCTGCGGGCGCGGGTATGGGCCTCGGGTTCTACGGCGACGCCAAGGCCGCGGGCTCGGGTGTCGACGCGCAGGGCAACCGGCTCTCCACCGGAGAGCGCGCCTCGCGCGGCGTGGCCGCGACGGTGGCCGAGACGTTCTTCAGCGGAGCCGCGATCATCCCCCTCTTCCGTGAGCTCATCAGCGCCGTGGAGCGCATCGGGAGCGCGCCGGTCACCGCCACCGTGTCGCCGCACGACGCCGCGCACGCTGCGTCCTCTACGCCCCCCGCGGGCGCGCCCCGGGTGATGCGATGACTCAGCCCCTCGACACCCTCGCCGAAGCCACCTACGAGGCGCTCTCCTTCCCTGTGTCGGCGCTCTCCGTCGAGGGCGGCCACGACTTCGCCGAGCACACGGCCTACCTGCGCCGCGGGGCCGACATGGAGCCGTGCGGACAGAAGCCCTACAAGGGCAGCTTCACCATCCCATGCGTCGACACCCCGGCGTTGGTCGCGCGCTACGGCCCGCTCTTCCGCGCGCTGCGGGAGACGATGGTGCAGCTCTTCGAGGACACCCCCATTGGCGCCCTCACGCTCCCGGGGTACGACACCTTCACAGCCGCCATCACCGGATGGACGGGCGAGTTGTCCCCCGACAACCGAGCGGGCGTCGACCTCAAGGTGACGTTCACCGAGCATAACGGGAGCGCCTCGCTGCTGACGACGCCGTGGAGCGCGACGCCCGCGAACACCCCGGCAACGCTCGTCACGAAGGCAACGGACACGGACGCCGCGATGACGCTGGTGAGCGCCACGGCCGGCGCGTGGACGTCGACCGCGGACGTGATCGCAGAGCAGACCGCCGCGCTCGAGGCTGCCGCGCTCCCTCACAGCGCCGTGGCCGAGTGCTTCCGCACGATGCTCGCGCCCGTCGTCGCGAACCTCGTGCTCCCCCTCTTCGCCACCGCCAGCGCCAACGCGGCCACGGTGGCGTTGCTCGACCTGCGCGCGTCGATCTACGACCTCCGCAACCGCTACTCCCCGACGCTCTCGCTCTCGCGGCTCTACACCGTGCCGCGCACGATGGCGCTCTGGGAGGTGGCGCAGAGCGTCTACGGGGACGCCTCGTTGACCACGCTGCTGAACGCGGCGAACTCAGTCTCTGACCCGCTCTTCATCCTCGGCGGAACCGTGCTGACCATCCTCCCGAAGCCCTGAGCCGATGGCCACGCCGCACACCGTCGCCGTCACGCTCTCATCGGGCAGCGATGTCGACGTCTTCGACCGCTACACCATCACGCTCGACATGATGCGCGCGGGCAACCCATGGACCATCTCCATGTGGCGCTCCGCATTGGGCGTGCGTGAGGCGTCCTGGGAGGTGCTGCGTCGCGAGGTGAAGCTAGGGGAGAACGTCACCCTCTCCGTCGACGGCGCGGCGCAGATCACCGGGCGCATCGAGACGCTTCGCACCGCAGCCCCCGACGACAAGGGCGGGGCCACGATGGTCATCAGCGGCCGCGACCTCGGCGGGATGGCGATGACGTGGGACGCGGACCCGACTGTGCGCTTGAAGGGCCTCGCGCTGTCCGACGCGCTCACCGCCCTCTTCACACCGCTGGGCGTGTCCGTCCTCGTCACCGATGCCGCTGCTGCGCGCCTGGTGCAGTCGGGCACCAACCGCGCCTCGCTCGGTCGCCCCTCGCGCCCGCACGCCACGCACACCACCCGGCCGCACAGCCCCTCGCGCGGCGTCCACACGGCCCATGCGAGGCGTCGCGCGCAGCCCATCGACCAGAGCCACCCGCGCGCCGGGGAGAAGGCGTGGGCGCTCGCTGAGGAGATGTGCCGTCGCGTCGGCTTCCTCATGTGGGTCGCCCCCTCGGCGGCTGGTGGGCTCGCGGTCGTGGTCGACGTCCCGGCGTTCAGCACGGCGGACGTCTTCACCTTCGGCCGGCGCATCGAGAACGGCGTCGCCACGGGCAACATCCTGAAGGGCGCCGAGAACTTCTCCATCAAGGAAGTCCCCTCCGAGGTGAACGTCTACACGGGCTCGACGCGCGGCGACCTCGTCTCCAACCGCAGCCGCTCGCAGACCTTCAACGTCGGCGTCGAGACGACGGCGGTCAACCGCGGCTTCCTCGCTGACCCGATGCCCGCGCAGGTGCGGCACATCAAGAGCACCCGCTCTCGCACCCTCGCCGCGAGCGCGAAGGAGGGGGAGCGCGTCATCGCGGAGGCGATGGCCAGCTTTCGCCGCTACGAGCTCACCGTCCAGGGCCACGGGCAGACCGTCTCCGGGGTCGATCGCCTGTACGCGCTGAACACCATGGCGCGCGTGCGTGACGACCTGTGCACCTCGCCCGATGGCGCTCCGCTGGACGAGTCGATGCTCATCACCAGCGTCACCTTCGAGGGCGGACGCGCGACGGGCACGACGACGACGATGGTGCTCGTGCCGAAGGACTCCATCTCCGTGATCCCCCAGGAGTGACCCGTGGACGAAGATCCCATCGACGCCTTCAAGGTGCTCTCGCTCACCACATCGACCACGCGCCGCGTCCTCACCGCGCAGGTGGCCGGCGTCGGGAGCGAGGGCGCCGACGCCACGGCGGAGCGCTTCGACGGCGTCGAGGTAGCGCAGCCCGCGGGGCTCATGGCGTCGCCCGCCCTCACGGCCACGACCGAGGCGCTCGCGGTGCGTCGAGGGGATGAGCTCATCGCGCTCTTCCTGATCGACAAGGGCGCCACGGTGCAGCCGCTCGCCGCGGGGGAGACGAAGCTTCACGGCGTCAACGCGACGAACGCCGGGACCGTGGTGCACATCCGCGCGTCGGGGGCCATCGACATCACCAGCGCCAACAACGGGGCGATCAACATCACCGCGCACGGGACCGGCGACGTCGTGGTCAACGCCGGGACGAAGAAGGTCGCCGTGGTGGGCGACGTCACCACCGGGCACACGCACGCCTTCGCGCTGACGGCAGGGCCTTACCCGGTGACCGGGACCATCACCTCCGCCACGGACACCATCTCCACCGCCGCGGGCTCCGCGCGCTTCAAGGGCTGACACCATGGCGCTCAACGCAGGCGACGCGGGCTGCACAAGTGGTCTCGCGCTTCGCATCTACAACGCCATCATCGGCGGCACCAACACCGGCTTCTCCGCCTCACTGACGACCGATCAGGAGAACGCCATCAAGGCGCTCTGCTACGGCATCGCCTCGGGCGTCGTGGCCGAGATCCAGACGAACGCCAGCGTGACCGCCACCGCCCCCATCGACGCCTTCGGCGTGGGCATCCCCGCGGCGCCCGTCGCCATCCCCGGCGGTGTGACGTGACCGCGTATGCCATCACCCGCGCTCTCGGGGTCGACGGCGCGCCGACGCTCGACGCGCGGGCGACGTGGACCAAGGCCACCTCCCCGGCGCTCGAGCAGGTGCTCATCGCCCTCCGCACACAGATCGGGAGCGCGCCCGCGATGCCGGAGCTGGGCGTCGATTGGCAGCGCATCGACAAGCTCCGCACCTCGGCGCCCGCCGACACGGAGACCGCCATCAAGGCGGGCCTCGACTTCCTCGTGAGGGCCGGGACCATTCGCGACCTCAAGGTGAGCGCGAAGGTGTCCGCTGCCCGCGGGCACGTCACCTACACCGTCGACTTCTACGACGTCCGCCTCGCTGCTCGACAGACCACCGGCGCGCTCACCCGCAGCGCCTGACAGGACGCCCCATGGCTTTCACCGGACGATCGCGCGCCACCATCAGGGACAGCATTCTCGCGACGTGGAGCGCGGAGTACATCTCCGCGGGCCAGCGCCCGCTGCTCATCGCCCCGGGCTCCGATGCCTACCTCCAGGCGGCGGCGCTCGCGGTGATCCTCGAAGGACTCGAAGCGCAGGCCGAGAGCGTGTCGCGGGACATCCTCCCTGACCAGGCATCGCCCGAAGCGCTCGCGCGTCACGGCGAGGTGGACGGCGTGCCTCGGCGCTCTGGGCTGAGGGCGCGGCACACCGTCACCGTGTCGAGCGGCGTCGATGCGACGTACACGTTCCCCACGGGCGTCACGTACCGCATGGCCTACAGCGACGGCACGCTGTACACCGTCGAGGACAGCAGCGTCACGATCGCGGCGGGCACCGGCACCATCACCGTCACCGCGGCGGACATCGGCGCCGACCCGACCCGCACCGTCGGCAACACACTGACCTTCGTCTCCGCACCCACCGGGCTCAACAGCACCGGCACTGTGGCGTCGGTCGCGACCCCCGGGACGGACCTAGAAGACATCTCCTCGTGGGCCGCGCGCATCATCGCCCGACGCCAGGAGCGCCCCGCGTCGGGCAACCGCGCCGACTGGCAAGGATGGGTTGAGGACTACACCGGCACCACCATCACGAGAGCCTACGTCTACCCGCTCCTCGCGCCTCCCGCGTCGTACCCGGGCGCAGGCACCCCCGACACGCCGGGATGCGTGACCGTCGTGGCGGTCGGCCCCGCGCAGGGGGACGTCCTCACGCACCTGCGGGTGGTGCCTGTCGACGACGGCGGCACGCATACGGCCGGCGCGGCGCTCACTCGCATTCGCGACTACATCGAGGGTGACCGTACCGTCGCAGGCGTCGCAACCGACGACGGCACGATGCTCCGGCCGGTGACGATGGTCGCGGCCAATGCGGCCGTCGAGGCGATCAGCGAGGTGACGCAGAACGTGGTGCTCTCTTGCGCCATGACCGCAGCCAACGCGTTCCCGTGGGTGGGCGGCATCGCGATCATCCTCAGCACCGACACCACCATCAAGGTGACCGGCGACTACACCGCCCTCGAAGGGCTGCGCGCGCTCGTTTTGCCTGCAACGCCCACAGAGCGCGGCGGCTACCGCGCCGTGACGCTCGGGACGCCGAACTTCGCGGCGGGCGACACCACGTTTACGCAGGCCACGGGGCAGGAGGTGGGGTTCCCGACGGGCTCGATCTACCCGTGCCCGCCCAACTGGGGGACGATCCGCGACGACGTCTTCACGCACTTCGACGCTCTCGGGCCGGGGGACACCACCCCCGCCTCGCGGTGGCCCGCCGAAGACGTCGAAGCGCGTGCGACGCTCTACCGCACCGGGCTCGCGGCCGACGTCATCAACGGGGCGCAGTCGCCTGCGGTGGCGACCGGCGTTCTCTCCTGCACGGTGACGACCCCGGGCACCGACGTGACGCCTGCGGCCAAGACCGTCGTCATTCTAGGGACGTTGCTGGTGACGCCGTAGTCACTGGCAGCGGCCGTTCCTGCACACCAAAACGCTGACGCAGGCGTTGCCGCAGCGCCCGCAGTTCGCCCTGTCTTCGGTGAGGTGCGCCTCGCAGCCGTTGGCGAACATACCATCGCACTCCGCGTATTCCGCGAGGCAGGTGTAGACCGCCCGGCCGTTGGTGCAGGTGCATTCCCCATGCGCCACCCTGCACCGCTCACACGCCGCCACGTCCCAGGCGTAGGAGCCATCGGGGAGCGCGGGCCACTGAACATCGACCACGTCGGGCGCGTCGGTCCCGCCGTCGACCACATCCATCCCGCCAGCGTCCACCGTCACCGCGTCGAGCTCGCCCGCGTCCACCGTGGGCCTATCTTCGCCTGCATCGACCACTGCTCCGCTGTCCGTTCTTCCGGCGTCGGGAGCGCCCGCGTCGTCCACGACGCACGCTCCTGCCACGCACGACGTCCCGACCCCGCAGGCCCCGCCACAAGGGCCAGCGTCGGGCAGGAGTACAGGCTCCGCGGAGCAACCGAGGGCGAGAGCGAACAGAGCGAGCGAGCTACATCGTGTCGTCAAAACTGCCATTCAAATAGCCCTCTTCGCAGTTCAGGATGAACCCACCCGGCGGGTGAGCGTGCGGATCGTCGCGGGGATCGAGAGTTCTCGCGAGCGTTCGACTGATGAAGCCGTGCAGGGCCGCGCATCGAGCCCAGCGCATCCCGGGTCCGAATCCGCCATCCGCGCACGCCGCGTTGGCATCGTCCATGATGGTTTCGCAGCTCGGGACTGGATCCACGTCGATCGGGCCGATGCGGACAGTGCGCGCTGTCCCGCTCGCATCCGAGACGAAGTCCAGGATGCATCGCCGGAGCGGCGTGCGGCTGCACACCTGGAATCCGATCCGCGACTTGTAGGCGACGACGTGCTCCAGCGGCCTGAGCGTCGTCGTGGCCGGGTCGGGCCTTGTGGACGTGAGGAGCGTTCCTAGGAAGCACCACCCGGCGAACAGCAGTGCCACGCCAAGGAACACCCGGAACGCGACGCGTCTACCGCTTGGCGCGGCGCCGCCCATCGCGGCGGGCGGGGCTGGCGGCTGTGGCTCCGGCGGCGGGTCGTAGGGCATCAACATCCCCACAACGCTACGCCCGCCGGGGGAGGGGCGGTCAACGGCTACGGGGCTTCGCCCTTCGCGCCGCGCTCGGTCAGCGCCCGCGCCACGATGGCGCGCACGACCGCCGTGCGGTTCCACTGCGGCCCCGTGTTGCCCTCGTTGAGGCGCTCTGCCCACCCGTCGAGCGACGCGAGTTGCTCCGGCTCCAGCAAGACGTACAGGGCTCCGCTTCGGTCACGGGCGGGCTTGGCGGACTTCGTAGCAGGCTTCTTCGCGGGCATGACGGCGGAGCCTAGCCATGAGCTAGCTACTACGCAAGGCGAGCAAGAAACGACAAGCGATGTCTTGACCGTGTCTAGACACTGACCTAGGCTCTCTTCACCGGGGCATGGAGCCCCGACGGAGGGAACCATGCTCACCACCATCGCCTGCCTCACCATCGGCCGCCTCAGCTTCGACGCCCACCAGGAGCGCGCCCGCTGGGCCGAGCTCGCGGCCTGCCCCGTCTTCAACGCTGCCCTCGACGACGAGCGCGCGGCCTTTCTCGCTTCGGTCGACAGCGACCGCCCCGGCCCGGTGTCCTGTGGCGTCTCCAGCCTGCGGGCGGTGGCGTGATGACCACCACGAAGACCACGGCCACTGCGGCCGACCGGCGCACCGCTCGCTTCGTCCACAAGATCGACCGCCAGTGGCAGAAGGGCGCCCCCGCTCCGATGCCCAAGCACTGGCGCACGGTCTGCGGCCTCGCGCTCTCGATGGCGCCCCGCAGCGCCGCCGACCCGAAGTTTCACCGCGCCCTCGTCGCGGCGCTCCGCTTCGCGACGCCCCGGCGGACGGAGCAGACCCGCGACGTGCGCGAGCTCGATGAGTGGTCGCGCGACCCCCGCAACGTCGCCGCCCTCGCGGTGGACCTGCTGCCGGTGATCCGCGCCCACGCTCGGGCGTGACTCAAGACCTACCCCGCACGGCATTCCGTCGAGCGACGTACCGAAGCGCGGCCGTTGCCGCGTGGCCCACATAGAACGGCCCGCCGACGCTCACACGTCGCACGGGCCAGCCATCACAGGACGACCCTCCCATGACGACTCACGATCAGAACCACGATCAGCAGCCCGAAGGCAAGGAGGTCCCGCTCGACGTCGAGCCGGTGGCCCCCGGCCGATGGATCGCCCACCTCCCCGGTGGCATCAACCTCCCGCTGTCCGCCGAGGGCAGCGACCACAAGCCGCGCGTGCGTGACCTCGACCTCGCCGCGTGGCTGGGCTTCGAGCGCCCTCGCAAGGTGCGCGAGCTCATCAAGCGCATGGTCAAGGAGGGCAAGCTCCGCGCTCTCGACGTGCGCCCCACGGTGGGGCGCTCGCAAACCCCGACGGGCGGCACGCGCGAGATCATCGTCAACGAGTTCTGGCTCACCCGCGAGCAGACCCTTCTCGTCGCAACGCAGTCCGACACGCCCCGCGCGTGGGAGCTGACCGAGCTCATGGTGCGGGTGTTCGACGCGGTGATCGACCGCCAGCGCCCGTCCGCCCCCGCCCCGGTGGGGCTCGACCCGGAGATGGCCCGCGCCATCGCTGCTTCGCTCGCGGTCGTGCCGCAGCTCGTGGCGCAGGTCGCCGCCATGAGCGCCGAGGTCGCCGCCCTGCGCGCCGACGTCTCCACGGGCGTTGTCGGCCCGGTGGTCGCCATGACGGAGATCGTGACGCCCCTCCGCCGCGTCGCCGCCCTGCGGGCGCAGACGAAGCGCGCCCTACGCTCCGAGCGTCGCCGCGCCGAGAACAAGCTCCGCTCCATCCTCGGGCACCACGGCCCGGGGTCCGCGTGGTCGATGCTCCCGCGTCGGCTCCTCGATGTGGCGCAGCGTCAGCTTGCGATGTGGCTCGACGGCGCGATCGACGTGCACGCCGCCAACCTCCGCGCGAACCAGGGGCGCTTCGCCCTCGCCCCCTCGACCAACTGACCCGACCGCCGCGGGACTGGCCCCGGGTTCCGGGGTCAGTCGTCGCCCTCTTGCGCTCCCACCATTCGGACATCCACCCTCTCTAGCAACGGCATTCCTGCGCCCTCCGCGCGGCCTGACACCTCATGGCGAACGTCATCCAGCCTCTGCCCACGAAGGAAGGCGCCATCGGGGACATCGCACGGATGCACCTGCGCCTAATGGGGCCTGCGTACCCGGCGGCGGATCTCAGCACCAACGCGGCCGACGCCGTGGCGCTCGCGACCGCGCTGAGCGACTCCCGCGACACCAACGTCAACTCGCTCGCGGAGGCGTTTCCTCGCGACGCCACCGCCCTGTTGGATGGATGGGAGACGATGCTCGGGCTCCATGTGAGCTCGGGCCGTCTCACGACGACAGAGCGCCGCGCCGCGCTTCTCGCCCGATGGCGCACGCGCTTCTCCGGGTCGCCCGATGCGATCATCAGCGCCCTCACGCCGCTCAACAACGACGTCGCGCCGACGATGCGCGAGACGGCTGCCATCGACTCGCACGCCAACCCGCCAAGGGTGTTCGCGTTCACGATCTACACCGCGCGCGACCCCAACGACGCGCCCACCATCGCGCCCCTCGCCAGCGTGGTCGATGTGATGAAGCCCGCGCACACCAAGGCGGTGTTCACGTCGAAGCAGATGGTCGGCTTCTACTGCAACGACGCCGCCTCCCTCACGAACAACACGGTGCTCTGATGCAAGCTGTCCAGACCTACGTCGCCAACCAACAGATCCTCGCGGCGGAGCTGAACGACATTCAGACGCGCGCCGCGGGGCTGGTGACCGCCAACTCCAACAACACGCACACCACGCTCGGGGACGGCGTCGTCATCGTCGAATGGATGTACGACACCGCGGACTTTGCCACGGGCACGCTGGTGAAGATCGACGGTGCGACGGACTACCGCGACCGGATGCTGACGGTCGCGTGGAGCGTACCGTCGGGCTCGGATCAGGAGCCGGGTGGCGTCAACGACTACCTCCTCGACTACGACCTCGTGATGCGCCGCGGGTACACCGGGACCGGCGCGCTCGGAGCGGCGTCGGTTGCCGTCTCCGCAGGCGTGCCGCCCGTCCCCGCATCCACGACGTCATGGGCCATCCAGGTCATCACGAACGTCTGGCTCTACGCCGACCCGACGACCGGCTCGCTCTACCTCTACAACGACACGGGCGTCGCGATCCGCCGCCCCACGCTGACCGTGCACGCCACCGCCAAGACCGGCAAGCGCCCGTAGCCCTCCACCGCCTCCACCGCCTCCACCGCACCCCATCGCGACGCCGCACGGCTCGCAAGAAAGCACTGCCATGCCCAGCTCATTCGTGACCGCCGCAGGCCTCGACGACAACAACACCTTCACTGGAGCCAACACGTTTACGGGCACCGTGACCTTCACCGGCGCCACCGTCGATGAGGGCTCGCAAGCCATCGCACCTGCCGTGTCCGCGTCGGGTACGCCCACGGTCCCGCTGACCGTGACCGCCGCCGCCGACCTCGCCATCACCACGACGGTTGAGTCGCCCTCGGTGTACCTCAACCTCAGCGCCACGCGGACCTGGGCCACCGGCGCCATCACGTCGCAGCGGGCGTTCAAGGTCGCCGCGCCCACCTACGCCTTCGCGGGTGCGTCCACCATCACCAACGCCGCGACGTTCTACATCGACGCGGCGCCGACCGCGGGCACCAACGCCACCATCACCAACAGCTACGCGCTGTGGGTGGACGACGGCGCCTCCCGCTTCGACGGTGCGGTGATCGCCGGGACGGTCGGACCCACCGCCGCGCAGCAGCACACGCTCCCGGCCATCGCGTCGGGCACCGTGGCGCTCCTCGAGGCGGCGCAGTCCGTCAGCGGGGTGCAGACCTTCACCGCCGCCCCGATCGTCGCCCCCACCGCGTCGGCTTCGGGCACCCCCGCTGCGGCCCTCGCGGTCACCGCCGGCGCGGACCTGCTCATCACCGCGGGCACCGAGGCACCGAGCGTCCACCTCAACCTCTCTGCGACGCGGCAGTGGGCCACGGGCGCTCTCGCGGCTCAGCGGGGCGTGGTCATCACCGCGCCCACCTACGGCTTCGTCGGCGCGAGCGTCGTCACGCACGCGGCCACCGTCAACATCGAGGGCGCTCCCATCGCGGGCGCCAACGCCACGTTCACCAACGCGTACGCGCTGCTGGTGACCGATGGGCTCGTGAAGTTCGGCGGCGCGCTGCTGCTCGGCTCCACGCTGACCGTCGGGTCGAACGTCCTCGTCGGCACCGTGGCCGACAAGCTCAACCCCGTGCACCTCGCGCACGCAACGCAGGCCACCGGCGATCTGCTCGTGGCCGATAGTGCGACCACCATGGCGCCGCTGCCCGACGTGGCCGTGGGGCAGGTGCTCAAGAGCGGCGGCGTCGGTGCGGCTCCGGCCTACGGCGCCATCGGCGGCACCACCGCCGCCGCGGCTCCGACCGCCACCGCCGAGGCGTTCGCCGGGACCGGCTTCGCGACCGCGGGGCAGGTGGTCACCACGACGGACAACCAGACGATGACGCTCAACGAGTGCGCTGGGATGTGGCTCATCACCGCGACCCAGGCCCCGTGCCTCATCGTGAGCAACACCGCCGTCACCGGCGCTCCCGCCGTCCTCACCGTCTACGGCCTCGCGCCGACCACCGACGCGGGTACGTACAAGATCCTGCGCGGGGCCTCGCACACGCACGGCGGCACCGGCCTGACCTGATCTCCCACCGGCGCACGGCGCGCAGCCCCGGCGCTCGCGCCGTGCGCTCCCTCTCCTGCTGACCTCCCCTCCCCGGAGCCCCCATGGCCAAGATCCCCACCATCGGCCTGCGCGCCGCGTCGTACTCGCTCACCGCCTCGCTCGCTACCGTCGTCGGGACCGCCGCCTCGGATGCCGCCAACGCCACGTCGGGGGCGATCAAGCTCGGCTCGCTCCAGTACGCGCGCCTGGTGTGCCAGTACGCGCGCAACGCTTTGAGCATCACCGGCGCGCCGGTCTTCGCGGTGGACGGGTCGATGGACTCGCCTGACACCGCCGCCGCGAGCGTGGCGAGCTGGGTGCCCATCTACATCCTCGACGGATCGAGCTTCGCCACGGGCGCCATCGACGGCTACCCCGAGGCCTTCGCCGCGCTCCCGACGGCCACCGGCACCACCACGCGCGGCACGCCGCTCTGGGACGTGCGCGGGTACCACTGGATGCGCGTCCGCATGACGGACGTCGACACCACCGACCGCGGCGCCGTGACCGTGCTCACGATGGGCGGTGAGACGTGAGCGGCATCGATCCGAACGGCGGCGGCGCGCTCGTAGCGCCGGGCGTGGGGCCTGCTGGCCCGACGGGAGCGACGGGCGCCGCGGGTGCTACCGGGGCGACGGGCGCCACCGGGCCTGCGGGGCCTGCGGGGCCTGCGGGCGCTGGCGGCACCTACGGCGCGGGCACCCTCGGCGCGGCTCCGGCGTCTCCCGCGGCGGGTGACTCCTTCCTCGCCACCGACCACGACGCACTCCTGTGGAGCGCGGTCGCTGGGACGTGGCGCGTGGCCGGCGCCGACCGCCTCGGCGTCACCCTCGGGCCGATGACGGCGGCTGCGGCCTACACGGTGTCGGGCATCGTCTCGGCGTCGCCGGGTACCGCCGTCGGGCCGACGCTCGCGGGTGGGCAGAGCATCGCCGTGGGCTTCCACCAGGACTCCGTGCCCGCGACGGAGCAGATCCTCGCGTCGTACCAGAGCTCGGGCAACGGGTGGATTCTCGGCGTCAATGCGACGGGCAGCAGCGGCTACCTGTACTTCCTCCGCACCGGGATCACCGGCCCGGGTGCGGTCGCCAAGGTCGAGCTCGGGACGCAGGCGGTGGTGACCGGCGGCAACACGATCGCCCTCGACATCGCAGCCGATGACCTGAGCTTCACATGGTCGCTGAACGGCGGCGCGGCGGCGACCATTGCGACGTCGGGCACGTACACCGTCCCCGCGAGCGATGCCTACTTCATCCTCGGCAACTACCAGTTGGCGGCTGTGCCGTGGATCAACGGCTCCCTCGCGTGGGCGCAATCGTGGTCGACGCTCCTTGGCGACGCAGGGCTCGCGACGATGAGCGGGGCCTACGCCTCGCTGATCCCGGGCAGCCCCGGCGCGGCGACGTGCACCTACGCCTGGCTGGCGTCGCGGGCTCCCGCTGGCGTCGCGCAGCACGAGGCCATCGGCAACGCCACGCCCCTCACGATCAACGGCGTCTCGACGATGCGACGGGTGCGGAGGCTGTGAGCGACCACGCTCCCTCTCCCTGGTGGGCAGTGCTCCTCGCGGAGCTCACCGCGGCCGGCATCGGCGGCCACGCGATCGAGTCCCTCTCCCACCTCCCTGGCTGGGTCGGTGGGCTCATCGGCGGCGCCGTCGTCGGCGTCACCCTGCGGCTCTTCGGCCCGACGCTCGATGTGCTCGGCAACCGCATCAGGCACAGCCTCACGCCGCCCGCGCCCGCCCCCGTCGCCGCGCGCTCTCGCTCCATCCTCGTCGTCGACGACCACGACGGCTGCCGCCATCTCCTCGCCGCGATGCTCCGCGAGGCGCTGTCGCTGCCGGTGTACGAAGCGCGCAGCGGCGCGGAGGCCCGCGGGATCATGTCGCTGCACCACTGCGGCGCGGTGCTCTGCGACCTGATGCTGCCCGACGAGCTCGGCGCCGACGTCCTCGCGGCCATCGGCCGCAAGGGTGACGTGCTCATGAGCGGCGTGGCAGAGGCCGACGCGCTCGACACGGCTGCTCACAAGGTGGGCGCGGTCGCGATGCGGAAGCCCATCGACCGCGCACGCATCGTCGACCACATCACCGCCGCGCTCGGAGCCACGCCATGAACGCCGCTCTCGATACCACGAAGCTCCGCGGCGGGCCGATCCAGCGGTACGGCGGGAAGGGCACCAATGCCCAGAAGATCGTCCCGCACTTCGCCCACGCGACCACCTACGTCGAGGCGTGTATGGGCGCAGGCAGCGTGTTCTTCCGCGTGCCTGCCGCCGCTTACCAGCGGCGTGCGGTCAACGACATTGACGATCGGCTCGTGACGTTCTTCCGCGTGCTGCGCGACCGCCCCGAAGACCTCGTGCGCGCGTGCTCTCTCACGCCCTACTCACTGACGGAGTTCACGGCGGCACTGGCGCGTTCCGAAGACCCGCTGGAAGAGGCGCGGCGCGTGTGGGTCCTTGGGCGGCAGGCGTTCGCGGGGATCGCCCGAACACCCGGCAATTGGGGCCGCACCCTCAGCCACGACACCGCCGCGGGCGGGTGGGGGCCGTCGGGCGCCACCACGAAACTCGATTCGCTCCACCTCTATGCGCGGTCGATGCTCAATGTGGCGATCGACTGCATCGACGGCGCAGCATTCATCGAGAAGTGGGGCCGTAAGGGCGCGATGGTTTACGTCGACCCGCCCTATCTCCCCGAGTTGATGGCTTGTGGCGGGGGCTACCGCCACGACGCGTCCACCGAGGATCACCATCGCTTCGCCGCCGCCTGCCGCGGGGCGGTCGAGCGTGGCGCGCGGGTGTGCGTCAGCGGGTACGCCTCCGACCTCTACAACGACATCTACGCGGGCTGGCGTCGCGTCGACTTCGACGTGCCCCTCAAGAGCGCCCGCCACACCCGCGGCCAGCGCCGCACCGAATCACTGTGGATGTCCTACCCCGCCTCCGAAGAGATCGGCGCGGGTCCGCTCTCGCTCACTGAAGGAACCTAGTCATGCAACACGCCCTCGACCTCGCGCGGCCCTACTGGCCGTTGATCCTCGCCCTCATCGTCTGGCCCATCGTCGGCGCCGCCCTGTCGTGGTGGCTGTGGTGGGACACCCCCGAGCATTGGGACGCCTACGCCAAGGCCCACCCCGGCCGCGCGCTCATCGTCCGCGCCATCCGCACCGTCTCGCCGCACCTCCGCAAGCTCGTCGTCGCGTGGCGCGAGTACGCCGCCGCGCGCTCCTCGCTCCCGCCGCTGGGCATCGCCCTCCCTGCGGAGAAGCAGGGCGCGCTCGACGTCCACGCCACCCGCGCCCCCGAGCCGCCGCACCCGACGCCCGCGGACGGCGTGGCCTTCGACGCGCAGCGCCGCGTCATCGGCGCGGTGACCGTCGACCCGCGCAAGAGCGAGCCGCCCTTCGACCCGCACGCCCGCCAGACCGTCGTGCCGCCGATGCGTGACGACGGGCAGCGGGGGAGCGTCGACCTCCCCGGGCTGCTCACCTGCATCGTCGCCGCGATCCTCGCGGGCGCGCTGCTCGCGGGGTGTCCGCGCAACCCTCCCGTGAGCGGCTGCCAGCCCGAGGCGCAGACCTGCATCAACGACCGCCCCCACGTGTGCAGCGCGTCGCAGCGCTGGCACGTCGCGGGGAATCTCCTGTGCTCGCAGGTAGGCGGGGTCTGCACCGTCCTCGGCGGGCGCGCGTACTGCGGCCCCGTGACCGATGCGGGCGCTGCGGATGCGTCGGAAGGGGGTGCGCTGTGAGCGCTGGCATCGCCGCGGATCGCGGCTTCGACTTCGGCACCGCCCTCGCCTTCATGCGCCGGGGCATCCGCGTCCAGCGCGCCGGGTGGAACGGCAAGGGGATGTGGATCCGCTACGTCGACCTCTACAACGATCGCGAGTTCGCGCTCCGTGAGGGCGCGGCGGCGATCGGGACGTGGCTCCCGTTCATCGCGATGAAGACCGTCGACTGCAAGCTGGTCCCGTGGCTCGCGTCGCAGACGGACATCCTCGCGACGGACTGGTCCGCGCTCGACGACGAGGTCAGCCGGTGACCATCGACCTCCGACGCACGGTGCCCCTACGCATCGTCGAAGACCTCCCCGACCACGATCCGGCGACGCCGGGCGACGCGCAGCCGCTGGTGAACAGCGAGCGCGAGCCCGCGGGCTTCATCTTCGCGTGCCCCGGCTGCGGGTCGCAGTCGCACCTCCCGGTCGGACCGCGCGCGGGAGGCCCGTCGTGGACCGTCACCGCGGGCGATCCGCGCACCGGCGTCGGGCTCTCGCTCTCCCCGTCCATCCACCACGCCGCGCCGCACGGCTGCGGCTGGCACGGCTACCTCACCGCTGGAGTCCTCCGCCCATGCTGACCCTCGACGTCTCCGAAGCCCTCGGCGCCCACCTCGCCGCCAAGCACGGCGCCCTCGTCGTTACACCCGACGATGCGCCCGCGGTCGCCGCACGCGCGATGCTCTCCGCGCTCGCCCGCGCCGTGCCCGCCCTCGCTGGACTCGCCGCGGAGCTCGAGGTGCGCGCCAGCCGCGTCAGTGTCACCGTGCCCACGCCCGCCGGGACGGTGATCGTCCTCTCCCCCGCCGCCGTGGCCGACCCGCTGCGGTACGCGATGACGGTCAGCCACGAGTTCCAGCACGACAAGCAGCTCGACGAGGGCGGCGCCGTCCGCACCTCCATCGACTACGTGGCCTCCCCCGAGCTGCGCGCCCGCGCCGAGGCCGATGCCTACGCGGTGGGGCTCTTCGTCGGCTACCTGCTGACGGGGATGCTCCCGACGCTCGACGGGGCGCTGGCGTCCCTGTCGAGCGAGACCTACCACCTCGCGGCCGACGAGGTGGCGCTGGGTCGGGGCGTGCTCGAGTCGCACCTGACGACGATGGCCTCTGGGCTCTGCCCGCCGCTCACGATCGCCGTGGACGTGCTCGCGTGGCTGCGGGCGACGCACCCCGAGCTGATCGAAGCGGGGGCGTTCCGGTGACGCTCGACCTCGTCGCGGCGCCCTTCCTCGGGCGCTCGCCGCGCGTCTCCCGTGCCTTCGGGGCGAAGCTCGCTCGCGTCGAGGCCGCGCTCCGCGATGTGTACCTCGAGGAGATGCTGACCCTCCCCGCGTCGGAGCAACCGACGTTCGTCGCGTGGCATGGCGTGCGCGGCGTCGGGGGCTACCGCGAGGGCGCGGGCTACCACGGCAAGGGCCGCGCGATTGACATCAACTATTCGCGCAACGGGTACGCCGTCTGCGCCACGCACACCGCCCGCGGGCTGGTCTACGGGGGCGAGTCGGCCGGCGCGAAGCTGCCCGGGGTCCGCAAGACGTTCATCGCCGCCTGCGGCCGGGCGTGCGCCGCCGCTGGGGTGCTCTGCGACCTCAGCGCCCGCCGCGCTGGCGAGAGCACCGCGAGCGTGTGGGACCGCTGGCACGTCGTCTCCGAGGCGGTGCGGGTGTACCTCGCGCCGTACTTCCCCGCGGTCGACGATCTCGACGCGGGCGAGGCCGACACGCTGCCCGGGGTCACGATCCCAGCGCAGGTGATGGCCGACTACCAGGCGCTCCGGGTGCCGCTCGTCGTGGGCCAGCCGGTCGCCCGCCCGCGTCTGACCCGCAACCCGGCGAAGGGGCTGATGGACCTGCGCCGCGCGGTCGTGGTCGCTCTCTGCGACGTGGGCGGAATGCGGTGGGGCGGCTGTGACTTCGGGGCTGCGTCTTCCGCGGACCTGATGCACTTCGACGACGCCAGCCGCATCCCCAGCGGGGCCGTGTGACCTCCCTCGACGCCCACCGCTGGCTCCCCACCGGCCCGCGGTCGCACACCTGCGCCCGCTGCCACCGCAGGCGCCTCGCCGATGGGCACTGGCGTGCGCCCGACGGGGCACCGGGCGACGGCCCGTTGCCGCCGTGCGACGCCCCGGGGGCCGCGTGAGGCGGGCGCTCGCTCGCGCCCTCGACGTGCTGCTCTCGCACGGCCCCGTGGAGCTGCTGCGCCGCATCGGCGACGCACTGCTCGGGTGGGCCTTCCGCGGCTGGTGGCCGTGATACGCTGACGCCTTCCGGGGCCGGGGCCGCCGCGAGGTGGCCGCACTGCCCCGGCGTTCTCTTGACGCGCGGGCGCGAGCGCGGTGTGATGCGGGCTACGCGACAGACGGCCCTCGTGCCGCTATGCCACCGGGAGCGGCGCACCGGATCGGCGAGAGAGCCCGCGCGGACCGATGCGCCCGCGTGCCACCTCGGAGGCACCTCATGTGACCGCGCCCTTCTGCCAAATCGTCGACCGTCACCGCAGGGCGTGCCCGAGCGACCACGGATCGACCCGACGCGGCCGGAGCCCGCGCACCGAAGCCCCGTCGCTCACCCCGGCGGGGCTTCGTCTATTTTGACGACCCGCACCACGATCGGGTCGAACATCACGAGCCGACACACGGCGTCGAACAGCAACCGCTGCGTATCGGCCGCGTGGAGTAGCGCCGCCGCCTGCTCACGGGTCATCGCATCGCCGGGGTAGACGTGCGCCGCGGGCCATTCGGCCACGGGTAGCGTCATCACCAAGCCGCGACGCTCGCACTCTCCGGCAAGGCGCTCGCAGTCGGCCCGCAGGCCATCGAAGCACCGCAGCCACGCATCGTCAGCGCCCTGGATGTACCAGCGCGCTGCCGCCATCAGATGCGCGCTGCGCCCGCACTCGCGCACGACCTCCGCGGGGATGTTGCGCTCCCGCTCCCGCTCGATCCGTGCTCGCTCTTCGTAGTCCATCATCGCCTCCATCCTACGCCCACCTCCCCGCAGCACCGTCGCCCTGACGGCCCCGCTGCCCACCGCCCCGCGTCCTGCGGCGTGCGGCTCTCCCTACCCTCCCCGTGCCGCGCGCCAGAGCGCCTCTTCGTCGTCGAGACCCTTGCGCTCAGCGAGCATCGTCGCCGCGTCGTGGTGCCGCTCGCACACAGGCACCGTGCCGCCGTCGAGCGTTGGCCAGCGCCACGACCCGACGCCCGTGCACCCGCCGACCACGCACCCCTCGACGGGCCGGGGCACCGTGGCGAGGTGATCGCGCGCCCACTTCACCGCGGAGCGCAGGCGCCGCCCCTCTTGCGGGTAGTCGACGCCCTCGCCCAAGCGCCGCACGGCCGAGTCGGCCAGCGTCCGCAGCACCTCATCCATCGTCCAGTCGTCGCCCATCACCGCCTCCACCGTCCGATCAGCCACGCCACCAGCACCCGCCCGGTGCGCTCGACGGCGCGGCGCTCTGCCTCGACATCCTCGCGTGCCTGAGCATCGACGATGGCCTGCGAGTACCGCAGCACCTCCATCTCCGCCCGCGACGGGATGCGTCGCTCCGGCGTCGCGGCCACCTGCGCGCGGGAGAGTCGGCGGCGCTGGGTCACGGGGTCACCGCGTCGAAGATCAGCCACCCCTCAACCGGCCGCGTCCAGTCGATGGGCTCGCCGCGGAGCTCGGCCGCTCGCGCTGCCCGCTGTGTCGCGGCGTAGGCCTCGCCGCTCACTACCCCGCCGCGCGACAGGCGGGCGCGCAGCACCTCTCGCGCACGCCACACGTCATCGGTCGCCCGGACGCACCGCGAGCGCCCGCAGTCGGGCGAGTCCTCCGTCCCGATGCTCCATGCGACCGCAGCGCGGCGGCACCACGTACACCTCACCGCCCACGCTCCCGCGCCGCATCGGGCGCCGTGACACTCGCCGCAGCATCCCGCGCCTCGCACTCCGCGCACACCCACCAGTCGGGCGGCAGGTGCTCCCACCGCAGCGAGAGCGCCGTCTCCGCGTCGGGGGCGGTAGCGCCGCAGCGGCGGGCGCAGGTGACGGGGGGCCTCACGACTCGCACCCCGCAGCGCGCCGACGCTCCACGATGCGCGGCAGGTAGAACGCCGCTCGCCGCCGGAGGTCCGCGACGATCGTCCGCACCACGTCGGCCCGCGGGTCATCCGCGGCGAGGCGTTCGGCCTCGCGGTCGTAGTCATCGGCGAGGTCAACGAGCGTGCCGTAGGCGGCCTTCCACACGTCGTCACGCGAGGGCATCGGGCCGTAGTCGTCGCTGTCCGCGAGGCTGCACCCGGGCTTGTGCTGCGCGGCGCGCGGCCCCGCGATCTCCTCGCGCATGACGAACACCCCGCACTCACGGCAACTGCCGGTGCCGACGATGTGCTCAATGTCGCACTCGCGGCAGCGCCCGCCGGGGGACGTGCTGCGTGCTCCCGGTTCGTCGCAGTCGACGCACGGGGGCCACTCCTCGGGGCGGGAGGTCACCGCCCACCCCCGTCCACCGGCACCCGGCGCACGTCGCTCGCGGGATGCTCGCGATCGAACGCCGCCAGCGCCTGCGCGGTGTCGACGGCGCGCGACTCCAGCGTCGGGAGCTGCGACTCCAGCCGCTCGATCTTCGCCCTGGCATGGTCGATGTCCGACGCTGCCTGAGCCCTCGCCCGGCGCGCGTCGTCGGCGGCGATGTAGACCTTCCCGCGGGCCGCGAGTCGAGCGTCATCAGCACGCTGGTTCGTTCCCTCACAGAAGGTGGCGAAGCGCGATACCGCGGGGTAGCGGCTGTGCTGGCGGAAGCAGCCGTCGGTGCGGACGGCTACAGGGTCGCCGCAGACGTGGCAGGGGACGCGGGCGCTCATCGCGCCCACACGATCCGCACGACGGGCACGACCGCATCTCCGTCGTCGGGCTCGTCGAGCGACCCGTCGCAGCACGTCGTGGCGTAGGCCAGCACCGCCTCTGCGAAGGGCAGGCTGTGGTCGGGTCCGCTGATCACCATGGGCGTGTCGTCAGGCACGTTGGCGAT
>Ga0208245_1000181_pt1 | contig 62653 bp, 57 predicted proteins | sample RifOxyC1_FD_184035 | JGI IMG/M metagenome (GOLD analysis project Ga0208245, IMG submission 184035) | Soil microbial communities from Rifle, Colorado - Rifle Oxygen_injection C1 (SPAdes) | ecosystem: Environmental > Terrestrial > Deep subsurface > Rock core/Sediment | place: Rifle, Colorado... | reverse complement strand
AATGGGACTTGGGAATAATGTTTGGAATCCGGAAATGGAATTAGGCAACAATTTTCAGTTAAAAAAGGATTTTAAAATTGCCTATATTGAGAGTGAAAAATTATCTAATTATTTTGAACTTTCTTTAGAGTTTAAAAAAGGTCAAGTTAATGTGCCTCAACAAACGCCACAAGGTCTGATTCAAGTTCCACAAGAACAAGTAATGTGGAAAGTTGTTGGCCAAGGCTGGAAATAAAAATTTATGGAAAAAATTAATAAAAAACTTTTAGTAATAGATAGTTCTGGCATTCGTCCTTTTGTTTTTGCTGAAGCAAAATTGGGATTGAGTCAAGAAAATCTGGAAAATTTTTCAAATTCTGTAAACTTGGATTTAAAGTTTGCCAATAGTACAATTAGTGAATTTTCTTTTGCATATACTTCGCAAATATCTATTTTTGAGGAAACCCTTACATCGTCTCTACTGTCCGGGAAATCAAATAAAAATACTTCAATCATTATGTCCGATGCCGGATATTTCTCTCTGACTAGCGATAGAACAGAGCAACTTTCGATTAAATCTTCTAAAATTAAAACCAATGAACAAAGCAAATTATGGGAATTATCACCCCATTGGGAACTTCTATCTCCTCAAGATAAAGACATAATTACTTTAGCCATAAACGGGAGCAGAACATATGAAGAGGTCGCAATACTAACAAATGATTGGCATTTGAGAGAACAATGTCTGAATTTCGAAAACATACATGCATACGGGTCATGTTCAATGTTAGCTGGAATGGTTTTAACTAACTTTATAACTTATCAAAAAGGAACATATATTTATAATGGTTGGTTAAATTTCAGTCCACGCTGGATTCCTTATTGTAAAAATGAGCATGGGATTAAGAGAAAGTTGAGGTTTAGTGAAGTTTTGGCAATTGAAAAAGGAAGGATGCAAAAAGGAAATAGTTTTTGGTTAAATAAAAATAATTAAAAAGTAAAATTGTGGAAAAGAAATCTTCAAATAAAAGCTTGCGTAAGGCAGATGGTGTGAAAAATGACGAGTTTTACACTCATTTTGATGACATTCAAGCAGAATTGAATTTTTACAGAGACCAGTTGAAAGATAAGGTGATTTATTGTAATTGCGACGACCCGGCTGAAAGTGCTTTTACCGATTTTTTCAAGTTGAATTTTGACTATTTAGGTATTAAAAAATTGATCTGCACCCGTTATCAAAAATCTAATTTATTTACTTATGCCGACCCGGTAAGGCGAAGCGGTTATAGGTTAGAAATAACAGCAAAAAATAAAAACGACAAAAAGCCAGTTAAAATAAATTTGAAAGGAGACGGTGATTTTCGTTCGCCCGAATGTATTGAAATTTTAAAAGAGGCGGACATTGTTATTACTAATCCGCCATTTTCACTTTTTCGCGAATATGTTGATCAACTAATTAAAAATAACAAAAAATTTTTGATAATTGGAAATGACAATGCGATTACATACAAAGAGATTTTTAAATTGGTAAAAGAGAATAAGATTTGGCTTGGCTATACTAGAGTTAAGGAATTTCACAAACCGGACGGTTCAACTCAAAAGTTTGGCAATGTTGGTTGGTTCACAAATCTTGATGTAAAAAAAAGACACGAGGATATAATTCTTTTTAAAACATACAAGGGCAATAAAAGCGATTATCCTAAATACGACCACTATGATGCTATAAATGTGGATAGGACAAAAGATATTCCTGTCGATTATAAAGGGGCAATGGGTGTGCCAATCACTTTTTTAGACAAACACAATCCTGAACAATTTGAAATTATTGATGGACTTAATCGTTACAGTATTTTGTCTGGACCGACAAAAAAAACTAAAGGCAAATATCTATCACAAGTAAATGGCAAAGCAATTTATGTTAGAATTGTCATTAAAAGTAAAAAACCTATAAAATAACATGAAAACGATACATCAAAGGATAAAAGTAAAAGATGTTTTTAACGGCTACCAAGACAAAAATTGGGACGGCGTTGTTGGCTATGGCGGAAAATTGGATATTCGCCCAATTTATCAACGCGAGTTTATTTACAACCCAGAAAATGAGCGAGCAGTAATTGGTACAATTTTAAAAGAGCATCCACTCAATTTATTGTATTGGGTAAAAAATGGCGATAATTTTGAAGTGTTGGACGGGCAACAGCGAACATTGTCAATTTGTCGTTTTCTTGACCACAAATATCACATTGAACTCAACGGTGAAAAAAAATATTGCGACACATTATTGAAGGAAGATTTGGATAGAATAAAAAATTACGAATTAGATGTTTATATTTGCGAAGGAATGGAAGGGGAAATTTTGGAGTGGTTTAAGACGATAAATATCAAAGGTAAAGAGTTAAACAATCAGGAATTATTAAATGCCACTCACACGGGAAACTGGCTTACCGACGCAAAAAAATATTTCAGCAAGCCAAATTGCGCCGCCAAGGGTTTGGGGGAAGATTATGTTAGCGCCATTTTGGAACGGCAGGAATTTTTAGAAACCGCTTTAAACTGGATAAATAATGGAGACGCGCAAGGCTATATGGCGCTTCATAGAAACGACGAAAATGCAAAAAAACTGCAAGATTATTTTGCTAGTGTAATTGAATGGATTGAAAAATTTTTTACTACTTATCGCAGAGAAATGAAAAATGTAAATTGGGGTGAGTTGTATAATCAATTCAAGGATACAAAGCTTGATGCTACTAAATTAGAAAAGGAAATTGTTGAATTGATGGAAGACGAAGAGGTTGGTAATCAAAAAGGGATTTATGATTATGTTTTGACAAGAAATGAGCGGAGCTTAAATCTGCGAGCTTTTGACGAAAAAACCAAACGCAGAATTTACGAAAAGCAAAAAGGAATTTGTCCAAAATGCAAAGGGGAGAATAAAAAAAAGAAATGGAAATTTGAAGAAATGGAAGGTGATCATAAAAAGCTTTGGAGTGAGGGCGGGAAAACTATTCCCGAAAATTGTCAGATGTTGTGTAAAGCTGACCATAGAGAAAAAAGCGGAAAATAATATAAATTAATTAAATAAAAGCGAGAGAATAAGGTATCCAGCGCAAATTGGGTCTCAATGTATAAGATTATAATTAACCCAATTTTCGAGGCAATCTTGTTCGCCTCGCTCACAAGACCGTGAGTAAAATATTAGGAATAGACTTAGGTACAACATTTTCGGCGATGGCCGTTGTTGAAGGGGGAGAAGCTAAAATAATTGAAAACAAAGAGGGAGCAAGGACTACGCCTTCAATAGTGGCAATGACAAAAGGCGGAGAAAGGGTTGTGGGGGTTTTGGCAAAAAGGCAGGCGGTTACAAATCATGAAAATACAATTTTTTCTGTAAAAAGATTAATTGGAAGAAAGTTTAGTGACGCGGAAGTTCAAAGAGACAAAAAATTATTGCCTTATAAAATTAGAGAATCGGCGGACGGAGGGGTAGAGGTTAAGATGGGAGACGGCGGTTCTAATAAGGGCTGGTATAATCCTGCGGAAATTTCGGCAATGATTTTGCAGAAATTAAAAGCAGATGCAGAGGCCAAACTTGGCGAAACAATTACCGAGGCAATTATTACTTGCCCTGCATATTTTGACGACTCGCAAAGAAAAGCAACAAAAATTGCCGGAGAAATTGCGGGGTTTAATGTAAAAAGAGTAATTAACGAGCCAACAGCGGCCGCTTTGGCTTATGGGCTAAATAAAAAGAAAGACGAGAAAATTGTTGTTTACGACTTTGGCGGAGGAACTTTTGATGTTACTGCTATGGAAATCGTCATGTCGGAGGGCGACGACAAAGAATCACAGGGGAGTATTGAAGTAAAAGCAACCGGCGGAGACACGCATTTGGGCGGAGATGATTTTGACCAAAGAATTATGGATTGGATTGTGACAGAGTTTAAAAAAACGCAAGGAGTTGATTTGGCAAAAGATAATTTGGCTTTGCAGAGAATTAAAGAAGCAGCTGAAAAAGCAAAAATTGAATTATCTTCAAGTTTGGAGGCGCAAATTAATTTGCCGTTTATAACAAGCGACCAAAATGGGCCAAAACATTTGGACTTGAAATTGACCCGCGCAAATTTGGAAAGTATGGTTGCCGATTATTTAGACAAATCCATTGAGCTAGTAAAAAAAACAATGAAGGATGCAGGAATGGAACCGAAAGACATAAATGAGGTTGTGCTGGTGGGCGGGCAGACAAGAATGCCAAAAATGATTGAAATTGTTAAAAATTATTTTGGCAAAGAGCCGAACAAAGAAGTGAACCCAGACGAAGTGGTTGCAATTGGAGCTGCAATTCAAGGAGGGATATTGTCGGGAACTGCGGGAAAGGATGTGTTATTGCTTGATGTAACGCCATTGTCTTTGGGAATTGAAACCTTTGGCGGAGTGGACACAATTTTGATTTCCAAAAACACAACCGTGCCGACTGCAAAAAATCAAATATTTTCAACCGCAGCAGATAGTCAGACAAGTGTTGAAGTGCATGTTTTGCAGGGCGAAAGGCCAATGGCGCAAGACAACAAAACTTTAGGCAGATTTATTTTGGACGGTATACCGCCGGCTCCAAGAGGAATGCCCCAAGTTGAAGTAAGTTTTGATATTGATGCCAACGGAATTTTGAATGTTTCAGCAAAAGACAAAGCAACCAACAAAACTCAGTCAATAAGAATTGAGGGGTCTTCGGGTATTTCAAAAGATGAGGTTGAAAGAATGAAAAAAGACGCAGAAACGCACGCAGTTGATGATAAAAAGAAACAAGAGGGGATTGAAACAAAAAATGCGGCTGACACTTTAATTTATACCTGTGAAAAGACATTAAAAGATTCTGCAGATAAAATTAAGGCGGAAGACAAAAAAGAAGTTGAGGACAAAATTAGCGTCTTGAAAGATGCCATAAAAAGTGATAATATGGAGGAAATTAAGTTAAAGACAAAAGATTTAGGGGAAACCATACAAAAAATCGGCGCAGAATTGTATAAACAGCAAGAAAAGCCAGCCGCCTCCGCCGATGGCTCCGGCGAGCCGAAGAAAGACGAAAATAATGCCGAAGAAGGCAAATATAAAGAAACAAAATAATGAATTATTATGAAGTTTTGGGGGTGGAAAAATCCGCTTCTCAAGATGAAATAAAAAAAGCATTTCACAAACTGGCGCATAAATATCATCCCGACAAGGGAGGAGATGAAAAGAAGTTTAAAGAAATAAACGAGGCATACCAGGTGCTTTCGGACCAGCAAAAAAGAGCCCAATATGACCAGTTTGGCAGAGTTTTTGAAAACGGGCAGCCGGGAGGAGATTCCGGATTTAACTGGGCCTGGGGCAATAGACCACAAGGCGAAGAGGTTGAATTTGATATGGGAGATATTGGAGATGTTTTTGAAGAATTTTTTGGTGGGGGAATGGGCGGGGCAAGAAGGGGAAATAAACGAGATACAAAAAAGGGAAAAGACATACAGGTTGATATAGAAATTCCCCTGGAAAGAGTTTTGAAAGAAACAACAGAAAAGATAAGTTTAACAAAACAGATTTTATGCCAGAGATGCCAGGGAAACGGGGCGGAGCCCGGAACAAAAATAAAAGAATGTTTTTCGTGCAGGGGCTCGGGACAAGTTCAGCAGGTTAAAAAAACATTTTTGGGTTCGTACACGGTTTTTACAACCTGTCCTGAATGTAAGGGCGAAGGAACAATTCCCGAAAAGCCATGCAATGTTTGCAAAGGCGAGGGCAGAATAAAAGGCCAGGAAACAATTGAAGTGATTATTCCGGCAGGAGTTGATACAAATCAAATAATTAGAATAGATGGAAGGGGCGAGGCCGGAAAAAAGGGAGCCAAGGCGGGAAATCTTTTTGTGCGGATATTTATAAAAAAACATCCGGTGTTTGAAAGAAGGGGAGATGACTTGTTTGCGGAGAGCGAGATAAGTTTTTCGCAGGCTGCGCTGGGAGATGAGATAGAATTAAAGACATTGGACTCTTCGACAAGCTCAGGGCAAGCAAATATTTTACTGCAAGTTCCGCAGGGCACAGAATCGGGAAAAGTTTTAAGAATTTCAGGAAAAGGAGTTCCGCATTTTGGAGGATACGGAAAGGGAAATTTGTATGTTGTGCTGAGAATTAAAACCCCAAAGAAATTAACCAAAGAACAAAAAAGGTTGTTGGATGATTTACGTGAGCAAGGTTTATAAAATATCCTACCTATTAAAAATTTAAAATTCCAGTCCCGCCGAGGCGGGATCTGGGCTTGCCCTCATAGCTCAATTGGTAGAGCAGTTCCCTTTTAAGGAATTGGTTCTGAGTTCGAGTCTCAGTGAGGGCACCAAATAAAGACAGCCCTATGCCTAACGGTCGGGCTGTTTTTTTGAAAATATTGAAAATTGCAGAAAAATCGGTTAGTGTGGGATTAGGTTAAAATTTGATCGTTGACATTTTGGAGATATGCGATGAGAGAAAAGAAAAAAAGAACTGCCGGCTCAATTCTGAGCGCCTTGTCCATTCTGTTATTTGCGCTCCCGTTGGGGGTATTTCTTTGGCTTTTCGGCCTGGCTGGGAAGATGTGCGGAGCCTTACGGGTTTTGCACCACGAAAGAATGAATTGCTTGGACTGGTTGGATAAGAAATTTGTTGTTGCTCCTCATCCATCGTGGATTGACCCGTTCCTGGTTGCTTTTGTGCTTGCATGGCATTACGTCCGGCATCCGCTAAAGCACGCCCCGTTGATTGTGGCGGACAGATTTAACTTTTACGACTGCTGGTGGTTCTGGCCATTTAGGTCGGTGATGGTTCCGATTGACAGAGATAGTGACAGGAAAAAAGCCTTCTCTCTTCTGAGAATTCGGGAGGCTGTGGAATGTGGCCGGCCGATAATTATCTTTCCTGAGGGCGGAAGAACCTTTAAAGGAGAGAATGGCAAGTTTTTGTACGGAAAAAAAGGCGCGAAGAGTAGAATCAGGTTTTTGCAGGAGGGCATTGGGTTTCTGGTTGCCAAAACCGGAGCAACGGTGATTCCTATTGGAATTAAGGGAAGCGACGAGGCTTTTCCAAATTCAAAGGAACGGCTGTTTACCAAGTTTGTCCCATGGAAAAGAATAACAATTTCCGTGGGTGAGCCCATAAGCTTTCCTTCTGACACTCCAAGAGGGCAGATTACTCAGGAAATTGCCTTCCAAATCCTTGCGCTGATTGACGAAGCGTCGGATTGAATCCAAAAGTCAAAAGCACGTGCTCTTGACTTCTTTTTTTATATATGCTATGATTAATTATTGCCCGGATTTTCCTGGCAACACGCGCGCACGGCCCTGCGCAAGCTCTTTTTTTGGAGCAGGGAGATGGCTCTTTTCAGATCGGTTTGCACGATTGTAAAATATGCAATCGTCGTGGCGTTCTGCCTCTACTGGACAGGTTATTATGACTTGCCCGCAGAAGGAAGAACGCAATTCTGGAAAGGGGTTTTGTCCTTTTTCGGAATCAAACTCTGAAAACACCATCGCCGAGCAAGGCTTCAGCGACGTACCCACGCTGAAGCCTTTTATATTACATTGCACATAGATATGTTCCGTGGTACGATATATATAAATGAGAGCAAAATTTATTCAGTTTAAAACAAGTGCCATAAAACTACGAAAAGCCGGAAAAACATACGGAGAGATTGTTCGCGCGCTCGGAGAAAACATTCCTAAAAGCACCTTATCCACTTGGTTTAAAAAAATTTATCTAAACATATCTGAGAAGAAAATTATCGATGAAAAAATTATTGAAAGCAGTAAAAGAGGAATGGAGGTCGCGAGGATAATCAATAAAGAGAAAAGAGAAAAATATCTACAATCCATTATTATTCGCAATAAACATTTACCTAAAATATTTAATAATATAGATGTTAAAAAAATCGCTTTATCGATGCTATATCTTGGAGAGGGAACAAAAGGATTGGATAGAGGATCGTTACGTTTTGGCAATTCTGACCCTTTTGTTATAGATCTTTTCTTGAATTTAATAAAAAAATGTTATACAATAGACGAAAAGAAATTTCGCTGTACTGTTTTGTGCAGAGCAGACCAGAATACTAAAGAATTGGAAAAATTTTGGGCAAAAATTACAAAGATACCTAAAACTCAGTTTTACAAGACTAGAATAGATGCGAGAACTATAGGAAAGCCGACAAAAAAATCAGATTATAAGGGCGTTTGTGTTATTGATTATTTCTCTGCTGATATATTTCTAGATTTAATGCAAATACCAAAAACAATTTATAAAATGGGCCTGTAGCGCAATGGTAGCGCACTAAGATGGCATCTTAGGGGTTAGGGGTTCGAGTCCCCTCAGGTCCACCAAAATATATGCCATTTACAGAATCTATAAAACAAAATCCGGAACAAGGCCAGGAAGATGAGGGGCCTTTTGATATTAATTCTCCGGATAAATTAGATCGATTTCTATCGATGAAAGAGCCATTTGCTCAAAATTTTTATTTGGAAAATGGCCATAATGAGGAATTAGTGGACAAACTTAATGAAAACGACAATCGCTTAATTTACCGAGGAATGCCACCGAAATATATTTTTAAACTTATAAATGGCAAAAAAATAAATATTAGACCATATAGGTTTGAGGATGTAACGCCCGACACTGCGCCCGAGGAGGACGTGCAGAATGCTTCCTTTTATTATTCTAATGCGATTATGCATGGATCCGATGATACTGAAAAATATAATTTTTTGACCACTGTCGGATTCAAACAGAATGGATTTGCAATTGGTTCCACCGGCGTGAATATGGTTGAAAGGTTGACTAAGGGTGGAGAATTCCATTTAGTGCCGGACAATCGGGAAAAAGACATAACAATTGAGGGCGAGCTTGACCCAAAAAATATTGAAATTTATTGTTTTAGGTTTATTATTGACGGCAAGGAAAAAACCTTGGTTTATCGGAGGAGGCAGGAATCTAAAAAAGAGGAAAGTGAAAAGAAACAGGACTGGGCGAGTTATATGTATTTAGTTGACCAGTGCGTTAGTAAAAATGATGCCCAGCATCTTGAGTTTTTGCTGAGCCAGCCGCACCCTTTGCTTCCTGGAGAAAGAGAGGCTTATCTCTGGCTAAAGAAAAACGCAGGGCACAGGCTTGGCATAAAATTAGATAAAAGTAGAATGCACGTGGTTCCCGTGGAGAAGAAAAAATAGATATTTTAAAAAGACTCCATTGCTTGGCGTACCGTAACAACAGGGACGTTTTTGGTTTTTAAATAGTCCACAATTTTTTGGAGAAATGCTGGTGTGGTGCCGTCGATATCTCCATTTGCAGTTAATATGCTGGCGGATTCTATATTGTGAAAAGTTAGTATTAGCCATTGCTTGTTTGCCATTGCCGTATCAATCCAATTTTTTACAGCTTGAATTCCATTGCTTGTTACATTTTGGTCAACAATTTGATTAAACAGGGCATAAGGGTCGGTATTTTTTGTGTTGTATCCGGCCAAAACAGTTCTGCCAGCTATCATATTATTATTTTCCACAAGCGATTCTATGTTTGCGTTAAAACTTCCGTAGGGGTAGGCCATTGTATTAACCGAGAAAATACCGTTTTCTAAAAAATCTTGCATTGCTTCCTGAATTTCTTGCTCTGGCGTGGTTGGTGCGGAGAGAGCAGATGCGCAAGCCCCAAATGGAGGACCACCAGCCTCGGTTGCCAAATCCGGATTTTGTTCCAGCATTACCATGTCGCAATGGTTTGCTGTATGCAAACCTATTTCATGTCCCGCCAATTGGAGCGTCTTAACCTGTTGCACGTTCATATATGTGTCTTGGGTTGAACCGGGAATTACAAGCGACGGATTTTGGACAGAAAGAGTATTATTACCCGACACAGATTCCTTAAAGGCAAAAGATATTTTATTTAGGTTTAAGCCAGTTGGGATTTGAAAGGTTACACTCACTGTTTTTGGAGTTGCGGTTGCGGGAAGCGTGGCTAAAACAATATTTGATTGCCCGTTTATTGCTCGTCCTTTGGCATTAAAGTAGGTTATGGTTAGCGTGGCAACTGAACTTGCCGTATATGTTTGACTAAAAACATAAGTGCGTTCTGCGGGGTCGGGGTATTGGGTTAGCGCGAGCCAAGAAGAGGATGTTGATGAAATTACGGCGCCGTCGCAATAGGGAATTTCCGGGTCGTTGCATAAAATATTATTTGCTTCGCCCAATTCCGACTGAATCATTGGATTTGTGATTACATAAAAAGTTGCCGGCATATTTGCTTCTTCTAAAATGGGAAAAGCGTTTGTGTATTGGGAGTTCCAACCGTCGTCAAATGTCAAAGAAACCATGCCTTGGCTTGGATTTATTATGTTATTTTGCGTAAGCGAATAATTTCCGACACTTAAAGTCCCATTGCTGTATATTACATGTAAAACCGATACGGCTGTTGCATAAGACGGGGCGGTAAATGTTGCTGAGGCTGTTGCCCAAATTCCGTTTGTTGGCAGTAAATCTTGAAGAGTAAAATAACAGAAAGATGAGCTTCCTTCTATGGACACTTCGCAAGAGGTGGTATTTGCGGGGACGACGTATTGGGCCACAAGGCTTGTTGGGGCGTTTGAAAGATATTCATTGGAAAAATTAAAAGTTAAATCAGCCGGGTTTATTGTAACCGGATTAAAATACCATTCGGCAGCTCCTCCGCCAGGATTTGTTCTATAATCGTTAATTGTAATTTTTGCCGAGTTTCCAGTACCTATTTTTGGGCTTGTTGTTGAAGGAAATGAAAACACGGCATTTGAAGCATTTCCCCAGGAGGCATTTAACCAACCTGCAGGAATGCCGGATGTTCCTTGAAGCGTTGGGTTTTGAATTAAATTCGGTCCTGCTCCCAAAACAAGGATTGGGGCTATAGCCGAGAAAAAGGTTGCTAAAGAAACTATAATTAAAATTTTCTTAAAGCGTTTCATAAAATTATTTTCTTATTACTTTTTTACTAGGTAATATTAAGTTAAGCTAAAGCGACTTAATATCATGTTAAATATTTTTTTCTTGATAAATGCTTTTTTTATGGTATTATTATAAAAAGATAGGGGCGTGGTGAAATGGTATCATAAGGGTCTCCAAAACCCTTGGTCTGGGTTCGATTCCCAGCGCCCCTGCCAGGCAAATAGATGCAGAAAAATTCAACTAAAATTGCGAATTTCTCAGTAAACGATTTGATTTTATTTTGCATACACTCAATAGTTTTAAATTCAGAGCAGTGCAGTTTTGAAAGATTGGTTAAGGAGTGTTTTACTTTATTTCCCGACACTTTAAAATTTTCAAGGTATCCCATTTGGCCCGATTCAAGAAAACTGGACAGGCCGTTGCGGGCATTAAGAAGTGAAAAACTGATAATAGGCGACTCTAAAAATTATTTTATACTTACAAAAACGGGTGAGGAAAAAGCCCTTGAGGTTGCAAAATCATTAAGACAAGGAAAACTACTATGAGAAAGGATTTTTCTAAAATAAGCCCGGAAGGTTTTAAAAAATTTACAACAATAGCGGGCATAATTGCCTTGGCGGTGTTTTTGTTTTTATGTTTTGAAATATATGTTCCAATAAATCCTTTTTCCCGTGAAACAATAACATATACGGCTCCCAAAGGTTTTGGGGACGATGAAATAGCAAAAGATTTGGAGAAATTAAAGCTGATAAGAAGTAATTACTTTTTCAGGTTTTACGTTGTTGCGTCTTTTCAGCACTCCTCTTTACAGGCAGGAAAATATAATCTTTCTCCAAGAATGTCTGTTTACCAAATGGTAAAAAAAATGGCTTCAGGGGACGTGGTTAAAAACAAAGTTACAATTTTAGAGGGCTGGGATAAGCAGGATATTGCAAAATATTTGGAGGAAAAAAGCGTCTGCAAAAAAGATGAATTTTTTGCCTTGGTAAAAAATGATTACAGTGCTGAATTTGATTTTTTAAAGGATAAACCCAAAAATTTGGATTTAGAGGGCTATCTTTTCCCAGACACTTATGAATTTGCCGAGGGGGAGGCGTGCCAAGAGGTTATTGGAGCAATTCTGGCGAATTTTGGAAAAAAATTAACGCCCGAACTTAGGGCTGAAATTGCAAAACAAAAGAAATCTATTTTTGATATTGTGACTATGGCTTCAATGATTGAAAAAGAAGTGAGAATAATGAGCGATAAAAAAATTGTTTCGGGGATTTTGTGGAAAAGAATTGAAATTGGAATGCCCTTGCAATTAGATGCTACAATAAACTATATTACAGGAAAGTCTGACCCGGCGGCCCGAATTAGCGACACTAAAATAGATTCGCCCTATAACACCTATAAATATTACGGGCTTCCAAAGGGGCCGATTTCAAATCCGGGCATGAATTCAATTATGGCTGCTATTTATCCAACAAAAACAGCATATTTATATTATTTATCCAACGGAAAAACATATTTTAGCGCAACTTTTGAGGAACACCAAACCGCCAAAGCATTATACTTGGAATAATGGCAAACTATTGACAGGATTGGGTTTATAGATTAAGATATTAATATAATTTAAAAGCCGCAGACAATGGGCGTCCGCAAGGAAGAAGTCCCATCGAGGCGAAGAATATCCTTATGTATTTTTTGTTTCTGTCGAATCTGTGGCTAAAACCGCAGTTTTTTTATAAATATACTTATTTATTTAAAATTGGAAATTAAAAATTAAAAATTCGCGTATATGGCACTTACAAAAGAGCAAAAAACAAAGCAAGTAGAAAGCGTTAAGGAGAAAATTGCACAACAAAAATCAATGGTTTTTGTTGATTTCTCAAAAGTTCCTTCAAAGGAAATGTTTTCCTTGAGAAAATCCTTAAAAGAAGCAGGATGTAATTTAAAAATTGCCAAGAAAACATTGGTAAGAATTGCCTTTGGGCAGTCAAACATTTCTTTTTGGAACAAAATTAAGTCATCAATTCCAGGGCAATTAGCATTGGTTTTTGGAATTGAAGATGAAATTGCTCCTGCAAGAATTGCAAACACATTTGCAAAAACACAGGAAAATTTCAAGATTCTAGGAGGTATCTTCGAAAACAGATTTATTGAGAAGGCGAGAGTGCTGGAATTAGCAGCAATACCAACAAGAAATGAATTGCTTGGAAGATTGGTAGGGTCTATTTACAGCCCGGTATCAGGTTTTGTGAGAGTTTTGGATAAAATAAGAGAAAGCAAAATTTAAAAAGCGTATAGGGTATAGCGTATAGGGTATAGTCAAATTACTAAACCCTAGCACCTAAACCCTAATACCTAATAAAATGGCAGACGAAACAAAAACAGACGTACAGGTTCCAGAAAAATTTCAGAAATTAGTTTCTGAAATAGAAGCGCTTCCAATTGTTGAATTGGCGGAATTGGTGAAAGTTTTGGAAAACAAATTTGGTGTTTCTGCAGCAGCTCCGGTAGCCGTTGCAGTAGCTGCAGCCGGACCGGTTGAGGAAAAAACAGCCTTTAATGTTGAATTAAAGGAGGTTGGAACCCAGAAAATTGAGGTTATCAAGGTTGTGAGGGATGTTACAGCCAAAGGATTGAAAGAATCAAAAGATTTGGTTGACGCAGCCGCAGCTGGAACAGCCCAATTGGTAAAAGAGGGCGTAAAGAAAGAAGAGGCCGATGAAATTGCAAAGAAATTTGCAACAGCCGGCGCTAAAGTGGAAATAAAATAATTTCCCGAAAAACAGGGTGAAGCCCTGTTTTTTGTTGCAAAAGATGATAATATTATTAAATAAATATGGGCGGTTAGCTCAGCGGTAGAGCACTGCATTCACATTGCAGTGGCCACAGGTTCGAATCCTGTACCGCCCACAAATTTTGTTCTTTTACACCACAGGCAAGGAGGTTGTTATGGCAGGAAACATAATAGTGATTCCTGGATTGGCAAAACCCGTAATTGACAGAACAGATTTTGATGACGGGAGAGTGGTGTTTTTTCTTGCTTTTGAGGCTAAGCCCATTTGGGTAAGCAGAGTTATGCCAGGATGCATGTATGACGTTGATGATTTTGAAGGTTGGGTTGCCCTTGAGCATCCGCCTCAAAAATTTGAGAGCGGAGTGAGGCGCCGAGGAATCTTTTTTCCTCTCCGCAGGTATGCGATTGAGTGCGCAGAAGAAATGGTCTCGCTTCTTGCCAGGCAATTGTTTAGGGGCTCGCATTAGCGGGCTTTTTATTTTTTCTGGTTTGTTATAAAATGATATAAAGTTATTTATGGCGCCAGTTTTTAGAAAAATTGTTTGGACAGATCACTCTAAAATAAAAATGAAGCAGTATGGTTTGTCTGTGTCAAAACTTTTACAAATTTTACGGAAGCCGGAAAGAAAAGAAAAAGCAATCGTGCCCGGGCTGATAGCCGTGATGCGCACTAATAAAAAATTTGTAAATAAGACTAAACCCCTAATAAAGGGCGTTTGGCAAAAACCTGCGCCCGCCCCGGGGGAAATTTGGATAATGTATAAAGATATAAAAAGACAGGGAGAACACCCTTCGACGGACTCAGGGCAGGCAAGAAAAATAATTTCAGCTTGGCGGTATCCGGGCGTTACAAAGCCTGGGGAAGAAACTCCAATTCCAGAAGATATCCGTCAGGAATTGGAAAATAATATTTATATTTAAAAAATATGATTGCAAATAAAATTTTAGGTTATGCTTTGCTGATAATAGGGCTTATAATTATTTTTGGGGCGATGTGGCAAAGCTATAGTATTTTTACAGCCAAGGATTCGGTTCCGCTGGTTTTTATTGTTCCAGCTCCGATTCAGCAGAAAAGTGGAGGCGCTCAAGACTCGCAGGCAATGATTAATGAAGCCGTGAAAACGCAGCTTAACCAAATTATATCGCCAGAATCAATAACCAAGATTTTAAATTTGGGAGCATGGTCAATATTTGCCGGCATTTTAATTTTGGGCGGTGGCGTAATATCGGGAATTGGTGTAAAATTAGTAAATGGTAAGCAATAACCAAAATATTATTTCCCTATGGATTTTTTGGCATTTTTTTGAAATGCCAAAGTTTTTGATTTTAGTTTGGAAAAATTATTTGATGTTTGCGACAAATTATTTCTCGTTTATTTTATTGCTGAAAACCTTTTTTGCGCCATGGCGAAGGTATAATTGGAGATACCCCAAAGGGTTTGACGTTGTTGAAATTTTAAACACGTTTATCTCAAATATTTTTTCCAGATTCTTGGGATCGGTAATAAGGATTTTTTTAATAATATTTGGATTTGTTTTTCAAATTTTTGTTTTAACTGCCGGAGCAGTGATCTTATTGGGCTGGATTTTTATGCCGTTTTTAGTAATCATTGGGCTTATATTTACCCTATATGTTTAATTTGGCAGAAACAGCAATTTACCGCGCATTAAAAAGAGAAAAAATCTTTTTTTTCAGGTTTGCTAAAATTCTAAGCGTTTTGTCCTGGATTTTATTTATAATATCGCTTTGTTTAATTATTTTTTCCTTATGGGGGGCAGTAAACAGTGGCACGGCGACGCGCGTGATCGTTTTTTCTTTGAGTTTTTATTTTCTTTTTTATAATTTTGATTTATTTTTAAATTTAAAAATAAAAAAACCTGAGCTTAGTATAAAATTAAGTGACGCAATTTTAGACCCGGAAAAATATAATCTGGCGGAATTGCTAAACTTTGAGGCTGCCAAAATTGCCCAACATTCCGCGGCGTTGTGCAGGAAGAAGAAAATAAGAAATAATTCAACCGCGCTTTTATATTCGGCCGTGAGGCATGGCAAAGAAACTCCAATTTTATGTTGCCGGCTGGGCATAAATATCAAAAAACTCCAGGATGATATTAAAAATTATTTAGAAAAAATCCCGAAGGAAAACAGTTCGGAGGCTTATTTCTTGGAGGGCTGGGAAAAAACAATAAAAGAAGCGCTGTTTTTTTCTGCAGGGCAAAAACACAGGACAATTGGAGAAAAAGAACTGCTCGTTGGGCTGGCAAAATCCGATGAATTTTTTAAAAAAGTTCTAATGGATTATGACCTGAAAAAAGAGGACGTGGAAAATCTTGCTTCGTGGTTGAATTCTGCGGAAGACTCTTTTAGGAGAAGCAAGGAATTTTGGACTCCAGAAAACCTAGCCAGGCGGGGCGCCTTTGGAAGGGACTTGGCTTCGGGGTATACTGTTACTTTGGACAAATTTTCAATTGACTGGAGAAGAGTTGTAAGCAAATGGGCTTTTAAGGAAATTGTTGGCCACGAAAAGGAAATAGAAGAATTGCAGGTTACGTTGGCAAAGTCTGATTTGGCCAACGCATTATTAGTTGGCGAATCGGGCACGGGCAGAAAAGGGATAATACAGGCGCTTGCCCAAAAGTGTTATTTGGGGCAAACACTGCTAGAGTTAAATGGAAAGAGAGTGGTTGAACTTGATGTTGTTGCCCTATCAGCAACAATACAGGATCCTGAAAGGCTGGAGGCAGTATTGGACAGGATTTTTTCGGAAGTTATTTTGTCGGGGAATGTGATTTTAGTTATTGACCAGCTGGAGAATTTTGTAGGACTAAAAGATCACAAACCAGGGCAGGTTGACATATCGGCGATTTTGACAAAATACCTTGCAATCCCCGAATTTCAGTTTGTTGGCATAACCTCGCAAGATGGCCTGCACAAAAATTTGGAGCAAAACCCGTCCTTTGTTGAATTTTTCAGGAAAATAGAAGTAAGCGCGGTTAACGAAATAGAGGCAATAAAAATTTTACAAAATACTTCGCTAGATTTAGAATACAAAAATAAAATATTTATTTTATATCCGTCCATAAGGGAAATTGTTAATCTAACAGGCAGGTATATGCCAAGCCTGCCTTTTCCTAAAAAGGCCCTTGATATTTTAAACGAGGCGGTTGTTTATGTGCAGTCGCTAAAAGAAAAAATTGTTTTACCCCATCATATTGCTGAAATAATGTCTAAAAAAACAGAAATTCCCGTGGGGAAAATGGAAGTCAAGGAAAAAGAGGTTTTAATGAATCTTGAAAATTTAATCCATCAAAGAATTGTAAACCAGGAAGAGGCGGTTAAGGGCATTGCTGTAGCCATGAGAAGGGCAAGGGCGGGCATAGGATCAAAGACAAGGCCAATGGGAACATTTTTATTTATGGGGCCCACTGGCGTTGGAAAAACAGAAACAGCAAAAGCCTTGGCGCAAATTTATTTTGGCCCTTCGACGGGCTCAGGGCAAGCCGAAAAAATGATAAGAATTGACATGTCTGAATTCCAAGCAATTTCGGATATTCCAAGATTAATTGGGGCCTCGTCTCCGGTTGAAATGCAGGGACTTCTGACAACCCCGGTAAGAGAAACGCCATTTTCCTTGGTTTTGCTTGATGAAATTGAAAAGGCGCATCCTGATATTTTAAATTTATTTTTACAGGTTTTAGACGAGGGGCATATAACAGACGGGCAGGGCAGGAAAATTGTTTTCACAAATACAATAATTATATGCACATCCAATGCCGCTGCAAGTGTTATCTTTAAACAGGTTGAGGCGGGGGAGAAAATAGATAAGGACAAGTTACTGGGCTTTTTATTTGAAAAAAATACATTCAGGCCGGAATTTATAAACCGCTTTGACGCTGTGGTGGTTTTTCATCCGTTAACAAAAGATAATTTAATGAAAATTGCCCAGCTGACCCTGCAAAGCCTGCAAAAAAGCCTTAAAGAAAAAGAAATCGATTTTGAATTTTACGAACCATTAGAAGAAAAAATTGTTGAGCTGTCCTATAAGCCGGAATTTGGCGCCAGAGAAATGAGAAGGGTGGTGCAGGATAAAATAGAAAATGTGATAGCGCAAGGTTTAATTTCCGACCAAATTAAAAAGGGGGACAGAATAGAAATTAATCCCGAAACGCTTGAGCTTATTATTAATAATCCCGCGCCAGCATAAATTAAAAGTGGCTACCACTGCATAAAGCTGGATACACATTGGACTCCGTGAGGCCGTCGGCCAGAATGGGGTGGTGGATCGGTCAGGTTGTAAGAATGCAAGGCAAGTTTTGCGAGATAAGCTTGCTGTGGGTTGAGGTTCCCGAATATTCCGGGAACAACACCATTGGTTCAACAACCAGCCACATTAAGGAGTTTGACAGTCCGCCCGAAGCGTTGGAGTATCTAAAATCAAGGGGCGTCTTGGCCACCGTAGGTTAAGTTTTTTCCCAAGGCATGCGCCAGAAGTTATTTTTGGCGACGCCTCACAATTTGTGAGGCTCTTTTTTTTGTTATTTTTACATACGTGCACAAGGTGTATGGGGTGCGCTAATTTTATTGTGCGACAAAGCAAAACACAAACATAAACGATGCCATAAAATGTAAAGCTTTATAAATTATGGCATCGGTGTATTGTGGTATGTTTTTACATTTTATTTTTTTGTAAAAAAAATGGCCGTGGAAACTGAAGTTTCCAAAGCCCTGCATATGCTTGCGCGTCAGGCATGCAACTAAGCCTGTTTCAAATTGCAATTCTGCCACATATTCCTTGCAACCAGTCGCACGCTTTGCGCAATGACTCCATGCGCTGTTCTCTGTCCGCTACGGTACCGTGAAAAAGGAGATATAGCCTGTCCAGCAAGTTGTACGGGCTAATAGACCCGTCCTCAATGCGGGTGCGTATCTCATGCGCGTTCACGTCCATCACGCATTTGAGCCCACCAATTGAGCTGTTGGCGATTAAAGAGGACGCGCATACAGCGTAGTGGTCCTCTTGCCTGAAACAGGATAGCGTGAGGATTGCAAAATTTCCATCGTCGGTCAGGAGCAAAAAGCCTTGCTTGATTTCGTGGCTGGGCTCGACGTTGATCTTCTCCAGTTTCCACGTATCCACGGCAACGAATCTTGTCTTTTGGTTTTTGTCCGTGCCTTCGAGCTTTGGCATGGCTTTAGGTGGCGTGGCAAACCGTCCATAGCCTGTCATGGGCGCACTGTTGAGTAGCTTGGAAAGCGTTTGGAAGCCCGACACGTACTTCAAGCACGGCTTGATTCTGAGTAGTGTAGCCTTGATGATGCCGCACCATTCCGCGATGGAGATTTCCTTAATCGCGATTTTCGCGTCTCCCGTAACCACATTAATGTTGTTGGGCAAACCCATTTCCAACCTCGCTTTCTGGCTCTCGGGACGAATCCTTATTGAGCCCGCCAATCGCCTGAAAAATCCGAAAGAGAATTCGGGAAGTAAATTTTTCAGGTGCTAATTAAAGCTTATCACATCCATCCTTAAAAAGTCAATTTCATTAATTATTAATTTATAAATACAGGTGGGGGAATAAAGTTATCCACAGGTTGACGAAGTGGCTTGCTGTGGAGTATAAATAAGTATAAGTGGATAAATGTGGATAAATGTGGAAAATTTATGCTTATTGGCCAATACCAACACACAATTGATATCAAAAAACGCTTGGCTTTGCCCTCAAAATTTAGAGGGGAATTGGGCGAGAAAGTGATAATCACAAAAGGGCTTGAAGGATGCCTGGTTGTTTACACGGAAAAAGAGTGGGAGATTTCGGCTGGTAAATTAGCAAATTTGCCCGCTTCACAGGTTGAGGCAAGGGCTTTTGCAAGGTTTCAGCTTGCAAGCGCTACGGAGGTTACTTTGGACAAGCTTGGAAGAATACTTTTGCCGGATTATTTAAAAGAATTTGCCGAATTTAAAAAAAATGTTACAATTTGCGGGCTGTCTACAAGAGTTGAAATTTGGGATTCTGAGAAGTGGGGCGCTTACAGCAAAAATGCTGAAAAAGGAGTTGAGGACATAGTTTCAAAATTAGGGCCGTTTGGAATCTAAATGAAGCACATACCTGTTCTTACAAAAGAAGTTTTGGAGGCATTAAACCCTAAACCTAACGAAAATTTTATTGATTGCACGGTGGGGCAGGGAGGGCATGCAAAGTTGATTTTGGAGAAAACCGGGCCAAACGGAAAACTTTTGGGAATTGACTTAGACCCCGAACAAATCAAGAACTGCAAAGAGTTATTAAAAGTTTTTGAAAACAGACTATTCCTTGTAAATGATTCTTACGCTAATCTGGAAGATATTTTAAAAAATAACAATTTTGAAAAAATTTCAGGGGTATTGCTGGACCTGGGAATGTCTTCCTGGCAGTTGGAAGAATCCGGAAAGGGGTTTTCTTTCCAGGCAGACCAGCCACTTGATATGAGGTATGACCAAAAAAGAAACGATTTAACCGCGGAAATAATTGTAAACGAGTGGTTGGAAGAAAAAATTGAAAAAATTATTTCAGAATACGGCGAAGAAAAATTTTCAAGAAAAATTGCAAAAAAAATTATAGACCAGAGAAACCCTTCGACAGGCTCAGGGCAAAGAATTAAAACAACATTTGAACTTGTTGAGATAATAAAAGACGCCACGCCATCATTCTATTGGCATTCTAAAATTCATTATGCGACAAGAACATTTCAGGCGTTGAGGATAGCGGTAAATGGAGAACTGGACAGTTTGCAAAAAGCTTTGCCGCAAATTATTTCAATTTTAAGGCCTGGCGGAAGAATAGCAGTTATTTCGTTTCATTCGTTAGAAGACAGGATCGCCAAACAATTTTTAAGGAACAAAGAAAAAGAAGGTTTATTAAAAATATTAACAAAAAAGCCCGTAATCGCTTTGGATAATGAGCATAGGGATAATCCTCGAGCTCGTTCCGCAAAGCTAAGGGTAGCCATCAAGTTATGACAACATTAGCGCTTAATTATTCAAGGCTGCAAAAAAACGTAAAGGCAAAGGTTGAATCTGTTGCTCTGCCGACCGCAAATTGGAAGGCAATTCTTTTTGTAGCGCTTTTAGGGGTGTTTATTTCCTTGTCTTTTTACGCATGGCAGATAAACAGCCTTACAAAAGGGGCGTATCTTATTAACAGCTATCAAAACGAGATAGCCAAGCTAACGGACGATAATAAAAACTTGCAGGCCTCTTTTGCAGAAAGCAGTTTTTTGGGGCACGCTTTGGCTCAAGTCGAAGGCATGAGTTTTGAAAAAACAACATCCGTAAAATATATAAAAATTATGGATAACTTCGTCGCCACGGCAAGATAAGCCAATGAAAAAAAATAGCAATTGGCGGGCATATGTAGTTTTAATTTTTATTTTGATTCTTTGGGCAGCCATTATAAGCCGCTTGTTTTTTCTGCAGGTTTTAAAACACAAATTTTACCAGGCCCAGGCATTGGGGCAGCAAATCACGTTTAACAGCGAATCGGGCCCAAGAGGCCGGATTTTTTGTGAAAATAGCCAGCAGACAAAAGGGCAAAACTTGTCGGGAGAAATTAAGAGCTTGGCCATCAATAAAACCAGCTGGACGATTTCCGCAAACCCTAAAAAAATAACCGACAAGCTTTTTTTTGCGGAGTCTCTAGGCAAGCTCATTGGGCTTGCAAAAGAAAAAATAATAGAAAGCCTGGCCTCGCAGAATTCATACATTGTTATTAAAAAAGGCATAACGCCAGAGGAGCTGGATAAAATAAAACGGCTTGGCTTGGACGGTATTTCGTGGCAAGAAAATTCGCAAAGATTTTATCCGCAGGAGGGCATGGCAAGCCAGGTTATCGGTTTTTTGGGCGGGGAAGGGTTGGGGCAATACGGGATAGAGGGGCATTATGACGATATTTTAAAGGGAAAAACTGGGATGCAACAGGAAAAGATAGGAATAGATTCAATTTTTTCCAAAAATAGCGAGATATCCCTAGATGGCTCGGATTTATATTTAACGATTGATTACAACATACAGTTCCAGGCGGAAAATCTGTTAAAAAAAACAAAAGAAAAGTTGGATATTTCCTCTGGTCAAATAATAGTCATGAGGCCGGATACCGGCAGAATTCTGGCCTTGGCAAATTATCCGTCTTTTAATCCAAACCAATATTCGCAAGAAAGCGACCTGGAAATTTTTCAAAACACAATAACACAGAAGCTTTTTGAGCCCGGTTCAATTATGAAGCCCTTCACAATGGCCGCGGCCTTAAACGAGGGCAAAATAACGCCAGACACCACATATGTTGACACGGGGTTTGTAAAATTTGGTTCAAAAACAATCCATAACTTTGCCAACGAAGTTTACGGAACAAAAACAATGACCGAGGTTTTGGAAAATTCAATTAACACCGGAGCGGTTTTTGCTTCGCAGCAAATTTCCCACAAAACATTTTTAGATTATATGGATAAATTTGGTTTTGGCGGAAAAACTGGAATTGATTTGCAGGGAGAGGTTTATTCAAGCAATAGCACCCTGCGAAATAACGGGCCAGAAATGAATTTTGCCACAGCTTCTTTTGGACAGGGAATTGAATTAACGCCCCTTCAGATTGCCCGGGGATTTTGCGCTATAGCAAACGGGGGCCGGCTGGTAAGGCCATATATTGTGGAAAAAATTATAAGCGGAGGAGATGAACAAAAAATAAATCCGGAAATTTCCTCGCCCATAATTTCCCAGCAAACCGCTTCGCAACTAACCAGCATGCTTGTAAATGTGGTGGATAAAGGGTTTAATGGCGTGGCAAAAATTCCGGGATATTATATGGCGGGAAAAACAGGCACTGCCCAAATTCCGTTAAAAAACGGCAGGGGATACGAATCCGACGACAAAACAATCCAAAGTTTCGTGGGTTTTGGCCCGGCATATAATCCGCAATTTTTGATAATGGTAAAATTGGACAGCCCAAAAGTTTCAAAGTCATCGCTTTCCGCTGTGCCTGTTTTTAAAGAGCTTGCGCAATATATAATAAATTACTGGCAAATTCCTCCCGACTACGATGTTACCACTAACCCGGTAAAATAGACAAAAAGTTTTTTTTGTAGTAAAAATAATACGTTGCTCCCATCGTCTAGCCCGGTCCAGGACGCGTCCCTCTCACGGACGAAACGCCGGTTCAAATCCGGCTGGGAGCACTTTTTTTATTTTAATGGTATAATGAACAAATGGTTAAAGGTTTATTTAAAAATTATATTTATCCAATTGCGGTGTTCGGCGGGGGAATGATTGGCGTGGGGTTTTTATCCTTGCCATATATTGCATCTAAGGCCGGTATTTGGGTAATGCTCACGTATTTTTTAGTCATAACCGCACTAGTTGTGACGATTGATTTAATATTTGCGGAAATAAGCCTAAAAACACCTGATTTTAAAAGGTTCCCCGGATTTGTGGGGCATTATTTAGGGAGGTACGCGCAAACCTTTGCCATGCTTTCCACAATTTTTGCTTTGTTGGGCATCCTTCTGGTTTATTTAATTGTCGGCGGAAATTTTTTGACCTCCGCTCTTAGCCCGTTTTTAGGCGGGAATATCTTAGCATATACAATTATTTATTTTTTAATAGCCAGTTCAGTGGTATATTTTGATATTAAGGTTATTGCAAAAGTTGAATTCTGGGTTTTAATTTTGCTTGTTTTTTTATTGTTTTTTATACTTCTACAGGGAATCCCGCAATTTAAGATGAGTCACATATTTTTTTCAAATTTCAAATTTCAAATTTCAAATTTGTTCCTTCCTTATGGCGCATTATTATTTTCGCTTTGGGGAATAGGGCTCATACCGCAGGCCGAAGAGATGCTTCTGGGCAGAAAACATAATCTAAAAAAAATAATTATTTTCTCAACAATATCGGTTTCGGCTTTTTATCTTTTATTCATTTTTTTAATCCTGGGAATAAGCGGAACCGCCACAACGCAAACAGCAATAGACGGGCTGGCAAATTTTTTTGGGAGAGGGGTTGTGGCTGTAGCTCTTTTGGCGGGAACTTTGGCAACCCTCACTGCGTTTATTGCGCAAGGAACAATTTTAAAAAAGGTTTTAGCGTATGATTTGAAAATAAAGCATTGGCAGGCATTTATCATGACCTGCTTTACGCCATTAATACTTCTTTTGCTGGGATTAAAGGCTTTTTTGCCTATTATCTCATTTGTGGGAGGAGTTTTACTGGGGATAGACGGAATTCTCATTTTACTTATGTATAAAAAAATTGGAGGAAAAAATATAATTGTTTATCCGTTATCGCTAGTTTTTCTATTTGGAATAATTTATGAAATTTTTTATTCCATAAAATAAATATATGATTTTTCAAATCTTATCGTTTGCAATTTCGTGTTTTGTTCTTGCCCTGCTCAGCAAAAGCCTGGTAAAAACATTGGTCCAGGTTGCCAGATATTTGAACTGGCGGGAATTTATGGTTGGATTCTTTGTTATGGCATTCGCAACATCTCTACCCAATCTTTTTGTGGACGTAAACGCGGCTTTGCACGGATTTCCCCAGCTGGCTTTTGGAGATATTGTGGGTGGAAACCTGGTTGACTTGACGCTGGTTATGGCTTTGGCGGTGCTTTTTAGCAAAAAAGGCATATCAACCAAAAGTAGCATGGTGCAAACAAGCGCAATTTTTACCGCTATTATTGCCTTCTTGCCACTTCTTTTAATTTTAGACGGAAATTTGAGCAGAACAGACGGGGTAATTTTACTGCTGGCATTTTTTCTTTATGCCTTTTGGATTTTTTCAAAACAGGAAAATTATCAAAAAATTTACAATGAAACCAAAAAAGAAAAAAATGCGATGAATCCATTCTGGTTCCTAAAAAACGTTGCAAAGCTGGTTTTTTTGCTTGCCTTGCTGGTGGCGACATCTTTTGTGGTTGTTGATACAGCTCAGTTTTTTGCCAATACTTTGGGTGCCTCTCTTGCCCTTGTGGGAATTTTAATTGTTGGTCTTGGAAATTGCTTCCCCGAGGCGTATTTTTCAATAATTTCGGCAAAAAAAGGAGAGGGATGGATGGTTTTGGGAGATTTAATGGGTTCGGTAATTGTGTGCGCAACGCTGGTCTTGGGAATTGTTGCCCTAATTTCTCCATTTCAAATTGTTGACTTCTCACCATTTATAATTGCAAGGATTTTTGTTTTTGTTGCGGCAATTTTTTACCTTTTTGCCATAAAAAGCGACAAAAAAATTACAAAAAAAGAAGCCTTGCTTTTGCTTTTTACATATATTGCATTTTTATTGACAGAAATATTTTTGCCCAAATAAAATGGATTTTGCAACATTACTTTTAATAATAATTGCAGTGGGGGTTGTGGCCGCGGTTTTTTTATTGCTGAAGAATAATAATATAAAAGGGCTCCAAAAAACAGAGGACGGGCCTCTGCTGATGTTACAGCAACAATTAAATAATATTTCGCAGGTTCTAGACTCTAAATTGTCCGAGACAAACAAAAATACGCAGTTTCAGTTTGACCAGTCGGCAAAAATAATTGGAGATGTGCGGGAGCGGTTGGCGAAACTTGACGAGACAAACAAACAGGTGATTTTAGGAGTAGACCAGTTAAAATCACTTCAGGATATTTTAAAAAATCCAAAACAGCGGGGGATTTTGGGGGAATATTATTTGGAAACTGTTTTAAAAAATGTTTTACCACCATCCTCCTATCAAATGCAGTACGGGTTTTCAAGCGGTGAAATTGTTGACGCAGTTGTTTTTGTGGATAAGCGCATAATTCCAATTGACTCAAAATTTTCTTTGGATAATTACAACAGAATGTTGCAAACAAACGACACGGTTGAGAAAAAAAGATTGGAAACGGCTTTTGTTAATGACCTAAAACTAAGAATTGACGAAACCTCAAAGTATGTAAGGCCGGAAGAAAAAACAATGGATTTTGCATTTATGTTTATTCCTTCTGAGGCCGTTTATTACGACTTGCTGATAAATAAGGTTGGGGTTGTTGCCGAGGACACAAATAATTTAATTTATTATGCCGGAAAGAAAAAAGTTATTGTTGTTTCACCAACCTCGTTTTTAGCATATTTGCAAACGGTTTTGCAGGGATTAAGAAACCAGAAAATTTCTGAACAGGCCCAGCAAATTATTAAAGAAGTTGAAAGACTGGGAAAGCATTTGTTTACCTATTCGGAATATATGAAAAGAATGGGCCAACATTTAGATACAACGGTTTCCAGCTACAACAAGGCCGGGAAAGAATTGCAAAAAATTGATAAAGACGTGGTTAAACTAACCGCGGGAGAGGCAAGAATTGAAATTGACGAGGTTGGTCGTCCGGAGCTTGACGAGTAAAGATTTTTTTGCTAAACTTATAGCATGATAGCCATTATAAAAACCGGCGGAAAGCAGTATCTTGTCCAGCCCGGAGACAAATTAAAAATTGAGAAGCTGGAGGAAAAAGAAGGCAAGGAAATCAAATTTTCTGACGTTTTGCTTGTTGAAAAAAGCGGGAAGATTGAAATTGGAACTCCGTTGGTAAAAGCCGAAGTTTCAGCAAAAATTTTAAGCCATGGAAAAGGGGATAAAGTAATTGTTTTTAAATATAAATCAAAAAAAAGAGAGGCCAAAAAAATCGGGCACAGACAGCCGTATACTGAAATAGAAATTACCGGTATTAAATAAATTTGGAAACCGCTAATCGCGGTTTTTTGTTGCCACGCCATTGACAAGGTTTTTGACAAGAGTAGAATTAGAAAAAATGTCCGTACGTTTCCAATTTATCAACAAGCAGACGCAAAGGAGGCTGGAAGATGAGCGAGAAACGTCATTTTATGCACATGCTGAATGACCAGTGGGCCCGTGGAAAGTTTCTAACCGTGAGCTTAAACCCAAGACCGGATAGAATGCCAAAGGGTTGCGGCGATGCGCTAACTTTTTTGGATGGTATAATCGCTGTAACTGGAGAAACGATTTGTTGCTACCAAATTGATCCTGCATTTCTCTACCCAGTGTATGGCTCTAATTCGTTGAATGTGGCAAAGGATCTCATAAGGCACATTCACGAAGTCGCGCCCCTGGTGCCTGTAATAGCCGACATCAATGAGGCCGGAGCCAAGCACACGGTGGAGCGGGCGGGTAAGCTGTGGTTTGGGGAAATGGGTGCGGATGCCATAACGGTTTGCGCTTATCACGGAAGGTTTGCCTTTCTCCCGGTTCTTGAACAGCAGGAGAAGGGAGTCATTGTAAACTGCCGCACAACAGACCCGGAAGCCAGCGAGTTTCAGGACGCCATAATTAAGGACGACAGTGATCCGTTGATGCCTCTTTATCGGCGCGTGGCCTGGCGGGCGTCGCAATACTGGGATGAAAACCATAACTGCGCCCTTGCAATTGGCGCCAAACACTCTCATGAGTTAAAGGAAATCAGGAATGTGATAACACAATGTAATCGACCAAGGGTAACTCCGTTTTTCATTTATGGAATAAGCTCCAATGGACCGGCCCGCATTGAGGAAACAGTGAAGGAATCGGTGGCAAACGGCCAAGATGATCGGGGTATGGGGTTTTCCGTTGTGACCTCCCGCACCGTGCTTTACGCATCGCAGGGAACAAATTGCTTTACGGCTGCCAAGGCTGTCGCGCAGAAAATCAACACAGCCATTTTAAGCAGTCGCAAAATGCAGGCTAGTCGCATTGCCTAGTTTGCAGGCCCAAACAGATTTGGGTCTTTTTTTTGCTTTTTAATAAATTTTAAGATAATAATAAGTAATGCTTAAAAAAGAAATTAACTGGCTGTTGAAAGAAAAATATTTAAATAAGCCGAATATAAATTTTAAAAAAGATATTAAGCGGCTCGAAAAGGGGGAGCCGCTGGATTATGTAATTGGATTTACCGATTTTTTGGGCTGTAAAATAGATTTGTCAAAAAAACCGTTAATTCCCAGGCCGGAAACAGAATTTTGGGTGGGACAGGTAATAAAAGAAATTAACAAGTTTTATCCTTCGACAAGCTCAGGACAAAATCTGCGGATTTTGGATATGTTTTCTGGTTCAGGGTGCATTGGTTTGGCAGTTTTGAAGAACATAAAAAATTCAGAAGTTGATTTTGCCGATATTGAAAACCGCATGGTTGGACATCGAGTAATAAAGTCAGACGTGTTTTCAAACATAAAAAGTAAATACGACTATATTTTTGCCAACCCGCCGTATATTCCAGATTACAGGAAAAACCTTTCGGAGCGACTCAGGGCGATTTTACTGAATCGAATTCAAAAGTCGGTTTTAAAGTTCGAGCCTAAAAAAGCGTTATTTGGCGGAAAAGACGGACTTTTTTATATAAATAAATTTTTGAAGGACGCGCCCTCCTTCGCTAAGGCTTCGGACGGGCAAGGAAAAATTTTCATGGAGTTCAGCCCCGAGCAGAAAGATAAAATAGAAAGATTGCTTAAAAAATATAAATATAAAAGCTGGGAATTTAACAAAGACCAATATGGAAAATGGCGATGGGTTATGATAGAATAACTAATAAGTTATGGCAAAAGCAATACAATTATCACCCAATTCCTTAAACTTATTTTTGGAGTGTCCGCACTGCTTTTGGCTGGATAAAAATTTAGGAGTTAAGCGACCTCCGCCATATCCTTATGCTCTAAATTCTGCGGTGGATGAATTGTTAAGGGAGGAGTTTGACGCATACAGAAAACGGGAAATCCCGCATCCGTTGTTAAGGGAGAATAATATAAAAGCGCGCTTATTTCCAAACCAAAAATTATTAAACCAGTGGCGCAATAATTTAGCCGGAATCAGGTATTTTGACAATGAATTGCAGGCAACCTTATTTGGAGCTTTAGACGATGTTTTGGAATTTGATGACGGCAAAATTGCTCCGCTTGATTACAAATCTACAGGAAGCGCCGCGGCAAATGTTTATGACAGATTCCAGCTCCAGCTTGATACATACGCATATTTAATGGAAAAAAATGGTTACAGAACGCCGGGGAGAGGATATCTGGCATTTTATATCGTGGACAAGAGCAAGGGATTTATTGACCGCCTGCCTTTCCGTAAAGAGCTTGTCGAGGTTGAAACAAGCCCGGCCGATATTAGTTTAATTTTTAAGGATGCAGTTTTGGCGCTAAGAAGCGCAGCGCCTCCATCTCATGGCTCAGATTGCCAGTTTGGCAAATGGCTTAAAAAAGTATAATTTAATTTATGGCAAACAAATTTTTTAGGTTTTTAAAAAGAAAGAGAAATATTTGGTTTATCTGCATTTTGGCCACGCTTATTTTTCTTAGCTGGCTCATCTTTGGCTGGTCAAAAGGCAGTTCGCCCATTCAAACCGGTTTTGCAACAAAACAAGACCTAAAAGAGACTGTCTTGGCAACAGGGCAGGTTGTGAGCGGAACAGACCTTGATTTGAGTTTTCAAGCAAGCGGCATTGTAAGGCGGGTTTTGGTTAAAGAGGGGGATAAGGTGAACGCCGGGCAGACCATAGCCTATTTAGATCAATCAGCCGGAATAGCTTCTTTAGTAACGGCCAAAGGCGCCTTGGCGCAGGCGCAGGCAAATTACGACAAATTACTGGCTGGAACAGCCTCAGAAGACATTAGAATAGCGCAGAATTCTGTGGATTCGGCAGAACAGGACCTGAATAATGAATATAACGAAGCAGTAAATACGCTAAACAATGCTTATATAAAAATTTATAACGCGCACACTTTTATTACAAAATTGCAGCAAGATTATTTTACAGCCTCAGACCAGCAGGGGATAAAGGTGAGTGAAAACAGGGACGTAATCGGAAAAGGCGACACGAGCATTAAGGGCGGAATTGATGCAATCAAATCTGGGGCAGATAAAGAAAATATTGAAAATGCAATTTTCTACGCCATAACACATTTAAACAACGTTTCCTCTGCCCTAAAAATAATAAGGGACACTGTTGACGACGCAGGCTATTATTCAAAAGTTTTAATTGCCGACAAGAGTTCAATAGATACCTTTAGGGCAAATATAAACTCAGCCTTGTCAGATATAACAACCTCGCAGAACAGCATAGCTTCAGGCAAAGTTGCCTTGCAAAAGGCGGAAAACTCTCTAGCCCAAAAAACTGCTTTGCCCAGACAGCCGGACATAGACTTTCAAAAAGCGCAAATTCTTTCGGCCCAAGGGCAGGTTGATTCGGCGCAGGCGATTTTAAGCAATACACTCATAATTGCGCCAACCTCCGGAACTATTACGCAAATAGACATTAAGGCAGGGGAGCACGCAACAGCCCTGGCGAGAATTATGGTTCTGCAGGACATTGGCAATATGCATGCCGAAGCAGATGTCAGCGAAGCAAATATAGCTTCTTTGGAAATTGGCCAGACTATTGACTATACCCTTGATGCTCTTGGTCCGGACAAACATTTTTTAGGAAAAGTTTTAACAATAAATCCTTCGTCAACAATAGTGTCGGGCGTAGTAAATTATAAGGTAAAGGGCAGCCTTGATAACATAGAGAAGATAAAACCGGGAATGACCGCAAACATGACAATTTTGGTGGCAAAAAAAGACAATGTTTTAGCTGTGCCGTCAACATCTGTAATAAATAAAAACGATAAAAACTATGTTCGGGTGATTGAAGATAAAAAGAAAAAAAATTTTCGTGAGATTGAGGTGCAAACAGGACTTCGGGGGGATGGCGGGTTGGTGGAAATTATTTCTGGACTGAATGAAGGGCAGGAAATTGTTACCTATATAAAATAAATATAATTTTGCGGGAAATGGGCCTAATTGAGGTACAAAATTTAAAAAAAAATTATGTAAACGACGAGGTTGTCACGCCAGTTTTACATAATATAAGTTTTAAAATAGACGAGGAAGAGTTTGTGGCAATTATGGGCCCTTCTGGTTCGGGAAAATCAACGCTAATGCATATTTTGAGTTTTTTAGATAGACCGACTTCCGGACTTTACGAATTTGAGGGCAAGGATACAAAAAATTTCGACGATAATTATTTGGCCCGTTTAAGAAACGAGAAAGTAGGATTTGTTTTTCAATCCTTTAACCTGCTTGCAAGAACCTCGGTTTTAGACAACGTAAAATTGCCTTTGGTTTACAGCGTAAAAAAAAATTACGCTGGGCTGGCGGAGAAAGCGCTTGAATCTGTGGGGCTTTCGCATAGATTAAATTATTTTACAAACCAAATTTCTGGCGGAGAAAAGCAAAGGGTGGCAATTGCCAGGGCCTTGGTAAATAACCCGGCTGTAATTTTTGCAGATGAGCCCACAGGAAACCTGGATTCAAAATCCGGAAATTTAGTAATGAATATTTTGCAGAAATTAAACAGCAATGGGCACACAATTATCTTAGTCACCCATGAAACTGACACCGCCAACCACGCAAAAAGAATTATACGCATTAAAGACGGGAATATTGTTTCTGATGAAACGGTGATAAACAGGACAATTGCAACCGAGGACAAGGGGCTTGTAAAATAAACAAAAGTGGACATTTTAGGCACAATAAAACTGGTGTTCCGCACCTTGCTTGCCAGAAAAGGCAGGTCGTTTTTGACTATTTTAGGCATTGTTATCGGGGTTGCCGGAGTTATTATAATTATTGCCTTGGGGGCGGGCGCGCAAAGCTTAATTTTAGGGCAGGTGACTAAGCTGGGGTCGGATTTTTTAGCGGTTGAACCCGGTAAAAGCAACGAAAAAGGCCCACCGGCGCAGTTATTTGGCATAGTCATAACAACTCTTGTTAAAGAAGACGCGGATGCCCTTGCGGACTCTTCCCGCGTTCCGCATGCAAAAGTCATAAACTCTATGGTGCGGGGCTTGGGCACAGTGAGCTGGCAGGGCAGGGCAATTGACACAAATGTTGTGGGTACAGATTATCGATACGGCGATGTTTTTAATTTAAAAATGCAGGAAGGCCAGTTTCTTGACCAGCAACAGGAGCGGGGAAACGCAAATGTGGCTGTGCTTGGCTATAGCGTTAGCAGGGAATTATTTGACAAGGCTGGCGTAAACCCTATTGGCCAGGTTATAAAAATTAGAAGCTCTTCCCAGGAAAAAGCTGGAGGGATTCCCTTGCGAGTAATTGGAGTTGTCGCAGAAACAGGCACAGCATTTTTCCAAGATATGGATGATCAAGTTTTTGTCCCGCTCGCAATTGGCCAGCAACAGCTTTTGGGAATACGTTATTTGCAAATGATACATGTAAAAGTTGATTCATCGGAAAATATTGGCCAGACAATTTCTGATATAAAAAATGTTATGAATCAGCGTCATCGTATACAAAAAGAAGTTGATGCGGATTATACTGTTAGGAATATCGCAGACGCTGTTGATATTCTGAATACGATTACAAACGCTCTCCGGATTTTTCTTACCGCTATGGCGGCAATTGCCTTGATTGTGGGCGGAATTGGGATTTTGAACATTATGCTGGCAACGGTGGCCGAAAGGACGCGGGAAATCGGTTTAAGAAAAGCGGTGGGAGCCTCAAATGCGGCGATAATGGGGCAATTTCTTTTTGAGGCCGGAACACTTACTTTCTTAGGGGGAGTTGTCGGAATTATTGCCGGCTCCATACTTTCATATTTAATAAGTTTGTTGATGAAATATTTAGGATACGATTGGGCGTTTGTTGTTTCGTGGTGGTCAATTCTTTTGGCCATTGGGGTTTCAGTGTTAACTGGAGTTGTTTTTGGTCTGTACCCCGCGTTCAAGGCATCGAAGTTAAACCCAATTGACGCACTGCGATACGAATAAAATAAACATAAACATACTGTCTCGTAATTCTAACACGTATTAAAATTATTAGACAAATAAATTATGAAGCTACCGGTTACAGATCAATTCTTATGGGATATCTTTAACGCAACAAATGATGCCTACGCCGATCGTCCCTGGAAAAATAAAAATAAGGGAAATTTTGTAAAATTTATTGATTATTTAAAACGTAAAAATTATATAAAAGTAAAAAATGTTTAAGGCGTTTGAGCAATCATTAAAGGCATTAAAATCTAATCCGGTGCGGACGGTTTTGACAACCCTGGGAATTGTTATTGGGATAGCAACAGTCATAATGGTTTTTTCAGCAGGAGCGGGGTTTAGAAGCTTGATTAATGTTGAGCTCCAAAATTGGGGAACTGACACTGTTTTTATTGAAACAAGGGTTCCGCCTACAACAAAGAACAGGGCGAACAACAATCCTGCGTCCGCGGATTTTAGCCGGGCGGGGAGCGCGGTTGCAGTCACCAGTTTTAAGCAAGAAGATTTAGACTTCATCAAAAAGCTTGGAAATGTGGGCGGAGTTTATGGAATTGTTACGGGCCTTTCTGTGGCAACCTATCGGGATAATGCAAAAAGTATTATTTTCTACGGCACATCAGCGGAACGGTTTGTAATAGATAAACACGCGTTAAAATATGGCAGATTTTTTACGGAATCAGAAGATGTGGGCGCCTCGCAGGTAGCAGTTTTGGGAAGCAATCTGGCAAAGGACCTTTTTGGCCAGGATGACCCCCTGGAAAAATTAGTCCACGTTGGAAACCTGAATTTTCAGGTAATAGGTGTATATGGCCCGCAGGGTTCAATGGGGGGGCAAAGCCCCGACGATATTCTCTATATGCCCTTAAAGACCGCCCAAAAAAAGATTTTGGGCGTAGATTACCTTGTGGTTGGCGTTGTCCAGTTGAATGACGGAAACCTTAGCGACGCAACAGCAGAATTAATCCGGCAAACAATGCGAAGCAATCATAATATCTTAGACCCTCAAAAAGACGATTTTACGGTAACAACAAAAGAGCAGGCGCTGGAAATATTTGATGCAATCTTTTTTGGAATTACAATTTTACTTATTGGGATTGCTGGCATATCGTTGGTTGTTGGCGGAGTAGGCATTATGAATATTATGTATGTTATTGTTACTGAAAGGACGCCCGAAATAGGCCTAAAAAAAGCTCTTGGAGCAAAAGGCTCTGATATTTTAAGCGAATTTTTAATAGAATCGGTTTTGGTTACTGTGCTCGGCGGAATTATAGGAATTATTTTGGGCGCCTTTTTGGGATGGATGGTTGCAATAGTAGCGTCTTTTGCGGGCTTATCATGGGCATTTAGTGTACCATTTTACGCAATAATTATTGCTGTTGGAGTTTCGGCAACAATTGGAATTTCTTTTGGGGTTTTGCCCGCACGGGCTGCGGCAAAACTTGACCCGGTTGACGCGATGCGATACGAGTAGTAAAATTAGGTAATATATTTTATTTTATAAAAAAATATGGAATTTAATTCAAATGGTCAAGTTGCGCGGTTGCTTTTAGTTTTGGCGATAATTGTTTTTGTCGCCATTATTATTACCTTTTTAGTAGTAAAAATGGCTGAACGTCCGCCAAAACCGCCTGTTTCAACCGGACCTGAAATTCCTTTGCCGGTTTATGAGCAGAAACTTGGTAATATAAGGTTTGTATTCCAATCCGCAACAGACCTGGGCAGCACACTGAGAGCCTCCGAGGCAACAAACAGCTCGTACACCGTCCAGAAGGATTTAACTACGCGAGAAAAGTTTATTGAGGTTATTATTGGAGCGCAAAATATGGGAACAGTTAACACCGAGCAAGGCGCATGGGACATTGGAAATATAGTTGATTCTGACGGGAGAAATTTTATTCCTGTTGAAAATTATTCTGTTAACGCCTGGCTGCCCGCGCAAACCGGATGCGGGGCGTTACTGAAGCCGGCGTTCAATCCAACCTTATGCGTAAAAATTTATGAGGTTGCAAAAGAATCCACCGGACTAAAAATTGAGGTGCAAACCGGCGCAGGTAATAACAGCGCAAATGACTTTTCGGCCGGAAGGAGGCAAAAATATTTACTGGATTTAATAATAAAATAGATAATATATGGCCGATCAACCAAATAAAAAATCCGAGAAATTAAGCGATCTTGAAAAAAAAATTACTTCTGGGGAGCGGGCTCAAAGATGGATGGAAAAAGAGCCGACAAAGGAAAGCAAAGAAATTTCTGCTGACGAAAAAAATATTTCCGACGAGCTCAAAAGAGAAATTGAACTAATGCAGGTTGACGAGAGCTTGAGAGCGCAGGCCGAACAGACAACGCTTAAAATCCAAGTTTTGGCCGATGACGATAAATTAAAAAAACTTTTGGATATTGCCAAGGAAAAGGGCGTTGTTTTTGCGGTTAAGGTGGCAAAATCAATGAACGACCCGTTTTTGTTGGATACTTTGCACGACATTCTGGCTAAAGAAGGGTACTACAAGAATTTTATTAGAAAATAAAATAATGATTATTTTAATTCCGGGGTTAATTTTACTTTTTCTTTTAATTGTTTTGGCCTTTATTATTGTTTTAAATACCGAAACAAATGAAAAAAACTCTGTTTTTGGAGGTCTTGAAATGACACTGTTTTTAGTAATGATGCCCAAAAACCCGCCCAAAAAAGAGGGAGAGGCGCAAAAGGAGGAAAAGCTGACAATTGCCCAAATGGAGCAGGTTTTTTCCAATTTTTTATATCTAAAAAAGCCTAAAATGTTTCAAGAACCGCCAAGCTGTTCCTTTGAAATTGCTTCGCAAATTGGAAACTCCGACATTTCTTTTTATGTGGCTGTTCCAAGATATTTGGAATCTGTTTTTGAAAAATATGTGCAAGGGGTTTATCCAAACGCGGTTGTTGACAAAGTTCCGCAAGACTATACAATTTTTGAGCCTCAGGGAGCGAACGCTGGCGCTTATTTAAAATTATTGGAGAATCCTCTTTTTCCAATAAGCACTTACCAAATTTTAGAAAAGGATCCATTGTCCTTAATAACAAACACTTTGAGCAAAATTACTCCAAACGAAGGCGCGGCAGTTCAGGTTGTAATACGGCCGTTGTCAAAATTAAATTTAAGAAAAAAAGGCGAAAAAGCATTAAAAAAAATTCGGGAAGGAAAGTCCGTGAGAAGCGCTGTTTTGCAAGCATTTCAAAATCCGGTTATGGATATGATAGAAGAATTAGGCAAACCCGCAAAGGACCCTAAAAATTCGCAGGATTTTGGCAAGGAAAAGGAGCAGGGGATTGACCAAAAAGGCTACGACGCCATACAAAGCAAAATTCAAAAACAGCCGTTTGAAACAAACATAAGAATTTTAACATCGGCGCAGTCAGAAGGCAGAGCGGAAGAAATTTTAAATCACTTAACCTCGGCCTTTAGTCAGTTTTCTATGTCTGCGATTAATAGCTTAGAACCCAAGGAGGTTTTTAAAAAAGAATTAAAAAAACTTATTTATGATTATAGCTTCAGAAATTTTAACGAAAAGCAAATAAGCATTTTAAATTTGGAGGAACTGGCAAGCGTTTATCATTTCCCTTCGCACTATATAGAAACGCCCTATATTAAAGCAGCAAAATCAGTCGCTACGCCCCCGCCTGCTGATTTGCCGGAAAAAGGAGACCTACTTGTTGGTGAGGTGGACTACCGTAATGAAGTAAAAAAAGTTTATTTTTCCAGGGACGATCGGCGTAGGCATTTTTATTATATTGGGCAAACCGGTACTGGAAAATCATACTTTATGGAAGGCCTAATTATCCAGGATATTCTGAAAGGCGAGGGAGTTGCTGTAATTGATCCGCACGGCGAAACGGTGGAGCATATAATGGCACACATCCCCAAGGAAAGAGTTGACGACGTGGTTATATTTGAACCGTTTGATATTGAAAGACCGTGCGGTTTAAATATGCTTGAGTATGACAGTCCCGAGCAAAAAGATTTTGCCGTGCAGGAAATGATTTCTATTTTTATGAAACTTTTTCCGCCCGAAATTATTGGTCCAATGTTTGAGCATTATATGAGAAACGCAATGTTGGCATTAATGGCCGACAAAGACAACCCCGGAACGCTTGTTGAAATTCCAAAAATGTTTACAGACCCTGCGTTTTTACAGCAAAGATTGACAAAGGTTACCGACCCGATTGTCCGTTCTTTTTGGACAAAAGAATGGGCGCAAACAACCGGCTCCACAAGGTCTGATATGTTAGGATATGTGGTTTCAAAATTGGGCAGGTTCATTGAAAACGAAATGATGCGAAACATAATGGGCCAATCTCGGTCTGGTTTTGATTTGTCAAAAATTATGGATGAGAAAAAAATATTTTTGGCGAATTTATCAAAGGGTTTAACTGGCGAAGTAAATAGCAGTTTGCTTGGAATGATTTTGGTTTCAAAAATGCAAATGGCCGCAATGAGAAGAGCCAGAATTGCGGAAGCCGAAAGAAAAGATTTTTATTTGTACATTGACGAATTTCAAAATTTTACAACGGACTCTATTGCCACAATTTTGTCTGAGGCCAGAAAATACAAGCTTAACCTAACCATGGCTCACCAGTATATGCCCCAGCTTACAGATCAGATTAGGGAAGCTGTTTTGGGAAACGTTGGAATGATGGGCGCCTTAAGAATCGGCGCCGAAGACGCTGAAAAACTTGAAAAACAATTTGAGCCGGGATTCTCAAGATTTGACCTAGTTAATTTAGATAACAGTTATTTAATTTTAAAAATGTTGATTGGCGGAAAGATTTCTACGCCATTTAAAATGAAAGTCATTACTCGAGCCGACAAGGGCAGGCCCGAAATTGTTGAACCAATAAAAAAAATATCAAAACTGAAATACTCAAGGCCAAAAGCAATTGTGGAACAGGAAATAATGCAGAGGTCATTTGTGGAACCTCCTCCTATTCCTCCATCTTCTCCTGTAAAATAAAAAACAAGTTTTATAAATTACACGCGTTTTACGTATGTACCGGTTTCGGTGTTGATTTCAATGACATCGCCCTCTTCAACAAACAGGGGAACCTGTATAACCGCGCCTGATTCTAAAATTGCTTCTTTTGTTCCGCCCTGGGCTCGGTCGCCCTTGACTCCGGGCGCGGATTCTTTAACTTTTAGTTGTACCTTTATGGGCAACTTGAAGTTTATAATTTTTTCCTCAAAAATAATTCCAACCACAATTTCGTTTGGCCTTAAATATTTTGCCTGGCTACCAATTTGAGCCTCTGTGAAAAAAAATCTTTTGGACGGGTCATTCGGCTCGCAGAAGAAATATTGCCCCTTGCTTTGGTACAAAAATTTTATGTCTTTTTTTTCCAAATCAGCCTCGTCAAAAACATCGCCTTGCTGAAAGTTTTTTTCCTGCACTCTGCCGTCTATCAAATTTCTTATTTTGCTTTGAATAACAGGCCTTCTCTGGGCCATTTTCATCATATCGGCCGTAAGCACCTCCCATGGCTGGCCTTCGTAAATAAATTGTACCCCCGGCTTTAAATCTGTATGTGTAAGCATGCTAAGAATTTTAAATTTTAAATTTATAATTTTAAATTACTGGATTATTCGCCACTCAATAGTATTTTCATTGTCCGCAAATTCCAGCCATTCGTTGTCTTTAACAACAAACCATTTTTTTTTGGTTTCAACCCAAAACATCGGGTATCCTTTATAAAATGGTTTTTTTACAATTTCTTTTGGCTTTAGTTGGTCCAACTCAAGCCATTTTTTAAAAACTGTTTCAATGGCATAATCCAGTTTTCTGGAGGTTGCCCATTTTGAAACCGTATCAATGGCTTGCTTCGCATTCTTAATTGAACCGGCTAAATCCAGCAATTGTTTTGCCGGTTTTGTAAACCGAGAATATACTATTTTTCTCTTTTTAGCATTTTCTTTCAATTCTTGCAACCCTAAGCCCTTAGACTGAAAATAGTGGGTGACTATTTGTTTTATGGCGGTTTCTTCTTTTAATTCCTCATATTCTTTAATTTTTCCGTGTCTTATATATTCTTCTATTTTTTTAGCATTTTTTTCTCCTATGACTTTGGGCACCAAAAATACTTGCCATTTTTTTACCTGCCCTGAGTCTGCCGAGGAATAAATTTCCGAAACATCTGTTTTTAAATTTTCTAAATATACAGCAGCTTTTTTGTAAGCATTAATCCTCTGGGGAATTTTTTCCCCATTAATATCTAGAAGCTCGGCCATCTCCCTAAAAATTTCCGCAATTTTTTTATTTATTTCTTCCATCGATTTTATCTTACCATTTTTTGTGTGAAAAAATAGCCCGACGACGTTCTTATCGAGCGCCTTCGGGCTTTGATAGTTATTGGAGTAGGGCGCGCAGGAAGTCTTGCAACGCAGGACTTCCTTTCACGGCCTGCTTCAGTTCATAGCTTTGCTGAACCGTCAGGTTGAGTAGCGCCTGCGCCATTGTCCCAATCGGCGCGACCGTGGTAGGAACATCGAGGTCGGCTGGCGGGACAGGTTGTGGTTTTGGCGCATTCATGGCGGGCGCGTGTCCCTTAATGAGAAAACGAACCTTGACCTCGCGTTTGCCGACACGCTCAATTTGAATCGCTCTCATAGCGACCAACCTCTCCAAAATTGCTCTGATCGAAGCATACGCGTTGGGGCTCTTCGGCCACGACGAATCAAAGGTCGCGAGTAGTCGCGAATTTAGGCTCTTTAAGAGGTACCACCCGTCTTCCGGGACGATTTTGTCTTCTTCGGCAATCTCACGCATTGCCAAAAGAATCAGTTCTATATTCTCGCCGGTCGGTGAGATTCGCGAACCCTCCGATTTTTCGCCTGTGTCCATCTCCGGTGGCGTGGGCGAGGCTTTCTGGTCATTGTGTTCAGTATGTCCGTTTTTTGGCGCGGTAACCAGTTGTGCAATTGTAGCTGTGTCCATGCTTTCGTTTCCTTGAGGTTTGCTGGGTTTGGGTTTGAGTTTGAGATTCAATTCGCTCCGAAAGAACGAGTCCATCATAGCCTCTTCCTCGGGCGTTAGATGAGGAAAACTAATCGTGCATTTCGCTGCGCCCGGGACCTTAAGTATTATTTTCCAGCCGTTTTCTCGAACATGCCACAGATTGAAGTTGTCGCTGTGCGCCACCTTGCTTGGTGGCGACCAGTGAAGTCTGAATCCTTCAGGGTCGGATGCAAAGAACTTTCGCTCAAAGCGTTCGACAATCCCAGCCAGACGGGGGTGGGCGCCGTATCTTTGGCGCGTTCTCATGTGCTTGCTGATTTTCACGTTTTATCCTCCAATAAATACGATTGTCAAAAAAGCAAATTAACTCATTTAGAGTAGCATATAATTAATCTTATGTCAATAGTGAATTTGGACTAAAAATTTGTTAATATAATTTATAAGTATATGGAAAAAAGACACAAAATATTCATTGCCATAAACTTACCGGCTGAAATAAAAAAAGAGTTGGGATTTTATGCTGAAAAATATGCGGAATTGCCCGCAAAATGGGTAAATAAGGAGGGACTGCATATTACGTTTGTTTTTCTTGGCGACCTGACCGACGTTGAACTGGCTGATGCCTGCGAGGCCGTAAAAAAAATTGCCGAAATTCACAAGTCTTTTAATATAGTTTTGAATAAAGTAGCTTATGGTCCACCCCTTCGATCCGGCTCAGGGCAGGCCAAAATGTCTCCAAGATTTGTCTGGGCAACCGGCGAAAAGTCAGAAGAATTATCTGATTTAAAAAATGATTTGGAAGAATTATTGCTTGAAAAAATAAGCTTCAGGCCGGAAGGAAGGGGATTCACTCCGCACATTACTTTGGCAAGAATTTCTGAATGGGAATTCAGAAAAATTGAGCCCGAGGAAAGGCCGGAAGTTGATGAACATATTGATTTAACTTTTTCTGTGGAGTCAATTGAAGTTATGGAATCAGAATTAACAAGATTGGGCCCAAGATATAATATTATTGAGTCGCATACACTAAAGGAATAAATACATGAAAATACATTTAATTGGAATTGGGGGGATTGGGGTTTCCGCATTAGCGCAATATTATTTATCAAAGGGCCATAAAGTCTCTGGCTCTGATTTGGTTGCTTCAGAAATTACGGATTTTTTAAAAAGGAAAGGGATAAAAACTTATATCGGAAACTTTGCAAAAAATATTTCAAAGGACATTGATTTGGTTGTTTTCAGCCCGGCGGTAAAAAAAGATAATAAAGAATTAAAACAAGCAAAAAGATATAAAATAAAAGCGATAAGCTATCCCGAAGCCCTTGGCGAAATGACAAAAGAATATTACACTATTGCGGTTGCCGGAGCCCATGGAAAAAGCACGACAACGGCGATGATAGGGCTGGTTTTGGCGGAAGCCGGTCTTGACCCGATTGTAATTGTCGGCACAAAAGTAAAAGAGTTTGGTGACCCTGGCATGAAAAAAGCCGAAGGGAACAATTTTAGAGACGGAAAAAGCAGGCTTTTAGTTATTGAGGCGTGCGAATATGATTCTTCGTTTTTGTATTATTCGCCAAGAATAATTGTTGTCACAAATGTTGATGAAGAACATCTGGATTATTTTAAAACCTTTAACAATGTAAAAAAAGCGTTTAAAAATTTTATTTTACGCCTTTCAGGAGACGGATTTTTAGTTTTTAACCAAGACGATGAATTTATACCAAAAATTGAAGAACCAAAATTTAAAGTTGCAGGTTATTCATTAAAACAAAATGAAGCTAAAAAAATAAAGAAAATTTTGAGGGTTCCGGGAATGCACAACGTTTCTAATGCCTTGGCCGTATTGGAAGTTTCAAAAATATTAAATATTCCTGAGGACATAGTTTTTAAGGTTTTGTCTAAATTTAAGGGAACGTGGCGCCGTTTCGAAGTTAAAAAAGGAAAAATCCATTCGGCGAGCTCAGGACAAGCCGGAGATAAAAAAATAACTCTTATATCCGATTATGCCCACCATCCAAACGAAATTTCCGCCACATTAAAAGCTGCAAGAGAAAAATATAAAAATAAAAACATTTTGTGCGTTTTTCAGCCCCACCAGCACCAACGAACGTTTTATTTGTTTAATGACTTTGTAAAGGTTTTTCGCGGGGTCCCGGTTGATAAAATAATAATAACAGACATATATGACGTGGCAGGAAGGGAAACGAAAAAAATAAATAAAAAAATAAGCTCTAAAAAACTTGTAGAAAAAGTAAGCAGGGAAGACGTAGTCTATTGTGCGACAAGAGATCTGGAAAAATTTACAAAAGAGAACCTTAAAAATACGGATGTTTTGATAATAATGGGCGCTGGGGATATTTATAGGCTTGCTGATAAATTCTAAAATTTTGCAAAAAAAACAGAGCCGTTGTGCGAATCACTTCGACTCCTTGTTTGCGAGATTTGAGCTGAAGGAATTTATCCTGCGATAATCGCTCTTCGGCGGTTTCTCCAATAATCGCGGGCTCCTGCGCGCAGTTGGCTTCGCCGGTCAGTGGCCGCTTTTTTTCTGCGCTCCTTCATCCGCATTTCCCGCCGATATTTTAGCAGGCAGGAGAAGTCCTTGTCCGTGACAACCAGTTCGGGAAACTGTTTGCGAAACTTCTCCTTGAAAATCTTCGCCTTTTCTCCCAGGCAATCCCGTGGTGCGTACGTCAGAAAAAAATCCTGTTGCGATTTGGACAAATTACCAAACCGCACATTTTCCTTTTTACCTTTGCCATCCATTTGTGTCATCTCAGACTCCTTTAGATGTAAAACAACAAAATAAAAATAAGCTCAGAGCGGCGGGAGCCACCATGAGCCTGAATAACGTTGAGAAGAAAGTGGGCGGAATGTGCGATGTGAATTAAGGAGGGCAGTTCAGCGATTGCTTGATTGGTTTTGCCCGTTATTGGAGCCAGTGCCGGGCTTTTGGCCCTTTGGATTTTCTGCACCACGCTGTGTGTTGAACAACCCTGGGTTGTCCTTGCGCGTTTCGAACCTCCAGCCACCAACGACGGGGTTCACGACTTTAAAGCTCTTCATGGCTTCTTTCCTTGTCATGATAAACCTGACAAAAGTCCCATTTCCTTGCAATTCCTGCTGTTGCCTCCTTTCTTTTCACCGCAGGGTAGGTTGTTAACGATCTGTTAGCACTCTAATATTATATTAACATTTTATAAGAAAGAGTCAAATGCTTTTATTCACTTCTAAAAATTGGTAATATATATTAAGATAAAACTAACACAAAAATGATTGAAACAAATCCGCAAAAAATTGAGGAAATTTTAACTCGGGGGGTAGAGGAAATAATTGTAAAAGACGATCTAAAAAAGCGGCTTTTATCCGGGAAAAAGATAAAGCTGTATTTTGGCGTGGATCCGACGGGAGCTGATTTGCATATCGGGCACGCCGTTCAATTATGGAAACTTAGAGATTTTCAGGAACTGGGTCACGACGTTATCTTATTGATAGGCGACTTTACCGCGCGCATTGGAGACCCGTCAGGAAAGGATGCCTTAAGAAAACCATTGTCAGAAAAGGAAGTAAAGGAGAATTTTAAAACCTACAAAAAACAGGCGTCCAAAATTTTAAACTTTTCAAAAGTAAAAATACAATATAATTCAAGCTGGCTTTCAAAATTAAAATTTGCCGATATTTTGAAATTAGCCTCTAATTTTACGGTTCAGCAAATGATACAGCGTGAAATGTTTCAAAAAAGGCTTAGCGCGAATATGCCGATAAGCTTGCAGGAATTTATGTATCCATTGATGCAGGGATATGATTCCGTGGCAATGGACGTTGATTTGGAAATAGGGGGGAACGACCAAATGTTTAATATGCTGGCAGGAAGAACTTTGCAAAAAATTTACAACAATAAGGATAAAAGTATTTTAACGACAAAATTGTTACTTGGTTCTGACGGAAGAAAGATGAGTAAAACATACAATAATTTTGTTGCAATTGAAGACGCGCCGAATGATATGTTTGGGAAAATAATGTCTATGTCTGATAATTTGATTGACGAATATCTTGAATTGGCTACAAGGTTATCTGTTGAAGAAATAAAAGAAACAAAAAAGCTTTCAAACCCAAGAGATCAAAAAGCAAGATTGGCAAGAGAAATTGTGAAAATGTATCACGAAGAAAAAGAAGCAGTGAAAGCCGAAGAAGAGTTTAACAAGATTTTTAGAAATAAAGAATTGCCAAGTGATATGCCGATTTTCGAGGTGACTGAAAATAATTATGCTATTCTTGATTTAATGCTCGACGCAAAACTGGCGGTTTCAAAAAATGAGGCAAAAAGATTGGTTGAGCAAAATGCGGTGGAAATTATAATCGGCGATAAAAAACAAAAAATTATAGATTGGAAAGCCGAGGTAAATATTGAGGATGGAATGATAATAAAAGTGGGGAATAGAAGGTTTGTAAAAATTATAAAAAAATAAAAATATGATTAGATTCCTAATAAAAGATACAGCCAAGCACGTTGGAGAAAAATTAAAGGTTTCGGGTTGGGTAAATGTGAGAAGGGCCCACGGAAAAATTTTGTTTGTTGATTTGAGAGATATCAGCGGAGTTTTGCAATTGGTTTTTGTGCCCTCAAACAAGGAAGCTTATGAAAAAGCTGAAAAAATAAGGCCGGAGTGGGTGATTGAAGTTCGCGGGCAAATTGTAAAAAGGCCGGAAAATATGATTAATTCTAAAATTGAAACTGGGCAGGTTGAAATGTCAGTTGACGAACTCAATGTTTTGTCCGAGTCAGAAACCATGCCTCTGTCAATTGAAACGGACGGATATGATATAGGGGAAGAGGTCAGGATGAAATATAGATATCTGGATCTAAGGAGGGAGAGGTTAAAAAACAATCTTATTGCCCGCTACAAACTCGTAAAATTTATAAGAGATTTTTTAGGTAACGAAGATTTTATTGAAATAGAAACTCCAATTTTAACAAAATCAACTCCTGAGGGCGCAAGAGATTACATTGTGCCGGCAAGGCTGAATCCCGGGACTTTTTATGCGCTACCGCAATCCCCGCAACAGTATAAGCAGCTTTTTATGGTAGCTGGATTAGAAAAATATTATCAAATTCCGCGATGCTTCAGGGACGAGGACCCTAGGGGAGATAGACAGCCTGAATTTACCCAGCTTGATTTGGAAATGAGTTTTGTTGAAAGAGAAGACGTTATGGAATTAACCGAGAGAATGTTTATTTCACTTGTTAAAACTCTTTACCCCAATAAAAAAATTCAGGAAATTCCTTTCCCGCGGATAACCTACAAAGACGCGATGGAAAAATATAAATCCGATAGGCCCGACATAAGAAAAAACAAGGATAACAAAGATCTTTTGGCATTTTGCTGGGTTATAGATTTTCCGTTTTTCGAAAAAACCGATGAAGGGGGATGGACATTTACCCATAATCCATTTTCCGCCGCTAAACCCGAATTTAGGGAGGATTTGTTAAACAAAAAAAATATAGAAAAAATATTGACCAGCCAGTACGACATTGTTCTAAACGGCTCTGAAATCGGAGGTGGCAGCATCAGAAACCATACAGCCGAAGCTTTAGAAAAGGTTTTTGAAATTATGGGTTACAAAAAAGAAAGGATCCAACAAAATTTTGGGCATATGCTTGAGGCTTTTAAATACGGCGCGCCCCCCCATGGCGGAATCGCTCCGGGAATTGATAGGCTAATTTCTATTTTGCAGAATGAGCCGAATATAAGGGAGGTGATTGCATTCCCAAAAACAGGAGATGGCAGGGACTTTATGATGAATGCCCCGTCTGAGGTTGATAAAAAACAGTTAGAAGAACTGCACATAAAAATTGCAAAGAAAACCAAGAAATGAACATAAAAAACATAACACAAGTTTTCTCCACATTTTTTATTTTTGTGTTTGTGCTGGGGTTTTTAATTTATGGCAGTCAGGTGCTTTTAGATCAAAACCGTTCCTCTGCGCTATCAAGCGTTTCGGGCGCGGTAGTATTGGAAGCCGCCGAAAAAAATATTCCGCAAAGAAATTGGCAAATCCAGGATTTAAATATAGGGGCAAGATCAGCAATTTCTGTTGAAAGCAACTTGTTTGAAGATAAAATTTTATTTTCAAAGAACGCCGACGTGGTGTTACCTATCGCCAGCCTGACAAAATTAATGTCGGCAATTATTGTTTTGGATAACTATAATATGTCTGATATCGTTGAAATAAATGAGGATATTGATTCTCAAATTATGGTTCAAAACGATTTAAAGCCTGAAGACAAATTATCGGTGGACAGCCTTTTGCGCATAATGCTTATTGGGTCCAGCAACAGGGCTGCTTTCAGTCTGGCGGAAAAAATTGGTCAACAACGCTTTGTTGAGATGATGAATCAAAAAGCAAAATACATAGGATTGGAGAATACAATATATGCGGAACCAACAGGATTATCCGATAGAAATTATTCTACCGCAAAGGACATTATAAGACTTAGCCAGCACATTCTAAAAAATTATCCAAAAATTACGGAAATCAGCGGAATTAAAGAGTTTGATGTGCAAAGCTTCGGAAAAATTATAAACACAAACGAATTGCTTGGCTCTATGCCGGAGGTTATCGGCGGGAAAACGGGTTTTACAACCGGGGCCAAAGGCTGCTTGCTGTTAGTTGCAAATAATACAAAAACAGGCGGTTTTTTCATTTATGTGATTTTAGGTTCAGATGATAAATTTTTAGAAATGAAAAATATAATTAGCTGGGTGGGCTCCGCCTACCAATGGTAACAAGTAAATTTTAAATATATGACACCGCTTACCTTTAGCGTCATCAAAATCTTTAGCCTGGCGGCTATTGCCTCGGCAATTGCGGTTTTGTGGTGCCCGCTGTTGACGCATTATCTGTATAAATACAAACTCTGGAAAAAGATAGCTCGGCAAAAAGCGCTTTCGGGCGAGGACGCTCTAGTTTTTAACTCTCTTCACAAAGAAAAAGAGGTGGGGACTCCGCGCATGGGCGGTTTACTAATTTGGATTACTGTTGCTTTTGTTATTTTTTTATTTTTTGTTTTATCCCTGATATTTCCCCATTCCTGGATCTCTCAATTTAACTTTTTATCACGCGGACAGACGTGGCTGCCGTTGTTTGGCTTGGTTTTTGCCTCGCTGGTTGGCCTTTTAGACGATATTTTACAGGTTACAGATAAGGGTAGTTACGTTGGCGGGGGGCTTTCCTTAAAAAAACGCTTATTTATAGTGATTTTGATAGGGCTAATTGCCAGCGTCTGGTTTTACCAAAAATTGGGTTGGGATGTAGTTTTTGTGCCATTTATTGGAGATATTTCAATTGGGCTTTGGTATATTCCCTTATTCATTCTTGTAACCCTTGCGTGTTGGTCTGGGGGGATTATTGACGGGCTAGATGGACTTTCGGGAGGAACATTTGTTTCAATTTTTGGGGCATTTACAGTGATATCGTTTTCTTTGGGTAAAATTGATTTGGCTGCTTTTTGCGCGGTTATTGCCGGAACTTTGTTTGCTTTTTTGTGGTTTAATATACCTCCGGCAAGGTTTTATATGGGCGAAACAGGCATTTTGGGCCTGACAGCTGTTTTGTCTATAGTGGCGTTTCTTACCGATTCTGTTTATGTTTTACCCATAATAGGAGGACTTCTGGTTATTGAGGTTTTGTCTGTTATTTTACAGCTTTTTTCTAAAAAATTCAGAAAGAAAAAAATATTTCTTTCAACGCCCATTCATCATCATTTTGAGGCTCTTGGCTGGCCCGCGTACAAAGTTACTATGCGCTTTTGGATAGTTGGCATTGTTTTGGCAATTATAGGGGTGGCCATAAGGCTTTTGAGGTAAAACAAAAAAGTAATCGTTTTTTAATCTTTATTTGTTTATTATAACAGAGCAATTAAAAATTCTCTGTTTTTTTGCAGACCTTATTGACATAATATAGATATTATGATAAGATAAAAATATAAAAAAATTGTAATAAATATTATGAATACCCCGAATAAAGCATTTTTTATACTGGTCTCGGTTTTTATTGTTCTTGGCTTTGCTATTTTGGGACCGACAAAGCAGGCTGACGCCAGCTCTAGTTGCAAAAACGGATTTACGATGAGTCCAAGCGAGCTCTATGATGCCGTCCACGATCAAGACATAACTTTTAGTTATACTACCCAAAACGGACAACTAACTCTTAATATAAACAACACAACAGGATGCACCGCCCCCGCAGTGCTTGCTTCATATAAAATGTTTAAATACCCCGGAGTTCCAGGCTGGCTCACCGATCAGGAATATATCGCATCCTCGCAGGTTGTTAATATAAATCCCTACGGAAACACAAGCATAAGCGTTGCTGTTGCAGAATGCCGAACACAGGTTGATGCATGGTATCAGCAAGCCCCACACCAGCTTTATGACGGTGTAGATTACACGATTCCCGGCAATTCGTCCGGCTATTACACTTTTGCATATGTTGGAACATATACGCCCCTTTGCGTAGCTGCGCCCGTATGCACGCCAAGCTGGAATTGCACATCGTGGAGTTCCTGCGTAAATGGGCAGCAAACAAGAACCTGCACAGATTCCAATAATTGCGGAGTTACAACAGGCAAGCCGTCAGAAACACAAGCATGCAGTTATCCTGCAGTGTCGGTGTCTTGTTATGCTACTCCAAGCCAAATTAATCAAAACCAATCAGCATCCTTTATTGCAACAGCATCTGGCGGAAACGGCAGTTATGCTTATTCGTGGACAGGAGCCTGTTCGGGCACAAACCAAACATGCTCTAACACATTTTCCCAGGCGGGAACACAAACAGCAACAGTCACTGCCACCTCTAGCGGCCAAACCAATAACGCCAGCTGTTCGGTGGTTGTTAGCCAGGCTAATATTGCCTGCAGTTCAAATTCCCAATGCGGCCCGTCGGGATACACAGGGTCTCAATATTGCCAGAACAATTCAGTTTACCAAAATTATATAACCTATACCTGCAATAACCCCAATACGCCCCAAAGTTACTGCTCAAATGCAGTGTCCGCGCAACTAAAAAATACCTGCACAGCAAATCAAACCTGTTCTAATGGTTTGTGCAACGATCTCCCTGCTCCAGTTCCTGCTCCAATCCCAGCGCCGGTGCAAACTCAGACTCAAACCCAAACCCAAACCCAGGTAAACACTCAAACAGTATATGTAAACGCCAGCCCAAACACCAACACCGGTAACACGGGGAGCAATAACACCTGCTCCTATCATGCATACCAAAGATGCTCGGGTAGCAATTTGTATTGGTATGACTCGTGCGGAAACCAACAGGAGTCCCAGTACTGCCTAAACGGATGTTATAACAACGCGTGCCAAAACTATGCAAATTATAATAATAATTGCACATATCACGCCTATAAACTCTGCGTCGGAAACAACTCTTATTGGTTTGACTCGTGCGGAAACCAGCAAGATCTTTTCCAGAGCTGTTATGGGGCAAACATGATTTGCAGTTATGGCCAATGCTCTTATTACCAGCCCATTCCGGCTCCCGTACCTCCGCCTTCGCCAAATCCTTACATAGCGCATTATTCTACAAAGTGTTACAACAACAATATTTATTGGTATGATTCGCTGGGAGTATTGAGCGACTTATTTAAGAATTGCGCAGATAATAACAGTTGTACCATTGACTCGTGCTCTAATAAAACCTGCTCAAACGTATTAAAGTGCGACGGCTCAACCTGTGCTAGCGGAGGAGCGGATTATAATAAATATTGCCAAAATACCGGTACTGCAAGCCCGTTGTCTGTTACATTTCTTGTAAAACCGTCTGCATCTGCCGCGCAGTGGCAAAAAAGCATTGAATTGGGGCAAAACAGCACGGCATACTTTTCTATTTCTGTGACAAATAATTCCGATTCAGAAATAAGCAATGCGAATATTTCCGCAAACATACCCGGGCAGATTACCACACTGGGCAACCTGCAGATAAACGGAGTTTCCGTGTCCGGAGATATAAACACAGGCATTGCCGTGGGATATTTATCTTCCGGGACCACAAAAACAATTAAATTTGAGGGAAAAACACAAACATTCTCAGCCCAGGCAACAGCCCAAGCGAATTCAATAGTCAACGTAAATGGCACAATTCAGTCAGATGAGCTTTCTATTAATTTTAACCCAAGCTATGCAACAGCCTCGGTTTCGTCTCCTAAAAACAGCGCAGGAATATGGGAATTTCTGAAAAGATGGTATTTGTGGATATTGGTTGGACTGGTCTTGGTATTCTTATTTGTAGTTGTATTTAGAAGACTTTCGTCAAACGCGTAAAACAAATTTGTTTTCTGTCCGGCATCTCCAAACAGGAGGTGCCGGATTTGATTTTGGAATAATTTTTGCTATAATAAAGCAATAAAAAATGATGCAGAATAAAGCAACATTTGAATTTGTTTCTTATAGGTTTGAGCCCCAGAAAAAGAGGATATTTTTTGATTACAAACTGAGCCAAAAGGGGATTGAGCCTGTTTTGTTTACAGAAACAATAATCCTTCCAAAAATTCCAAATCTAAAAAATATCCCGACCGAGGCAGTAAAAAAAGCTCTGCAGGGCGCGCACATAGCCTTAGGCGTAAGCTATTATAAACTTTTTTGCGCAGAGAAAATAAAATTAAGCTATATCCTGTCAAAAGAAGGGGCTGATTTTTGGAATGTTTTTTACAAGAAAGGCCTTGGTGAATTTTTTTATAAAAACAAGCTAGACCCGAAAATTTTTCCCGGCTTTGCCTTTAAAATAAATGCTGAAATAAAAAATCTCAGGCTAAATAGAAATAATAAATTTTTGGTTGGAGTTGCGGGAGGAAAGGACTCAATAGTTTCCTGTGAATTACTAAAAAAATATGGAGCTGATTTTTCCGCTATTTTTTTTGAAACACAAAAAAAATCTGAATTGGTTGACAGTGTCATAAAAAAAGTGGAGATAAAGTCCCTAAAGGTCAGGCGTATTTTGGATAACAAAGTTTTTGACACGGAGGCGGGTTATTATTCCGGGCATGTTCCGGTTTCGGGAATTTATGCTTTCTTGGGTATTTTGTCTGCTCTGTTTTATAATTATTCTTTTTTTGTTGTGTCCAATGAATATAGCAGTAATTTTGGGAATGTAAAATATAAAGGGGCAACAATCAACCACCAATGGTCTAAATCCTCTGAATTTGAAAAGTTGTTTCAAAGTTATGTAAGGCGTTTTATCAGCCCCGATTTATTTTATTTTTCTTTGCTTAGGCCGTTTTACGAAATAAGGATTGCTGAATTGTTCTCAGAGCATAAAAAATATTTTGATGTTTTTTCCAGCTGTAACAATAATTTTAAAATAGGTGGCGCAACAAACGGCAAACTATGGTGCGGGCAATGCCCAAAATGCGCTTTTGTTTTTTTGATACTTTTGCCATTTGTGCCGAAAGAAACACTGATTAAAATTTTTGGAAAAAATCTTATGGAGAACACGGGGTTGCTTGCTACATTCAGGGATATTTTGGGATTTGGCAGAGTAAAGCCGTTTGACTGTGTTGGAACCTACGAAGAGTCGCGGGCGGCCTTTTATATGTCTAGGGCATTATTCAGGGACGACTTGGCCGGAGAGGTGTTTTTGCCAAAAATAGATCCCGAGGATAACAGGTATTTTTTTAATGAAAAAAAACTCCCCCTTAAAATCTATTTTCAAGACAAGAGAAAGCCGCAGGAACTGGTGGATAAGGTTTTTAAAACCCAGCCGTCATTAGTGCCCGACTATCTAAAATTTTTAGGAATGAGAAACGCCCTAATATTAGGTTATGGAATTGAGGGCAAGGCCACAAAGGAATATTTAGAGAAGAAATTTAGCGCGCTGAAAATAGCAACATCTGATGCAAAAGACGGCCCTGATTATTTGGCAAAGCAAAAAAATTACGATATAGCCATTAAGTCTCCGGGAGTGTATAAAAAATACATAAAGATTCCCTATACTACGGCAACAAATATATTTTTTTCATATGCAAAGCAAATACCGGGTGTAAAAATAATCGGAGTCACCGGAACAAAAGGTAAATCAACAACAGCTTCCCTAATTTATCACATTCTTAAAAAATCAGGGAAAACCGCGCAACTTTTGGGAAATATTGGCACGCCCATGCTTAGCGCGCTCTTGGGTAAAATTAAAAAAAATACAATTTTTGTTCTGGAGCTTTCAAGCTACCAACTAGACGATATTAAATATTCGCCGGATATTGCGGTTTTAACCAGCCTTTTTCCCGAGCACATGGACTACCACTACACCGTTAAAAATTACTATAACGCCAAAAAAAATATAATAATGCACCAGGAAAAGGAAGACGTGTTTATTTTTAATCAAAAGGATAAAAAAGCGTTAAGCTGGCTAAGCGAGGTCAGGGGAAAAGCTGTTCCGTTTGCGCAGGATGCCTTTCTTAATGAAATAGATTTGCCGTTGATTGGGCCTCATAACAGGGAAAATATTAGAGCTGCTGTGTCCGCTGTAAAAGAATTTGCAATTGCAGACGCAAAAATAAGGCGGGGAATTAAAACATTTAAACCTCTGCCACACAGGCTGGAATTTGTCGGCAAACATAAAAACATAAGGTTTTATGACGATGCAATTTCCACAACTCCCGAATCAACCATAATGGCAATAAAATCGCTAAAGGAGGTGGACACGATTTTTTTGGGCGGGGAGAACCGCGGATATAATTTTTCGGGATTGGAAAAAGCGATAAAAAAATATAAAATAAGAAATGTAGCTCTTTTTCCCGAAAGCGGAGATAAAATCCGTCTGGCCGGGCTGAATATCCTAAAAACAAGAAGTATGGAGGAAGCGGTAATTTTTGCCTATAAAAATACTGAGCCCGGAAAAATATGCCTTCTGTCGAGCGCCTCGCCAAGCTATTCGCTTTGGAAAAACTTTGAGGAAAAAGGCGACCAATTTAAATTATTAGTTAAGGCCTATCAAAAATAATCTTGCATGAAGCGCCACTTTGATTATTTCCTGTTCTTCTTGATTTGTGCATTTATTGTTTTTAGCTTGCTGTTTTTTTTCTGCGTTTCTGCGCCCGCATCTCTGCAGAGATTTGGCAACACCAATTATTATTTTTTACACCAGCTGGTTTTTGGATTTCTACCGGCAATTGTGGCGGGGTTTGCGGGCTATAAAATTCCTTTAGGGGTCCTGAGGAAATGGGCGCTGGCATTTGTTTTGCTGAATATTGCGGGATTATTTTTTGTGTTTATTCCGGGCATTGGCCTAAAAATAGCTGGCGCAAGCAGATGGATTTCGTTTGGCAAGGCAACAATTCAGCCCGCCGAATTTTTAAAAATCACAGCCATTATGTATTTATCGGCGTGGATTGCCTCAAAATTATACGAAACAGGCGCGGGGGGCTGGAAATCCAATGTAAAAAAAGGTTATCATAATACAATATATATTCTTTTGCCCTTTCTTATTTTTTTAGGAATAATTTCCTTTGCTCTATATTTGCAGAGAGACATCAGCACCCTTGGAATAATATCATTGACGTTGCTAGCGTTATATTTTTCGGCAAAAACCCCTATTTGGCACACGCTTTTGGTTGTTGTTGCGGGCCTGGGCGCCCTAATGCTTGCGGTAAGGCTTGAGCCTTATAGATTCAGCCGGTGGCTTACTTTTTTAAATCCTACACGCGATCCCCTGGGAGAAAGCCACCAACTTACGCAATCAATAATTTCTCTGGGATCGGGCGGATTTTGGGGAAAAGGGTTGGGGCTCTCAACCCAAAAATTCGGCGGGCTTCCAACCGCAATGTCTGACTCTATTTTTGGAATAATAGGGGAGGAATTAGGGCTGATAGGGGGCGCAATAATAATTGCCGCGTTTATTGCTCTTTTTTGGCGCGGGATCCAGATTTATAAAAATTCAAACGATAAGTTTTCAAAATTGACAGCAATAGGAATTGTTTTTTGGATATCGCTTCAGGCGCTTATAAACATCGCGTCATCTGCCGGGCTGTTTCCTATAGCGGGAATCCCTTTGCCATTTTTCTCTTCCGGAGGCTCGCATCTTATTACAGAAATATTTGCCATGGGGCTACTATTAAACATCTCAAAAAATACATGAAAATAATATTCACGGGGGGCGGAACAGGAGGACATGTTTTTCCCTTGGTCGCTATTGCGCGGGAAATAAGGAGGATTTATCCCAAAAAAGATTTGGAACTTTTTTACGTGGGCCCAAAGGACGGCTTTTGGCTGGCCTTGCTGTCGCAGGAAGATTTTATTATGAAAACAATTGTTTCGGGAAAACTGCGCAGATATTTTTCTTTCCAAAATTTTGTAGACATTTTATTTAAAATTCCTTTCGGAATTTTACAAAGTTTTTTTATGCTTCTGGTAATAAATCCCGATTTGGTTTTCAGCAAGGGCGGGTCGGGCTCTTTTGCTGTAACCTTTTCGGCTAGATTGCTAAAAATTCCAGTGTTTTTACACGAATCCGATGTAGTGCCAGGGCTTTCAAATCAAAAAACATCAAAATGGGCAAAAAAGATTTTTACTTCTTTTGAGAAAACAGAATTTTTTGACCCAAAAGTAACAACCGTTACGGGAAATCCAATAAGAAAAGAGGTTTTGGAGGGCGATAAAAAAAGCGCGGGAGAAGTTTTTGGCCTAACTTTTGAGAAACCGGTTTTTTTGATAATAGGGGGGTCGCAGGGATCCGAAGCTATCAACGACTTTATCCTGAATGTTTTAGAGAGCCTGCTTAAAAGCTATGAGATAATACATATGACCGGCATAGAAAATTTAAAAAGAGACAGGGCTGAATCGCAAGTTGTGGCCAATCAAAATTTGCAAAAATATTATCATGCCTATGGGTTTTTAAGTGAAGAGCAAATTAAGCACGCCTACAAGGCCGCTGATTTGATAATTTCGCGGTCGGCTTCTGGCTCTATCTTTGAAATCGCCGCAATTGGCAAGCCGAGTATACTGATTCCCTTGCCGTCCTCGGCGGGAGACCACCAGTCAAAAAACGCCTACGCATACGCAGACACCGGAGCTGCCCTGGTTATTGAGCAGGACAACCTAACGCCCAATTTTTTTATAGAAAACGTCCAGATGCTGTTTTTAAATCCGAGCAAGATTGAGCAGATGAAGCAATCGGCGCTTTCGTTTGCAAAACCGTTGGCTGCGAGAGCCGTAGCAAGGGAAATATTAGAATTTTTAACGCTAGATTAAAATGAAAAAAATTGCTAAAAAATCGGCGGGGCAGGTGAGAGTAAGGTTTGCCCCAAGCCCCACAGGGCCTTTGCATGTGGGAGGGTCCAGAACCGCTTTATTTAATTATTTGTTTGCCCAAAAAAATGGCGGCAGGTTTGTTTTGCGCATCGAGGACACTGATAAAGAAAGGTCCTTGCAGAAATGGACAGAAGAAATTATAGAGCAATTGAAGTGGCTGGGAATAGAGTGGAACGAAGGCCCGGATATTGGCGGAAAATTTGGGCCATACAAGCAAACCCAGCGCACAGATATTTACAAAAAATATTTAGAAAAGCTTTTAGGGGAAAACAAGGCTTATTATTGTTTTTGTACAGAGGAAGATTTGGAAGCTAAGCGCCAAGATCAAATGAGCAGGGGAGTGGCTCCAAAATACGACGGAAAGTGCGCACGCTTATCAAAGGAAACCGTTGAAAAAAATTTAGCCGAAAAAAAATCTTCTGTGATAAGATTTAGAATTGAAAACAAAAAAATAAAATTTAATGACCTAATACGTGGCGACGTGGAATTTGATGCCAGGCTTTTGGGCGACGTGGTAATTGCAAAAGATTTAGATTCGCCGTTATATCACTTTGCTGTTGTTGTTGATGATTTTGAAATGGAAATTAGTCACGTAATAAGAGGTGAAGAACACCTGCCAAACACGCCAAGGCAAATTTTAATACAAAAAGCGCTTGGCTTTTACCAGCCTATTTATGCTCATTTGCCTTTAATGCTAAATACCGATAGATCCAAGCTTTCAAAAAGGCAGGGAGATGTTGCATTAGCCGATTATCATAATAGCGGTTATCTGCCCGAAGCTCTTGTTAACTTCATGGTTTTGCTTGGCTGGAATCCGGGAACGGAAAAAGAAATTTTTTCACTATCTGAATTAGTAAAAGAGTTTTCAATAGAAAAAGTGCAAAAAGCCGGCGCTGTTTTTAACATTGACCGCCTGGATTTCCTAAACGGCTTTTATATCAGAGAGAAAAATATTGAAAAATTAACAGAACTTTGCAAACCATATTTGCGGGAAGCCGGGCTTCTGGTTGCAGGGCAGGTAACCGAAAATCAGCTGGAAAAAATTGTTGAAGTCTCAAAAACAAGGATGAAGAAACTTTCTGATATTGTTGAATTGTCGGATTTCTTTTTTGCGGATAAATTAAGTCTTGATAAAGATTTATTAAAATGGTCAACAATGCAGGACACAGAAATTAAGGAGGCTCTTTTATTGTGCGACAAAATTTTGTCGGAAATTAAAATATGGGACATAAAAAATATTGAGGCAGGTCTGACAGCCGGGGCAGGGGAGTTTAATAAACAGAAAGGATATCCTGAAAAAAATAAAGGATATTTGTTGTGGCCGTTGCGCGTGGCTTTGTCGGGCAAGAAATTTTCTCCAAGTCCGTTTGAAATAGCAGATATTCTAGGCAAAGAAAAAACAATAAAACGCATAGAACAAGCAATAAAATTACTTTAAAACATGACAAAACGCGTATATACCCAAACATTCGGCGTGGCGGGAGCTATTATAGAAAGAGATGGTAAAATTTTATTGGTAAAGGAGAACAGTCCATCGGCAAAAGGAAAATGGAGCCATCCTGCGGGCTGGATTGAGGTGGGGGAGAGCCCCATTGATGCAGTCAGAAAAGAAGTAAGAGAAGAAACTGGATTTGATTTTAATCCAAAAAATATTTTGGGCGTATATTCAATATTCAAAAACAAGAACGATGTTGAAAGTTTTCATCATGGAATAAAAATTATTTATATCGGTAAAATTTCAGAGAACCAAGGAAAATTTTTACAGGATGAAATATCAGAAACCAAATGGTTTGCACCAGAAGAAATAGAAAAAATGGATTTAAATGTGCTGCGAGATTTAGATATAAAACAAATGGTAAAAGACTATTTTTCAGGCACAAAATATCCCCTGGATTTAATCACTCATACAACTCAGCCAGAGTAGTTTTATTGTGCGACAGATGGGGAATAAACCCCGTCTGTGCAAATGGCGCGTAAGCGCAGATAGTACGATTATTAATAAATTAATAAATTATATTTCAAAAATGTTTGAGAATTTTAGCCGCGCAGGTTATATAATTATTATAATTTTTATTCTTGGTGCGACTTTTTTGAGCCAGCAGCCGTATGCAAGGGAATATGGAAAGAAATTATATCTAGGCATAGCAGTCCAAAAAGAAATCTATTGGGCCAAGTTATCGGGCTGGGCGGTATCAAATGCCTCCGGAGTTTATACTAAAATCAGCGGGGGACTGAAAGGCGGGGGAGAGCCGGTAAAAACCACGGTAGATCAAAATACAAACCAAAATAAAAATAGTATTTTTCAAAATATTCTCCAAAAATAAATTTTTTATAATAATATGATTAGAAAGGTGATATATGCATCATCTTTTTTAAAATAATTTACAACCCCATTGACCCCGTTAGAAATCTCGCCCGCGCGAAACGCGCCCGAAGAGCCTATGGGCGGGCTATTTCTAACGGGGTTGACACGCCCTAGGGGAGCGTTATTATAGATATATACTACGTCGCAAAATGTAGGTAAACCGACGTTGTAGAGTAGGGCAATAAGGCAACTCAAAAAAAGACATGGAAAATTCAACCAAACCAATTAAAGAAAATCTCCAGGATTTTTTAGATTTCTGCGAAGTAGAAAAAGGTTTAAGAAAAAATACTCAAGATAATTATAAAAAATATTTAGAAAAGTTTTTTCATTGGTTAGACCACGCTAAATTATCCTCTTTACTCCCCCATCAATTGACCTCAGACCATATTTGGGACTATAGATTATACCTTTCCCGCACCCCAAGCCCTGCTACCGGTAAATTGCTGTCAAAAGGCACCCAAAACTACTATTTAATCGCTTTAAGAGGCCTTTTAGGCTACTTTGTGGCAAAAGACATACTTTCGCTGCCCCCCGATAAAATAGCCCTTGCAAAGGCTGATAAAGGCCTAAAAAGCGTGAAATTCCTTAGTTTAGACCAGATTGGTAAGCTTTTATCGTCTATTGAGCCAAAAGACGATATTAGCCTACGTGACAGGGCTATTTTAGAAGCTTTTTTTTCAACCGGCCTCAGAATTGCCGAATTAGTATCATTAAATCTTGAACAGTTTAACAGCCTAAAAGATAAAAAGGATATAGAGTTGGGCGTCATTGGAAAAGGCGGGAAACCGCGTGTTGTTTATTTTTCTGAACGGGCATTAAACTTTATTAAAAAATATCTTGAAATAAGAAATGGTGTTAATCATGCCAATCAAAAAGCTTTGTTTATTAACTTTCGCGATAAAAAAGATGATACAGATGCCCGCCTGACGCCAAGGTCAATTGAACGCATGGTTAAAAAATATGCTTTGCTTTCTGGCGTGCCAATTTTCACAACCCCCCACACTTTGCGCCACAGTTATGCCACCGATTTATTAAACCAAGGAGTTGACCTTCGCAGCATCCAAGAATTTCTTGGCCACTCCAACATCGCCACAACCCAAATTTACACGCACGTAACCAACAAACGCCTCCGTGACATCCACCACCAGTTCCATTCCGACCCAGATAAAAAGTAAACGTCGCACAATAAAAATATAATCTCTTTTTTTAAATTGACAATGGCAGATTATTTTTATATATTAAACTAATATTTTTATGCGAACTTGCCCGTAGTGAGTTTGCATCTAGCAGTTCGTTGTCACTATTATTGCGAGAGGGACAATTATGAAAAAGCCAAAAAGCGCCCCAATTGCAGCGGCAAAGCCAATCTCTGCTGGTAATTCCGGCATTAGTGAGGCTAGCCTGCGGATGTTTAATTCCGTCCCAGCGCAACGCAGCGGCAATATCGTGGCAAAACCAGCCAATCGCGAGGAACCAGTTTCATCTGCCAAGTCTATTTTTGCAAAAGCTGGCAAGGGCAAACACAAAAACGAGCCCGCCCAAAATGCAACTCCGGAAGTTGACATGAGCAAAGTCGTACTGCCGCGAGTTGAGGCTTTTAATCCATTCAAAATCCGTCCGATGAAAAACCAAATCCGGCAACGATTTTTTGGTATTGATTCGCTAGCTAACAGTATAGATGCTGTTGGACAGCTTGTTCCGGTTATTGTCGTGAAAATCGACGGAAACCCTGACTTTGACGCGCAACTTGTTGACGGCGAAGGCCGGCTCAAAGCTTGCATGCTTCTTAAACGGGGCATCTCAGCTTACGTCTGGGAAGGCGGCGCTGACATAGAAACCCTCTTTGAGGCTTCTGTTGCAGCAAATTGCAATCGCCACGACCACGATCCGGTAGAGCGCCTGGCGGCAGTCTTGCGCATGAAAAACAACGGGCGCACCGACAAACATATCGCAGACATCTTTGGAAAGTCTGTGGGATGGGTTGGCCAGCAATTTATGCTGCGCAAACTTCATCCAACAGTACTAAACTGGATGATTCCGGTTGTCAAAGGCAAGGAAGGCGGAGATACCGGTTCTGTGAGCAGCGGTTCTAGAAGGATTAAGGCTCCTCTTAGCTTCCAGTTGGGACTTTTACTTTCGCAGGTTAAGCCAGCCGAGTCTCAAATTCCTCTTGCCAAGGAAATCATTGGACAGAAGATGTCTTTGGCTCAGGCTCAGCACTATATTGCATCGGCTTTGCGAGGCGTCTCAGGAATTCAGCGCAACAGTCATCATCACGCCGGCGAGAAAATCGCCTCCTTGGGATCTCAAGCCAGAGGCATGGAATACAAGCTTCGCACCTACACAGACATGGCGGATTCTGAAATCCAAATCTTGCTAGGCAGGTTGGACGAAAGTCATATCCAAAGTCTGGACACCTCTCTTGAGAGACTTTTCAATACCGTATCTACTCTTCGGGAAACAATCCATCGCTCCCTTCCCCGAGGAATGCGGTTAAAGATTAAAGCTTGTTGATGGCTAACGCCAACGACTAAGCTGTTTCACGCACTGGCGCTTGTCGTTCAACGATCGGCGCCTTTTTTATTAAAAAATATTTTCAGACAAAAAATAACAATGATAAAACTGACCCCTCGGCCAGTTTTTTGTTTTATCCAATTTGTCGCACAATAAAATCATTCTTACCGACGAGATAGTTCACAACCCAATTGCGTTTTTGATAAACCTCCAGATCGTTTTTAAGTTTTGCCAGGCCATTGAGTAATCCGTTGCTATTAAACCCATAAAAACTATCAAACCGGATATTAGTTTATGCTTCTTAATTAAGTTATAAAACCACTTTAGTAATTGCCATACAAGCCAGAGAGGATTAACAAGGTTCCAATAATTACTTGTGCTAAGAGAGCGAACCGTTTGCGGCGCAGGTGTTTTTTGTAACTCCATATGTCTCAACCTGTCCTCCACTTGTGATAGTCGTATAGCGAGACGATCCCCAATCTGCTTGGCTGTTTCCTCTTCTATCTTAACGGGGTCTTTCTCGGTAGAAACAGCCTTAATAAACTCTGCATTCAGGATAATGCTTAAAGCAATGTCTGGCCTAACTTCCTTAAAAGATGAAATTTTAGCCATTATTTTCTCTGCCAAATTATTGGGTAGAATCCCTTGTGCAGATTTTATCTGGGGGCGAGAGAACAGCTCAATAAAATCAGAGTCGTATTCTTCAGTTCTTTGGGTAAAAGGACGCAATAACTGTAATAATTGATGTGGTAATAACGAGAAAGAAGGCTCTCCTGCATCTTTGGTTTTTGCTCCATAAATCAGTAGTTGATAATCCAATGTCAGAAACCAGTACCTTCCTTCAGATTGATTAGCCTCTGTTTCTTTACGAAGCCTTCTTATTAATAAACAACTATAAGCATCGTGTTGTGCAACGTCTAGGTCTTTCTTAATGCGTATATTATCGTTAAGTATCCGGGTCTCTTTTTCTATAGTTTCCTTTGAAAAATTGATTATTCTTGTATCTATTTCTATGCCTTTATTTTTAAGAAGTTCTGAAACATGAGTAAATTTGTTTATAAAATCAGTCTTGTTTATTCCTGTTCTATAATATTCACGCCTATAAGCGGTAATAAAATTTTCTTCTTCGGAAATATCTGCAGCAATTTCCGCTAGATCACGCCTGATATCCGGACTTTTCAATAAAGAGGCCCCGTTGCTCTCTACCGACTTTTTCATTTCTTCCACCGTTCTTTTAGAGACTAATATTTTCATTCCAAACTCTCGGGCTAAATCAATCGTTCTCTCGACAGTTGTTTTATTTCTAACGCTTAAATCAAACAATGAATAGAGAACATTAGTATCTAGGTACAGAGAATAGCTCTTGAAGCTAGTAGCAATATATTTTTTAGTTTGCGGATCGGCTTGAACAATGCGGTAAATAAATGTACCGTCGAGGAGTTGAGATAGATATTTTTTTTTCTTACTATCAATATTTCTAAGGAAAAGTGGGAATTCGATTTTACGAACTCTCTCTATCTCCGCAGATCTTTTGGGTAAACATTTTTCAAACTCTTCTTCTGTCAATAATAGTCTAATATATTCGTCTAATTTAGAGTCCTTAGGGTAAATAAGACCGGCGCATTCTGCCCCATGTTTCAGAAATATTTTATTCAAATATAACTGAAGATCCCCCGTTAAATCCTCCTTAAATTTTGAACCGATTTCGGGGTACTGAATAGATATTTTATCCCACCACTCATTCAGAATTTGTTTTTCAAACCTTTTTGTCTCCGCGTTCCTCTTCTTTAATTCTCCGAATCTGTCTATTACTAAACAAAAAATTTTATTCGATGCCTTAACCCTACCAGCTGTTATTAGGTTTTGTAGTGGCTCTTCCAGCTCTTCTATCGAAAATTTAAGTAAAAAAATTTCTTTGATTCCCAGGGCGATTTTTTCTCGAGATATCATTACCTTCTCGCTTTTCTCCAAGAGAGTTTGCTCGATTAAAAATTCTAAAATAGATGAGGTAATATTTGTCTCCTTTCCAACTATTATTTCAGAGAGGCGGCGGAGTATATGGTGCTTTAATTCCTCTCCAAAAATATCTCCTTTTTGTATTATTTGCTCTTTCATAACTTTTCAATTATTTAAGCTTGGCTCTATTTTTTATAAAAGTCAAACAAATGTCGCGAAATATATGTTCTGCAAAATATATTATTTAATCACTTGTCGCACCCGCCTTCGCTAAAAGCTCCGGCGAGGCAAGGCAATAAAAAAGTCCCGGACACATTGCTGTGCCGGGACATGGCGATTACTACTTGATGTAGCCGCTCTGGTGTTTCCAGAGGCTGGCGTATACGCCATCTTGAGAGAGTAGCTCTTTGTGCGTGCCGTCTTCCTTGATGGCCCCATCTTCCATGACTATAATCCGGCTCGCGTTCTTGATTGTGGAAAAACGATGTGCGATGACAATGCAGGTCCGGCCCACAAGCAGGTCTGCAATCGCAGACTGAATCTTGTGTTCCGTTTTGCTGTCAAGCGCGCTTGTCGCCTCGTCCAAAATAAGAATGGGAGCATCTGCAAGAAATGCCCGGGCCAGAGCAATCCGTTGCCGTTGGCCACCAGAAAGTTTCGTGCCGCGTTCGCCGACAATAGTATCCAGGCCTTTGGGAAGGCGCTGGATGAATTCCCATGCATGCGCGCGTTTGGTGGCCGCAATAATCTCCTCCTCAGATGCTTCGGGATTTGCAAAGGCAATATTTTCCCGGAGGCTTCTGTGAAAAAGATCAGGATCTTGCGGCACGACTGCGATCTGCCGGCGCAGAGACAATTGCGTCACGTTTGCAATGTCCTGATTATCAATGCGGATGTAGCCGGAGTGGATGTCATAGAGGCGGAGAATAAGTTTTGCCAGAGTGCTTTTTCCTGCGCCGCTATGGCCCACAAAGGCTAGTGTCTGGCCTGGCTGGACCAGCAAGGAGAAGTCTTCAATGG